>Ga0315291_10000990_pt1 | contig 38274 bp, 38 predicted proteins | sample YL17G12_20_MG_FD_203070 | JGI IMG/M metagenome (GOLD analysis project Ga0315291, IMG submission 203070) | Sediment microbial communities from Yellowstone Lake, YNP, Wyoming, USA - YL17G12_20 | ecosystem: Environmental > Aquatic > Freshwater > Lake > Sediment | place: USA: Wyoming | collected...
ATTTGGGATTTGGGATTTGGGATTTGGGATTTGGGATTTGGGATTTGGGATTTGGGATTTGGGATTTGGGATTTGGGGCGAGGGCTTCCTGGCCTGTTCGGCTCAAACAACCTATTCTACCTTCTGCCCCGAATTTGTTAAGTGAGCCTCGACACCGAATTCCAATCCCAAATCCCAAATCCCAAATCCTAAATCCCTACCCCCTCTTAAACCGCCTGTCCAACTCCTCCCGCGTAAAGACCAACGCCGCCGGCCGGCCGTGGGGACAGTGGTGCGGATCGTCAACCAGGTGACGCTGCTCCAACAGCGCCGCGATCTCCTCCGGCGTCAGCCGGTCGCCCGCCTTGATCGCCGCCTTGCAGGCGATGGCGTGCAGCAGCTCGTCCAGCAGGTCGCCGCGGTCCGGCGCCCTGCCGCCGGAAAGCAGCCGCTCCAGCACCTCGTGCAGCAATTCCACCGGGCTGATGTTGGCCAGCATCGCCGGGTAGCCGGCCACCAGCACCGTATCGCCGCCGAAGGGCTCGATCTTCATACCCAACTGCCCCAGCAGCTCGCGGTGTTCCAACACCGTGGCCGCCTCGGACGGACTCAGATCCACCGGCTCCGGGACCAGCAGGCTCTGCGCCTCCACCGCGCCGGAGGCGACCCGGGCCCGCAACTGCTCGTACAGAATCCGCTCGTGTAGGGCGTGCTGGTCGATGATCGTCACCCCCTCTGCCGTCTCGGTCACCAGGTAACGGTTATGGACCTGCAGCGCCCGAGCCGACCGGTCGACAGACGTCGCCGACACCACTGCCGGCGGCCCGGCGGACGATTGGTCAGGTCGCTCCGCCAGGGCACCCTCCGGGGCACGCCAAGCGCGGTCCAACTGCGTCAGCTCCAGCGGCCGTCGGCCCTCGCCAAATCCCTCCTCGTCGAATGGCGACCCCGCCCCGAACGCCGCCCCCGCCGCCGACTCCGCCGCGCCCCCGCCCGGGCCGCCCCACGAGGCAACCTTCCCCTTGGCCCAGTCGACCAGCTCCTGCCGCAACTGGGCAGCCCGGGTCTGGTCGTGCCCACCGCTGGGATCGCCTTCGGCGGCCGGCCGCACGTGTACCGTGAGATCGGTAGTGAGGAACTTGCCGCGGAGCGTGGCAAGCAACTGGCTGTAGAGTCGGCCGGAATCCTGGAACCGCACCTCCAGCTTGGTCGGGTGCACGTTCACGTCGACCAGCTCGGGCGGCATCTCGAGCGTCAGCAGTGCAATGGGGTAGCGGCCCGTCATCAACAAGCCGCGATACGCCTCGCCCAAGGCGTGCTGCAGCGCCCGATCGCGGATGCACCGCCCGTTGAGGAAGAAGTACTGCATCCGGTTGTGGCTGCGGCTGTGTGCCGGGTGGGCCACGTAGCCCGACAGCCGCACCGGCCCCTCGGCACTCTCCACCCAAATCAAGCCCTCGGCCAGCTCGCGGCCGAAGAATCGCGCGATCCGCTCCAGAGGGCCGTCGCACGCGGCCAGCTCGAACACCTCCCGGTCGTTGTGCCGGAGGGTGACGTGTACCTGCGGCGCGGCCAGGGCGATCCGCGTAAAGGCCTCGCCCACGTGCCCGAACTCGGTCTGCGTGCTGCGGAGGAACTTGCGGCGGACCGGCGTGTTGAAGAACAGGTTTTGCACCTCGACCGTCGTCCCCACCGGGCAGCCGCAAGGAACCACCTCCCCCGCCTGGCCGCCGACGACCTCGAGCTGCGCACCGCTCTGGCTCTCGGCCGTCCGGCTGCGGAGCGTCAAGCGGCTGACCTCGGCAATCGAGGCCAGCGCCTCGCCGCGGAATCCCAGCGTAGAGACGCGAAACAGGTCGTCCGCCTCGGCCAGCTTGTTCGTGGCGTGGCTGGCCACGGCCAGCGGCAGCTCGTCGGCCGGAATCCCGCACCCATTGTCGACCACCCGGACCATCTCGGTCCCGCCGCCGGCCACCGCCACGTCGATCCGCGTAGCCCCGGCGTCGACGGCGTTTTCCATCAACTCCTTGACCACGCTGGCCGGCCGCTCGACCACCTCGCCGGCAGCGATCTTGTTGATCAGGCTCTGGGGCAGTCGGCGGATGGGGGGCATGGGGGGAGGGATTGGGGATTTGGGATTGGGGATTGGAGTTTGGGTATGGTGTAGGGTGGCCGGGGTCGGGCGCCAGCCCGCCCCCGGAAACCCGGCGATCTGGGGGCTCACTTCGTTCGACCCCAGCCACCCCCCTGCAAGACTTGGAACTACTGAACGATGAACGGAACGTGGGACGAGCCCTTTACGCAGCATCGGCAGCGCGGTCAGCCGCCTGCGCCGGCCGCTTTGCCTTCCCGGCCTGCCAGCCATCGCTTCAACGAGTCGGCACTTTCCCCCGAGCGACGCCCGGCCAACATGCCGGCGATCGTCAAGTCCTCATCCAGGTCGGGCCAATGAAGGTAACGTCCGTCGCCCAGGATCTCGAAACGGGCGCGCTCCTGCTCGCTCCCGTACCAAAGTCGCGGAAACCAGGCGAGAGGGACCGTCAGCGTACGCCCATCCACGAGTTCCAGCACGAGGTTATCCGCGTTAACCCGTACGTCCTGGGCTCGTGCTTCTTGGATTTCAGTTACCGAAGTATTCATGCCAGCGCTCCAGCAAGACGTCCCGATGTTCCCGCACCAAACTGCCGATCTTGTTCACCTCATGGGATTTGAAACCGCCGGGCTTCTCCAAGAATACAGGATCCAGCCAGAACTTCGCCACCATCTTCTCACGTTGCACGTGCACGTGCGGCGGTTCCGGGGAATCTTGCGACACAAAGAAGAATCGGTAAGGGCCTATGAGCAGAACCGTCGGCATTCGTCACACCAAGTCGGCAAGGGTTCTTGCCATCGTTTCCCTTTTTTCAGGGGGCCAGCGAATCTCCACCGCTGCCGCTCCGTCGGAGCCCCTCCAGGATCCCCGGGTCGCCTCGCGCCTTCATGTCAGCGACGAACTGGTCGTCTTCCCGAATCTGGCGGTCGATTTCCTCCCGGTGGTCGTGATAGTACGCCAGCGCCGCATACACGTCGGCCAGCGAAAGCTGCGGGAAATCCGCCACAATCTGGTCCGGGGACTGGCCTTGCTCGGTCCAGAGCACGACATCCTGGACGCGAATCCGGTGGCCGGCAATCCGCGCCCGACCACCACAGATCCCGGGTGTAGCCTCTATATGTCGTTTTTCTACGGTTGGTTGCATAAACTTATTCTAGCAGAGTCCCGACTGAGCGTGAAGCGATGCGCTCTGGAAAGCGAAGCATCGCATGAGTCGCTTGCCTCTCGTCTATTCGTGATCCCCTCCCGGCCAAAGGACCTGCAGTTGTCTGGATGCACGGTCAATGGCAACCTGGCCAAACTCGATTTGGGGCAGGATCGAAGGATTGAACGGTCGGGCCGGATTCGGGTGCAGGACACCAAGAACCCTGGGAGGCTCGCTTCCCAGACCGCACAGCAGCAGGCCGGAGATCGAACTACGAGCATACCCAACCCCCTCGGTTTGGTCCGGGCGGAGAAATGCGGCGGAGTGCAGTTCCGTAATCTGGTAGGCGTCCCCGACTTGGCTCCCCGTTCGGATGTCGATTATGGATGCCGATTTCGTCTCGCCCGTAAGAACCCAGTTCACAACGGGCTTGTTGAAGCTGTGCATCGCTGCGAACGTATGAAACGTACCGATAGCCACGAGTGCGGGAGCATCGACGTTGGAACACTGGGTCGCCTTTCCCCGGCACTCGGAGAAAACCGCACCCGTCAGCGGTCGACATGCCGTTACGCCATGCGGCTCAACAGGAATCCCGGTCTTGGCTGTGGCAATGTCCGTGGAGATGCACGTAACCTCGACATAGAACTTGTCCCCGCCTGCGAAACAGCGGAAATCGGGCTGCGGGCTGCCTCGCGTGAGGTCTTCGTTTGGTTCTACGGTGGCACCATAATGGCGCAGCATTCTGGCCGCCCTGGCTTCCGCGAAGGCCGCCTCCTCATGTGCGTGGAGAACCTTCTCCCAATTGGCGAGGTACTGCCCGTCGAACGCCGACAGCCACCTTCGGTGTTCGGCCTCGAGTTCCCGGAAAAACGCGTTGGTCCGCAACGAGCTTGTCATGCTTGCCTTTCCGCCCCCCACAAAAAGCGTGTGTAGGTCTGCCAGCCACGCGGCCAAGCGGTACCAGCCACTTGCGCACGGTGGCCAAGTCGCAATCGGCTACAGGTTGTACTCTTTAATCTTCCGATAGAGCGTTCGCTCCCCAATCCCCAGCATCTGCGCGGCATCCTCGCGGTTGCCGCCGGTCACCCGCAGCGTCTCGGCGATGAACAATCGCTCGACCTCTCCCAGCGGCTTGCCGACCAGCGCGGCCAGTGAAAGGGTCGAGATCTCGCCAGCCGCTTCCAGCGGCTCGCCTAGTTCCTCGGGCAGGTCGTCCACGTCCAGCAGCCCGTCGTAGTCCACTACCACCATGCTCTCGACCACGTTGCGCAACTGCCGGACGTTGCCCGGCCAGTCGTAGGCCAGGATCCTCCGCCGCGCCGCGGGCGACATGCCCCTAAGCTGCTTGTTGTGCTGCGAGGCAAACTGCTTCGTGAAGTAGTCGATCAGGATCGGGATGTCCTGGCTCCGCTGGACCAACGTCGGCAGCCGGATGGTCACCACCTTCAGGCGATGATACAGATCGTTGCGAAAGGTGCCCGCAAGAATCGTCTCTTCCAGGTTCTGGTTGGTGGCCGAGAGGATCCGCACGTTGACCTTGATCGGCTCGTTGGAGCCCACGCGGGTGATCTCGCCGTTCTCCAACACCCGCAAGAGCTTGATCTGCGTGGCCATGGGCATGTCGCCCACCTCGTCGAGGAACATCGTGCCGCCGTGGGCGTACTCGAACTTGCCCACCCGATCGGTCGAGGCATCGGTAAACGCCCCCTTGACGTGGCCGAACAGCTCGCTCTCGAGAATGTTCTCGCTCAGCGCGGCGCAGTTCAGGGCCACGAAGGGCTTGTTCTTCCGCGGGCTGTTCTGGTGGATCGCCTGGGCGACCAGCTCCTTGCCGGTGCCCGTCTCGCCCTGGATCAACACACTGGCGTTGGTCGGGGCAATCCGCCGCAGCCGCTCGATCACCTCCCGCATCTGCGGACTGTCACCGATCACGCCCTCGAAGCCGAACTTCTCGTCCAGCCGCCGCTTCAGCTCGACGTTGGCCCGCCGCAGCCGGGCACTCTCGGCCGCCCTCTCGGTAATCGCCCGGAGCTGCCCCAGGTCCAGCGGCTTCAAGAGATAATTAAACGCCCCCTGCTGCATGGCCTCGACTGCCGAGGGGATCGTGCCGTGGCCGGTCATCAGGATCACCTCGGCGTCGGGCTGCTCGCTCTTGGTCCGCTTGAGGATCCCCAGCCCGTCGATGTCGCTCATCACCAGGTCGGTAATGACCACGTCGAAGGGGGTCTGCTCGATCAGGCTCTCGCCCTCAGTGCCGGACGTGGCCACCCGACAGTGGAATCCCACCCGGTCCAGACTCTCGGCCACCACCTCGGCATGGGCCCGATCGTTATCGACGATCAGCACCTCAGCCGGCGGGCCGGAAAGTTCGCTTCTTTCTTTCGAGTCGGACGCGGTCATGCGGAAGATGATACAATAGAAGCCGATCTTCGGCCAGAACCCCCGAGGGCGGGGCACTCGCACAAGGAGCTTCTCGCAATTCGGCCGGCATGATATAATGCCGGCGGGTGGTGGGCCATGGCGGAGGTCCCGTGGCAGACCGCCCGCCAACTGGAGACCTGACTCGATGACGATTGTCGAAACACAGACCGTGGGGCAGGTGCTGCTTCACAATGTTCCTTGGTCGACCTACGAGGTGCTGTTGAGCGACCTGGACCTTCGCGGCACCCGCCTGACCTATGACCGGGGGAACCTGGAGATCATGTCACCTTCTCGCGAGCACGAGCGTCTGAAAACGTTGATCGGCCGAATGATTGAAACGATGACGGTGGAATGGAACATCCCGATCAGCAGCGGCGGGTCTACAACCATGAAGAGCGAGATGAAGAAGCGCGGCCTGGAACCCGACGAGTGCTACTACGTGGCCAACGAGCCGCGGATGCGCGGTAAGGACGACTTCGACATCAACGTGGACCCGCCGCCCGATCTGGTCGTCGAGGTGGACATCACGCGCAGTTCGCTGGATCGAATGGATCTGTACGCGGCTTTCGGCGTGCCCGAGGTGTGGCGGTATGACGGGACGACCCTACACGTGGCACAGCTTCAACCGGACGGCACGTATGCCGCGCGAACGCAGAGCCCTTCCTTTCCGTTTCTCCCCCTGGCCGAAATCCCCCGGTTCCTCGATCGCCGCAACGCTACGGACGAGACGACCTGGATTCGCTCCTTCCGCGCGTGGGTGCGGGCCTTGCGCGGGAATCAAGACGGGTAGCGGTCTGCCAAGACGGCAAGCGGTGTACCCGGGCGGCCTCTCTTCGCCATTGAGGCCTCCTCGTAGACGCCCAGCCCCAGCGAACCGATCTTGCCCGACTTCAAGGCGCGTGCCGCCGCCTCAGTGCCGGGGAGCTTGCCGCCTCGTGCTGAATACGGCGGTTTTCATCGGTCATCACCTGCTCCAGGTACCCTACCAACTCGCGCTCGAAACGCTCGCTGGCAAACCGTTCGGCCTGCCGCCGGGCCAGTTCCGGGTCGAACTGCTGCGGATGCGCCTCGCAGAGTTCCATCGCCCGATAAAGCGCTTCCGGCGTCTGCTCGTGGAAAAGCCATCCGCTGCCCACCGTGGACTGGTCGGCCGGCACGATCGTCTCGGTGGCCCCGCCGCGGCCGAAGGCCACCACCGGCGTGGCGCAGGCCTGGGCCTCGACCGGCACGATGCCAAAATCCTCGTTGCCCGGGAACAGCAGCGCCCGGGCGCGGCGCATGTGGTGGCGAATCTCCTCGTTGCTGCGCCAGCCCGCCAGCGTCACGGTGGGACCGGCCAGTCGCTCCAGCCGCCGCCGCTCGGGCCCCTCCCCGATCACCACCAGCGGCCGGCGGTGCCGGTTGCAGGCCGCGATCGCCAGGTCGATCCGCTTGTACGGCACCAGCGCCGAAACGCACAAGAAGAAATCCTCGCGCCGCACGTCGGCCGGCGTGTAGAACTCCGTATCGACCGGCGGATAGATCACGCGGCTGGCCCGGCCGTAGCACGCAGCGATCCGTTGGGCCACCGTGCGGCTGATGGCCACGAAGTGCGTCACCCGCTCGCTGCTCTGCCGGTCCCACTGCTGGATCCAGTCGAGCACGAGGTTCCGAACGGCGGCCAGGGGGGCCCGGCGGAAGCGGCCCGACCCGCCGGCGGTGGGGGGTATGTGCGGATGCCATACCCGCCCACCGCGCGGTACCCCGCAAAAATAGTCGGCCCGCCGGTCCCAGGCGTAGCGCATGGGCGTAAAACAGTAGCAGACGTGCGGCACGCCGGCCGGCGGACGGACGCTCTTGGCCACCGCGTGAGAGAGGCTGACGACCAGGTCTAGGTCGCCGGGGATCTCCAGCCGCTCGACGGCGGCCGGCATCAGCGGCAGCAGCCAGCGGTAGTGCGTCGCCACGCCCGGAAACCGCTGCAAGAAGCTGGTCGTAATCCGCATCCGCTCGATCAGCGGCGAAGTCGTGCCGGGGGAGTGGACCAGCGTAAACAGTCTCGCCTGGGGAAAGCGGCGGCAGAGCACCTCCAGGCACTTCTCGCCGCCCCGCATACCGATCAGCCAGTCGTGGATCAGGGCGATTTTCACTGTGCAGCGTCCTTGCTGCAACGGGAGGAAAAAGGGGACAGGTCCAATTTGTGCGAAGCACCCTTCGGGCCGTTCCGGCAAATTGGACCTGTCCCCTTTTTCCCGGACAAGCGGCTTGGGAAGAAAGCGGCATGATACCCGTCGAGCGAAGGAGGAGGAAGTGCAGAAGCCCGGCCAATTGCCATAGTCCCGCGGGGGGTTTCCTGCTAGAATCCCCGCCCCGGGGAGGAAAAAGGGGACAGGTCCAATTTGTGCGAAGCACCCTTCTGGCCGTTCCGGCAAATTGGACCTGTCCCCTTTTTCCAGGCGGGAGATTCGGTCTTCACGTGTTCGGGGGAGGGAACCCATGACTCTGCGAATCGGTTGGCTGACAACGCTTAGCCTGCTGTTGGCCGCCGGGTACCCCCCGGGCGCGGCGGCGGCACAGACGCGGCCCTGGCAAGGCCCCCCGGGGGATGCCCGGCCGGTCGCGAGGCCCGGTCAACCTTTGGGGCCGCGCCCGCCCGGGTTGCAGCAGCTCCCGGCCCCGCCGCCCCAGGCGCCGTCTCAGTTGACCCCTCAGCAGGCGGCGAACCTGGATTGGGTCTTGAACGCCTGGCAGCAGCGGAGCACCACGGTGAAGACGTTCGAGTGCAGCTTCATTCGCTGGGAATACGACGCGGTCTTCGGCGATCCGAACAAGCCCAGCTCCATCGACGAGGGCGAAATCAGCTACCGCGCGCCTGACAAGGGATCGTTCCACGTCACCAAGCCCAAGGAGCGGCAGGAGCGCTGGATCTGCGACGGCGACTCGGTCTACCAGTACGACTACGCCAAGACGCAGCTCATCCAGCACAAGCTGCCGCCGGAGCTGCAAGGCAAGGCGATCGTCGAGAGCCCCCTGCCGTTCATTTTCGGTGCCGAGGCGGCCAGGCTCAAGGAGCGCTACTTCCTGCGGATCGTCACCCCGCCCGAGGCCCAGGGCCAGCAGACCTGGCTGGAGGCCTATCCGCGCTTGCAGCAGGACGCGGCCAATTTCAGTCGGGCGGAGCTGATCCTGACCAACAAGAACATGACGCCCTATGCCCTGCAGATCTATTTGCCCAACGGCCAGAACCGCACCGTCTATCAATTCCAGAGGATTGTGGTCAACGATCCGCTGGCGCTGCTGAAGAATTCGTTCCACCCGCTGACGCCGCCGTTCTGGAAAAAGATCGTCGAAGAGGCCCCCTCCCCACAGGTCGGCCGCCAGCCCCAACCTATCGGCACACGTTAGGGTCGTTTAGCGGCCGACGGTACGTCGGCCCGGGGAAACGCCCGCATCGCCGTGCCGGCGACGGCTAAACGCGGATTATTCATGCGGGTGCCACGGCCGTGTCGGCCGTGTGACCATGGGCAAATGTGGGAGTCTGGAGCACGGCTGATACAGCCGTGGCACCCGATAACCGACTCGACGACGGTCCGATGAATAATCCCCGCTAAACGATGTGCCACGAGCTTTCTGAGGGCCACTGGCGGCCGCCGATACGTCGGCCCGAGGCTCCCAGCGGCCTCGCCATTCCGCGAGCCCACTGCGGGTTCTCCGCTCTCCTCCGACTGCCCCGGCAGCTCGCCGTGCGCCGGCCGCGGCCCCCCTTCGGCGCGAATTGACGCCCCGGCCCGAGGTTCTATAATCTAGTATCCTGAACCTCAACCGGGGCAGCCACTTAGAGCCTATCGCCAAACCCCTCACCCCCGGCCCCTCTCCCCGCAGGCGGGGCGAGGGGAGAACGTTTTGGGATAGGCAGTTAAGCAGTTTGCCGCCGACGTTTCGCGGTCCCCCGATGATGCCTCGCTTTGCCCAGCACGCTGTACACCCGCCGGCCCGCCGGCTCGCCGCCGTCACGGCCGTGGCCCTGGGGGTGCTACTTTGCCGCGCGTCGGCTTCGGCCGCGGCGGCGGACGATCCGCAGGCGGCCCAACGGCTGGGCATGTCGATCCGCATCGACCTGCCGATCACTGACCGGACGGTCCGCCGGGTGGAGCACTTCGTCGACCAGGCCCTGGAAAAGGCCCGCCGAGAACAGAAACGACCCGTATTGATCTTCGAGTTTCGGGTGCTGAAGGACCAGGAGAAGTTTGCCGGGCGGACCGAGTTCAGCGACGCCCTGAAACTCGCCCGGCTCTTAAGCAGCCAACAACTCGCCTCCGAGCAGACGGTGGCCTACGTCGCCAGTTCGCTCCCGGGCCACGCGGTGCTGGCGGCCATGGCCTGTGAAGACATCATGATGCCGGGCGAGGCCCAGCTCGGTCCCGTGGGCGTCGCGCCCGAGGCGATCGGCAAAACCGAGCGGAGTGCCTACGCCGAAATCGCCGGTCGCCGCCGGACCATCCCCACCGAGGTGGCCTTGTGGCTGCTCGACCCGTCGCGGGAGGTCCTGGTAGTGCAGACCGAAGCCGGCCGCCAGTGCCTCACCCCGCAGCAACTCGACGAGTTGAGAAAGACCGAGCGAACCATCCTCTCTCAGCAGCCGTTGCGGGAGTGGATCGAAGGACAGCCGGGACAGCTCACCGGCGACGAGGCCTGGCGGCTGGACGTCGTCAGCTACAAGCCGGCCAACCGCCAGGACGTGGCCAGGCTGCTGGAGCTGCCGCCGGAAGCCATCAATGAAGACCCGTCGCTGGTTCAGCAGTGGCGGGCGATCCAAGTCAGCCTCAAGGGCCGCATCCAACCCGGCATGGTCACGCAGACGATCCGGCTGATCATGGATCAGATCCGCCTGGGCGATAAGAACTTTGTTTGCCTCTGGATCGACAGCCCGGGCGGATCGCTGACCGACAGCATCCGCTTGGCCGATTTCCTGGCCACCGAGCTCGACCCGAGCAAGATCCGCACCGTGGCATATATACCCAAGGAAGCCCGGGCCGACGCGGCGCTGATCGCCTTGGCGTGCGACCAGGTGGTGATGCACCGGCAGGCGGAGCTAGGAGGGCCCAGCGATTACTCCCTCTCGGCGGAAGACGTGCGGTACGTGCGGGACATGATTCGTGACGAGAACGGCCCCTGGAAGTCTCGGCCCTGGCCCCTGGTCGCCGCCATGATCGACCCCAACCTGGCGGTTTTTCCCTGCCGCCGCGCCGGCCAGGTCGGCGGCGAAGTCCGCTACTTGACCAAGGAACAAACCAAACAACTTGACGGAGACAGGTGGACCATCGGCGAGGAGATCACCAGGCCGGGCGAACCGCTCTCGGTCGACGCCCAGCAGGCCCTCGAGTATCGCCTGGCCAACCTCACCGCCGAGAACCTTCAGGAGCTTCGCGAGCACTACGGCCTGGAGGATCTGACCGTCCTGGAGCCCGGCTGGGCCGACCGGCTGATTGACCTGCTGAAGAAGCCGGGAGTCGACGCTTTCCTGCTGATGATTGCCTTCGTGGCCCTCTACTTCGAGCTGCACACGCCCGGGTTGGGCGTGGGCGGGTTCGTGGCCATGGTCTGCTTCGCGCTGTTCTTCTGGATCAAGTTCGAGGGCGAGACGGCCACCGTGCTGGAGGTCATCCTTTTCCTGGCAGGGGTCGCCTGCCTGCTGCTGGAGATCTTCGTGCTGCCGGGGTTCGGGATCTTCGGCCTGGGCGGCGGAGGCCTGGTGCTGGCCTCGCTGATCCTGGCCAGCCAGACCTACGTGCTGCCCCAGAACATCGGCGAGTTGCAGCGATCCGTCTTGCCCGTGGTCGTCGCCATGTTGGGCGTGGTGGCCGCCGCCGTACTGCTGCAACGCTGGCTTCCCCGCGCGCCGATCCTCAGTCAAATGCTGCTGGAACCGCCCGCCGGAGAAGAAGCCGAAGAGATCAGCCGGCGCGAATCGCTGGTCGATCTCGACAGCTTCGTCGGCACACGCGGCACCACCACCACCCAGCTAACCCCCAGCGGCAAGGCCCGATTCGGAGAGACGCTCGTCGACGTGATCACCGATGGCGAGGTCGTCGAGCGGGGCAGGCCGATCGAGGTCGTCGAGGTGCGGGGGAACCGGGTGGTCGTGCGGACCGTATTGTAGCGGCCCCGGCATGGACCCGGTTCGGGGGGTCACCAGCCGGGCCCGGATGCCGTGCCGTGCCAACGTCCTGCGCGTGGCCGCGTCGAGGCACCACACCTCGCCCCGAAAGGCCGCCGCACCGTAGGTCGTCCAGTACGCCCCCACGCCGGCAGGTGCAGTAAAGCATATCACGTCGTGGGCCGGCAGGGGCCGGCCAAGCTCCGGGTGCGGACTGGCCAATTCGCCCTCCGGCCAGGATCCCAGCGCCGGCCAATGGAGCACCTCTCCCCAGCCACGCACGTCCGCCGGATTCGAACCGGTAAACAAGATCCGCCGCCGCCGCGACCCCATGCCTGTGCCGGCCGCACTGCCGACGACGATCACCGCGGGAGGGCCGACGCCGGCATCCTCCGCCGCCGCGCCCAGTTGCGACAACCGGGCTGCCACGCGACGCTCCCAGGCCAGTGTACCCCGCTCCACCACGGCCGCCGGAGTATCCGCCGGCCAGCCGTCGGTCAGGAGTCGGGCCACGACCTGATCCAGCACGCCGGCGCCCATCAGGATCACCAGCGAATCCGCCCGCGGAAACGAGCCTGCGATCTCGCCGCCGCTGACCCTCGCCGTGGCCACGGCAAACGAGTGGGCCTGGCCGCGGCGCGTCAGGGGCAGCCCCGCCGCCGTCGGCACGGCCGTCGCCGAGCTGCAACCCGGAATCACCTCCCAAGGCACGCCCTGCTCCGAGAGATAATCGATCTCCGCGTCACCCCGGCCAAACACGAACGGGTCGCCTCCCTTCAGGCGGGCGACGACTTTGCCCGCCCGCGCATGCCGGACCAGCCACCGGTTGATCTCCGCCTGCGACCATCGCCGAGCGCCGTCTTCAAGCCACCGGATCGTCTTGCCTGCCGCCGGAATGCCGAGTTCCTCCAGAAACGTGCGAGGGACCAGCCGGTCGGCCAGCACCACCTCGGCACAGCGCACGGCGCGGTAGCCTCGAACCGAGATCAGGTCCGGCGCGCCGGGGCCTGCCCCGACAAGGTAGACTATCTGCCGATCCCAAAACGTTCTCCCCTCGCCCCGCCTGCGGGGAGAGGGGCCGGGGGTGAGAGGTCTTGGGATAGGCTCTATGCCTGCCTGCCCGGCGGCTCGGTGCCGCCGCAGCTCCGCGGCGATGTCGTCGCGCAGTTGCTGCGAGCGGCGGCAGTCGCGGCCGCGGGAGTGTACGGCCACGGTGATCTCGCCGTCGTCGTATTCCGCGGGAAAGATCACCCGCGACGAACTCGCCGAAGAAGCCACGCAGGAAAGGATCCCCCGAACCTCACAGTCGCGGCCGATGCGAACATTCAGCGCGGCGTCCGAGGTTGCCGCCACCACCAGGAGGAAGTTGTCCAGTTCCGCGGGATCATATTCGGCCTGCCGCCAATGGACTCGGCCCAGACGGACTGCCTGCCGCAAACGGCCTGTTATCTCCGGCGCCAGCACCGTGACCGCCGCACCGGCGTCCGCCAGCTTCAACGCCTTCCGTGTCCCCACGCGGCCGCCGCCGACCACCAGGCAGCGCAGTCCCGCGGTGTGAACTGCCAGCGTCAGATAGCGCCCGGCAGCAGTCGGCACATCGTTTGCCCGGGCTTGTGTCGCCGAGGTGTTGCCGAAGGTGTTCATCCCCGATGGTCAGTCCTGGGAGAAGCGCTAAATGGACTTGAGTGATTCCGGGAATTCTGGAGTGTTTAGCCCCGGCGGCCACGCCGGGGAATTGCGCCGCGTGGCCGCGGCGGCTAAACCGCTTTCCTCCCGGAATCATGCAACGTCATTTAGATCTGATAGTCGATCAGAGGCCGCGTGTGAATACCACATTCGCCGCCGCACTTGCTCGTGCCGATCCAACGCCCGGCCCGCTCGTCGCCGCCGCTGGTGATCCGGGAGCACGGGCCGCAGCCCAAGGAGCGATATCCTTCAGCATACAGGGGATTCACCGGAACGCGATACAGCGCCAAGTATTGCCAAATCTCCCGTTCGTGCCAGACCAGTATCGGGTTGAGCTTGATCAGCCCCTTGTCGCGCTCCTCGACCTCCTCGAAGTCGGTCCGCGTGCGGCCCTCCGTGCAGCGCAGCCCGGTCACCCAGCAGTGCACGTCCATCTCCTCGATGGCCTGCCGCGTCGGCTTGACCTTCAGGATGTCACAGCAACGGTCGGGGTCGGTCTCCCAGAGCTTCTCGGGAATCGGTGCCGGGTTGTCAAAGACCCTCAGTTCCGGGTAGCGGGCCACGGTCTCCTTCATGAACTGTTTGGTCTCCGGGGGCTTGAAGCGCGTGGTCACGATGAAGCCTGGGATGTGGGGACTGACCCGCTTGGCCAAATCCCAGACCACGCAGGAGTCTTTTCCGAGGCTGTTGGCCACCGCCAGATGCTCGCCGTGCTCCTCGTACGCCTCCCGGATCAGCCACAGGGAACGCTCCACCTTCTCGGCGAAGTTCAGCCCGTCGACCAGTTGCCTTACGTCATCTTGAACAAAAGTACCCAAGGCCATGAGCAATCCTCCTCTTAATCCAGCAGCACTAAATCGCGTAAAACGGTACGTATTCCTCGTGCATCCGCCGATCCTCGTCGACCAGGTTCTGAAGGGTGGTGCCGTCGTACACCTCGGTGATCGCCTTTTGGGCCCTCTTCCACATGGGCATGAATACACATCCCCCCCGAAGCGGGCATTTCCCCTGCGAACCGTCCGCCACACAAATCACCGGGCCAATGGGCCCCTCGATGAAACGGATCAACTCGCCTACGCTGAACTCCGACGGGGGCCGGACCAACGAGTACCCGCCGTCGGCGCCTCGCTTCGATTCGACGAAACCGGCCTGCTTGAGTTGGCCAAGTATGATCTCCAGGAAACGTGGGGGGATCGCCTGAGCCTGGGCGATATCCCCGATCTTCACAGGCCGGCCGCCGAAATGCTTCGCCAGCTCAAAGACGGCCCGCAATCCGTATTGGCACTTCTGTGAAACAAGCATACCATTTCCCAACTACATCGATTGACTTACTTACTTATATCGCGTTGGTTCGAAACCGTCAAGAGCCTTTTTTTCCGTTTTCTCCCCCAGGTCGGATCCAGGACCCACTCTAAAGGCTCTAGCAAGTCCACCCAACGGTCGTGGTCACACCATACCGTATGCGGCTGTCGGCCCTTACTGGCCGCCGCTGGCCCAACGGCAAAACGACCTCCCCGTAGAACCCCTGGTCAGTAAGCGGCTAGAATATAGTAGTGGATTTTGGGAGTATCTGCCGTGCAGCCGTCCGGGTCGGGGGGCAGAGCCTTCGGATTCTCCGCATCGAATAGGGCGATTCACTTGCCCGGAGACATCCCGGGTGATTCGCCGGCAGGTCGCGTTACAGACGTTGGGGGGTGAGATCATGGATCCTTGGGTCTGGGCAGTCTTGCTGTTGCTGCTGGGGTTGGGGCTGGCCGTCATGGAGGTGTTCATCCCCTCGGGGGGAATCCTCGGTTTCCTCGCCTGTGGCTCTGTCGTCGCCGGCATCATTATGGGCTTCCAGCAGAAGGAACGCTGGGTCGGACCCGCGATCCTCGCCGGGGCCGTCATCGGGTTACCCACCGTGGTGGTCATGGCGTTTAAGTATCTGCCCAAGACCGCCATAGGACGCAGGGTCCTCCTTATGCCCCCCAAAAGTGAAGAGATCCTGCCGGACGACCCCCACATGGCCCGCCTGAAAGGCCTCGTCGGCCAGGTCGCCCGGGCCAAGTGCAAGATGCTCCCCGCCGGGGCAATCATTATCGACGGCCGCACCGTCGACGCGGTTAGCGAGGGGATGCCTATCGAGGCCGGCCAGATGGTTCGCGTGGTCGAGGTGCGGGCGAATCGAGTCGTGGTTCGCCTCTTGGACGACGAAATGCCTTCCGCATCCGCCGAGGACCCCCTGCGCCGACCCATCGACTCCGTCGCCCCCGACCCGTTTGACGAGCCACCGGCTTGACAACCCGGGCCAATCCGGATAAACAGGCGGCAGTTAGTGCTCTGACACACTTCGTCGAGTTGCCTGTTTAGCGGGGCCGCTTGCGGCCCACTCCGATGTGCGTGAAGACCCGAGAGACACGGGCGGCAAGCCGGCCCGCTAAACTCGTCAAGTCAAGTGTGCCGAACCACTAGGGTAAGCCCACCGCCACACGGGTGGATGAAGAGTCCACTTCCCTCTCTGTGTCCCGAAGGAGCAGGCCATGACACTCCTGGCCGATATCCCCTGGGAGGCCATTGTCGGTATCGCCGTCGTCCTCGGCGCGATCGTCTTGCTGATCGTCCTGGCGGTCTTCGCCAGCTACCTCGGGCTCTGGCTCCAGGCGAAGTTCACCGGGGCCGGGATCACCATCTTCGACCTGGTCTTCATGAGGCTCCGCAAAGTCGACCCGCGGGTCATCGTCCGCAGCAAGATCATAGCGGTGCAGGCCGGGCTGGGAGATGATCGCTTCACCGCCAAAGACTTGGAAGCCCACTACCTGGCCGGCGGAAACGTCCCCTTGGTGATCCGTGCCCTGGTGGCCGCCAACAAGGCCAAGATGGATCTCGATTTCAAGCTGGCCGCCGCCATCGACCTGGCCGGTCGCAACGTGCTGGAGGCCGTCCAGACCAGCGTCTATCCCAAAGTGATCGACTGCCCCACCCGCGGCGGCGGCCGAGACTCGCTCGACGGCGTCGCCCAGAACGGCATCCAGTTGAAGGTCAAGGCCCGGGTCACGGTGCGGGCGAACCTGCGGCAGTTGATCGGCGGGGCCACCGAGGAGACGATCATCGCCCGCGTCGGCGAAGGGATCGTCAGCGCCATCGGCTCGGCCGCCTCGCACAGTCAGGTGCTGGCGAGTCCCGACCGCATCTCCAAGACCGTGTTGGGCCGCCGGCTCGACTCGCAGACCGCCTTCGAGATCGTCTCGATCGACATCGCCGACGTCGACGTGGGTGAGAACATCGGCGCCCGGCTACAGGCCGACCAGGCCGAGGCCGACATGCGAGTTTGGCGGGCCAAGGCCGAAGGCCGCCGCGCCATGGCCGTGGCCGAAGAACAGGAGATGATCGCCCAGATCGAGGAGAGCCGGGCCAAGGTCGTCGAGGCCGAGGCTGAGGTTCCCAAGGCCATCGCCCAGGCCTTCCGCGACGGGACCTTGGGGATCATGGACTACTACAAGCTGCGGAACATCCGCGCCGATACCGACATGCGGACCTCGATTGCCAGGGCCAGCGGCGGCCCCGGCGCCAAGGGAGGGACGGGGGCATGAGTCCACTGCCACCGCTATTGGCCCAAGGCTGGCAGGACCTGATCTGGCTGATCGTCGTGATCCTGTTCATTGTCGTCCCGGCCATCGCGCAGATGCTCGCCAAGATGGGCCAACAGCAGCGGCCCGGCGGGGGACGGCCCCCTGGGCGCCCGCCCGCGGGCGGCCCCCCGGTGGCCGGACGGCCTGCCGCCGGCGGACTGGAAGACGAGATCGGCGAGTTTCTCCGCCGGGCGGCGCAACGTCGAGAGGGTCAAGCGGCTCCCCCGCCGCCGCCCGACCAACCTGCGGTCGGTGCCCGGCACCCGGTCGGCCCGCCCGTTATGGCCCAACCCGCCCGCCCGCAGCTCGTCCAGGCCGAGGTCGTTCGCCCCCAGGCCATCGGCGAAGGGATCAAGCAGCACATCGGCGAGTACCTCGACCCGGGCGAGTTCCAGCGTCGGGCCGCCGGCCTCGGCGAGGAAGTCGCCCAGGCCGACGAGCAGATCGAGCAGCGCCTGCACGCCAGGTTCGACCACGAGGTGAGCAGTCTGGCGGATACCCCCGGGGAGTCGGCCGCCCCGCCGCCAGTACATCCGGCCGGAGAACCGGAGGACCGGGTGGGCGAATTGCCCTCCACCGCCGCCGCCGGCCTGGCCGCCATGCTCGGCAGCTCGGAAGGCATCTGCCGGGCGATCGTCATCAACGAGATCCTCACCCGCCCCGAAGACCGCTGGACGTAGGGTTCCCGGCTGGGAGGGCCGGTTGGCTTCCGTCCAAGCCTTCCCGTTCCTTTCCCTTGACCAACCACGTCGGTTGCGACATGCTGCCAGATTGTCGCGAGTGACAAGTGAGCCTCGACCACCCCAAGGGGGCCGCAAGGTGATGCTGACATGGACGACCGCGAGTTAGAACAACTCCTGCAAGATCTCGAATCGGACCGTGTCGAGCGCAAGGCATCGATTGCTGAGAAAGACAGGATTCGCCAGGCGATCTGTGCTCTTGCCAATGACCTTCCTAATCATCAGAAGGCCGGCGTAGTATTCGTCGGCGCAGACGACGATGGGACCTGTGCCCAGTTGTCGGTCACTGATCAGCTTCTGCTGACCCTTGCCGACATGCGTTCCGATGGAAACATCCTGCCGTTTCCGGCCATGACCGTTCAGAAGCGTACGTTGCTGGGAGGCGATCTGGTAGTGATCATCGTACAACCCTCGGACGCCCCCCCGGTTCGCTTCAAGGGGCAGGTGTGGATTCGGACCGGGCCACGCCGGGGAATTGCCACTGCGGAAGAGGAACGCCGCCTGACGGAGAAGCGGCGTTCCAGGGATCTGCCGCATGATTTACATCCGCTGGCTTCCGCCTCCGTCGATGATCTGGATCTGGAACTCTTCAGCCGCGTGTACCTTCCGGCGGCCCTGCCACCCGACGTGCTGGAAGACAATGATCGGTCGCTTCAACAGCAACTCATGTCCCTGCGTTTTACGGCAAATCAAGCCCCCTATCATCCCACGGTGGTTGGACTGCTGATCGCAGGAAAGTCGCCTGCCGACTTCATCCCCGGTGCCTATGTCCAGTTCCTCCGCATTGACGGCAGAGAGCTCGCCGATCCGGTCAAAGACCAACACGAGTTACACGGGCCCATTCTCGATGTCCTTCGCCGCTTGGACGATCTGCTGGAGGTGAATATCTCCACAGCGGTCGACATCACGTCGGGGTCCACGGAGATCCGCAGTGCGGACTATCCGCTGGCTGCCTTGCAGCAACTGGTCCGCAACGCGATCATGCATCGAGACTATCAGACCACCACCGCACCGGTCCGCATCACCTAGTTCAACGATCGGATCGAAATTCAAAACCCCGGCGGACCGTTCGGTCAGGTGACCTGCGAGAACTTCGGACAGCCCGGCATCACCGACTACCGCAATCCCCACCTGGCCGAGGCCATGAAAAACCTCGGCTACGTCCAGCGCTTCGGCGTCGGCATCCAACTGGCCAGAAAAGCACTCAGCAAGAACGGAAACCCGGAACCTGAGTTCGTTGTCGAACCGAATTACATTCTGGCGGTGGTCAGGAGCGAGGCATGAGTACAAAGGTCATCGCGTTCTTCAACAACAAGGGTGGCGTGGGCAAAACGTCCCTTGTCTACCACATTGCCTGGATGTTGGCCGATCAAGGTCTTCGTGTGTTGGCGGTGGACCTCGATGCCCAGGGCAACCTCTCTGCCGCGTTTTTGGACGAGGACCGCCTGGAGGAGTTGTGGCCCGAGAATCAAGCAGGCGAGACGATCTACGGAGCCCTGCGACCGCTCATCCGCGGTGTGGGAGACGTAGCCGAGCCTCATTTGGAGATCATCGACCCGCGACTCGTTTTAATGCCCGGTGACATGAACCTGTGGGACTTCGAGAATAGCCTGAGTGATGCGTGGCCGAAATGTCTGGCCGGGGATCAAAGGGCGTTTTGGGTGACTTCTGCATTCTGGCGAGTGATGCAGAAGGGGGCGGTAAAACATCGCGCGGACGTGATCGTAGTTGACCTGGGACCGAACCTCGGAGCCATCAATCGGGCGGCCCTGATTGCCTCTGACTTCGTGGTGATTCCGTTGGTACCTGACTTGTTCTTATTGCAGGGTTTTGAGAACCTGGGGTCGACGTTGCGCCAGTGGCGCTCAGAGTGGATGGAACGAATTCCGAAGAACCCCGATCCCGACTTGGACCTGCCGAGCGGGCGAATGGAGCCAATCGGCTACATCATTATGCGGCACTCGCTCCTACGTGACCGCGGCCCGAAGGCTTACGTAAAGTGGACCGCCAAAATCCCTTCGGTCTACCGGGAGTTCGTACTTGGCAGTCTCGAGGCCAATCCGCCGGTTGCCACTGACGACGAATACTGTCTCGCAGTATTGAAGCACTACCGAAGTCTGATGCCGTTGGCTGGGGAGGCACGCAAACCGATGTTCTTTCTTAAGCCGGCCGACGGAGCCCTTGGCGCGCATACATATGCCGTGCAGGAGGCTTATAAGGACTTTCGCAAGCTCGCCCGAGAAATCGCACGAAGATCGGCAATCCAGTTCCCCCAAGAACAGCCAATCCCAGGCTGATAACCGATACGCAAAGGAACCGGAATTGATGGCCGTAATGAGAGTTGCCCCCGGACAGACCCGCATCGGCTGGATCGGCACCGGCGTGATGGGCCGGAGCATGTGCGGCCACCTGATCGCCGCCGGCTTCTCCGCCACCGTCTACAACCGTACCCGAGAGAAGGCCGCAAAACTGCTGGCCGCCGGCGCCCGCTGGGCCGACGGCCCCCAGGCCGTGGCCGAGGCCTCCGACGTGGTCTTCGCCATCGTCGGCTACCCGGCCGACGTCCGCAGCGTCTTCCTGGGCGAAGGCGGCGTGCTGGCCGGCTGCCGGCCCGGCAACGTCGTGGTGGACATGACCACCAGCGAACCCTCGCTGGCGGTCGAGATCGCCGCAGCGGCCGCCCAGATCGGCGTCCACAGCATCGACGCCCCCGTGTCCGGCGGCGACGTCGGCGCCCGCGAGGCACGCCTCTCGATCATGATCGGCGGCGACCAGGAGGCCGTCGAGGCCCTCCAGCCTTGCTGGCAGGCCATGGGCAAGACCATCGTCCATCAGGGCGGCCCCGGCAGCGGGCAGCACACCAAGATGGTCAACCAGATCCTGATCGCCACCGGCATGATCGGCGTCTGCGAGGGCCTGTTGTACGCCTACAAGGCCGGGCTGAATCTGGAGACGGTGATGCGGTCGGTCGCCTCCGGTGCGGCCGGAAGCTGGTCGCTCTCGAACCTCGGACCGCGGATCATCGCCGGCAACTTCGGCCCCGGTTTCTTCGTCGAGCATTTCATCAAGGACATGGGCATCGCCCTGGAGGAGTCGAAACGCCTGGGCCTCTCGATGTCGGGCCTGGCCCTGGCCCACCAGCTCTACCTCGCGCTGAAGGCCCAAGGCCACGCCCGCGACGGCACCCACGCCCTGCACCTAGCTTTGGCCGCCATGTCCAATGTGAACTGGAAGAACCGCCCGTAAGCCCGGGCGGGGGATCCGCCTGAAGAAGGGATTAGGGATTAGGGGAAGGGATTGCCGATTAGGAATTGGGGATTGGAAATGAAGGCGGCCTTTCCTCCGGCATCCCCAATCCCTAATCCCTAATCCCTCCTTCAGTTGCCCAGACACGGGGACGAAAGGAGATGCCTGCCATGTCGTTGGTTGTCGTGGGGTCGGTGGCCCTGGATCGTGTCGAGACACCCACCGAGACGCGGGATAACCTGCTGGGCGGGTCGGCGGCCTATTTCTCCTATGCCGCCAGCTACTTCACGCCGGTCAAGCTGGTCAGCGTGGTCGGCGAGGATTGGCCCGAGGAGCACACCCGGCTGCTCCAGTCGCGGAACATCGACACCGCCGGCATGCAGGTCATCCCGGGGGCCAAGACGTTTCGCTGGAGCGGCAAGTACCTTAAGGACATGAACCAGCGGGAAACGCTGGAGGTGCACCTCAATGCGATGAACCAGTTCAACCCGGTCCTGCCCGAAGAGTATCGCCGCTGTCGGTTCTTGTTCCTGGCCAACGACCCCCCGGCGCTGCAATTGAAGGTGCTCGAGCAATGCCCGGGCACCACGCTGACCATGGCCGACACCATGGACCTCTGGATCAACACCCAGCGGGAAAGGTTGCTGGAACTGCTGCGGCGGATCGACGGCCTGGTGCTCAACGACAGCGAGGCGATCCTGCTTACGGGCCAGACCAATCTGGTGCGTGCGGGGCACCGCGTCCGCGAGCTGGGACCGCGGTTCGTGGTGATTAAGAAGGGCGAGCACGGGGCGATGTTTTTCAGCCAGCATGAGACCTACGTCTTGCCCGCCTTCCCCACACCCAACGTGGTCGACCCCACCGGCGCCGGCGACAGCTTTGCCGGGGGGATGATGGGCTATCTGGCGGAACAGGGCAACTTCGAGCCCAAAACGCTCAAGGAGGCCCTGGCCTACGGGACCCTGGCGGCCAGTTTCACCGTGGAAGACTTCAGCCTCGACCGGCTCCGCAAGATCGAGCGAGAGGATCTCGAACAGCGGATGGTAGAATATAGGCGGATGCTGAGCTTCTGATGGGGGTGAGGGGCGAGGGGTGAGGGGTGAGGAGAGAAGTCGCGATGCCCAACGCTTGCCGACCACCGACCGACCATCTCCGCTCCTCGACCACTGACCCTGCGCCTCTGACCGCTGCTCCCTCATCGTTCACTCTTCGCCCCTCGCCCCTCCCCCCTCGCCCCTCATCCCTAGCCCCTGGCCCCTGACCCCTCGCCCCCTCCCATGAAACACACCGTTCGCACCTTCGTCGCGGTAGAGATCGACTCGGCGACCCGGCAGCGCGCTGAGCAGTTGGTCGAGAAGCTGTCTGCCGTGCCGGCCGACGTGAAATGGGTGGAGGCCCACAACCTGCACCTGACGTTGAAATTCCTCGGCGAGGTCGCCTCGCAGGAGATTCCGCGGGTGTGCGAGGCGGTCCGCCTGGGGGCCGCCGAGGTCGACCCCTTCGAGTTGGAGCTTCGCGGCGCAGGCGCGTTCCCCAACACCCGCCGGCCGCGTACCATCTGGCTGGGCGTCGGCGCCGGCCAAGAGGAGATGGTGGCCCTGCACGGAAAGATCGAAGAGCCGCTAAGGAAGCTGGGCTTTCGTCCCGAACACCGCCGCTATGAGTCGCACTTGACGATCGGGCGGGTCCGTCGCGGCGGGCCCGGCCTGGCCGAGCTAGGGCAACTCCTCCAGCAACACGCCGATTTCCTCGCCGGCCGGGTCAACGTCTCCCAGGTCGTCATCTTCGCCAGCCAACTCGCCACCGGGGGGCCAATCTACGAAGCGCTCAGCCGGGCGAGGTTGGGAGGCAAATGACGCGGGGAACAAGAAGTCCACGCAACGACCGAATTCCGATGATCCTCTCCAGCGAGGCCTAGTCGACGATCGTCCCTCATTTCACAATGTCGCGATTGTCGCCGTACCATTGGTCACGCATGGATCGCCTCAAGAAGAAGTCGGTCTCATTGATCTGGCCGCGTGATTCGCTCACCCCAGGTTCTGAGCTGACGTAGCATCTCCCGGGCCCGCTGGCGGTCAAATCCGTGCGATGGGGGAATCACGTCGTAGCGAAAAGTCGTGCAAAAGGGAGTCAAGGTGTCCAGGTCGCTCAGATCATCCGGCAGCGGGCATCCTGCGTCCGATAGAAGGTCCATCAGTTGACGCAGGTTGTGCGTGCGCTGAAAATGCACGCCGATCTCAGACAAGACCGCCTTGAGGAACTTCTCGGCTGCCTGCTGGCAATGAAAACCAACAATCTCGTCGCTGACGCGACGGGACGAAAGGACCTCGTCCACAAGTGTCTCGTCGTCACACGCTTTGCTCCACAATAGGAGGGCCTGCTCATGCCGCCTCATACAAGACCTTTCCCCACGTGACTGCCTCGAACAGGACGTGCCCCGGCGTGTGGCACCACTTCGCATAATCCTGCTGGCTGACGACCAGCACGTCGGCCGGGATCCGCAGCGGGCTGAGGACCCGCATCAGCCGAACCATTTCCGCAGCCGCGTCTGCCACCTGCCGTTCCACCACCAGCAAGTCCAGATCGCTGCTGGGGTCGGCCTGGTCACGCCCGTAGGAACCGAAGAGGATGATCCTCTGCGGGTCGGCCGCCCGGCGCAGCAGCTCGACTGCTTTGGCTATCGTCGCATTGTCGATGATCGTGGTTTCTTCAGGGCTTCTCATTTACCCGAAGGGTCTGCTGCCGGACCCTCAAGCTCAGGATTCCGGCGCGACCGTCCGTACCGGTTTCTCATCTTCCTCAGCCAGGCGGAGTTGGACGGGTCCGCGCTGGCCGGCCACGGCCGCCCAGAACTGGTTGGGCGTGCGGACCGGCGTGCGGCCCACCTGTCCGATCCGAATCCCCGGCCGCAGACCCGCCTCCCAGGCCGGCGTACCCTCTCGCACGTCCGTGACGATCACCCCGTCGTCGAAAAACACCATCCGGCTCTGTGCCCGGGAATCCGCATCGACCACCGCCGTGGGATAGTCGATCCGCATGCCCCGCCAGGCCGCGGCCGGGGTGGTGATGATTCTCCTTCCGCGAACGGGATACTTCGCCAGCGTGACGTCCAGGGTCCGCGGCCGGCCGTCGCGAATGACGTTCAACCGGGCCACGGACTCCACCGGCAGTTTGCCCACCTCCAGCACCAGGGAGTCGGCCTCGTGGATCGGCTGCCCGTCCACTGCGGTGATGATGTCGTCGGGCTTCAGTCCGCTGGGCCGCGCCGCCGGTGTGCCGACGACCACCCGATCCACGCGGATGCCCTGCATCCCTGCCAAGACCTCCCGCGGACCCAAGTTGGCCGGCTGGATCCCCAAGAAGCCGTACTCCACCTCCCGGCCCGACTTCAGCGTGTCCACCACGCGGCGAAAGGTCTGGTCGACCGGAATGGCGTAGCCGGCGGCCGTCTCGTAGCCGGCCACGGCGGCCAGCGATACGCACAGCCCGACCATCTGGCCCTCCAGGTTCAGCAGCGGTCCGCCGCTGGTGCCCAGGTTCAGCTTGGCATCGGTCTGGATCAGCGTCCCGAAATGGTGCAGGGTCCGCTTGCCCGACGAATCCGTCTCGTCCGGCGTGGGCGGCGCCTTGCGGGCCAGGTTGGCCACGATGCCCCAGGCGGCGCTCGGCTGGCCGTCGCGGGCGATGGCGTAGGGATTACCCAGGGCGATCACGATTCGCCCCTTCTTCAGGCTGGACGCATCGCCGAAGGTGATCGGCGCCAGGTCAACCGCGTCGATGGCCAGCACGGCCAGGTCGCTGCGGGGATCGGCCCCCTTGATCCTCGCCCGGTAGACCTTCCGGTCGTGCGTCCGCACGTAGTAGTCGCTCTCTTCGCCCAGCACGTGGTAGGCCGTCAGGATCAGTCCCCGGCGATCGACCACCACCCCCGTGCCGTACTCATTGGGGATGAAATCCGGGTCGGTCGGCTCCGGGGCGGTCGCAGGGGCCAGCGTGCGGTCGAACGGGTCGGGCCGCAGCTCGAGGGTGAAGGTCTCGCCGGGCCGCTCCTTGCGGACCCGGGCGATGGCCACCACGGACTTCTCCGCCCCGGCAATCACGTCGACCAGCGCCTTCTCGATCGCCGCCGCCGCTGCCAGCCCCGATTGCTCCCCTCCCAAGGCCCCCCCCGTGGCCAGGCCCAGCAAGGCCAACGTCGTGATCAATCGCAGCCAGACAGATCGGGACATGATCGGAGGACTCAATATCAAGGGCGTTGGCCCGTGACTCCTGCGCGCCGTGTGGGCATGTTTGACGTAAGTGTTTGTGATAACAAGGTTTAACGGGCGGGCTTGCCCCAATACAGTTCAATCAGGGGCGAACCTGGCGTCAACACAGTGGCACCGGCGTCTCGCCGGTGTGAGACAACGCATGGCAACGCGTTTACTTATGTCACACCGGCGAGACGCCGGTGCCACTTGATCCTCCTTTATTATCCTGGCTGCTTCCTTGATTCTCCTGGCTGCTCCCCTTTTTGCTCGTCCACTGCATATCCGCGGGCGGCCAACACCTTCGCCCTGAGTTCTTCGGTCAGCTTGGGGTTCTCCTTAAGGTATTCGCGGACCTTCTCCCGACCTTGGCCCAGGTGGTGCTCGCCGTAGCGGAACCAGGCGCCGGTGCGGGTGATCAGCTTCTCGGCCATGGCCAGATCCAGCACGTCCCCCTCGTAGCTGATCCCCTCGGAGTGCATCATGTCGAACTCGGCCAGGCGGAACGGCGGGGCCACCTTGTTCTTGACCACCTTCGCCCGCACACGTTGGCCGATCACCTCCTCGCCCTCCTTGAGCTGGCCGATCCGCCGCACGTCGATCCGGCAGGAGCTATAGAACTTCAGGGCCCGGCCGCCGGGCGTGGTCTCCGGACTGCCGAACATCACGCCGATCTTCTCGCGGATCTGATTGATGAAGATCACCGAGGTCTTGCTCTTGGAGATCACCCCGGTCAGCTTCCGCAGCGACTGGCTCATCAGCCGGGCCTGCAGCCCGACGTGGGTGTCGCCGATCTCGCCCTCCAGCTCCTTCTTGGGGACCAACGCCGCCACCGAATCGATCACGATCACGTCGACCGCGTTCGACTTGATCAGCATCTCCGCGATGGACATGGCCTCTTCGCCGCAGCCGGGCTGGCTCACCAACAGCGTCTCCAACTCCACGCCCAGCTTCTTGGCCCAACTGGGGTCCAAGGCGTGCTCGGCGTCGATAAAGGCGGCAATCCCACCCCGCCGCTGGGCCTGGGCAACCACGTGCAGCGCCAGCGTGGTCTTGCCGCTGGCCTCGGGTCCGAAGATCTCCGCCACGCGTCCGCTGGGGATCCCCTGGCCTCCCAGGGCCATGTCCAGCGAGAGGCTGCCGGTGGGAATGCCGTCGATCCGCCCTATTCGCCCGGCCCCTAAGGGCATAATCGCCCCCTCGCCGAACTGCTTCTCGATTTGGGTGACGGTGGTCTTCAGCGTCGGGTGGGCCTCGAGCATCGAGTACGCACCGTCTTTGCCGGCGGCCGCGGGCACCGCTCGGGCACCATACGAAGCATGGTCGGAGTGGTCGGCGGCCGCCGTGGCTGGTTTGGTTGTCTTCTTGGCCATCTGTTTCCTAGGTTGGGTTTTGGTGGCAGAAACCATGGGCACAATCCTTTACGTTGCAGGAGGTGGACCGGCGCCTGTCGATCGGGGCCGGATCCGGCGGCCGGAATGCCACCGAGCGGCCCCAGGCTGAAAGTGAACGTATGAACAGTATACCTCCTTTCCCTTCCCTCGGCAAGGGCGGAACACTCCTTATTCTCCCCCAACGGTCCCAGGGGAACGGCCGCGATCGGCATGCCTCGCCGTGGCCTCTTGCCCACCGGTTGCCCGCGGGGAGAGGCATCCCCCGTGACGAACGATCTTATCAAGTCGGCAGGCATCTTGCCGAGGGGGGACCACACCGTTCTACGACTTTTTTTCCCTCCATCGCGGCAATCGAGGCAGCCCTCAGCGGGCTCCTCTTCCCACTTCACCCCCCCCACACCACCCCTATGGGCGGGGATCGCACGGCCGGCGGGCCTTCCAAGAGAGCCGGTTTCTCTGCACAATGAACAGGGGTATCCTGAAGCTCAGAGTGTAAAGTCGGCGGGATGCATCGCCGGAGAACACGGTGGGGACCCGGGATTCGGGGCTTGGGTACACGGGGACGAGGGAACAGGAAACTCCGCCGCGTGAAATCCCGAAACCCCAGCCCCGAGCCCCCAAAAGCCCTAGGGGGGGTCGTCTGATGCGCGCTCGTCGGAATGGGGCGTTCACGCTCATCGAGCTACTGGTGGTCGTGACCATTATCGGCATCCTCGTCGCGCTGCTGCTGCCGGCGGTGCAGAATGCCCGCGAGCAGGGCCGGCGGATGAAGTGCCAGAACAACCTCAAACAGATCGGCACCGCGTTGCTGGGCTTTAACAACCTGCACGGCGAGTTCCCGGCCAGTTCGAGGTGGCCGCCCGGCTCGGACATCGAGCGGAAGAACAATCCGGACCTGCACCAGACCTGGGTGATCATGATTCTGCCCTTCCTGGAGGAGGGGGAGCTTTTCTCCCAGTTCAATCGGAACGTGCCGACAACCGACCCCAGGAACCAGCCGGCCCGCTCCAGGAACCTGTCTGCGATGCTCTGCCCCTCCGATCCCTACAACGACCGGCCGTTCAACGGCTCGGCCAGCAGCCAGACGAATAACTTGGGCGACGGTTGGGCCCGGTGCAACTATGCGGCCAACGCGGCCCTGGGCTACATGACCGACAAGAGCCGCACCTCGGAATGTGGTTTGCCCATGAATGCCGCCTACGACCGCAAAGGCTGGCGCGACGACCGCATCCGTGGCGTGATGGGGGCCAACACCTCGATCGGATCCAAAAAGATGCACGACGGCGCCACCCAGACCATCCTGGTGGCCGAGATCCGCGCCGGCATCGCCGAGTTCGACTCCCGCGGCGTGTGGGCCATGGCCGGCGGCTGCACCAACAGCCTCTGGGCCCACGGCTATTGCGGCGACGATTGGGGACCGAACAACAACCAGTCGCTCTGGGCCGACGACGTGCTGGCCTGTAGCGAGATCTGGGCAAAGTATGGCGGCAAGGAAGAGGTCGCCCGCAGGGGCATGTCCTGCTCCGACGCCGACTGGCCCAACGTCCAGCAGACCGCCCGGAGTTGCCACCCGGGCGGCGTCTACGCCTGCACGGCCGACGGCAACGTCCGCTGGATCAACGACTACATCGACGTCAGCGTCAACAACCCCGACTACGTCTCCGTCTGGGACCGCCTAATGCTCTCGGCCGACGGCAAGTCGATCTCGGCCAATCAGTTCTGAGCGACCGTGCGAGATTCCGGTCTTGCAGCAGCGACAGGATCTCAGGCGTCGTCGGTCTCGAACAGCACTCGAAAGCCCGCTTGCTGAAAGTGCCGATCGAGGACTTCCAATTGCACGGCCAGGCTGGTCACGATTCGCCCGGACACCGGTGCGTGGCGCGCCGCCTCGTGGAAGTAGTCGTTTGGGTTCAGCAGGGCGATCCAGTAGAACGTGTCCGCGAAAACCTCGGTCACGATTGATCGATCCCTTTCGGCGCACCGTGGAGATAGTGATCGTGATTCAGTGCCAGATCCGCTGGCAGGTCACCAACATCCTGCTCGCGCGCGAAGCGAGCCAGGTCGGCGGCGACCCCAGGGACTCTGGGATTGTCCTCATCTGACCCGGCAGCGGGATCTGGGGTCTGGACTACAACGATCTCCGCCTTTCCAGGCGTGAGGCGGACGCCTTCCGGTGGGCGGATGATCTGGTCTCCGCCGATGACGGTGCTGAAGCGTAGGATGCTCATGATCGTCTCTCCCCGCGGCCCGTCGTGCCATACCAATGTATTCTAGCCCGGCCGGGGGAGCTCAGCAAGGCGCACACGCACCGGCCACAACGCTCCGCCCGGGCCTCCGTCTGGGACCGCCTGATGCTCTCGGCCGACGGCAAGTCGATCTCGGCCAATCAGTTCTGAGCCCGGCGGCCTGGGGCATCCCGTGCGGCTCAGACCATCCACCGCCGCCCGCTGTCGACGTGCGTCACTTGGATCTGCGGGCGGGGGACGCCCGAGACGAGCTGAAACGTCAACGGAACCGTCGCGCTGGCCAGCACCTCAGCGGCATCCGCGCTGGACCGGCCGACTTTCTGCAGTCGGCCCTCCTCTCGGCGATACAGCTCGAGCGTCCACGACTGGCGATCCACCAGCAGCAGCTCCACCACGCCGAGACGGTCGTAGAAGGGGATCTTCTCGCGGGTGCGGTCGTCGGGACTGGTAATCTCGACCAAGAAGTCCGCAGCGCCGCGCCAGTGCGTATCGCAATTCACTGCACTGCCGCTTTTCAGGAAGACGGCCACATCGGGGACTCGATAGTTGTGCTCCCAGTCGTCGTCTGAGGCACTGAGGTTGATACCAGGAAACACATCTGCCAAGCCGGACCACCCGATCACCTCCTGAAGGATCGAGGCCAACTGGATCACGATGCCTTGGTGTTCGCTGTTCGGCATGGGGGTCATCATATACACTCCCTCCCAGACTTCATCGTAGCGGTTTGCCCCGGACACCTCCCGCTCCGCTTTCAACCGTTCTTCCAGCCAACGGTCGGTCACCAAGATGGCCATCGCAGGCATCTCCTTGCTGTCAGCCGTCACCTCCGGCGGTTCCAGCCCCTCGGAACCCAATTATCGGCCGCGGCTGGAACCGCGGCAACCGGCCGCGGCCGTTTTGGCCACTTCTCATCCTCTGGGAAGGCCGATATGATGGTGGGTTCGCTTGGAACGAATACCCCCGCCGGCCTGCGGCAACGACGATGAACAGCGACGAACTCCGCGAAAAGTACCTGGCATTCTTCGAGACCAAGGGTTGCGTCCGCCGGCCGAGTGACGTGCTGGTCCCCCGCTGGGACCCTAGCGTGCTGTTCACGCCCGCCGGCATGAACCAGTTCAAGGACCACTTCCTGGGCCGCTGCAAGCTGGAGTTCACCCGCGCAGTGACCTGCCAGAAGTGCCTGCGGACCGGCGATATCGACAACGTCGGCCGCACCGCCTATCACCACACGTTCTTCGAGATGCTGGGCAATTTCAGCTTCGGCGACTACTTCAAACGCGAGGCGATCCACTGGGCCTGGGAGTTCTGCACCCACAAGAAGTGGCTGGGGATGGACCCCGACCGCCTCTCGGCCACCATCTACCTCGACGACGACGAAGCGGCCGAAATCTGGCTCCGCGACGTCAGGCTGCCCCCGGAACGGCTGCAGCGGATCGGCGAAGACGAGAACTTCTGGCCGGCCGGCGCCCCCAGCCGCGGGCCCGACGGCGTCTGCGGTCCGTGCAGTGAGATCTATTTCCACTCCCCCTTCGGCGAGGTCGAGATCTGGAACCTGGTCTTCACGCAGTTTAACCGGGTCGGCGACCCGCCCGACAACCTCCGTCCGCTGCCCAGCAAGAACATCGACACCGGCATGGGGCTGGAACGCACCGCGGCAGTGCTGCAAGGCGTGGAAACCAATTTCCACATCGACATCCTCCGTCCCCTGGTCGAGGCCGCCGCCGACGCCTGCGGCGTCCGTTACGAGCCGCAAACCGAAGACGGCCGGCGCTTGCGCCGCATCGCCGACCACGTCCGCGCCTGCACCTTCGCCATCCACGAAAACGTCTATCCCGGCCCCAACAAGGAGAAATACGTCATCAAGCGGCTGCTCCGCCGGGCCGTGCTCGACGGCCACCAGATGGGCGTCCGCCAGCCCTTCCTGCACCGGCTTGTGGGCACCGTGGCCGAACTGATGAAGACCCCCTATCCCGAACTGTCCGTGACCGTCCCGCGGGTGGCCAACGTGATCCAGAAGGAGGAAAGCAACTTCCTCTCGACGATCGACGCCGGCCTGGAACGGATCGCGCGGATCTTCGCGCAGATGAAGAAGGAACACCGGGGGATGGTGGCCGGCGCCGAGGCCGCCGACATGTTCCAAACACACGGCTTCCCGCCCGAACTGTTCGAAACCATGGCCGCCGAGCACAGCTTCACCTTCGACTGGAAGGGATACCAGGCCGAGATGGAGCGCCACGGAATCGAGTCGGGCGGCGGCGTCAGAGGCGAACTCTTTGCGCGCTCCGGGCCGGTCGATGCGCTGGCCAAGGCCGGCTACCGTAGCGAGTTCTTGGGTTACGCCGCCCTCCAGGTCGAAGGCGCGAAGGTGATCGGCATCATCGCCAGCGATCAGTTGTGCGACAAAGTCGGCGACGTCGACCATCAGCAGGCCATCCGCGTCGCCCTGGACAAGACCCCCTTCTACGGTGAAATGGGCGGCCAGGTGGGCGATACCGGCGGACTCATCGCAGACGCCTTCCGATTCACCGTGGTGGACACCCAGGTCGACCGGGGCCTGACCTTCCACGTGGGCCATCTCCGCGAGGGCGAAATCAAGCTGGGCGACACCGTCTCCGCCCGCGTCGACGCACCGCGGCGGCAGGGCATCCGCCGGGCCCACTCCGCCACGCACCTGCTGCACTACGCCCTGCGCCACACCCTCGGCCAGCACGCCGAGCAGCAGGGCTCGAAGGTCGATCAGGACGTACTGCGGTTCGACTTCACCAATCCCTCGGCGCTCTGTCCGGAGGACCTGGCCCGAGTCGAGGCCGAGGTCAACGCCAAGATCGTCGAGGATGCGCCGATCGGGTCGCAGAACCTGCCGCTGGGCGAGGCCCGCAAGGCCGGCGCGACCATGCTCTTCGGCGAAAAGTATCCCGACGTGGTGCGGATGGTGTCGATGGGCGAGTTCAGCAAGGAGCTCTGCGGCGGGACCCATCTGGAGCGGACCGGCCAGGTGGGGCTGCTGAAGATCGTCGGCGAGGAGAGCGTGGCGGCCGGCACCCGGCGGATCACGGCGCTGACCGGTCCGGCGGCCCTGGAGCACGTCCGCCGCGGCGAGTCCGTGCTGGCCCGGACGGCCGCGGCACTGAAAGCCCCGGTCGAGGAAGTCCCGGACCGCGTCGAAGCCCTGCTCAAAGAGGTCCGCCAGTTGAAGAAGCAACTGGCCGCCGGGGCCAAGGCCCAAGGCCCCTCGGCCGAGAAGCTCCTTGCCGAAGCCACGCAACTGGTCGGCGCCCAGGTCGTGGTGGCCGAGGTCCCCGGGGCTGCACCGCCCGGGTTGCGGCAGTTGATCGACCAGATCCGCCGCAAGGCCGCTCCGGTGGCAGTCCTGCTCGCCGCCCGCCAGGAGGACCAAGAAAAGGTAATCCTGATCGCCGGTGCCAGCCGCGACCTGGTCGAGCGTGGGTTCGACGCGGTGGCCTGGGTCCGCCAGGCCGCCGTCGCAATCGGCGGCACTGGCGGCGGCCGGGCCGACCTGGCCCAGGCCGGCGGAAAGTCCCCCGAAAAGCTCCCTGAGGCGCTCGACGCCGCGCGAGCAGCGGTCGAAGAGATGCTCGCGCGTCTGCAGACGGCGTAAGTTGCACTCTACCCGCCGGTGGCCGGGGCCGCTTCCGTGCCACTCCTGGCTTCTCCGACAGGCCTGGCGCAGGTAGACTGAATGTGTGGAGGCAGGGCCCGACTGGAGGACCGCGCGTCACTACGGCCAGCAACGGCCGCCGGATATGCCCTTATTGCCGAAGCTCGATGGATTGCCGCAGGCGTCTGACTCGGGCGAGCCTAAATGACGTTGCATGATTCGGGGAGAAAAGCGGTTTAGCCGCCGCGGCCACGCGGCGCAATTCCCCGGCGTGGCCGCCGGGGCTATTGATCCTCAGAAAAGTAATGCCGCACCGCACAAATCGCCCAGGTTGCCAAGTCACGTGAAAACCAGGCTGAACCACGCAAACTGTGCATCCGTATACGACATTAGATATCTGAGGGTCAATAAACACTCCAGAATTCCCAGAATCATGCAAGTCCATTTAGTGCTGGAAGACCACTGCCAGACACAGTAGGGTCAGCCGCCCGCGAATTTTTGGAGAATCGCACATGAACGATGAGCAATTACTGCAGCGTATTGTGCTAGATCCCAAGGTAATGGCTGGCAAGCCCGTGATTAGGGGAACTCGTCTGACCGTCGACTACATTCTCAAGCTGCTGGCACACGGCTCGACGGTGGCCGAGATCCTCGACGAATACGAGGGACTAACTGCCGAAGATGTTCAGGCGTGTCTGTTGTTCGCCACCCGATCTCTGGAAGACACGGCCTTCATGCCGCTCGCGGTGGAGAATCGGTAAATGCGCTTCCTGGTGGATGAGTGCACCGGCCCCGCGGTCGCGAGCTGGCTTCGAGAGCAAGGCCACGAGGTCTTCTCGGTGTTTGAAGAGGCACGCGGAGTAGATGACGAGGCTGTCATTGACAAAGCATTTTCCGAAGCCTGGATTCTGATTACGAATGACAAAGGTTTCGGCGAGAAGGTTTTTCGAGACCAACGTCCGCACAAGGGTGTCATTCTGCTCCGGCTGGACGATGAGCAGGCACGCAGCAAGATCAAGACGGTCGAGCGGTTGCTGCGTGAGTATCCCACGCAACTGGCCGACTGCTTTGTAGTCGTGACCGAGACGCAGGTTCGCTTTGCGCGGAGGTAGTACTAGCCGGGCTGGCGCCGATCTGGCGCCGATCTGGCTGAGGCCGCCGGAGAGTCCCCCAAGAGACCGCTTGGGCCCTTATTCCCGCTTTCTCCCCCACTATTGTCCGGGTGATTCTCAACCAGTCGTGGCAGCCGAGGCCCGATTGTGTGCTAGGGCACCCGCCGTAGGTATGGGTCGTTTGGCAGTGATTGCCACCCCCGGTTGACAGGCGGGGCGTGGCCGCCTAACATGCTTGCTCGCGCGTGGGCTCCGCGCACGATGCCATCCAAAAGGTCTGAATTTGCCCCCCCTTCTTGTGTAGAAGCGAGACAATGGCCCTTCCCAAACGCAGACACAGCAACGCCCGCACCGGCACCCGCCGCGCGCAGGACGCCAAGAAACCCCGGCAACTCGAATACTGCGACCAGTGCAGCACGGCCGTGCCCTCGCACACGGTCTGCCCCAAATGCGGCTACTATATGGGCCGCAAGGTGATGGATACCGAGACTTGAGCAGGATCGCGTTCCTATTTCCGGGACAAGGAGCCCAGGCGGTGGGCATGGGCCGGCTGCTGGCCGAGTCGGTGCCTGCCGCCCGCCGGTTGTACGAGCGCGCCGGCGAGGTGCTCGGCTACGACCTGGCCAAGCTCTGCTTCCAGGGACCGGCCGAGCGGCTCGATTCGACCATCTACAGCCAACCGGCATTGTTTGTTACCAGCTTGGCCGCGCTGGAGGCGTTGCGGGCCGAGTCGCCGCAGGTGGTCGAAGAGTGCGAGGCCACGGCCGGGTTGAGCCTGGGCGAGTATACGGCCATGGCCTTCGCCGGTGTAATGGACTTCGAGGACGGCCTGATGCTCGTCCAGCGACGCGGAGCCGCCATGCAAGACGCCGCCGACGCCACCCCCAGCGGAATGGTCAGCATCCTGGGCCTGGATCGCGACGATGTGGAGACGCTCTGCAACGTGGCCCGCGGCGACGAAATCCTCGAAATCGCCAACCTGCTCTGCCCGGGGAACATCGTCATCTCGGGCACCAACGGGGCATGTGAGCGAGCGGCCGAGCTGGCACACTCTTTTGGGGCCATCAAGGCCGTGCCACTGGCCGTGGCCGGGGCCTTCCACACCCAGATCATGTTGCCCGCCCTCCACCAGCTTACCGAGGCCCTGGCCGACGTGCCGCTCCGCCCGGCCAGGATCCCAGTGGTCTCCAACACCGACGCCCAACCCCACCAGGACCCAGAGGACATCCGCCGCCTGCTGATCAGGCAGGTCCTCCACCCGGTCCTCTGGGAAGACTCCATGCGCTATCTGCTCCAAGAGGGGTTCGGCCAGTTCTACGAAGTGGGGCCCGGACGCGTGCTGCGCGGATTGACGCGACGAATCGACCGGAGTGTCACTTGTGAAAGTGTCGGCGTGTGAACCAGTTTCTGTTGCAGAATGGCGCCAACATGTAGGGTGGGACGAAGCCCCACCGCGATTCCCGCGGAATTTTTGTGAAAGTGTCGACGTGTGAACTGGAAGAGCTTTTGGGGCTGGGGGCTCGGGTCTTCTGGCCACATGAGGGCAATCCTCCGACAGGCTCCCACAGGAAATCACCATGACGAATGAAACTGGTGCGCGGATTTCGACCGACCTGGCCGGGCAAGTGGCGATCGTCACCGGCGCGGCTCGGGGGTTGGGTCGGGCGATCGCGCAGACCCTGGCTGGAGCCGGCGCCAAGGTCGCCTGCGTGGACGTGGATCAGGAGACGTTGGCCGCCACGATCGACGCCATCCGTGCCGCCGGCGGTACCGCCGAGCCGATCGCCTGCGACGTGACCGACAGCGGCCGCGTGAGTGAGGTGGTCGCCGAGGTCGTCGACAAGTGGGGCGCTCTGGACATTCTGGTGAATAACGCCGGAATCACCCGCGATACCCTGATCATGCGGATGAAGGACGACCAGTGGGACGCGGTGATCGGCGTCAACCTGCGGGGCACTTTTCTGTTCACGCGGGCGGCCACCCGCCCGATGATCAAAGGGCGCCGCGGCCGGATCATCAATATCGCCAGCGTCTCCGGCCTGATGGGCAATCCGGGACAGGCGAATTACTCGGCCTCCAAGGCCGGCGTGATTGGCCTGACCCGGACCGTGGCCCGCGAACTGGCCAGCCGGAACATCACCGTCAACGCCATCGCCCCGGGGTTCATCGCCACCGAGATGACCGCCGCCCTGGGCCAGGATACCCTCGATACGATCCGCAAGCAGATCCCCCTGGGCCGGCTGGGCCAGCCGCAGGACGTGGCCCACGCAGTGCTGTTTCTGGCCAGCCAGTCCGCCGAGTACATCACCGGGCACGTGCTGACCGTCGACGGAGGGCTGACGGCGTAGGGTACGTAAGCTCCCCAAAATGCGTCAAGGACCTGTAGACAGCGGAGGCAAAAGTCGTTATACCTTTTTGGACTGTACGCTGGACTGGACGAGAGTCGCAGTGGTGCAGGCCTCTGCTGGGGGGAAGTCACCTGGCGGCAGCCAACCGCCGAGCCCAGGGTGGCGGCCCCCAAGAAGTGGAGTGCCCCGGGGGAAACCCTACGGTGCCTTCACCCCGGCAGCCGCTCGTTGGCATCGTCATCGCCCGACGTAGTGGCGATCCAGTACCGGCTACACGCCAGAGGCTGATTGCCGAAATGGGGCGTGCTTTCCGGACGGTCTGGGCAGACGTGTGAATCGGAGAATCGGCGATTCGGATATAAGTTCGGTTGAGATCGCAAACGTGGGGAGCTACGACAGCGCCCCACCCAACAAAGGTGCGTATCGGGAGGACCCTCAAGGTGGCCTCAGTTGAAGAACGAGTGATTGATATCGTTGCCGAGCAACTTGGCGTCAGCAAAGACCAGATTACCCGCGAGACTTCCTTCGTCAACGATCTGGGGGCCGACTCCCTGGACACCGTGGAGTTGGTGATGGAACTCGAAGAGGAATTTGACATCAACATCCCGGACGACGCGGCGGAAAAGATCCAGACAGTCGGCCAGGCCATCGACCACATTCAACAGGCCGTCGACGGCAACGAAACCTCATCTTCCTGACGGGCTTCGATGAAACGGCGCGTGGTCGTAACCGGTGTCGGTGCAGTCACCTCGCTTGGTTGCCGAGTGGAAGACCTGTGGACGCGCATCTGCAACGGCGAGAGCGGCATCCGCGCCCTGCAGTTGTTTGATGCCTCGCCCTATCGCGTGCGGATCGGCGGGGAAATCCTCGATTGGTCGACCGACGGCTATATCCCGCCCAAGGAAGCCAAACGCATCGACCGCTTCGCCCAGTTTGCCCTGGTCGCCAGCGTGGACGCGGTCCGGGACTCGGGGATTGATTTCTCGCGGGAGGACCCCTTCCGCTGCGGGGTGATCTTCGGTTCGGGGGTCGGCGGCCTGCGGGAAATCGAGGTTCAGCACACCCGCCTGTGGGACAAGGGACCTGAAAAGGTCTCCGCCTTCACCGTCCCCAAGATGATGGCCAATGCCGCCAGCGGACAGGTCTCGATCGTCTTCGGCCTGCGGGGCCCCAATACCACGGTGGTCACCGCCTGTGCCAGCGCCACCAACGCCATCGGCGACGCCCTGCGAGCCATCCAGCACGGCTATGCCGACGTGGTCATCAGCGGCGGCGCCGAAGCCGCCGTGACCCCGCTGGGGCTCAGCGCGTTCGCGGCCATGCGGGCGTTGTCCGAACGCAACGACGATCCGGCCGCGGCCAGCCGCCCCTTCGACAGGGATCGCGACGGCTTTGTGCTCGGCGAAGGGGCCGGGGCAGTTCTCCTCGAAGAGCTTGCACACGCCCAGGCCCGCGGGGCACGCATCCACGGCGAATTGCTCGGCTACGGGGCTACCGCCGACGGCAGCCACATCACCCAACCCGATAAGGACGGCGTCGGCGCCAGCCGCGCCATGTCCGACGCCCTGGCCGATGCACGCCTCGACCCCAGCGCAGTCGACTACATCAACGCCCACGGCACCAGCACCTCGCTGGGCGATCAGGCCGAAACCACCGCCGTCAAGACCGTCTTCAAGGAGCACACTCGCACGCTGAGCATCTCCAGCACCAAGAGTCAACTGGGCCATCTCTTGGGCGCCAGCGGCGGGGTGGAACTGGTCTTCTGCGTGCTGGCGATGCGCGACCGGGTGATTCCTCCCACGATCAACTACCAGACGCCAGACCCCCTCTGCGACCTTGACTATACCCCCAACCAGGCCCGCCAGCGGAAGGTCGCCGTGGCCATGTCCAACAGCTTCGGCTTCGGCGGGCACAACGGCTCGCTGATCATCGGCCAGTTCCACCGGGGTTGAAGGTTCAGGGGCAATACCCTTGAATTAAGGGCGAACTCGGCGTCAACGCAGTGGCACCGGCGTCTCGCCGGTGTGACGGAACTCATGGCAAGGCGTTCACTTATGCCAGACCGGCGAGACGCCGGTGCCACTTGATTCTCCTTGACACTGCACCTAATTGAACGGTATTGGGTCCTAGCCCGCATTTCTCACCACAGTGTGCCACTGCTTGACGTAAGGCAAGCAGTGACGAGGGATTCCGCCCCGCACTGCTTCTGCGAAGCAGTGGCACACTGTGATCCGACGTCGGGTGTTGGTGAGA
>Ga0315291_10000991_pt1 | contig 38270 bp, 37 predicted proteins | sample YL17G12_20_MG_FD_203070 | JGI IMG/M metagenome (GOLD analysis project Ga0315291, IMG submission 203070) | Sediment microbial communities from Yellowstone Lake, YNP, Wyoming, USA - YL17G12_20 | ecosystem: Environmental > Aquatic > Freshwater > Lake > Sediment | place: USA: Wyoming | collected...
TGACTTCAAAACGCCCTTGGAGGTTTATCGGGGGCAGTGTTGCACTTAATTGTTGAATGTAGCGCGGCAAGACACCTAATTCGCTTTTGAAATCCAGCAAAATTTTCACGACGAGTAGCCGGAGGGAGTGGCGCAGCTCCGACACCCTCTTTCCCGAAAGAAAATTTGCAAGCGTTCGGATCGTATAACGGACATTATGTGAGGGGATTTATTGAATGGGTGAAGTTCCTTCGCGGATGTATTTTGCCGTGAATTTGCCGTCGCCGTCGGCGTCGATGAAGACGGGGTTCGCAAGGGCAAAGGCGAATGCGCCGACCTTCGGGTCCGAATGGAAAGCGGCAAGGTTCAAGGAATCGAAGTTTAGGGGCTTTTTCGAATCGTCGACCAAGACATTTGTGGCTATTGGAAACAGCGACTTGAAACCCGGCGTTTCTTTTGTGCCGCGGACAAGGACCACCACCCACGTGTCCTCGCCGGCCGTGATTTTTGTGTCAACCTGCACCGTAATGACGCCGTTTTCTTCCTTCCACGTCGGGAGGGTCTGGTTTGCAAGGCGGTAGGATTGCGCGGGTTCGTAGCCGTATTTTGGGACATGATACGGCTTGTAAAACTCCGCCGGATCCGCTGCGGCGCCGCTCATCGCGTTTCCAAGCTCATCGTCAATGGGAACGGGTTCAGTATTCGCATAAATTTCAACCGTATCGAACCACGCCCACGAAGGCGCGCTGACGTTGATTTTGAGATTCACCTCCGTGCCGGGTACAATATCACCGATTGAATGCGCAATGCCGTCGCTTCCCTTCGCCTCAACCATCACGAATGGGCCCGCAGAAACTATCACGCGGTGTTCGTTGATGGCCTTCGCATATGCGTTGCGGTCGAATTGCCCGTTCATACCATCGCGGGGATCGACGGAAGAGGAAACGAAGTTTCTGGGCAGACCCATCGGATTGAAATATTCATCATGGCTGTCCGAATCTCCGGTTGCAGTCAAAATCATCCCGAGATTTAACAAATTGAACCATGTGGGGAGCGTCGATTTCAAAAATTGCGAATTGGCGTGATGCAGATCATACCCGATCATGACCTCCGCGGCGGTAAAATCATCTGTGACAAGAGAGCTGGTCCCGTACGGCAACGGAAACGTCGGCCCGTTGGTATTGGGAGAGAGGCGCCTCTCCACAGGATCTGCATAACTTGAAAGGGGCGGAGCCCCGCTTTCCAGATAGAATCTGGATGTCACCCAGCCTGCGGCTATGGGAAGGGCCGTGGGCGAATCGGATATGTGGTTCAGCTGGACGACCTGCTCTCCCTCGAGACCTGCAATCGCCGCCGCAATGTCGACCGGGCTCATGCAGTAATCCGGCGCAAACCCGACTTCATCCTGGGGCGATGCCGACCAGTCAAGCGCGCCGCCTGCGACAGATTCAGGATCAGCAGCAAGGGGGAATGCATGGATATGCCCGTAATGATTGGGCGTGATCTCATCGCCCGCAACGCTTCCGGCAAAACTGCCGGCGGGAATCAATCCGCGCGCGCTCACTTGTTCAATGACGGGCGCATAATCGAAAACGTAATCGTGGTCGGAGGACTGCATGACGTCCATCCCCTCCGCCGCCGCCGCGATCACGCGCTTCTCCGGCAAAATCCAGCTGTCGGGGCTGACGACGTTATGCAAATGGAAATCCCCCGAGATATAGCCTGGAGTTGAGACCGCGCGGGCTATCGATACGCCGTCAATTGTAGCCGTCTTGCCCGCTTCGATTGTCACATCTCTCTCAACAACGCCGTATTCGGTCCCGTGCGAGAAGACGAATTTATATGTGCCGGGTTCGAGCGCAAAACTCGACTGATCCGTAAGTCCGAACGTCCCCTTCGCGGTTACGTATCGCACGTCAACTATTCCGAACGGCTTCTGGAACGCAACGATATCGCCAAACACGCCCGCATTTTCACCTTCAGGAGAGGGATCTTCTCCCACTATCGTAAGACGGGCGGCGATCGGCAGCCTCGTTGAAGTTTCGGTGACGGGCGCCGCAAGTGATACGAAACCCGCCTCGCCAAGCGTGCATGTGACCTGTATAGGCGACGCCGACGCCTCTGCATCTTCCGGATCGCAGCTCCCCGCAACCGCCGTCCCGTTTTTGTGATAACCGTCTTTGCCGACAACGATATGATATTTACCGCCACCCAGAGCGGCCGCTAAGGGGTCGCTTCCCGCCGGTAATTTCCCGAAAAAATTTCCGGCCGGATCAGTTTTATATGTGACGATCGTCCCGCCGCCCTTTTTCTGCACTGCAACCGTTGCATTGCCCACAGCGCTTCCGTCAGCTCCGACCACCGTTCCGGAAATCGTTCTGGTTTGCACGCCGAGGGCCGCCATGCCGGCGTCGAGCACAGATCCCGCCGTTCCGTCTCCGACGACAAAATATCTTGTGATCGTCCGTTCGCTTTTCGCAGGGATTGTGAAGTTTATCTGCGGCGAACCCCCCGATCCCAATGGAAGAATCTTTAAAACGCCCTCGCCCAGGATAACAAAGGTCACACCGGAGTAACTCAAAGAACCGCTTGTCAGGCGACCCCCGTCCGCATCCTGAAACTGCGACAGATCATAAAAATAACCGTAAGAGACATCGACGCCGTCAAAGCCCGCATAAATGAGCGCCGGCGTGTCGCCTGCGGCCTGCGCCATGAGGTCGGGCGAAAAACCGAGACCCGGAATCAAAAAATGGAGCTCGCCACTGCCGTTGACAATGTCACCGACCGGCATTTTCACATCCGCGTCGCCGTTGTTTTTGAATGTGGTATCGATGCGGACGTAATTCGCGCCCGAGTCGAGTTTATATTCGGTCACGACTTCGGGATCGACTCCCCTCAAATCCTCGTAGACATCGAATGGATCTCCGCGGTCGTCAAAGCGGCGCGCAAAAGTTACCGGCTGACCGGCAAGGCTCCCTGCAACCTCACCCACAAAATCCAGATCGATATAATCCCACACATCGATCTTTCCATACGCACGAAGTGTTTTCGGACCTCTGTCCTCGCCCGTGTCCGTCACCTCATAATTGTAATAGTTGACGGTCCACTCAACATTGACGAGGGGAAAGATCGAACCGAATTCGTCCTTCCCGGCCTCTCCGGATCCGCGCACACGGTCCGCATCTATAATGATACCGCCGAAGGAAAACAGGCCCGTGTTTTTGGAAGGTTTCTGAATGATCACGCGGATTTTGTCGTTTTTTAGCAAGACATCGCCGATGCGCCCTTGAGCGACCGGTCCGCCGATGAGTTCTGATGAATCCTTTATAGTAAAAGGAGTATCGGGATAGCCCGAATAGTCGGGATCAGGTCCCGAAGCCTTGCCGCCGTTGCATGAGACGGCGGCATAGGCCAAAAACAATGTCATTGCGAGTTTTGCTACGCAATCCCATGAGATTGCCACGGCCCCGTTGGGGCCTCGCAATGACTCTTTTGGAGGTTGGAATTTCATATATTTCGCTTCTTTATCGTCTACCTTTCAAATTTGTTGCTAACTAAATAGGGGGTCAAAAAGCTAGGCCTGGTGCGCCAAATCCGCTTGTCGCGCCGTGTCGATCTTTTCTTGACCAGCCTAAAAAAGGGGGTTAGAAACCATGTTCCAACCAATAAATGGAGGGATTTTATGATTATAGGCGTGCCGAAAGAGATTAAAACGAAAGAAACGCGTGTTGCGGTGACCCCTACTGGGGTTAAAGAACTGACCTCAAAGGGTCATAAGGTCTATGTGGAAGAGAATGCCGGTGTATTGAGCAGCTTTTCCAATCAAGACTACACAAATGCGGGCGCCACTCTGGAGCGGGATGCATCAAAGATCTGGAAGACCGCCGAGATGATCGTGAAGGTGAAGGAACCCCTTGAAAGCGAGTACCCTTATCTGCGCAACGGACTGACGCTTTTCACCTACCTCCACCTTGCTTCCGTTCCCCAGCTTGTCGCTGCGCTTTGCGAGACGAAGACGACCGCAATCGGATACGAAACAGTTCAGGGGGGCGACGGCAACCTGCCGCTTCTCCGCCCGATGAGCGAAGTTGCGGGGCGCGTTGCAACGCAGATCGGAACATATCTTTTGCACAAAAATCACGGCGGTAAAGGCCTGCTCTTAGGCGGCGTCACCGGCACGCGTCGCGGAACTGTTGTTGTGATCGGCGGCGGACATGTCGGGCTCAATGCTGCAGAAGTTGCCGCCGGACTTCGTGCAGAAACTGTAATCTTAGATATTGACGATCGAAAGATCGCGTTTATTGAAGAAACTTATCGCGGAAGAATAACACCGGTGAAATCCACGCCGCAGTCAATCGAGGAGTGGGTGAAGAAGGCGGATCTCCTGGTCGGCGCCGTTCTCGTCATGGGCGACCGCGCACCGCACGTCGTTTCAAAAGAGCTGGTCAAAAAAATGCAGCCGGGCTCCGTCATTGTGGACGTCTCTATCGATCAGGGCGGTTGCATCGAAACATCGCGTCCGACATCGCACGAAGTCCCGACATACACGGAATATAATGTAATCCACTACTGCGTGCCCAACATGCCGGCGCTCACGCCCGTTACCTCTACGGAAGCGCTCACTGCGGCGACGTTCCCGTACGTCGCCAAGCTGGCAAACGAAGGCGTGGACAAAGCTTTAACCAGTGATCCGGTCTTGGGGCGCGGGTTGCAAATCAAGAACGGGAAGGTTACGCATCCCGTGATTGCAAAATTATTCCCGAAATTGTCTTGAAATCTTTCACCGCAGAGAACGCGGAGATCGCAGAGTAAACCAAAATTTTTGGTTTGCCTCTGCGTGCTCTGCGAACTCAGCGGTTAATATTTTAGAAGCTTTTCTGCAGAATTTTGATGCGGCTGGCCTGTCCGTCGAGGCGCCCGAGCCATGAGTCCTGCGAGCCGACTTTTCGCTGATAGATCTTCGCCTTTAAAAAATTCTTTGCTTTTTGAAGGGAAGCGACTTTTTCGGTCAGAACTTTTTTTCGCTCCGTGGCCTGCTTCTTTAATTTACCGACCTTTTCAACTCGTTCCGAAAGATAGGCCTTCACTTTTGTCTTATAAGCCGATTCAAAGACCTTTTTTCCCTCCGATGAGGTCCTTTTGATCCCCTTTTTCTTGAGATCGGGGTGTTCCTTCAAAAAATCACCCCATGTGTATTTCTGATTGAGTGCCATACGACTTCCTTTCTTAATATATCGACGTAGCGGGGCTAAATAGGCGATTTGGCCTAAATAGTCAAGTAGTTGATTTTTAATAAAATGCGTGATCTAGACCCTTTTATGCTTCTGGCAATCGACATAGGCAATACATCAATTACTTTCGGTATCTTTGCCGGGAAACGGCTTGTCCGACATTGGCGAGTGGGGACGAAGGGGGCAAGCGCAGCAAGCATCGGTCATATCCTGAAACGAAGGACGAAGGACGAAGGACGAGGGACGATGGGTGGTGCGTGTATTTCAAGTGTTGTTCCGCGGTTGAATCCAATTTTAACGAAGGTGATCAGGAAGCATTTCGGCTGCAAGGCGCTTTTCGTGAGCGCAAAAAATGCGGGTATCGGGATTCCCCGCTATGACAAAAAACAGATCGGCGCGGATCGTTTAGTCAATGCGGTTGCCGCCCATAAAATATATAAGAAACCCTGCATCGTGATCGATTTCGGAACTGCAACCACATTCGATTATGTGACGGCAAAAGGGGAATACGGCGGCGGCGTGATCGCACCCGGAATCCGCATTATAAATGATGCTCTCTCGAGCATGACTGCAAAGCTGCCGAAGGTCCCGATCACGAAAACAAAACGCATTGTCGCGCAAAACACAAAGGCAAGCATGCAGTCGGGCGTATTCCACGGCTATGTGGGACTTGTGGATCACATCGTTGAACGAATGAAAAGAGAAACGAAAACGAAACCTATGGTAATAGCAACCGGTGGATTTGCGAAGCTGGTTGCAAAACACACAAAATCAATTGAGAAATTTCAGCCTTTTCTCACGCTTGATGGACTCCGGATTATTTGGGAGCGGAACTCATAGCCATCCGGACGACATGGACGATCTTTGTGTTTATGCGCCGTAAATTCCCCAAAATATCGAGATGGATCGAGCTGGTATCGAACGACTCCTTCAGGCCCTGATGAAGCCTTGTGATGTGAGCCTGCCTCAAACTCTGCTCGACCTCGTCCACATGCTCCTCATGATGGTAAACTTTTACCGCCAGCTCCTCCGACGGCTGCGTGAGTACAGATATCATCAGGTCGAAATTCTCTTTGACCATCTGCTGGAAACCCCTAAGGTCCTTCCATCCTTCATCGGAAAATATGCGCCGCCAAGACGCCTTCTTTTTCGCCAGCATCACCATCTCTTTGGAAATCGTGTCGCCTATCTCTTCCAGATCGGATGTAATCGCAAGGAGCACCATCTGTGTGTGGCTCTGCTCGGTGGACAATTTCTCCGTTGAAATGTCGGCAAGATAAAAGCGGATCGCCTTATCGAGAACGTCGATCTTATCGTCTTCATCCTGCATTATTTCGACTTCTTCGGTGATGTCCAGCCCGCGCGAGAACATCTTTAGGCAACCGTCGAACATTTCGTATGCGATTGAGGTGATCCTTAAGATCTCCCGCTTCACCTGTGCGAAGGCCAGGGCAGGGGTCTCCAAAGCGGCCTTGTCGAGATAAAGCGGCTTGAATTCTTCTTCCTTTTTCTTCGGGGGCGTTGGTATCGCCTTCTCGACAATTTTAACCAGCGGCCCTATGAGCGGAAGAATGAGAATGGCCAGTGCCATGTTGAAAAAGATGTGCGTCATAGCGATCTCGCCCGCAACTCCCGGCTGGAAGGCTGGCACAATGGACACAACCTTTGCGTCAATTGAATGAATAAAGCGGGCTATTTGAGGAATAAAGGGGAAAGCGACCAAAACGCCCATGACCTTTGCAGCCGTATGTGCGGCGGCGACGCGCCTGCCTTCTGTCTTTGCGCCGATGGCGGCAAGAATTGCGGTCACGCATGTGCCGACGTTTGCGCCGAGGACGAGGGGTATGGAGGCCTCAAATGAAATTGTGCCCGCAAATGCGAGCGCTATTGCGATGCCGATCATCCCTGCAGAGTGAACCGCCGCCGCAACGATTGTCGCCATAATGAGGCTCGCAAACGGATGCACCGCAAGATATGCAAAAATCTGCATAGCGGCAGGGCTGCTTTGCAGGGGCGTGGCCGCGGAAACCATGAGTTTCATGCCGTAAAAAATGAGGCCGAAGCTCATGAGTATGGAGCCGATCGATTTCGTCCGCCTCTTTTTTGCGAGCATCTCGATAAAAAAACCGATGGCGACGATCGCGAGCGACATATCCGCTATTTTCCGGATTGAAAGCAGAATGACGACAAATGTGGTTCCAAAATCCGCGCCCAGAAGAATTGCGATTGCCTGAAAGAGATTCAAAAGCTTGGTATCCGCAAAGCTTATGAGCATCACACTGGTTGCGCCGGAACTTTGCAGAAGGAATGTGATGAAAGCGCCGAAACCGAATGCCTTGAAGCGGTTTTCCGTGACCCGGCCCAGGGCCGCGCGGAGCCTGTCGCCAACAATGAGTTGAAGGCCCTTCTTCGCCCCCGAAAGACCGAAAAAGAAAAATGCAAGACCGCCAATGAGGATAGACCAGCTGAAGGATTCCATATCAGGCGACTGCCACTTGCGGTTCCTGCGTCTCCTGATTGAGCCGGACCGACACCATCTTGGAGACGCCCGCTTCCTCCATCGTGACACCATAGAGAATGTCCGCAAGCTCCATCGTCCTCTTGTTGTGCGTTATGAGCACGAACTGCGAATGAGGGGTCATGGCGCGGATCATATTGTTGAATCGATCGACGTTGGCGTCGTCGAGCGGCGCATCCACCTCGTCCAAAAGGCAGAAGGGCGCCGGCTTTGTGAGGAATATCGAGAATATGAAAGCAATTGCGGTGAGGGCCTTCTCGCCGCCGGACAGAAGTGTGATCGACTGGAGCCTCTTTCCGGGGGGCTGTGCCACGATCTCGACGCCGCTTTCCAGGAGGTTCTCTTCGTCCGTGAGCATGAGGCGCGCGCGCCCGCCCTGGAAGAGTTTCGGGAAAAGCCCCTGGAATTTTTCGTCAACGTCGTCGAACGCCTTTTTGAACCTCTGCCTGGAAACCCTGTTGATCTTCGATATCGCCTGTTTGAGCGTCTCTATGGAAGTTGTCAGATCCGCATGCTGCTTGCTCATAAACTGATAACGCTCGAAGAGCTCTTCATATTCTTTGATCGCGTCAGTGTTGACCGAGCCTATCGACTCCAATTTCTCTTTCAAGTTCAAGACCGCCTGCTCTTCGGTTTCAATATCCAGCTCCGCATTGACAGAATTTTTATCGATCAGCGAGATCTCGATCCTGTACCGCTCGCGGATCCCTTCGACGAGATATTTTATCTTCTCGCGGAGCCCCGTCAGTTTGAGAGCAAGCTCATGCGACAGGGACATCGCCTCTTCCCTCTTCTGCCTTGACTCGCGAACCTTCAGCTCGTGCGTGCGCACATCCTGCGTGGCGTTCTGATAACGCTCCTGCGTCGCCTGCTGGAATAACGTGAGCTTTTCGATCGAGCGGATCGCCACATCGACCGCGGATTTTCTTTCGTCTGTATCGCGGTTTAAGGATATGACGCGCTGGCCGCCTGACGAAATCTCGTCTTCCCTCCTGCCGATATCGATGAGAAGCTCCGACTTTGACGTGACGAGCCTTTCAATTTCGCGGCTCACCGACGCCTGACGCTCCTCGGCCTGCGCCAGCGAAACCTTGAGATCTACCAGGCGCCTCTCGCGTCCGGAAAGCTCTTCGTTCATGGAGCATATCTGACGCATGACCTCACCCAACGACTCCTCTGTCTTCTGCTTATCGAATGCCACCTGCTCAATACGCAGCGTTGTCGATGTGCGCTCGCGCTCCACCTCCTGTCTCTCCTCATTGAGCGCCGCAGTCTCGACGACGAGCCTGTCATGTTCTTTGTCCAAGCGGGTAATGTCATCCTTCAATCCGCCGAAATCCCTCTCTTCGCCGACGAATTCAATTTCAAGATTGTGGGCGTCGCGATCGAGCCCCTCGATCTCCTCTTCCAGTCTTTTGACCTCATCGCTCAATCTCCTGGCCTCTGCTTCAGCCGAAATCAACTTTTCCTGGCGCGCTTCTACCTCTTCTTTGAGCTCCTTGATCCTTCTCTTCTGCGCTATGAGGCTCGAATCCGCGTCTCCGCCGATGCCGCCCGTGATGACGCCCGACGGATCCACGACCTCGCCGCCCAATGTGACAAACGTGTTCGAGATCTCTCCCGATTCCCAGTGGCGGAGTGCCGTCTTGATATCGGAAACCAAAATCACATCGCTCATCAGATAGCGGACAATGTGTTTATAGTCGTCGGCAAAGCGGATCTGATCCAGAAGGGGGCCTACGATCCCCTCACCTTGCAGCGAAAGGGATTTTTGCTCGCCGACGCGGACGGCGAGCGGTATGAATGAAGACCTGCCCTTCGCCGCCTGTTTCAGATAATCTATCGCCTCGACGCCTTCATTATGGGATTCGACGACGACGTATTGCAGCCTGTCGCCCAGCACGGCTGAAAGTGCCGTCTCATACGGCGGGTCCGTCTCGATGATCTCGCCCACCGTCCCCACTATGCCTCTAAGACTTTCAGTGGCCTCTTTTGAACGGAGGATGACGCTCTTCACTCCGTCGCGGTAGCCGTCCAGATTCCTTCGCATCTCCTCTATGGATTCGAGCCGGCTTTGTGCGGCGCTCTGCGCATCGCGAAGCTCTTTGAGCTTTTGCTCGACGCCGGCCAGCTCTCCCCGCGCCTTCATCAGGGAGTCGCGCTTTGACGTCGTCTCCGCAGTCAATTTCGACTTCAGATCTTTGAGCCCGCCCAAGCGGCTGTCCCCGTCTTTCAGCTTTTGCGCGATCTCTGTGCGGCTCCTGTCTGTCGAATCGATTTCGGCCTGGTCCCTCGCGACCCTTCCTGTGATCTCAACGACTCTCCGTTCAAGATGATCAAGCTTGGCCTTGAGCTCTTGAGCCAGTCCGGCATCGGAAAATATCTGCCTTCTTCTCTCTTCCGCCTCTTCGTTCATTTTCGTCTGATCGCTCCTCAAGCGATTCACTTCCTCTTCGAGGAGCGCTGCCGCTTCGGTCAGGGACGCGAGCGCGCAATCCGCTTCGACCTTTTCCTGGTTTGCATTCCCGACCCTTTCGGCAATCGTGTTCAGGCGGCCGGTCAGCCCCTCAAGCTCTTTGGTCAAAGCGGCGCTTCTTGAGAGGAGCGATTCAATCTCTTTTGCGTTGTGTTCGATTGCCGCCTCGTCAAGCTTGATTGATTGATTGACGGAGTAGAGTTCCTCCTGAATTCCTTCAAGTTCGCGTTCGATCTCCGCTATCGTCATTTTTTGCGATTCGATATCCGCTTCATGCTTTGATAGCTCCGCTGAAAGCGAAACTTCCATCTCCGCATGTGTGCGGCTCTCCGATTCGAGCGCGCCAAGCTCGTTCGATAATTCGTTGTGGCGATATGCGGCGAGCGATACTTCGCGTTCTTTAAGCTCCGTCGCGATGCGCTGATAGCGCTCCGCTTTCTTTGCCTGGCGGTTGAGCGAATTTATCTGCCGTGAAAGCTCATTTAATATGTCTGTCAGGCGCAAAAGGTTTGCCTGCGTCGACTCAATTTTTCGAAGCGCCGCTTCTTTGCGCGATTTGAATTTTGAAATACCTGCCGCCTCTTCGATCAGGGTCCTTCTGTCAACAGGCTTTGCGCCGATAACCTGACCGACCATCCCCTGCTCGACGATCGAGTACGCCTTCGCACCGACGCCCGTATCGAGGAAGAGATCGATTATATCTTTCAGACGGCAGTTCGCTTTGTTGATGAAGTATTCGCTCTCGCCCGAACGGTAAAGGCGCCGGCCAATTTGTATTTCAGTGAGCCCCGCATATTCCGCCGGCGCGCGGCCGTCGCTGTTGTCGAAAGTCAGGAATACCTGCGCCATGTTTGTGGTCGGACGCGTTTCCGAACCGGAGAAGATCACGTCCTCCATCGAACCGCCGCGGAGATGCTTCGCCGATTGCTCGCCCATCACCCACCGGATCGCATCGACGATGTTTGATTTGCCGCAACCGTTGGGACCGACCACACCCGTGATGCCTTCCTCAAAATTAACGACGGTGCGGTCCACGAAGGATTTGAAACCGACTATTTCCAGGGATTTTAGGCGCATCTTTGGATGTTCTCTCGTCCTATATTAATATTATCGGCAGGTTTTCAAAATGGTTGCTAAACTTATTTAACCTTCAGAACCCCCTGAAATTTTTCAGGATTTTAGCATAGGGTATGCACAATGGCAAACGAAATTTAGAAAAAAACCCCCGCCGGAATCGACGGGAGTTTTTCCAATTTTCGGTTTTTACACCTTCACGACGTCGGTTGCCTGCTTTCCCTTGGGGCCTGTGGTCACCTCGAACTCGACGGGATCGCCTTCCTTCAAGGACTTGAAGCCCTCGCCTTTAATTGCGCTGTGGTGGACGAACACGTCATCTCCGCCTTCGTCCGGGGTTATGAAACCGAAGCCCTTTGTATCCGAAAACCACTTTACCTTACCCTTCGCCATCTTGCACCTTCCCTTTCCGATCGACAAACGTCGATCCAACAAATTTGTTGGAGGCTATTTAAGCGATTTTTCCACGGCGATCAAGAAAAAAAGCCGCCTTGACAAATAAGCCAGAAGCGATAGGAAACCGGCACTTGGCCAAAAAAAGGAGGTTCTATGGGACTTTACGCAGATCGTGTCGAACGCCTTGACACAGAAAACGCATTCAAGGTGGGGCCGTATATCAGGATGGTGGAAGACGCCGGCCACAAAGTCATCAAATGCAATCTGGGCGAGCCGGACTTTCCGGTTCCGGAGCACATCAAGACAGAGGTGAAGCGCCAGCTTGATCTGGACAACACACACTACGTCGACCCGCAAGGCGTTCTGCCCTTCCGCGAGACGATCGCAAAGCAGGTGAGCGAGACAAGAAAGATAAAGGTGACGCCCGACCGCGTCGTCGTCTTTCCGGGCGCCAAGCCTCCAATCGGCCTTTGCCAGCAGACGTATTGCAATCCCGGCGACGAGGTAATTTATCCCTCACCGGGATTCGCGATTTATGAATCATTCACAAAATACGTGGATGCGAAACCCGTTCCGCTCCATCTCAAGGAAGAAGAAGATTTCAGCTTCACCGGCAAAGAGCTTGAAGCTTTGATCACGAACAGGACAAGGCTCATCTATGTATGTTTTCCGTCGAATCCCACGGGCGGAGTGGCGACCGAAGACCAGCTCAAGGACATCGCCTCCGTGATCAAGAAAAAATGCGGCGAAAATATCCGCGTCTATGCGGACGAGGTTTATGAAAACATCCTGTTCGACGGATATAAACATCACTCGATCGCGTCCGTCCCCGGGATGGAAAAGAACACGATCATCGTCTCCGGCGCGTCGAAGTCCTATTCGTGGACGGGCGGACGCATCGGCTGGGCGGTCTTCCCGACGACAGACGAGGCGCAGGTCTTCAAGAACATAAACATCAACTACTTCTCGTGCGTCCCCGGTTATAACCAGATGGGGGCGAAGGTGGCGCTCGAATCGCCCGAGAGCCCGAAGGCGATTGCGAAGATGGTTGAGGCGTTCAAAGAGAGACGCGACGTCGTCGTGAAAGGCTTGAATTCGATTCCGGGAATTTCCTGCAAGAATCCGAAGGGCGCGTTCTATGTATTCCCCAACGTGAAGGGCGTCTGCCAGAGCATGGGCGCAATCGACGCCTTTGAATCGCTGCCGAGAGACGTGCAGGCAAAGACATCTCCCTCCACGCTGCTCCAGATGTTTTTACTCTTCCAATATTACGTTGCAACGATGGACAGGAAGTCCTTCTGCAGGATCGGCACCGAAGGCATGCACTTCCTTAGGATCTCGATTGCAACCGGCATCGATGATCTCAAAGAAGCGATCAAACGCATCGAAAAGGCGACGCAGGACAAGTCGGGATTTGCCGCGTTTATAAAGAAGGGCGAACATTTATACTGACCCCTCCTTTGTAAGGAGGGGATGGGGAGGTAGATCTACCCCACCTACCCTCCCCTTACAAAGGGGAGGAACAAGGAGGTTCAATGAACTTCGGTCCAAGGCGCGCAGTTTTTTTAAACATAAAAGATGAGATAAAAAAGGGTTCGGTCAAATCGACTCCGCAAAATGAGATAGATAATTTTGAGGCGTTCGATCTTATTTACCGTTCGCTTTGCGCGATCATGTACAACTACGTCCCGGGCAGCGGCCATCCGGGAGGAAGCGTCTCATCGGGAAGATTCGTGCAGTCGGTCATCTTCAATTCGATGGATTACGACTTTTCGAATCCCGACGCGCCCGATGCCGATATCATCTCATATGCCGCCGGCCACAAAGCGCTTGGACTCTATGCGATGTGGGCGCTTCGAAACGAAGTTGCGCGAATCGGCAATCCATCGCTCCTTCCCAGGGACATAAGGTATCAGTTGAGGCTCGAGGATTTATTGGGATTCAGACGCAATCCCACACAAAACACGCCGCTGTTCAAAGAACATAAGGCGAAACCCCTTGACGGCCACCCGACTCCCGCAACACCGTTTGTCAAATTATCGACCGGCGCATCCGGCGTCGGCATAGCAACTTCCTTCGGCCTGGCGCTTGGCGCAATCGACACCTACCGCGACGATCCTCCGCACGTCCATATTGTCGAAGGCGAAGGCGGAATGACGCCCGGACGTGTATGCGAATCGCTCGCAGCAGCGGGCACAATGGGCTTAAAAAACCTGGTTCTTCATGTCGATTGGAACCAGGCGTCGATCGACTCCAACCGCGTCTGCCGCGACGGCGACAAGCCGGGCGACTACGTCCAGTGGGATCCGGTAGAATTTTGCTACTTGCATGACTGGAACGTTATCCTCGTCCCCGACGGTTTCAATTACAATCAAATTTTTGCAGCGCAGCAGAAGGCACTCTCGATGACGAACGGCCAGCCCACCGCTGTAATTTATAAAACGATAAAAGGCTGGAAGTATGGAATCGAAGGAAAGGCCTCGCACGGCGCGGGCCACAAGCTCTGCTCCGAAGGCTTCTACGCGGCGCTTGAGCCGCTCCTCCACGAAATGAAGGGGACGGTCCCGTCCTGCGCGCCTGACAAGATGAAGTGCGGCGCCGGTGCAAACGCGGCGGAGATCGAATCATGCTACTGGGAGGCGCTCAAAGTTGTGAGATGCGCGATGGAAGGAAAAAAGACTGCGATTGACAGCTTGAGCAACAAACTTTCCGACGCAAAAAATAGACTTGCCGCAAGAAAAAGGGCGCCGCGCGCAAATGCCCCGAGAATTGAACTCCTCTATGACTGCACGAAGTTCGATCCTAAAAATCCGCCTGCCGAATTTGTTTTTAAAGACGGGACATCCACGACACTTCGCGGCGTTTTGGGCGACATCTTGAATTTCTACAACAAGCAGACCGGCGGCGCGTTCCTGTCGGCAGCGGCAGATCTTCTCGGTTCGACATCGGTCACGAATATCGCGAAGGGATTCCCCGAAGGATATTTCAACGTTAAGACGAATCCCGATGCGCGCCTGCTTCCGATAGGCGGCATCTGCGAGGATGCGATAAGCGGCGTCCTTGCGGGGCTCTCGACTTACGGTCGTCACATCGGTGTCGGATCATCATACGGGGCATTCATCGCAGCCCTCGGCCACATCGCATCGAGGCTGCACGGCATCGGAAATCAGGCCCGTCACGCAATCGTACCCAATGAACCATATAAGACATTCATTTTGATCTGCGCGCATGTGGGGTTGAAGACCGGCGAAGACGGCCCGACGCATGCTGATCCGCAGGCGCTGCAACTCCTTCAGGAAAACTTCCCGCCCAATGTGATGATCACGCTCACCCCTTGGGATCCGCAGGAGATCTGGCCTCTGGTCACGACTTCGCTGCAGCTTCGTCCGGCAGTCATGGCCCCGTTTGTCACGCGCCCGAATGAAAAGACCTACGACCGTTCGAAACTGAAACTTTTGCCGGCAAACGATTGCGTAGCGGGTATCTATGCGCTGCGCAGGGCCGATCCTAAACAGAAGTGCAATGGAACGATTGTCCTGCAGGAAAGCGGCGTGACGTACTCTTTCATCGAAGATGCGCTGCCGAAACTTGATAAAGACGGACTGAATCTCAACATATTCTATGTCGCATCGGCGGAACTTTTCGACAGGCTGCCTCAAGCGGAACGCGAAAAGATTTATCCTGAAGCGCTCGCGCGCGAGGCGATGGGAATAACAGGATTCACATATCCCACGATGTATCGCTGGATCTTGTCGGAACGCGGACGCGCGGCAACGCTGCATCCGTTCCAGAAGGGACATTATCTTGGGAGCGGCCAGGCATACAAGGTGCTCGAAGAGGCGGGCCTTGACGGTGAGAGCCAGTACAAGGCGATTGTTAAATACATAAAGGGAAATTAGTAATTGTGAAAAAAATCATTTCTATAATTGCGGCATGCGCTTTTACGTGCATGCCGCTTTTGTCTTTCGCATCATCAAGATTCTTCTATTCCGGTGACGGGAAAATATCCATCCAGTCCGCGCAAACGAAGGCATCGTTTTCCGGAACGTACCGCAACCCCGACGGAACGTATCGCCAAGATGCTGTGGCAAAAATCAACCGTGTCTTCGGAGCGGACGGTTCACTGCAGCAGGAACCGATTTCCATAAGGCTCATTGAATTTCTAGATTACCTTCAGGATAAATTTGGCGGAAAGACACTTGTTCTTGTTTCCGGATACAGAAGCCCCGAGTACAACACGAAGCTTCGCGAGAACGGCGCGCTTGCGGGGAAGGCAAGCCTGCATCAGTATGGGATGGCGACCGATTTTTCGATGGCGGGCGTTTCATCGAAGGCGATCTGGGAATACGTGCGGGATCTCAAGTTCGGCGGCGCAGGTTACTATCACGGCAAAAACGTGCACATCGATGTCGGACCCGGGAGATGGTGGGACGAAGCGACATCAGGCGTAGGGACGGATTTGGCCGATGATAATAAAGTGATAATGCTCGTCACCGATCGGGATATTTATAAACCGGGAGAGACAATCAACTTGGGTTTTGCGAGGATGACCGCCTGGCCGATAGGCGTGCAACCGGAATTCGTTCTGGAGCGTATTGATGGTGATAATGTCCAAGGCGTGTCATTGCGAGCGAAGCGAAGCAATCCCGTGAAATCCATTAGATTGCTTCGGCCCTCCGGGCCTCGCAATGACAACGAGCTGCCTGATCCAAGTTGTCACGTCTTCAACGACTGGCACCCGATGCTTAAAATGTCGTGGCAGGTTCCCTACGATCTGGCCCCGGGCCGCTACAAGGTCCGCGCGAAATTCTGCGAGAAGCAGTGGGAGGCCATGCCCGCCGAAATCACCACGAACGAGTTCGAAGTGATTAATGAATAACATAGTGGCTATTATTTTTTGCTTTCTATTATCTCTCTGGCCTCTTCGAATTTATCTTGGGGGACATAAATATCAACTTTACCCAGTCCGTCCATAGTGAGGGCCCAGAGTTTTCCGGCCGTCTCCTGAACCTCTTTGACTTCAATGCCGTTGGTTTCCAGGACCGACCTGACCACAATAGCTTCCGAGGGGCCGTTGGCCGTGTAAGCCAAAACCCAATCCGTGTTTTTTTCTTTTACCATATATCATCCTCACCCTGACCCTCTCCCGCCGAGGGAGAGGGGATCATGCAGTTGTAAATTCGCGCTGGTAGATGCGGAGTGACGCGAGGAATACGGCCAGGAGCACCGGGCCGAAGACGATGCCGATGGGCCCGAAGGCGCGCACGCCGCCAAGAAGAGCAATAAAAAGCAGAACGGGATGGACACGCATCTTTCCGCGCATGGCAAAAGGTTTTATGAAATTATCCACACTCGACACGAATAGAATGCCGTATATCAAAAAGATGATCGCGGCGTGAGGCCGCCCCATGGCCAAAAGGACGATGACCGCGCCGATGTAGCACGAAGCGGCGCCGACAATCGGGATGAACGCAGCAAGTATCGCAATCAAACACCACATCAAAGAATCCGGAAAACCGACGATCCAGAATCCCAATCCTATGAGCAGGCCCTGAACTATGGCGGTTGCAATCATGCCCAGAAGTATTGCGGATATCATAATGCGGATCTCGCGGGAAATTTCCTCCTGGTGGGAGACCGAAAGCGGCAGCGCCCGCACAAGCCACGCGAAGAGTTTCGATCCTTCGGCAAAAAAGGCCACAAGGAAGATCACGAGGACAACAAGGTTGATCCCCAGGCGTGCCGTTGTGGCGAGCATCTTGGGAGAGAATTGATACAAAAATCCGCCGACCACTTTGAGCGCACTCACGATTGTTGCGCGGAGATCAAATGCAATCTCGCCTCCGCCGGGCAGCATTGAGAGCCAGCGGCTGATCGTCTGCCCCACATGGTCAACTATTGGCGCAAATTGTCCGCTTTGGAGCTGTTCTGCCAGTTTTGTGGCGAATTCAACGATGTTTGAGGCCAAAAGCGCAACGAGAATTACTATTGGGACCAGGACCACACAGAAGCTAAGTATGGTCGTCACCACGGCCGCTATGTAATTGTGCTGTCTGAAAAGCTTTAAAAAGAAAATATAAACGGGATGAAAAACGATGGCGATGATAAGCGCCAGAAAAGCCGCCTTCATGAGCGGCGCGGCCATATATAAAAATGCGGCGACGAGGACGCCGAAGAATATCAGAAAAGCAATACGCGCACCTTTTGGGGAGATCATCTAGCCCTCCATCGCCAATTTCAAAATCGCCATCATGATAAGGCCGACAACGAAGACAACAAATGCAAGAAGCGCCTTTGAAAGTTTAGGCTCCTTGTGAAGTTCCGGCACAAGATCCGAGCCGGCTATGTAAATGAAGTTGCCGGCTGCAAATGGAAGTATGTATTGTATAGAACCTTGCAAGATGTGTGACATGAAATAACCGGCAAGCGCGCCGGCAACAGCCAGAAGCGCCGTGACAAAATTCAAAAAGAGAGCGCGCCGTGGTTTTATCCCCCCGTACACAAGCACTCCGAAATCGCCAAGTTCCTGCGGGATCTCGTGCATAACAATTGCCAGAGTCGTAACGATCCCGACATGGATATTGATAAGGTAGCTCGCGGCTATCACAAAACCATCGATGAAATTGTGAACGCTGTCACCAACGAGGTTAAGATATGTAAAAGGATGGACTTCACATACGCCATCATGGCAGTGATGCCAGAGAATGAGCCTTTCCAGAAGGAAAAAAACAGAAAAACCGACGAGCAGCGTTATAAACACGTTGAGCGCGGGAATCTTCTCCAGGGCTTCAGGCAGTATGTGGAAAAAAGCGCCGCCCATCATGCCGCCCGCTGAAAATGCGACAAGAATGTAGAGAATAAAACGTACACGGGCTGCAGTGATAAGGAGCGTAACGGCGCCGATGAGCGAAATCACACTCACAATGATAACGCTTCCCAAAATCCACCAGATTGCAGGCATAATCCCCCTCTTTTGGCCTCTTTTAGCAGCAAGAATTGCCCATTGCAATCCCTATACTTTTTGCCATTCTCGGCAAAATAATGAAACCTATGTCTGTTAAAAAAGGTATTATATTAATGATCGCGGCGGAGCTTATCTTTGCCTGCGGCTGGGCTATGATCAAGCTTGCCGGCTCGCGCCTGCCCGTCTTTGAAGTCGTCTTCTTCCGCGCCTCACTTAGCCTTCTGCTGCTCATTGCCATAATGCTCTGGCGCGGCTCGTCCTTCCGCGGAAGAAACCATAAGCTGCTTTTCCTCCGCGGCCTTTTGGGATTTTTGGGTATAGCCACATCGTTCACCGCAATGATCAAGATGAATCTGGGCAACGCATCCATACTTCTAAACACGTTTCCGCTATTTGTTGCTTTGGCCGCGCCGATCCTCATCGGCGAAAAATTCCGCCGAATCAATTTCATATTTGTCATAATTGCTTTCGCGGGGATCGGCCTCATCATGAAGCCGACACATCACATCTTCCATGATGTGGCGCTCTTGGGGCTCATGTCAGGCATCTTCGCGGCGCTTTCCGTGATATGCGTAAGACGCCTCACGCTAACAGACAGCTCATCGGTCATTACATTTTATTTCACCTTGATCACGACACTTGCAACCATTCCTTTTGTAGCCGGCGAATTTGTCTGGCCCACAAAAATAGAATGGCTCCTTCTTTTTGGAATCGGAACCGCCGTGACCATCGGCCAGCTCCTGATGACCAAGGCATACAGTTATGCGCATGCGGCCACGGTTTCGCCGTTCGCATATTCATCGGTCATTCTTGCCTATATCTTCGGGATAATATTGTGGAATGATATACCGGATATCTTTTCGATCATCGGAGGCGCGCTGATCGTCGCCACTGGAATTGCGATCACGATATCAGAGGGCCGGGCGGAACCGCAATCGCCCGCTTAATCGGTGCCTGTCTCGCCCGTCCAGCAATACAGACAAAGTCTTTCGCGCGGCAGGCCGATAGCCTCGACCATGTCGTCGATCCGCTGATATTGGAGAGTTGTCACGCCGATATCTTTGGCGATCCAGTCCACCATCTTTTTATATTTTTCGCCGTCGGGATCCAGATACGCAGAAACATTTTCAGTCGCCTTCCCTTCGAGCGCATGGACCGCGCGCCTTGCAATCAGCTCGTCAACAGACCGCGTGGATATGTTAAACTTGCACGGGAACATGAGCGGCGGACATGCGGGCCGCACATGCACTTCTTTAGCGCCGCTGTTCCATAATTTCTGGACCGTGAAATTCTTGAGCTGCGTCCCGCGCACAATGGAATCTTCGCAAATAAGAACTCGGTTGCCGTCAATGAGTTCGCGAATCGGGATGAGTTTCATCTTGGCGATGCGGTCGCGCTCTTCCTGCGTAGGCGGCGTGTAGCTTCTGCCGTATCCCGGCGTGTATTTCACGAGGGGCCTTCTGTACGGGATCCGGGATTCCATCGCGTAGCCGATTGCGTGCGCAACGCCCGATTCGGGGACACCGGCAACGATATCGGGCTTAACCGTATCGCGCTTCGCGAGGCATCTCCCGCAGCGCTCACGAACCACTTCGGCGTTGATCCCTTCGTAGTTCGATGTCGGAAATCCCGTGTAGATCCACAAGAACGCGCATATCTGGCACTTGTCGCCTGCGGGTCTGACCGGCCTCGGTCCGTTCTCGTCAATGAAGACGACCTCTCCCGGTCCCATATATTTTTTTATCTCATATCCCTGATTTGTGAGCGCGCCGGTTTCCGTGGTCACCGCCCAGCTTTCTGCGCTTTGGCCCAGGATCAACGGCGAATATCCGAAACGATCCCGCGCCGCATAGATGCCTTTTTCGGTCAAAATAAGCATCGAACAGGAACCTTCGATATGTTTGAACACGGTTTCGATCCCGTCCACCATGTCCTTGCCCGTGTTGATGATTTTTGCGACGAGTTCGATCTGATTGATACGTCCGCGGCGGACCTCGCTGAATGAATGGCCGCGCTCCAGAAGTCCCTTTGCAAGCTGATCCGCGTTATCGATCCAGCCGTTCATCACGATCGCAAAGCGGCCGAAACGCGAATTGAGGCAGATCGGCTGCTCCTGGCTGGCGCTCAACGCGCCAATACCCTTGTTTCCCGAAAGCGCCTGAAGCTCATCGGCAAATTTTGATTTGAACTGGCTTGCGCGGATCGAGTGAATCTTTCTTATGAGCTCCACACCCCACACCGCTACGCCGCCGTATTGAGTTCCCAGATGGGTGTGATAATCGGTGCCGTAATAAAGCGGTTCGGTAATGCTGCCCTTCCCAATAACGCCGAATATGCCTGACATAGCGGTCTCCTTTCAGGAATAGAGGCCTTCAATCCCTGATTTTTAGCGCCATGTCTAGTGTAAAATATAACTATTTAAAGGCGTAAATGGGTCTTATATCGACCGGTATGCCTTTGAGTTTGGCGATCGCATCCTCAAATTCTTTGGGCATCGCGCGGTATTTTTCCACGAACGCCTTCGCACCCGCGTAATCGCCCTTCGCTTCGATCATCAAAAGATCGTGCGCCAGATCCTTTATCGCAGAATCCATCTTTACACGATCGACGCCGAACCTTCCCGTTTTCGGATCATATGTGAAGGCGCCCTTTTCACGCAGATAATTGAACTGCATGATGTTTGACCCGCCATGCGCCTCTTTTATTCCGAAGCGCGTGGAACGAAAGATACCCGCAAGATATGTTGGATAGAGCGTTTTCATGAAATCGTCCGAGTACATCCCCTTAGTTTTCAAATAGAGGGTGTTGTAAACGCCCAGCGTGTCCGCCTTGCACTCCTCCATCACGGAATAGAGGTCTTTGAGCGCCTTGTTCACCGTCGTCTCTTTTCCGCCGATCTTTATCGTTCCCGGGCCAAGCCCGTGCGACATCTCATGCAAGAGTGTGTGGTTGAAGAACGCGTCAAATGAGACATCTTTCACGTCTTTCGAGTCCATCATCTGCTCTGCAATGGGAATGAGGATGTTGTTGAACTTGGCCTTTGATATGTTCTTGAGCATCACCTTCTTGGATCCCTTCTTCTCCCTGACTTTCTCGTCGTTGGGCAGATTGAAGGCGATTGTCTGAATGCCGGCCTTAGTGTCGCCCGCCGAATATATTTCCTGTGCCACGATTATCGGCGATTCTTTTCCGCGGCGTTTGTTGTGGAGATCCTTCGGAACCGGAAGATTATTTTCCAGCTCATCGAGATATGAAGCAACCTTCGCCAGCTTCTTCGATTCTAGAGGATCGACCGCAGTTATGAACGCTTCAAAAGACGCCTTGTAGCCCATGAGATTGTCTTCGTAGACCTCGTACGGACCAAAGACCACTTCAAGAGAGTGATCCTTCAGATCCATCCAGTCGCAATCGCTCTGGAAATAATTGTTCGAGAGAAAGGCGTCGGCGCGGCTCGTCAGATATTTTTTGAGGGAGGGATTTTCCACAATGTCTGCGGCTTCTTTGAGAAGCTTTGCGGCCGGTTCGAGCCATGTCTTGTAGACTGCGGGATAAGGCGTCGCCCTCAAAAACTTTCCGTCTCTTTCGATAATCGTGAAATTGCTCTCAAAATTTTTCTTGTCGGCGGGATGCGCCCTCATCCATTTCTCAAGCTCCTCCTTTTTCAAATCTTCGGGATAGAAATTCGCGCCGGCGGGCTTTTCTTTAACGCCGACATCTATGAACGGTTTATCATGGTCAAGACGATCAAATGGGCCGAAATTGATAGTGAAGTAATCGTAAAGGACGCGATCCCCGCCCGTAAGCTTTTGCAGCTCATCTCTTAGCTCCACATTTCCCTTAAAGACCTGGCGCAGGAATATCTCGTCCATCAGCCGCGCCGCCTCGACGAGTTTTTCAAGCGCCTTTTTGTCGCCGGCTGAAAGAATAGACGGGTCATAATCAATCTTCACCGGCTTGAACTTTAGAAGCTGCGCGTTCACATGATCCAAAGATTCCGTCGGTTTCATGGCTTGACCCTCCCAAGCTATTCCCAAAAGAGAAAACACGATGAGTGCAATCATCCATCCCTTCATAATGTCCTCCATTGTAAAATACCCCCTCCTTTGTAAGGAGGGGAAAGGGGAGGTAGATCTACCCCACCCTCACCCTCCCCTTACAAAGGGGAGGGATTTGACTCGAATTATTCCTTCTTCGCCTTCGTCGTCTGGCGCACGATCAAAAGGACACCGGCGATGATGAAAGCGATCGGGAGCATCGGCAGATTGATCGCAAATATTTCGCCCAAGCCCGCCGCCACGAAGATAAAGCCCAGAAGTATCCAGAAACCGTTGACGGAGACCTTTAAGATCACACGTGCAACCGCTTCGGCCAAAATTATGACGCCGATGCCGATTGTCGTCACACCAGGCGGAAACGATTTGATGAGCATCGAGAGGCCCATCCAGCAAAAGAATGCGCCCCACCCGATTGCATCTAACTTCCTGCACAATGCACTGCGAGCCATTTCTGTCGACATATCCCCCTCCTTTTAGTGATCAGTAATCAGTGACCAGTGACCAGTGATCAGTGATCAGTTTTCGAGATTGCGGCTAAATATAGCTTCCCTCGATATATTTGCCAAGAGAAAGAGAGGCGCCTCTTTAATGCCTTGACTCGAAGAATCATCGCCTATATATCCATATCGTTATATCACGATATAACGATATGGATGAGATGCTCACAATATTTAAGGCGCTTGCAGATCCGACACGGTTAAGAATCCTCAAAATGCTCACCGTCAAACCGTTGTGCGTGTGCGAGGTGATGCATGTCCTGAAAATGGCGCAGTCAACGACATCAAAACATCTGCAGATTCTTTTTAAGGCGGGTTTTTTGGAAGCGATGCCGGGAGGAACCTGGACCGTATATCGCATCGCCAGAGAACCAAAAGATCCGATAATTACGCAAATTTTGGACTCAATCAAAAATTCAAAAGAAACAAACGAGATGAAAGAAGATGCCGCCGCCGCCAGAAAAGTGGACCGCCATCGAATTTGTCTTAGAAAAATAAAAGGAGCACAAAAGAGGTGACGAATGGCCTGTATGGGTGAGGCAAAAAGATTAAACATCTTTGAGCGTTATCTTTCGCTGTGGGTTGCGGTGTGCATGCTGGTGGGAGTCACAGTCGGTCACTGGTTTCCTCAAGGCACCGACCTGCTGCGCCGGCTCGAGTTCGGAACGACATCGCACATCAATATCGTCATTGCGGTCCTCCTCTGGCTCATGATCTACCCTATGATGCTCAAAGTTGATTTCGGTTCGATTCTTAACGTCAGGCGTCAGCCGCGCGGGCTTGGAATAACGATATTCGTCAACTGGCTCGTCAAACCGTTTAGCATGGCCTTTTTCGGCTGGCTGTTTTTCCGCCACATCTTCGCGCCGTGGATCGGTGAGGATCTTGCCAATCAATACATCGCAGGTGTCATTATATTAGCAGCTGCCCCATGTACAGCTATGGTCTTTGTCTGGAGCTATCTCACAGAGGGGGATCCGGCCTATACGCTCGTTCAGGTCGCAATAAACGATCTCATCATGCTTGTTCTGTTCGCGCCAATCGTGAAATTTCTTGTAACGGGCGCCTCAAACCTTGAGGTTCCATTTATTGTGTTAGTTTACGCTGTTATTTTGTTTATAGTAATACCACTTGCGGCCGGCGCAATAACCAGATCTCTATTGCTTAAGGCAAAAGGCGTCATCTGGTTTGAACAAAAATTTCTCCCCGCGCTTCATCCTGTTTCCATACTTGCACTCCTCGCAACACTTGTGATCATTTTTGCGTTTCAGGCCGAGAACATAACAAACCGTTTTTTCCATGTGATTCTGATTGCGATTCCAATTCTTATTCAGGTCTATTTCAATTCATCGCTTGTTTACAGCTTGATGCGCATCTTCCGCGTTAGATTTTCAGTTGCAGCACCCGGCGCATTAATCGGCGCATCGAATTTCTTTGAACTCGCGGTCGCAACTGCGATTGCACTTTATGGTCCCGGATCGGGAGCCGCACTGGCAACGGTGGTCGGCGTTTTGGTCGAAGTGCCCGTGATGCTGTCGGTCTGTTCGATATGCAACCGAACCCGCGGCTGGTTTGCAAATGCAACGCATTAAAAAACTAGGGGGTTTCTATGAAAATAGCAATTCTTATGTGCTGCTGCAGCGGCGTGTGTCCCAGCATGGACAAAATAAATTTTTTTGAGCTGACGGAAAGGTTGAGGCTCGAGGTGCCGCACGATTTCATGCTCTTGCACCCGCGCCTGTGCGAGGAAAACGGCGAGGCGCTCATGCGGGACCTTCTCAAACCGGACACGATCTACGTCACGCCCGCCTGCAACGAAAAACATCAGATGAAGCTTTTGGCGGCGGGGTTTGCGAAGGCGGGCGTGCCTATGGATGAGAAACACTGGATTCCGGTGACGCTTGCGCAGAAGGACACCGAGCAGGCTTTCGCGGACATCAAGGCAGCCGTCGAAAAGGCAAAGGGAATGGCGTCATGAAGAAGACATATATGGGGGTGCCACGTGAAGATATCCCGTGGTGCCCCATCCTCGATTCGTCGAAATGCACCGGCTGCGGCCTGTGCGCGGAGTTCTGTCCCAACGGCGTCTTTGAGATGGGAGCCGAGGTCATGACAGTGAAAAATCCCATGAACTGTGTAGTGGGCTGCGACAAGTGTGCGACAGAGTGCCCTGTCGCAGCGATATCGTTTCCGGATAAGGCGCAGCTACTGAAATGGATTGAAGAGGCGAGAGAAAAGGCAAAACAATCGGCGCTGGAGAAAAAATGAGCGGGATTAAAAAGGGCGTGCGTGCGGCCCTCATTATATTGATCGTCGGAAGCATAGGATATCTCATCGCACAGGAGATGGAATTTTCCGAACATGCGGAGCCCCAAAAACCCGTAACGATCAAAGCGAATGAACAGCGGCAACCCGGTCATCTTAAGGCGTACTATTTTCACGGCAATTTCCGCTGCCCGACATGCCGCAGGATAGAGGAATTTTCAAAATCAGCGATAAATGAGGGCTTTCCGGAAGATCTGAAGAACGGAACTCTCACATTTGAAGCAGTCAATGTCGAGGAACTGGAAAATAGACACTTTATAAAAGATTACGGGCTCTACACGAAGGCCCTTGTAATCGTTTCCTATGCGGGAGAGGAACCGGTAAAATACAAAAATCTGACCAGAGTATGGGAACTAACGGGGTCACGCGACAAATTTTATGAGTATGTTCGGGATGAGGTCAAAACTTTTCTAAACGAACTAAAAAAATGATTCCACCGACGCTACTATTTTACGCACTTTGGATGGGCATTCTTACTTCTATATCGCCGTGTCCGCTCGCGACGAACGTTGCCGCCCTCTCCTTTATCTCGCGCCGCTTTGAAAGACCCCTCTCCGCACTGATATCCGGTGTCTCATACACGCTGGGGCGCGCCGTCGCATACGTTGTGCTGGGAATGATCATCGTCGGGGGAATTTTGAATATCCCCGACATATCCTTTTATCTCCAGACATACCTCAACAAATTTATGGGGCCGATCCTTGTTCTTGTAGGCATGTTCCTCTTGGACCTCATCAAGATCAGGTTGCCCGGCATTTCCGTTTTCGACAAGCTGGGACAGCGTGCAACTACGTGGGGCCATCCGGGGGCGTTTTTTCTGGGATTTTTATTCGCCTTGTCCTTCTGCCCCGTTTCGGCGGCCCTCTTCTTCGGCGGCCTTATCCCGGCGGCCCTTGATGGCAAGTCGTCAATCGCGATGCCGGCCATCTTTGGAGTCGGCACAGGACTCCCCGTCCTTGCCGTTGCCGTTCCGATCGCCTTGGGGTTCAGAAAGATGGCCAACATTTTCAAAAACCTGTCGCTCTTCGAAATATGGGCGCGCAGGATCACAGGTGTGATTTTCATTCTCATCGGTATTTATTACATACTCACACACATTTTTGAGGTGTGGTAAAAAGGAGATCACATGGAAATCAAGATACTGGGGCCGGGATGTCCAAATTGCCAGACGCTGGCAAAGAGAACAGAGGAGGCGGTGAAAAATCTGGGCGTTGACGCTTCAATCACAAAAGTGTCTGAATATGACGATCTGCTCAAATACGGAATTCTTAGGACACCCGGAATCGTCATCAATGAAAAACTCGTTTTGAGCGGCCGTGTGCCGTCTGTTGCCGAGATCACGACTTTGATAACGAATGCGCTGATGGAAACAGAGGATACAAGTAAATAAGTTTGGCCTACCATGGAGGGATTATGGCAAATGTGCTTGACGATAAGATTCGTGAACTAGTCGGCATTGCAGCGTCAGTTGCCGGCGGTTGCGAACCCTGTCTTAAATATCACGTTGGTGCCGCGCGAAAGATAGGCTGCTCGATCGCTGAAATGAATGAGGCCGTCGAAATCGCACAGATGGTTAAGCAATCTCCCATAAAATCGATGGAAGAACTGGTAAAAAAGTTACTGCCTAAATAAGGGCGTCATGAAAAAAACGAAATCCATTTTATTTTTATGCACCGGTAATTCCTGCCGCTCGCAGATGGCCGAAGGGTTTGCGCGCACGATGTTGCCAAAGGAGTGGAAGATTTACAGCGCGGGCACGCACCCGATCGGTCTGCATCCGCTCACGATTGAAGCGATGGCGGAAGAAAATATTGATATTTCGAAGCAGTATTCAAAATCCGTGGATGAGATTCCGGTTGATGAAATCGACTATGTAGTCACGCTCTGCGGCGACGCAAATGAAAACTGCCCCCTCTTCCCGAAAAAAGTCGAACGGGAGCATTGGCCGATCATCGATCCTGTGAGAGGCGTCGGAAAACCGAATGTCATGGAATCGTTCCGGCAGGCGAGGGATGATATAAAAAATAGAGTGGGGGACCTCGCAAAAAGGTTGAAAGGATAAACCATGTTTGACGCGTTTGCCCGCTTCATCGTCTTTGATGTCCTGAAATTCACCGAATCGTCTTACGCGGCGCATGCGCTCCATTTCTTCATCATGGACGTCTTCAAAATATTTGTGCTGCTTGCGTTCGTAATCACTCTTGTCACCTACATCCGCTCGTACTTTTCCGCGGTCCGCACAAGAAAACTTCTGGCGGAGCGCAAACACTGGGGACACCTTCTGGCCGCGGCCCTTGGAATCGTGACACCTTTCTGTTCATGTTCGGCCGTGCCGATGTTCATCGGTTTTCTGGAAGGCGGTGTCCCTTTGGGCGTCACGATGACATTCTTAATCGCATCTCCCTCCATCAATGAAATTGCGATTGCACTTCTGTTCGGACTTTTTGGTTGGAAAATAACTTCAATTTATATCGGCAGCGGACTTGTAATTGCCATTGCGGGTGGACTCCTTATTGATAAGCTAAAGATGGAGCGATATGTGGAGGACTATGTCTGGAAGATAAAATTCGATAATGTCGCGGATGTCGTCGTCCCGTCGCAACACGAGCGAATAGTCCAATCGCTGGCGCATATGCGCCTCATCCTTTCAAAAATCTGGTTTTACGTCATAATCGGCATCGGTGTCGGCGCATTGATACACGGTTACGTCCCTGAAAACTGGATAGGAGAACATTTGGGAATCGCGCGCTGGTGGTCCGTTCCGCTTGCAGTTGCCATTGGCGTCCCTCTTTACGGAAATGCGGGAAGCACGCTTCCAGCGATACAGGCCCTCATCACAAAGGGCGTGCCGATAGGAACCGCCCTTGCCCTTATGATGTCCATAACCGCCATCTCCCTGCCGGAATTGATACTTTTGAGGCGCGTCTTAAAACCCGCCCTGCTTGCGACCTTTGTTGCCATTGTCGCCGTGGCCATAGTTATCGTTGGACTTATTTTCAACGGAATACTATAAATTCAGCCACAGAGACGCAGAGACACAGAGAAAAACAAAAAATTATTCTTTCCTCTGTGGCAGATTTTGGGAGGTCCAATGACACACACGGCAAAACTCTCATGGAAGTTTCCGAAGGAATTCTGGACGGCAAATGTCATCGAGCTTTTTGAACGGTGCGCATATTACGCGATGTTCATTGCGCTCACGCTTTATCTCACGAATCGCGTGGGGTTCACCGATGTGGAGACGGGCTTCGTCATCGCCTTCTTCGCGGCACTGATGTATTTCATGCCGGCACTTTTAGGCGCGTTTGCGGACCGAATCGGCTTCCGTGCCGCGCTGATACTTGCATTCATATTTTTGACCGCCGGTTACGCCCTGCTCGGCGCATATCAGCTTAAGAGCACGGCGATTGTATCGCTCGCGCTCATAATGCTGGGCGGTGCGGGATTAAAACCCATTATCACGGGAACCGTCGCTAAATGTTCGGATGACGCCCACCGCGCCCGCGCATTTTCGATTTTCTACCAGATGGTCAATATCGGAGCATTCACCGGAAAATCGATAGCAAAGCCACTGCGCACGGAACTGGGCCTTGAATATATAAACTACTTTGCCGCAGCGATGGCCCTTGTGGGGCTTGTAATAACCTTTTTATTTTACAAAAGCCCCCGCATCGTGAGCACGCCGAAACCTATCAAAGAAATTCTTGAAGGGATGAAGCGCGTCATCAAGAATTTGAGATTCATGGCGCTCATCTTGATCGTCGCCGGATTCTGGATCATTCAGGGCCAGCTCTACGCGACGATGCCGAAATACACGATCCGGCTCATCGGCGAGCATGCATCGCCCGAGTGGCTGGCAAACATAAATCCTCTCGTGGTCGTCCTTTGCGTCATACCTATCACCCATCTGGTCCGGAGGCTCCGCCCCGTGGGCTCGATTGCGATCGCCATGTTCCTCATTCCCATATCGGCGCTTATGATTTCGCTTTCGCCTCTGCTTCAGGATGCATTCGGAACATCCATCAATTTTGGGGCAATCGCGATGCACCCCATCACGATCATGATGATCATAGGAATCGCGCTTCAAGGTTTCGCCGAGTGCTTCCTCTCGCCCCGCTTCTATGAATACGCCTCCAAACAGGCGCCGAAAAATGAAGAGGGGCTCTACATGGGCTATTCGTATCTGACGACATTCTTCGCATGGCTCGTGGGATTCATCATGTCGGGCTATCTTCTGGAGGCTTTCTGTCCGGATCCGAAGAAGCTGACGCCTTACCAGATGACGACCGCATACGCCCACGCGCATTATATATGGTATGTGTTTGCAGCGATCGGCTTTGCCGCATTTTTGATGCTTTTGGTCTTCAAGTCGGTCACGGACCGCATAGACCGCAAAAAGCATGTGGCGGAGGCGCCGCCACAGGCGGAGCCTGTTCCTTTTATCGAGGAGGAGTAACATCTATCCCTTGATTTTCGCGTATTTAATAGGTATCAGTATATCGTCATAATACAGGAGGGTTTATGAAAAAGATTTCAATACTAATGGCCGTGCTTGCCCTTGGTCTGGTTTTCATGCTCCAGGGCTGCAATCCCAAAAGATGCGAGCATTGCGGCGAAAAGGTCGTGCACGTGACAGTGCTCGAAGGGATCAATTTTGCGTTCGATAAGGCCGATCTTTTACCGATTGCATATCCGATTTTAGATAAAGACGTGACGATGCTGAAAAACGATTCGAATCTCAACGTCGTCATGGAAGGGCACTGCGACATCAGAGGCTCGGACGAATACAACAAAAAGCTGTCGGAACGCCGCGCAAAGACGGTTTTCAACTATTTTGCATCGAAGGGGATAGATAAAAAACGCATGTCCACTATCGGCTACGGCCGCTCGAAACCTCTGGTTCCAAACACGTCCGAAGAGAACATGTACAAGAACAGGCGCGTCGAGGTCAAAATCGTAGAGCCGAACAAAAAATAGCTCACCAGCCTCTTGATGAGCCGCCTCCGCCGGAGGAGCCGCCGCCGAATGAAGATCCGCCGGATGACCCCGAACTCCCCGAACCGCCGGAGGAAGAACTGATTCTCGGTATTTTCTTTTCCACCTCACGAATATAATCGCACTTGGGATTGCTGCACTTGTAAGTTATGCGCTCCTTGCCGCTGCTCGATGTCGTTGCGGCAACAAGCGTTGTCTTTGTAGTTTTTACAGATCGCCTCTTGCACTTTGGACAATCACCGGCCTTCGGGAGTTTAACGTTGAAACGCTCAACTGCTTCACACTTGGGGCATTTCCAGAACTCGTAATCCATCCCGTATGCCTGCTCCTCGGCCAGCTCTTCCACGCTCAAGAATTTGTTGTCGCTGATTTCATCCACCAGATCCATTGCGGTCTTACACTTCGGGCAATCCAGATGATAATTTTTAATATAACGTTCCAGGCGGCGCCTGATCATAATCTGCGAAAACATCACCGCAAATCCGGTACCGAGATAACCTGCCAGCGGCAGCAAAATCTTTTCCGCGGCGCTCCCTATTATGAACATCGCGACCGCCCCGACAAAAAGAGCGATCACAGGCAAAACGCCCCCGTTACCCATTGCGGCCTTCTTTGCCGCCTTTGCCTTTTTGAAGCCGACGCGAAGCGAGAGCGTTGCCAGTCCGAAGAAAGCTATGGAAAGTATAGAAGCGACGTAGATGAGCACCGCCTGTGATACGTTTTTGATTTCAGGAGCGGATTTTTGAACAGGTTCCGCTGAAACCGTCTCAATTTGTGCCGGCCAAGTTGCGGGATCTGTGACATCCAATGTGGCGCCCGATGCCTTTGCGACCTCCTCTGCAACCGCTTTAGCCAAATCATATAATCCGCGGGCGTATTCGCCCTCTTTGAATTTGGGAACGGCGTATGTATCCATGAATCTGCCGGCCTTTGCATCATTGACGGCTCCTTCAAGGCCATATCCGACCTCTATCCTTATTTTCCGGTCATCACGCGCAAATAAAATCAAAAGGCCGTTGTCCTTTCCCTTTTTCCCGATTCCAAAACCCTTGAAGAGCCTGACCGCAAAGTCCTCAATGGTTGTCCCGCCCAGATTGTCAACTGTGACAACCGCCATCTCCGCGGAGGTCTTCGCCTCCAGATTTTTGCAAATCCCGTCGATGAGAGAAATGTAGTCCGGCCCCAAAACGCCTGCGGAATCCTCGACAAAGCTGTCCGATGTAACTTTGGGATTTTGCACCTCACCCACGGCCAAACCAAACACATTCTTTCCGGACACAATCAAAATCGCAAAAAGGATAAAAATACCGGCAATTTTCCTCATGGGAATCTCCTTTCATTATAATCAATCATTCATTAAATTATTGCCATAAAAGATAAAGTCTTATAAACAATGAAGCAAACTAAAAAAGGGGGGGGTATGAAGACAATGAGAGTAGCGGTTATGGTTGCGGTGGTTTCTTTTCTTGCCGCATGCGGCGGCGGCGGGGGCTCAAGCAACAACGCCATACAAGCCGCCATCGACTCGTTTGCAGACTTCACAACAATAGTCGACAGCGCACAGATACAGCAGTGTTGGGCGTTAGCACAAACAACACCGTGTGATTGCCCCGGCGGCGGGACAGCAACCGGCAATTTAACAGCACAGACAATCACGCTCGTAAACTGCAAGTCGGCTGCGGGCTGGAACTACAACGGCACTTTTACCGTCAACGTAGGTGCCGAAGAGGTCACCGCCGACATGACTGCCTTTGGGGAATGCACGACTGTAAACGGCACTGTCAGCGCGAGTGGAACCTGCGGCGGCAACATCTCCGGAACGTGTGACGGAGGCGCGGTCAATTGCGATGTCGTTGACGACACGACCGGAGCCGGAGAATGCACGCTTAGCTGCTAGGAGAGCTCATGAAAAAAACAATTATCACAACGATATTTATTGCCTCATCCGCATTGCTCTTGTCGTGCGGCGGAAGCGGCAGCAGCAGGACTTCAAATATTTATATGACCAACTCATTTGGTTATTTTAAGGAAATCATGACGGATTCCGAAATCCAAAAATGTATCGGGGCAAACCCCACACAGACAACATGCAACTGTCCGGGAGGGGGCCAGGTCACCGTTGACGAGGCAAACCTCACCGTCAGTGTGGACGCCTGCAAATCTTCGACAGAATACTCATTTGACGGCACAATCACCATGGATCAGGCCAACAATAATTTCATATTTAATCTGACCTCGTTCGGCGAATGCAATAACGCAACGGGAAACAACTTGATGGATCAGTGCAACGGGACAATAAGGGCTAGTTGCGCGACAAACGAAACCACCTGCACCATAATTGCGGATAGTGACAACCCCGATCAATGCGTATTGGATTGTTGACAATTTCTTCAAAAAAAAGGCCCGCCAACAATCTTTGGCGGGCCCTTTTTTATCATCTCTACGACATCATTCGTTTCAATTCAAAGGCCAAGAACAGACGCGAGATCCCCCAGAAGAGGACGTACCATGCAATGAGCAGCGGCAGTATCACGGAATACTGAAGAATGATGATCCCTATCATTATATTCATGACGCCCAGAAAAACGAAAAAATACCTTCCGGCGGCCAGCTTGAAGCCCCCGACAATGTCGCCCAAACCGCTGACGATGAAGAAGAGCGCCACGACAAAGTAAACGAGGTCAACTTTGAAGAACCAGACAAGCAGTGTTGCCGCAATTCCGATGAGCAGATAAGCGACACCGCCCGCAACTGTGCCCGCCTTGAAATACCTGACCGCCTCCGAAATGGTATAAGACAGGATAAAGACGGACACCATGACCTGCAGCGCCCAGAAAGTGACGGCAATCAGGGCCATTATTCCGCCCGGATACCAAAGCATGACCAGCCCCAGAACGATCGCCACTATAGCCGCGAAGATCATCGAACCGAACGACGGCCTGAAAACGGTGCTCATACTCCCCCCTTTCGTTTATATGGTTTTTTCATTAATACAACAAATTGACTGATGTATCAATCTTTTGAAATGTGCTATAAGAAATCGCAAGCGTTCATTTGAAGGGGAGGAAATATGAAGAGAATAAAAATTTTTATGGCAGCCATTCTTGTAACCGGGATTCTTATTCTGGCCGCGCGATCAGGGGCGCAGATCATTCCGGCCGCCATAATAACGCCGGAGAGCGCAACGTATGCGGACACGAGGCCCGGATCAATTTCGGCCTCTCAAACGTTCACGGTCTCAAAGACTCAATCGTGGCTGCCGCTTTACATATTTGCAGTCCGCGTCATCGACTCGACAAATTTTCAACTGACAAACGACAACTGCAGCGGAAATACGCTGGACGGAAGCGAAACGTGCACGTTCGATGTGTCTTTTTCGCCAAGCCAGACCGGACATTTCAGCTCAAACGTCGTTATCTTAAGCCTGTCGCGCGAAATTTATGATTCGTCCGACATCTCCGGCAGGGGGGTAATGCCCGCCGTCACGCTTTCCCAGACAAGCGTAAACTTCGGCGACAAGATCATAGGGAGCGCCAGCGCGCCTCATGAGGTGACGCTCAAAAACAGCGGAACGGCTGCACTGGCAATAAGCGCTATCTCCGTCGACGGCGAGTTCAACGTTACCGACACATGCGGGGGAAACGTGGATGCCGGGGCGGAATGCGAAATCGATATAACTTTCTTCCCAATAACAATCGGTGACAAAACTGGTACGGTGACGATCGCGGATGACGCTTCCGACAGCCCGCAGACAATCGCACTTGCAGGCATGGGAATCGCTCACGGAAGCGCGGACGTGAGTCTATCGGCGACAATGCTTTCGTTTCCGGCGCAGCTCGTGAACACGACAAGCGCCGCAAAGACCGTGACGCTGACCAGCGACGGGGATATCAACCTTATCATAACATCTATCACCCCGAGCGGCGATTTTGCCGAGACGCACACATGCGCCGGCCCGCTTGTGCCCGGCGCCACCTGCGATATCAGTGTCACATTCACTCCCACGGACACCGGCACAAGAACGGGAACGGTCACCATAGCGGACAACGCCACGGACACACCGCAAACCGTCGCCCTTGAAGGCATGGGCGTTACGGTCGATGCGCCGTCAATGAGCGTTTCGACGGGCAGCATCGATTTCGGCGACGTAAACGTGGAGGAGAGTTCAACCTCCACGGTCACCGTCACAAACAACGGCCCGTCCGAAATGACAAACAATTCAAGCGCACTCACGGGATTGGGGATCGGGGCCTATTCGAAGATTGATCACTGCGCAGGAGTTGACATCCCCATAGGCGGCTCGTGCACGATAGACATCACTTTCACACCGAACGGCGACGGCACATTCGACGCAACTCTTACAATCACGAACAACGCATCAAACAGCCCGCAGGTGGTCGCAATAACCGGAACCGGTGTGACTCCGGGGAGCGGCGGCGGCGGCTGCTCTCTCATGCGCAGATAATCCGAATCAATACAACGCCAGCCCCAGCCTTGTTGCCGTCTGGAGCGCTTCTTTCGCCCTGCTTGCGTAGTGATCTGCAAGCCTTTGGAAGCCCATTTGCGAAAAGGTGATGGAGATCCTCCTTAAAATCAAAGGGGAAAACGAATAAATGCCGTAAATCATCTCGTTCCATCTTATCTCCAGCAAACGCGTTGCCCTTTCTATTCCGCCCAATTTTCGCCTGCTATTGGCCAACGCTTTAACATTTTTTTCCACATCTCCGAAAATTTGCCTCAAGGCCCAGGATCTCAAATCGGAAAGCGTGAAAAAGGATTCGGTGGCGGATTCCAAAAAGGCCTGCGCCCTATCCGCTTCTGCAGCGAGATTCAGCGTGTCGTATCTTTGCATAACATCCAGCAAATTCAATATGATCGCGGCCGATGAATCTCCGGCGGGGCTTATCGGCCTTCCTTTATTCAAATAGTTTACGTAATAACCGCTTTTTGCAAAAAGGAAGTGGACATCCGCAATCATGCTCGATGAATAGGGGCTCAATTGCCGTTGATTCAAAAGCTCGATCTCCAATCGGTTGGACGCCCGGAAAAGCTGCTTCAGCGGGTTTCCTTTATTGGGAGCGCCTGATCTCCTTTTGAGCCCCGACCCTACCAGGTGGCTCATCACCGCTTCGGCTGTGCGGGCAAGATACTGAATGACGATAAGAACTTCGGCCGTCACAAATTTGAAATAACCGGTCGGCTCGTTTGCTATGATTATTCCGGCGCTTCCCAGATATCGCAACTGATCCCATTTGTCGCCGATTCCTCTAAGATCCTCCTCGATACGGTCCATTAGTTCCGACGACTTTCCGACTTGCAACATGAATGCCCTAAGCGACTCTATGGCTTCATCTACGGACCGGTTTCCGCCGCCGCCCCCTCCACTGGCCGGACCGCTGCCGTTTCCACCACCCGACAGGGATGCTACTCCTGCCTGATCTCCGGGCGCCGCAAAGATTGCCGGCACAGGAAACCTCCCGTCGTAACGCGTAATCTCCTCTCCGGATGATTCATAAGCATAAAGCTCATCATAGTAGGAATCATCGGATTCCGCGATCCCGTCATCGGATACGGGCTCTTCATACATATCCGAAACGTCAAGGAACGGATCTGCAAAAAAGACCGTTGCCTCGATTTCAACTGCAGGAATAACGCACATCAGGACCCTCCTCTAAATTAAGAGGTTTGCGTATACAAACATCGCGCCTTCTAATCAAGTGCTTTTGCAGATTTAAAGGTGTTGGGGGGCGCTAACGTTTATTCGGCCCCGTTTTAAAGGCTTATGGATTCGAAGGGAGGCGGGTCGGAAGTTTCTTCTCCTGAAAGTTTTTCTCTTTCACATGTGAGCGCCAGGGAAAACATCAACCGCTGGAGTTCATCCGGAGTGGCCACGCCCTGCAAAACATCCACTTCAGTGCAATCGTCGTACTGCAAAATAGACGTTGGGATAGAGGTAGGCGGGGTTAATTGTTCAAATCCCTCGATATCTATTTTTGTATAGTCCAGATCGCGGCGATTCTCCTGCAGTTTGACTACGGACTTATTCATTTCTTTGCACGCATCGCACCACTCTGCAAACAGCATATATAAGCGAAAACGATTGTCCGGCTGCATCTTGCCCAATATGAAATTATCTAAACCGCCGGCGCGGATGATCACATTTTCGTCTTTGATCTCTTCCGTCTTTCCAAATGTCTGAACACGATGCGGCGATTCCACCTCTTTGTCGCGGGCGCACCCGAACAGGAAGGCTGCACCGACGGCTGCAATTCCAATGAGTACTTGATACATATAATCTCCGTATTTATTATCGGCAGCCCCTCAAAAAAGGTGCGTAAAAAATCGGCCATTTATACCCCTTAGTAATCACTTGAAATTAAGCGGGTTTTGAGCTAGGTTCCGCCCACCTTTGAAAATTTGAAGGGCGTTTAGCTCAGCGGGAGAGCACTGTCTTCACACGGCAGGGGTCACAGGTTCAATCCCTGTAACGCCCACAGAAAGCAGGATATGCGCCTATAGCTCAGTGGATTAGAGCGTCTGCCTCCGGAGCAGAAGGTCGCAGGTTCGAATCCTGCTAGGCGCGCAAAAGAAAAGATGGCACGGAGTGCCAGCGTTTTCTTTTGTGGTTCGTTTTGCAGGATGAGAACCGCCGCCGGAAGGCGGCAGGGTGCGACGACGCAAAAGCCATCCTAGCCGAAGGCGGATGGCTGAATATGATATGCGCCGAACCGGGGACCCAGCCCGTGTTTGGGGCTGGGTGGTGAGGCGCTTTCCTTGCGGCGGTCAACGCGGCCAGCGTTGACAATCCTGCTAGGCGCGCAAGGTGGCACTTATGACGGAGCTGCAAAAACAGCGTAGGAAGTTAGTGCCACCTTGTCCGCCGAAGATATGTGGCGGACAAAATGTTGTGATCATGTAATTCGCCAATTTGGGGCAGTAGCTCAGTTGGGAGAGCGCCACGTTCGCAACGTGGAGGCCGAGGGTTCGAATCCCTTCTGCTCCACAATGATCACGGGGACTTAGCAAATCGCTGGGTTCCCGTTTTTCATTTTGTGTCCAATTTGTGGCCAATTTTTATTTTTTCCTTATTCGCTCTATTGCCTTTTCAATTTTTTCTCTACACTCCTTGGTTGAATTTTGCGGTGCTATGCCTCCCCATGCCGAAGTTCTCTCATACACAATATCCAAGAAACCTCCGCTACCTTCTTTTATAACCCAATGTTCTGTAGCCAATTCCGATATTTTGAAAGAAATTTGTCGCATTTCTTTATCAACTTCGCCTCCCTGTTTCTTAATCTCATCATAAAAATCAGATAATTCCTCTTTTTTTATTAACATAAATACTCCCTTTATAAATTGGCTATCTCCTTATTGAAATTTACGTTTATAACATTATCCTTAACTGAAAAATTCACAACATTCGCATTCTCTAACAAATACGCCTTCGAGAAGTGCGCATATTGCATCGTCGTGCGTATGTCGGCGTGACCAAGAATTGCCTGCAGTTTGAAAACGTCCCCGCCGTTCATCATGAAGTGGCTTGCGTAGGTATGGCGCATGTCATGGATGCGGATGCGACTTACGCCACTTTCTCTTATGGCCGGTCTCCAATGACGTTTCCTTATGTTGTTATCGTCGAGCAACGAGCCATCTTTGTTAAAAACCCATTCAGAGTCGCTTCTAAGTGCCCATGCTTGCTTCAGCGGCCCCATAAGGGCATCGTTGATAGGGACGTGTCTTATGCGCCTGCCCTTGGTTGT
>Ga0315291_10000992_pt1 | contig 38254 bp, 34 predicted proteins | sample YL17G12_20_MG_FD_203070 | JGI IMG/M metagenome (GOLD analysis project Ga0315291, IMG submission 203070) | Sediment microbial communities from Yellowstone Lake, YNP, Wyoming, USA - YL17G12_20 | ecosystem: Environmental > Aquatic > Freshwater > Lake > Sediment | place: USA: Wyoming | collected...
AAGCTCGGTGTCGCCTCAAAGGGCCGAGCCGTGAAGCAGTGGCAGAAATTGATCCAGCTTGGCTTGGAGTACGTGTTCCACGCCGTCACCATTTCCGAAGAGACAGGATCCGAGAAACTCACCACGGGCACGCTATCTAGGACACTCGAGAGACTAGGCAACGTGAAGCCTGAACGGTCGGTCTTCGTAGGTTCCGATTTGGCGAATGAAATCGTGCCTGCAAATGCGGCCAAGATGATCACCGTAAGGATCAAGACTGGAGCGCTTCGAACAAGCGCACCGAAAACTGCCGAAGAGAAACCCGCTTATGAGATAAGCAGGCTCTCGGAGCTCTTCGATATCCTGCGCTCGAGCGATTGAACCCCCCATCCTCGCCTGCGCTTGGCGAGAGTCAGATGGTTGCAGCTTACCTGCGCAGCGGCCGACCGAATTGTCCGTCTCAGCGAGAGAAGTGACAAGTCTGTCGCGAGACAAGCCTGACAATGCGCATCGCTTGATAGCGACGCACAAAGTGTCTGAGATCAGCTTCGTAGTCTCGTTGGTATGGATCTGATTCTGATCTGCCTGGAAAGAGATAGGCGGCCAGCATCATTATTGAACCTAAGAAGGGGACGGGGGTTCCATGGTACAAGATGTTCTTCGCGATCCGTCCCAGAGCCATGAGAGGGTGATATCCCAACGCCCGCATGGCTTTCCCCCAGAAGCGAAATCCATGAGTCGAGCCCCTCGGTCTAGTATGCACATACTTTAGCCCCTGTAAGCATTCGACGTGATACCCGAGTTGCAGCGCCTTGAATACCAGCCATGCCTCCCAGCCGTGTGCGACAGGGTACCTGCGCCCCAGTCTGTTCCAGAAGTCTTCTCTTACGACTCGCCCGGCTCCCTCAGGGAACCCTACAGCATCTGGCGAGGCGTGCCCACCCGAGCTACCGCTCGAGATTACCAGTCGACGATTCCTTTCCATCTCATTCAGGAGGGTCCCGCAATAGCCATTAGGGAATACACAGTCGTCCCCAGTAATCAGTGAGTAGTCGAATCTCTCTTCCTGAGCTTCGATGTACGCGTACGCCGCGTTCAGATTCACTGGAACTCTACGAATATCGTAGCCTCTGTCTGGCAAGTTCACGACTGTGAACTTGCTTGGGGTCTGTTGACGAAATTCGTCCAAGATCTCTGCAGTTCGATCATTTGAACCGTCGTTCACGACGCAAATATGTGCAGGTTGGCGTGTCTGGGCCAAGAGTGACTCGAGAGTCTCTTCAATTGTAGAGGCTCCGTTGCGAGTGAGGACGATGGCAACGTAGCTCATCTTTCCGACAGCCGCGTGCAAGGCCCCGAGCATTCCGAGATGGGCATTCAGAGTGCAAGAATAAAAGGCAATCATCGCATCATGTACGCTGTTCGTGATGGCGCATGCGAATCCCGCTTAGCCGACCTGACATAGGAAGAAGCGAAGAGTCGTTGGTGCTGAGAACCCTGAGAAGTAATCATCTCACGCGTGGGCCAATGGTTCCCGCCTTCGAGCAGCAATTCAGGGACTACCTCGGGGTGAGACACGCGCTCGCCGTCTCCAACGGAACAGCTGCACTTCACCTTGCGCTACTCGCTCATGGCATCAAGCAAGGCGACGTGGTCCTAACAACTCCCTTCACTTTTGTTTCCACCGCCAATGCGGCACTCTATGTTGGTGCGAAGCCCAAGTTCGTTGACATAGATCCTGAGACGTACAACATAGACCCGGACCGAGTACAGGAGGCGATCGACTCCAAGACTAGAGCCCTGGTCGTCGTCCATGTCTTCGGTGTTCCCTGCGACATGAAGCCGATACTTGAGATCTGTGAGGATCATCACATCGTTCTCATCGAGGACGCTTGCGAGGCTCTTGGCGCCGAGTACGGAGGCAAGAAGGTTGGCACATTCGCAACGTCATGCTTCAGCTTCTACCCAAACAAAGTTGTGACAACCGCAGAGGGCGGAATGGTTTGCACAAACGACGACAGAGTCATGCAGATGGTTGATTCATTGCGAAATCAGGGCCGGATGGCCGGAGAGTGGCTCGAACACGCCTATGTTGGGTACAATTATCGACTCAGCGATGTCCACGCCGCGATAGGTATTCCTCAGCTGCGCAGAGTAGACCAGTCAAACGCGATCCGAAGGAGAAAAGCCAAGCAATACACAGTGGCCCTGAAGAAATGCCCTCAGATCAAGACTCCTCCTGACGTGACGGGGAGAACTTGGTTCGTTTACGTGGTTGAACTGGATGACCGTGACAGCATAGCAAAGAGACTGAACGACTCCGGAATAGAGTGCAAGCCCTACTTCCCTCCCGTGCATCTCCAGACCCCGTACAGAAAACTCGGGTTCAAGGAAGGAGAATTCCCGGTATGCGAGAGTATCAGCAAGAGAGTGCTTGCCCTTCCTTTCTTCACAGGGATAAGCGGAACTCAAATCGATCGTGTGGCCACGACTCTTCGAGGACTTGTTGAACAATCCCCGAGCGACTGAGGCCGATTCGACTGAAGGGTTCCGGTAGATGCGGATGATTACGCTGTGCGGTACCCACATCTGGTCGAGGAGAGTCGAAGATACCGTCGCCGTGGTAGCTGTTCATGATTAGCCTGACATGATCTGCACAGAACTCATCCATGTTCTTGCCCTTGCCCAGCTTCCTGAACCGCCCTGTCAGCTGCTACAGAGCTGTTATCGCGCTTCATGGCAAGGCTGGCTTGTTTCTCAGCGACCCTGGACAGGTACTTCTCTTTCAGACCTGAATTAATCGTCAAGATGTCGGGATTCTTCTTGACATGATCGATTATCTGTTCTAAGGTGATGATTTTTCCTGGTTTGTAGAGTGCCTTGAAGATTCGTTTCGCAAACTCAAGATCTTCAACGTAGTCGAGTGTCAATCGAAGGTCCGGACAGACTAGTTTGGGTTCGGGAGGCACTGTCCGGATGTTGAACAATCCGGTATCTGTGAAGAACCGGCCCCAGCCTGTGTCGGTACGTGTTTCCTGCTTGAGCCTATTCACACGCTCAAGCGCCTCTGCTGTGAATCCTATCGGAGAGGCCCCGATTGGAAGCCCTTCAAAATGCACGAAGTCCGCCCTGCTTTCCGTAAGCTCTTCAAACGCCCTGTCGATGAGTTGTGGCTCGCAGAAAATATCGTCACCATCTACGTTGATGATCTGTTGAGCACCAAATGTCCTCGCGGCTCCAACATAACGAGAGATGATGTCTTCCGTGCTTCCTTTGAAGCATGAGATTTGCTCGGATGACGCTATGTCGATCAAAGCAAGGTCTTCGGAGAGTGCTGTTGTGCACAGAACTATACGATCGGGCAGTCTAGCGCTTTTTACGCGGTCGATCAAGTGTTCGATAAGTGACTGCCCCTGGATCTCAATCAAGGCTTTCCGAGGGAGGCGTGTGGAACCTAGCCTTACGGGGATGAATACGGCTCGTTTCGTGGCACTACACTTCCCACTTCTTTCCAGCGGGGCCGTTGTCGAGCCAAAAGGCTTTCCATTTTCGCGTTTGAGACCCTATTCCTAGGAATCTGGAGTTGCTAGTCTGCTCCAACACTCCGGGGACACAGACAGCTGCGACCTGATCGAGCATTCGTCGGTCTCCCATCAGCCCCGTTGTTCGTCGGAGCATTCGACTATCCTGGAAAGTCCTCTGGACTGCCATCTTCGTCTGCATGACCGTCCGTGGAAGACTTGATGGGTCAGGGACCCAATGTTCGCAACGTGCAGTACGCTGATCTCCTTCAGGTGAAGTTCACTTTGAGACCTTCATACTTCCTAGGAATAGGAAGAGCTACCGGTATGTTTCCTTCCATGTCTGACACATGGAATGCCATGATCATTTGGAGAGAGGCCAGGCCATCCATTCCTGTGCATGATATCGGCCCTTCGCCCAGAATCTCCTCCACAGTCTTGGCAACTAGGTTGACCACGTTGAGTGGACGAGATGGAAAGGCGCGACGATATACGGGCAGGTCGTACTTGCCAAGGGGTTGCGTGCGGTCCTTCTCCTCTCTTGACTCTACTGACCAAGAGTTGTTGATTTCGTCGATGATAATGCGGCCTATGCTACCGACGATCTCCATCCTCGGCTGCACTCCCAGATCCTCGTACATGTCAAGGAATCCCCGCATTCCATTCTTGAATCGCAGAATTCCGTAGGCTCCGGGGTCGTTGAACTCTTTGCCGCGGGGATTCGGGGAACCTCTCTTGTCAACGTAGGCCGTCGCTGAGATCGCTTCAGAGTCGGAAATGAATCTCATGAGATCGAAGAAATGTGATCCATTGCACGCAAGTAGCCCACCGCCGCAAACAAAGTGGAAATGGCATAGGTCGCCTATTGTACCTCGCCGGATCTGATCCTTGAGTGATCGGTAATCGTCAGACCAACGTCGCGAATAGTTGATGGCAAGCCGAGTTCCTCTAGCTCGGGTCGCCTCGATCATCTGCAGAGCCTCTTTGACTGAGGTTGCTATCGGTTTCTCGCACAAGATCCTAGGCACGCCAGCTTCCGCGGCCTGGACGGTGATCTCTGCGTGGCTCGGTCCGTTCGTGACCACGCTGAGTATGTCGAACGATTCCTCCCTCAGCATATCGCGCCAATCAGCGTACTTTCTGCATACGATTCCTGAGTCATCGAGAGACTTCAGGGCTTCCGGCTTGGCGTCACAGCATGCGCTTACGGCGAGTCCTTCGATCCTACGGAACGCTTCGAGGTGGCGTCTCCCCATTCGTCCCAGGCCAATGATCCCGGCATGAGTCGTTCTAGTCAATGCCCTTTCCCCCAGTCATGACCTCGCTCCCTCGGGAGTGCGCGATAGCTTCGACCAGTCTCATGGTACCCAAGGCGTCTTCAAGGTTCGCAGCGGGTCGCTCAATCGGTTCACTGCTTCTGATTCGGTCTAGGAAATACTGGTCTTGCCCAAACAGTCCTGGCTTGAACTTGAGGTCGACCTCGTCCACTGGGACTTCTGAGGACGGACCTGATCGTGGAGTCATGACTCCTTTTTCGAGTGGGCAGAAGTCAACTCTCATGTCAAATCCGTACAGCGTGACTTGCCATCGGCCCGGGGAGATCCAGTTTGAAACATAGTGGCCAATCGACCCGTTCTCGAATCTTAGAAGTGCGCCATAGCTGTCCGGTTTACCGTCTCTCCATGTGCATGAAAGCGCGTGAACCGACAGCACCTTTCCTCCGAAAAATCTTAGAAGATCTATGCAGTGGATGCCGTTTGCGGCCATCCAGCGTTCTAGGACCTCAGGCGGATGGAAATTCGTGGCGCGAATGGACGCCATGTCCTCGGGGGCTTGGACGACAACTGAAACGATGCCCCCGGATTCGTCAACTAGTATCTTAGCGTTCCGAAACACACTGTAGAATCTTCTATTGAGCCCAACCATGTACTGAGCAGTAACATGTTCTGAGGCTTTCAGCAGAGCTTCCGTTTGAGCTGCGGTCAGGCCCGGCGGTTTTTCGATAAGGCTCGGCGTTTTGTTCTCAATGCATGATAGTGCCACTTCGTAGATATTTGCCGCACTAACGAGCACGAAGACGGCGTCTGGCTTCGTGTTCTTGATCATCTCTTGGTGGTTCCGGAATCGCTGGGGTATATCGAAATCTTTGGCAACACTGTTGAGTCTCTCTGCTCCACGGCTGCTTATTGCAGCAACTTGGATGTCGGGGAGAGCCTGCAATACTTGGAGGTGCTGACGAGCCATGCCACCCGCGCCTATGATTGCCACTCGCAGACTGTCCATGCGTGTACTCCCAGACCTGCGAGGCTTCACCGCCATATCTCAGAGGATGCTCAGCCTATCTAGCTCGCCGTAGAGGTAGAAGCCAGAGCCTTTCTGCAGAGCTCTTTCATCTCTGGATCGGTCAAGAATCTGACATCTTTCGAAGTGTATTTGAACACATTTCCGGGCTTGAAGTTAGGGTAGCCGCCCGCGACTTCTTGCGTTGGCAGGATTACGTAGAGGCCCTCGGACTCGAAGCTCCGGCCGGCTTCTTCTTCAGTCATCAGCTCTTCATACAACTTCTCACCACGCCTCATACCTATCTCCTGCATCTTGATGTCTTGTGGTTTGAATCCGTAAGATGGCGCAAATTCTTCTATCATTGTCTTTGCCAAGTCCCAAATGCGTAACCCATCCATCTTGAACACAAAAACCTCGCCTCCACGTGAGATCTCTGCCGCCTTTAGGACGAGTTCAACGGCTTGCTCAAGATCCATGACAAATCTGGTCATCTCTCTGTCAGTCACAGTTACGGGTCCTCCTTTGGCGATCTGTGAAAGGAAGGTGTGGAATACGGAGCCTCGTGTGCCTACTACGTTTCCGAACCTGACGCAGCTGAGTGCTGCCAGTCTGGGTCCCCTGTACGAGGATGCGTCCAAGACGAGCTTTTCGCACAGAAGTTTCGAAGCGCCCAGCGTGCTTACAGGGTTGACCGCCTTGTCCGTACTAATGAAAACAAGTTTCTCGATGCCATTCCAGATCGCGGCCTCCAGGAGGTTCTGGGTCCCTATCACGTTCGTCTGGATGATTTCGAACGGGTTGTATTCTGAGATCGGTACATGCTTGAGAGCTGCTGCGTGAAAAACTATGTCGATATCTCTCAAGGCCAGAGAAAGTCTCTCTCTATCCCTTACGTCGCCGAGTAGATATCGCAGCTCGGGTCTATCGCCCAGTTCCTGTTCCATCTCGAAGAGCCCGTTCTCATCGTTGCTGAGCACTCTGATCACCGTGGGTTTGAATCTCAGCAAGGTTCGTGTGAGGCCGGTTCCTATTGACCCTGTTCCGCCAACGACCAAGATGCGTTTGCCAGTGAACGCCGCTGAGCCAACACTAGTGTTCCGCATCGTGTACCTCTCCGGAATCGGTGCGCTCTTCAGTGTTGTTCATCGCCAGACAACTCGATTTCCTTCACTGCGGCCCTCGACAACTCCAATTCTCAGACCACTCTAGCCGTCACCGAGGCGCTTCCACTTTCCATAGCGACACACTACCCGGTGGGACGTGGCTCATGGGGGAGAGAATCACGATATAAAGTCACCACTCATCCTACACCCAGAACGTCTCGTCTGCTTCAGTGCTCGCCACAAAACAGGCAGTCTACTCAGACAGTAGCGCGGTCGCGGCCCGAAGCGATTCTCGAACGAGTGTTCTCAAACTCGTGCGATATCTCCGCATTTGCATGTCGTCGTTCAGTCAAAACCCCAGACGTAGCGAATAATCAGTTTGTTTCCTCATCGAATCGACGAATTGATGAGCAGTCTCCTACGGCGGGTGAAACGGCTTGGATACGCTATCTGCGGTAGCTGGGGAAGTAGTCCGATTCGACTGGACTCCGGCCCGTTGATCTATCGTAGCTATCCCTTGCCTCACACAAAGCTCGGTACCTAGCTTCATCATGGACCTTGCGATAGGTGTAGAAAGATGCGAGAGTTCTCGAGAATGTGGACTTGAACCGGAACAAACTATCTGCTTCGCTGTAGCCTCCCCCAAGGTTGAGGGTCTCATACCCTTCGTTCTTTGCCCACAACATAGCCTCGTACAGGAGCAAATTGCTTGAGCCGGGACAACGCGATTCCGTCGGCGTTCCGGACAGGAAATAGTGAATTGACGTCCTTTTCCCAACGAACAGCGACGCATTGACCATCCTGTCTTCATGCTTGGCAACAAATAGGCTGACGTTCTCGCCAAGCATATCGAAAAGCGCTGCGTAGAATTCCCTCGGAAAGTAGTACATTCTCTTAGCTCTTCTGCGATCCATCGTTTCATTGTATGCGCGGAAGAATTCCTCTAGATCAGAGCTCTTCCTCGTTCTAGAAACTTCCACTTTCTGTCGTCTGGCTCTTGCAATGGAGTTGCGATTCGCCTTTTGCAGGTTCTTCCAAAGATCGCCCTTGTCAACCGTCAGGTCAACGTAGACGACTTTTCCGCTCTCCCTCACGTCTCCCGCCAAGTTCGAAAGAGGTTCGTGATTTCTGAGAAAGGGGTTCAGCCTCACGAATTCTGCCACGATCTTTTCTTCAACGCAAAATGTGTGAAAGCAGTCCAAGAAATTTCTCCAGAGCCCCTTTAGCAGATGGGGGTGAGAGACGCGAGCAGCTGGCCCAGCATACCCATAGGGTGACGCAATATCGTAGGATGGCTTCTGGTGTTCTGACGCCGTCACATAGAAAGGCAGGTCCTGCAAATCCCTCTTGAAGAACGGATGGACTACGAAATCCTCCTCATCACCGTACACAAAAAGTCGCGCGTCGCCGCCGAAATTCGTCCTCGCCTCGCATGGAAGACACTGCTCAAATGCGGTGAGATACTCTGCCGCATAGAATATGTCGCTGGCCGGAAGAGCGAATATTCTGGCTTTCCAAGCCTCCCCTTCGGAGCCTCTTGTGCCGAGTGTCTCCGAATGCCAGCTCTTCACAGGGCTCCCTCGATTTCCCTCAATGTGTCGGCGACGAAATCCATATCCATCGTATTGTATCTCTGATCTATTGGCAGGGTCAGTATGTGATCAGAGACTCGCCATGAAACCGGGAAATCCTTCTTGCTGATCTCTGTGGGCAGCCTCCAGTGGATTGGGGGGTAGATGTGGTTCTTGATCAGTGCTCTCTTCATCGCATTCCTGTTTCGGATCAACACGGGGAAACCCAAAGGACACACACCTGCCGGCAAATCATTGTAAATTGGCTTCACTGTTTTGAAGCGGTTCGATGCCCTAAGTAGCCGCCTGAAGTTCCTGCGCCTTCTTGTGATGATAGCTTCAAAATCAAATCTGTCCAGCATCGCTCTGGAGTAGTCCGAAATGCGTATCGGCGTTGTTGTGAGATAGTTGTCAGCAGCAGTAAATGCTTCTCTAAAGAGATGCTTGGGGACGCTGCGCCTGCTGAGGTGCTCTCCCTTGAGCCTCATTGCATAGATTCGATTCTTTGCATACAAGTGTGCGTCCCGAGACGACTTACTGGCTGGGAGGACACTGAATCCGACGTTGTTGATCCCCAGCAACGCGCCGTCAGGCAGCGGGATCCATTTTCGGTAGCTGGATACCGTTACGTCACCAGCGCTGCCAAGCGGCTTCCCGTGGAAGGTGGTCAAGAATGATTGAACCAAGTCCTCAATCAGGAAGATGCGTCTCCGATCGCATAGCGATCGGATCTTTTCCGTGGCTGGTTGTGGGAAACCGAAGTAGTGGATGAACAGCAACGCTTTGGTATTTCTCGAGATTCTGTCATCGATATCATCAGCATCTACGCTCAAAGTGTCGCCTACTCTGTAGAATGTGAACTGCACGTGTTCCTCCAAGAGGGGATCCAGTATCTCTCTACAGAGATACGACGGTAAGAGCACCTCGTCTTTCTTGCCGAGTTTCAGCGATGTCACTATCAGCTTTAACGCTGCCCTGCCGCTGGTCAGAAGAATCCGCCGAGCGTATCGACTGTATTTGGGAAACTGGTTTGTGGGGTTCCGATGCAGGTATTCGGTGGGAAGGCTGAACTCGCCTCCTATTTCTCGTGGGCAGTTTGTCTCCATGCGATTACACTGTTTCCTAGTACGTGAGTCTCTTGCGCAACAGCCTTCCATTGATCTTGGTATGTGCTAGAACGTTCGCGATTCTACTTGCGCCTTGTCTTTCGACGTGAAAGGGATTTGGCGCCTTTCTGATTCGTCTCACTAGGTCCTCGTCGGTCAGGAGTCTCTTCATGACCCTAACGATCGTATCCTTCTTGTGCGGTACATCGAGCACGTTTCCTCCTCTTTCCCTGCCCTTCTGTCTAATACCGATATTCACTGCAGGTACGCCAAAGAGCGGGGCTTCTACAATTGCGCTGCTGGAGTTGCCTACAATAGCTGATGAGATCCTCATGAGGCTGATGAACGTCAGGTACGGAAGGTTCCTGAAGATTCGGAGAAAGCGATACTTTTCGTATTTCTCGATTACCTTGATCATCTTTCTTCCGCCCGCGTCGGCGTTTGGGTAGATCAGTACCGCTTGTTCTCCTAGCTCGACGAGTGCATCCATGGTTTCTTTCATCTGTTCGGCGGCTTTCATCGGCTCTGTCGTTACCGGATGTTGTATGACTAAGAGTATGGGTCTGTCTGAATCCAACCTAAGTTCTCTGCACAACTCGTCCTTCTGGATGAAATCTTCTGTCGTCATAGCGTAGATTCCAAGTGGCCCCACAACATGGATCCTCCACGACTCCTCCCCCATCCTCACTATCCTTTGCGCGCTCTTTCTCGTTGCTGGAAAATGGATGTGGGCAAATCTGGTAATTGCATGTCTTACCGGCTCGTCAATCGTAGCGCCGGTAGTGACATCCCCTCCGTGTATGTGTGCGATTGGGATGTTCATGTGAGTTCCCGCAATGGCAGCCGCAAGGGCCTCCCCTCGATCAGCGATCACGACGAGCATTTCTGGTGCTACGCGCTGCAGAGCGTTAGTCATCCCGATGATGCCTTTCCCAATGGACTTCGCCATCGCCGCGCCTGTGTCCTCCCGCGTGTGCATAGGAACTCTTGCGGCGATCTTGAACCCGTCAGCAGATATTTCTTTGACAGTGTGTCCGAATTCTCGCATCAGATGCATCCCCGTGACCATGACGGAAAGCTCGAGTCTCGGGTCCCTTGCTATCGCTCTCATTACGGGAATGAGAAGGCCGTATTCCGCCCGTGTTCCAGTAGCCACGCAGATTCTTCTCGTTTTCATCAGACTACCTTTTCGAATGTTATTCTCTCGTCCTTCTCTATCCTTCTCTTGGCTCGCTTGCCTACTATTCTGTCCAGATATCTTGGATCCAGTCCGCCCCCTGACCTCTTAATACATAACATGTCGCTGGTGATGACATCTCCTTGTTCGACGACATTCTTGGCAACTATGTACTTCCTTGCAAGCATTATCATCTCTTCTTCGGGTTTCACGGGACCCTTTTTGGGGCTTCCCAGTATCTCATTGATTCTCTCAAGTATTTCTGGTTCGACGGCGACCTGCCCAGCAATCTGCTCCAGTTTGTCTCTCACCTCGTCGGGGGACACGATATTCTTCTCGGAGAACCTGATTCCTTTCACCAACTTCTTGAACTCATGAGGCTCCAGTGACGCCTTGTGGTCAGGACCCGGAAGTGTCCTGTCCAACGTCAGGTGCTTTTCAATTAGACTGGCTCCTAGCAGGGCCGCCAGTATCGCAACGCCTATGCCCGCCGTGTGGTCAGAGTAGCCAACTTGCAGATTGAGTTCGTTCCTCAGTGTGAGCATCGCAAGTAGGTTGGCATCCTGCAATCTTGCTGGATAGGCGGACGTGCAATGAAGCAAGATTATTTCGTCGTTCCCCGCTCTTTCTATTACTTCGACAGCCTCTTTGACTTCCTCAAGTGTTGCCATGCCGGTGGACACGATCATGGGTCTCCCCTTCTTTGCAACATATGTCAAGTGAGGGTGATTAGTGAGGTCTGCCGAGCCGATCTTGAAAGCCGGTACGCCCAGGCTTTCGATCAAGTCTGTACACTTCTCCCCTTCGGGAGTTGACAGAAAGACAACTTCCCTCGATTTTGCGTGCTTCGCGAGTATCTCGAAATCTGCGTCAGATAGCTCTAGTTGCCTCAGCATCTCGTATTGCGATTTGCCTGTGGTGTTTTCTTGATACGTCGGCTTCGGGACCTCGGAGGTGACAATCTCCTCGGTTATCCAATTCTGGAACTTGACCGCGTCTGCTCCTGCATCTTGTGCAGCGTCGATCAACCTTTTTGCCATCTTGAGGTCTCCATTGTGGTTGACCCCCGCCTCCGCAACGACGAAACATGGTTGCCCGTATCCAACGAGTCTGTCGCCGATCTTCACAGGCCTCATGTCTATCGTTGTCCTCTCGACACCCGGGACAGCCGGTCAGGATCGCCTTTCCTGTCTGAAGTCCTTCTTGAACACGCTCATGATCAATCTGTCATGGTATTTTCCGCGAATGAGGTAGTCATGCTTGAGAGTGCCTTCACGTTTGAAGCCGCACTTCTCATATGTTCGAACGGCGGATCTGTTGAATCTAAAGACATACACGTAGATCTTGTTGAGATCCAATTCGGAGAAGCCGTGTTTCACAAGGGTTCTGACTGCATCGGTGCCGTAGCCCTTGTGGCGAAATCTCCTTTCGCCTATGGCAATGGCAAGTTCAGCTTTTCTGTGGACCCAGTCCACGTTCAGGTACATGTAGCCGATCGAGGTGTTGTCCTTCGTCTGAATTAAGAAGACCTTCTTGCTCTCGTTCGCGGCGATCTGGTCGAACCACTTCTCCTTTTCTCGCATGGAGACTGGGAAGTAGGGTCCAACGATCCGTCTGAGCTCCGGATCATTCGCCCAAGCGTGGAGCAGTTTCAGGTGCTCATGCTCCATCGCCACCAGATTGACTTTCTTACCAATAATCACCTTTCGGGTCCTTCTCAGAGTCGTCTCACTCTAGGCGAGTCGCTTGAAGCCTACGTGAGCAGGAGGCCCCTTAAGGAGATCGTAGATCCTTTCTTGCCTGATGGCCTCGCTCATTATCCCGAACACCTCATCTACGCTACCAAGATATCTGGTCACGTGTTCTTTCTTGTGGCTGTATGATGTGGATATCGCTTTGGTAGCCAAGAACCCGCGCTGTAACATCTCTTGAGTGAACAACGTGTGCAATGCCTGACTATCCTTGTGATCTATCGCGAAAACTGGTTGAGGCGCTATCCCCATCACCTCCAGCTTCAGACCGTGGGCTTCCCCTAGTTCTTCCCAGCCTCGCCGGATGGAGTTGCCGATCTTGCACAGGTGAGATGGGACATCTTTCGCTATGAGCTTGTTTATCGTGGCAATCGAAGCAGCCGGGCCTATCCTATCGGTCCAATTTGTACTGCTTATGAAGCTCTCTTGGGCCGCATCCATGACCTCACTTTTTCCCACTACTGCTCCCATGGGGAACCCGTTGCTCATGGCCTTTGCATATACTGCAATGTCTGGTCTGACTCCGTACAACTCGTGGATGCCGCCCACTCTCATGCGCCATCCAGTCGTTATCTCGTCGAATATGAGAACTGCCCCGAGACCATCGGCGATCCTCCTGACCTTTGCCAGGAAGTTATCCTTTGGCTCGTGGTGCCTCACCGGCTCAACCACTATTACGCCAATATCCTCGGTTCTTGAGACTATGTTCTCAAGCTCCTCTATCTTGTTGTAGGAAAATGGGAGGGCTGTCCCGATTAGGCATCTCGGCACACCCTTAGGGTCCAGTCCCGGCAGCAGATGTCCATCTAGGTTCTTGTCATCTGCTAGGTTCGCGGAAAGGTACCAGTCGTGCCAGCCATGGTAGCCGCAGAATGCTACCTTGTCCTTTCCAGTGTGGGCGCGAGCAATCCTTACTGCCACGACCATGGCTTCGCCGCCAGATCTCGTGTACCTCACCATGCCAGCCCATGGATGCAGCTTCAGCAACAGCTCTGCTAGTTCAACTTCTTCCGGGCAGTTCAGCGTCGTCACAGACCCCGCGTCTATTGCTCTCTTGGCCGCAGCATTTACGTCAGGATCAGCATATCCTAAGACGCACGCGCCGATGCCCATGTAGGATACGTCAGTTAACCTGTTGCCGTCAAGATCCCAGATCTCCACACCCTTCGCCTTCCTGAAGTAGGAAGGCCACCGTTCAGGTAAGAACATCTCTGCACGTTTGGAGAGAAGCTGGGTCCCTCCTGGGATCATCTTCTTTGCCTTGTTCCACAACCTAGGCCCTTTTTCTATGATCACACCCTTTCTTCTAATCTTCGTTTTCCCTTTCGCCATATGTAGCTCACGTCGTGGTCACGTGTTTTCCCGAGTCCGAGCTTCTTTCTGCCGCGTAGAGTAGACTCAGAATCTCCCTATCGTCCTCGAGAGTGTACGGGTACTTCTTCTCTCCTTTGATCGCCCGAATGAAGCGGCCCATCTCCTCAATGTAGTGGCCCTCCTTAATCTTGTCCGAGTATCCCTCAACCGTGGTTCCTTCCTCCACACGATATTCGTGCCACTTCTTATCCTTCGCAGTGTAAACCTTCACGCCCTCTCCCCACTCCCACTGTACGAGGCCTTCCTCACCGATCAATCTGCACGTCCGGTACGGCACTCTTGCAACCACGTCGACCAGCATATGCCCTAGAGTTCCGCTCTTGAATCTCATAATCAACTGATACACGTCATCAATGTCAATATCGAGCTTCGAGAGTTTCCCCTTGAAGCAGGAGATTGCGTCTGGGTAGCCGAATACCCAAGTCAACCAGACCAGCTCAAACGGGACTATCTCTCTCGCTGCTCCGGTCTCTCTCTTTGCGGCGTAGAACTGCCTGTAGTCCTCCCAAGGATGCCAGTCAGGGAGGTATTGCCCGGAATGGTAGGAGAACGCCAACACTTTCCCTATCGTGTCGGTATCGACAAGCTCTTTGATCTTGACCACTGACGGGTGAAATCTCGCGGTGCAAGAAGGTGCGGCAATTATCTTCTTTCCCTTGCACAACGCAATGAGTTCGTCCATGCCCTTGTCCACCACGCTCGCTTCCATGAAGAAATGCCTGTTGTTCTTTGCGGCCAGCATTGCGTATTTCACATGCAGGTCCGGAGGGGTTGAAATCACAAGTGCGTCCGGGTTCTCGCGCATCGCGGCTTCGATGTCAGCTAACGTTCTTATCCCGTACGTCTGTGCGACCTGTTGGCGTCGGTCCTCCCTCGGATCAAATCCGACTATCTCGCCCGCTTTCAAGTACTGGAGGTTGCGAACGCGTCGCTTGCCCATGGAGCCCAAACCGACTATCAGGAACTTCGTTTCTTCTGACCTCCCTTCCAATTTCGGCGTCTGCTCAAGGTGATGATCGGCACGCGACGAGTGTCTAGAGGAATGGTTCCTCTGACCCTTCGAGGCGTAGAGGTCGTTTCAGGGGCTGTCTTTCCTATTTCAGTTTTGCTAGCCGGTGATTCACCCAACGTAGCCAAATACCCAAGGCAATCTTGCGGATCTCGGTTCGATCAAGCTTTCTTGCACGTGGCGGGCCTGGATCGACAGTTATCTCAAGCGCCACTGATGCACATAACTTCCACAATCATCACTGGGATAGCAATGATATTCCAGCATGAGACGCACAACCGATGACCACTTGCGGTGGGTCGATAGATTGCACGCATTTGCGAAGGCGGTGCTGCGGAGGAAGAACTCCATAAGCCTGCTATGGCTTTCGTGTCGTTCAATGTTTCGACATGTCAAATATACAACCAGCAGCCTCGCCGAAGTAATAGAAGTGAGATATCCACATGCACTCATGTCGAGATAGCCATTCCGCCTCAAAGGCTGGAAAGGTTGTCATAAGGCCGTATCAAGAATAGACCTGAGGAGGACCCGAATCTCGAAGGACAACCCTTTATCTGTCGAATGGATTGTGGAGCCTTGGAGAACGTGAAAATTGAACCTGAGAAGCCTTGTCACTGTGCGATGGATCTATCGCTCTTGGTACTATTTCAGACTTGGCTACGGCACATATCTCACATTCATACTAGGGTATGTTTCGACTCTCGTCACAGTGTACTATCTTGCGATCAGGAACATGCCGGACCTCTTGAGCATCTTTCCTCATTTTGAGACCTTTGGTGTGCTTGCCACTGTCGTTGGGGTTCCCTTGGCAGTTGCAATAGGGTGGGCGCACTTGAAGCGAAGTGGTCTCTTCATCAGCGAACAGGACATATCAGTGGAGGCAAATCCCTACCTATACAAGCTTCCGCCTGGCTACACGAAAGAGTTGACGATACCCGCGGCGCTTGTAACATTGAAGGTGGCGCGTAAGTTGGCAGAAACCAACGGCATCCTAACCGACACAGAACGAGCGGAACTCGACGAAGTAGAAAGAAAGTTCAAGGTTGTTCTGGAAGGTGGGTATGTAGGTACGCCCAGAAGAAGACTCGACTTCTGATTTGAACCCGGCTGATTTCTCCAAGCGCTATTCTAACTTCAGGGAAGGAGCATCTATCGAACTAGTTCCAGGCGCGCTTCACTAGATCAATCTGAATTCGGGGAGAGGGACGATGAATCTCCCTCCTGATCTCAGGAACTCATGTTCCCGTTTCACGAATTCATCAAGAAAGTGCCAAGGAAGCACAAGGAAGTAGTCAGGGCTTTCCGCGCGCGCCTGTTGCTCAGAGATTATGGGTATCAGAGTCCCTATGGTCTTCTTGCCCCACTTATCCGAATTCCTTTCGGCTGCGGCGACTATGATGTTGTGGTCAAGGTTCCAGAACTGTAGGAGCGTGTTTCCTTTCGTTGAAGCGCCGTACACGTAGACCCTCCTACCCTTTCGGTGCTCTTCTTCTATGAACTGGCGAACTTTCTGACCTAGGCTTGTGACCCTAGAAGCGAACTCAAGATAGACTCGCCGGTCGGAGAGATGCATGTCAGTTTCCAGTTTGCGCAGTTGCGTAACCCGATTCTTGGAATCCTTTTGGTTTCCGAGCGATTTGCATGATCTGTGTTTCACGTAGACCCGGAAGCTTCCTCCATTCACGTCATTGAGTTCGGCGTCGAACACTTCAAGGTCGTGCCGGTTCAGGAGCGCCTCAAGCGAACTCAGGGAATAGTACTCTAGATGTTCGTGGCAAATGTTGTCGAACGCATTCTGTTTGAGCATTGAAGGGAGGTAGCTCATCTGGAGGATCCACACGCCATCCCCGTCCAACACTTGGGCGACATCATCCACAAACTCATTCGGTTCATCCAGATCGTAGAACATCGCAATGCTTGTGATGAGCCTAGCCTTTGATTCGCCGAAATGCTCTTGAAAGCTTTCTATGTTGAAGTAGTCGTTGACTATCCTAGTTGTTCCCACTTGGGCATACTCAATCAGATTCGTGGCAGGTTCAAACCCAACTAGTGTAAGTCCTCTTGTCTTGTATGACCGAAGTAGTGTTCCATCATTACAGCCGATATCAACAACCATGTCTCCCTCCCCAAAGTGAACTGTCTTCTCTGCCTGGTTCGCAATGTCCTGCAATGCTGCGGTCATGCTTGCATTGATGCCAGATCGATACCAATACCGCCTGAACATCAGGTCTGCCTGCACAGTGTGTCGGAGTTGAAGGAGCCCACACCCTCCGGAGCTGGTCTCACAGAGCACTAGCTCAAGTGGGGCTTTGGGAACACTGTCCGATGACGCCTCGTCAACGAAGTTGGACACGAACTGTTCTCCAAGCGAAAGAACAGGAGTCAATCTACTCAAGCCGCAGGAACGGCAAGTGGTTCGTGCTTGGAAATGCATCGGGTTTGGCACTCGCTCACGGAGTAAGAATTCGGGCTCTCATATATACGATGACAGTGATCTCAGGCGGGCTTTCTCAGTAGGATCCCCATCGCCGCTGCGGCTTCCCCCAGCGCTTGTTCTTCCGTATCAAATGGAAAGCGCTCCTGCCACAGCTTCAGGACGCGTGGGTAGTAACTGGCCCAATCAACTTTCGGGATTGCCTCAGAAACCAGATACGGTTGAAATGGCTTGATCACTCGTCCCACAATGTCATTGAAACGATATGACCGAAGGTTGTTGGGTTGCTCGGACCAGTCAGCAGTAATTGCGAGGAGTCCTCCAGGTTTCAGGACCCTGAGCAGCTCTCGAATCGCAACGATGTCTAGATTTTTCTTGCGAGCATTGAAGGGCTTCCCATTTCGGGTCTCCTCCTCCAAATGCTCGAGCACAGATAGGCAATAAACGCGGTCAAACGTGTTGTCTGGGAATTCCAGACTTGTCGCATCTCCAACCCTGTAGCTGATTTCTGCCGACACCAATCGAGCCAAGAAAGGTGAAATGTGATTCATCTGGACGACATCACTGTCGACCGCTGTGACATGAGCGCCGAGTTTCGCTAGGTACATTGGAAAGATTGACCAGCCGGAGCCGACATCCAACGCCTCCATCCCCTGACGAAGCGGCGTGTTGACGATAGCCCACGGGTATTCCCAATAACGTGGAGCCCACAGCCTGTTGCTTCTCAGGATTATGTACGAGTAGTCTGAGAAACCACTGATAAGGCTACGCGCAATCGCACCTAACCTATCGCGCAAATTGCCTGCTCTCTTCTGACCTAGGATTAGTGCAGCCAGCCTCAACGCAACGCTCAGAGTCCCGATCGTCAGTCTATTCTCAAGCGACTGGTCAAATGGGTTCTTTGATGCTAGAAAGGTGTCCAAACTAGGCGTTTTTCTGCGAAGAGAATCCCAAAGCTCTTCCAGTTCCTTTTCGATCTTGATGAAGTTCTCGGATTGGAGTTCATCAAAGCTGAGAGAGGCGATCATGAATTCAGTTCAACACCTCCTCAGATTGCTCTGAAACGCCTCTCACTCTTGGCATCTTGAAGGTTCTGCCTCACTTTTCATGATCGCATTGGAGTAGTCATCTCTAGAAGAGCTAGACTCACTTAGATGGCGAGGTATCGTGCTGGTTGCAGACCAATATGCTTGAGCGTTGCGAAGAGCTTTGACGTGAATCGAGAGAAGCTTCTTCAATACCTTGAGGAGTCTTCGCCAGAGTCTGTTCTCTCGCCGTGCTTTCTTCACTGCTTGGTCATATCTGGAGATCCAGGCTGGGCCATGTTCGAGCACCCACGCTCGGTCAAGCAGCGGAAGAACAGTGTCAATTCCTCGGTCCGTTTTGACATACACGAGGTTCGGATCGATGTACTTGACATATGCCCTGATGTTGTCAACTATCCTTCTTCGCCAATTGTCCTCATTGATCACAATTTCCTTCGGTTCTTGGAAGACGATCTTGGTGGCGACTTTGGAGGAGTCAGACGCATACTTTGATTCTTCAGTCGTATGGTGGAAGTGAAAGGTTGTTGTCACCTTGCCGTATCGGAAGTTGTTCTTCTCAACAGTCTGCCTCGATGCGATGTCTACAATCCGCCACAGGTAGTCGTCATCAACATGGAAGTTCTCCAAAGCCTTCCTTCTTCCCATCTGAGGGGACGTTATCAAGGGCCTCTGATCCTGCGTAGTCGAAACTGGGTCTTCACGGTAGAACTCAAATGCATGGATGCGCTTCGAGTCGAATGCATCGTAGGAGTTCTGGTACTTGCACATCTCATCGTACCACCCCTTGGGAAATGTGAGGTCGGCATCTGTGAACATGATCCATTCTGTTTCCGCCTTTGAGAGCAGGAACTCGACAGCCTTTCCCGTAGTGCGGATATCGGGGCGAACGTGCAGCTCCACCCGCGGAAACGCCCTCAGGATGGATAGCGTGTGATCTTTTGATCCTCCATCACAGACTAGGAGTCTCGCGACGGGAACTTCCGCGTAGAGAGACAGCAGGGACTTCTCCAAGAACCTCTCCGCATCGAGTGTAAGCATTAGGACATCGATGCCCTTCTGCTCCGTTACATATCTGTCCACAAGTGCCAACAAATCGGCCGCCCCGCGATGCCCACTATTGATGAGGGAGTTCTCCTTCATGCTTTCGAATGTGACGCAAACGAGAGAACTCCAGAAACAACCTCGTCGACCTCGGAGTCTCTCATGGCGTTGTAGAGCGGAAGGGAAATAGACTTCGCGTAGAGACGCGTGCTCTCAGGAAACTTAGTGCTCCTTGCCCTGAACTCTGGTTGCTGGTGTAGTGGCGGCCAAGGAGTCCGAGTCTCAATGCCGCGTCTCTCAAGATGTCTCTTCAATCCATCTCGCGTCGCCTTAGAACGCGCGACGGCAATGAACATCATCTGAGCGTGCCTCGTCACGTGTGCTGGTATGCCCTGGAATCCAAACAACCCTGACAGCTTCTGCCGGTAGTGCATAACGATCTCATTCCGCCTCGAGATGTAGCGATCCAGTTTCCTCAGCTGGGTCAGTCCAAGCGCAGATTGAAAATCAGTCGTCCTGAGATTCATCCCGACCATTAGAGAGGCATATTTTCGCCCCACAGGTTCTCCATGGTTCCTCAGGAGCCGACACCGTGATGCCACTTCAGGATCGTTGGTGAGCACGGCTCCTCCCTCGATTGTGGTCAGCTGTTTTGCAGCGTGGAAGCTCAGTGTCGTGGTATGCCCGAAAGACCCGATTTTTCGGTGTCCATATTCAGCGCCAATCGATTCAGCAGCATCCTCAATCAAGGTGAACCCATATCTTTCCTCGAGTTCAGACAACAGAGCCATATCATTGGGTAGTCCAGCCACATCGACAATCACCACAAATCTCGGTCGGTGTCTTCTTATCGACCTCTCAAGTGCGTCATAGTCAGCATTGAATGTGCTTGGATTGATGTCAACCAATGAGACCCTACAACCTAGCAGCCTCGGAACGTTACCTGTGGCCACATGAGTGTAGTCAGGAACAATGACGCGGTCCCCCGGTCTGGCACCATGTGTCATGAGGGCGCATAGCAACGCTGAAGATCCATTGTTTACTACGATGGCATGCTTGGCGTGCGAGTACTCTGCAAGCCGCCGTTCAAACTGCTCTGTGATTCTTCCTTGGCTCAGCCAACCCGTTCGCATCACTTTGAGTGTTTCACGGATCTCGGATCGGCCAATATCGGGGCGACTCCACTGGATTCTATGACCCGCCCCAAACCGCGACATGGCGCTCATGCGTTTTCTTCGACGCGCACGTGATGCTGCCAAGCGTGATCATTCCAATATCATGACGAATACCTTCGCTCCCATTCCCAAACGGAACCATTCGCCTTGTACCACTCGATCGTTCTCTTCAGTCCGTCCTCCAATGCAACTTCCGGCTTCCATCCGGTGAGATTCCTCAATCTTGAGCTGTCACAGATGAGGCGCGAGACATCGTACGGGCGCAGCCTTTTTGCATCTACGCGTATCTTCGCCAAGGTCCCTCTCATGATAGAGCTGGTCTTCTCTGCCAGTTCTCTTATTGAGTAGTCCTGTCCGGATCCAATGTTGAACACTTGTCCCTCGATTCCTTCTTTGCTGGCAAGCATACACACGGCACGTGCCGTGTCGTCAACATATGTCAAATCCCTTCGAGCTTCCAGGTTTCCCAGGACTAGCTCTTCGGATCTGGCAAGTTGGGATACGATTTCAGGAACCACATAGGGATGTGTCTCACGTGGTCCGTAACAATTGAAAGGCCTGACAACTACCACCGGGATCTTCTGCTCCGTCGCGAGCACTTGGCATAGATGGTCGGCGGCGAGTTTACTGACCGCATACACGGACTGAGGCTTCGTTGGATGTTGTTCGTTCATTGGAATAGTCCTAGCTGAACCGTAGACTTCCGACGTGGAATAATGAACTATCTTCCTGACATCGAACGTCTTGCAGGTCATTAAGACGTTCAGTGTTCCCTCAAAATTCGTCCTCACGAATCGTTCCGGATGATCATAAGACAGGGGAATGTATGGATCGGCTGCAAGGTGGAAGACTTTTTCGGGCCGGATCGTTGAAAGAGTCTTCATGAACTTCCAGCCCTCCACGTCGCCACGGATTATGTGGTCATGCGGGATGATTCCTTTGACGTTGGAAGCCGTTCCAGTTACAAAGTTGTCATAGGAATAGACATCGTATTCCTCATCCGCGAGGGCTCGTACGAGGGCCGAACCCATGAAGCCGGCTCCGCCGGTCACAAGGGCCTTCTCTCCCATTCTAGACACGATCCGTTTTCCTCAGAAAGAGGGCCATAGATATAATGTCACGGTAGCGACGACGCACTTTCTCTTCCTTCCGGAACACTCCTTCCACCATGAATCCCTTGCCCAAGTATAGTTCAAGAGCTCTTTGATTATCCGCATAAGTTGCTAGCCAAATCTTCTCGATGCCCCTTTTCGTGGCGTCGGCTATCATGAAGTCGAGCAGTCTGGAGCCAAGTCCTCTGTTCTGGCAGTTCTGGTGAAGAACAATGCCGAGTTTCACGACGTGTCGTTTCTCTCTTCTGGCGAAAAAGTCAAGGTGCCCGAAACCGAATATTCTCTTCTTGTCAAGAATCACATATCCGATGGTGTGTTCGGCGGCGATGTCGCTTAGAACCATGTCGACCGTCTTGGCAGGGTTCTTTATCCTGTAGCCGAAATGCGTGTAATCATAGGTGGTTTGACCATCCAGTTTGCCCAGAAATACCTCAAACGCCGAGCGATATCTTGTGGACAATTTGACGATTCTCACGGGATCACCTGCTTGCGGCCATGGGTTCGTTCACCGAAGACATCGAAAACTGAGCAGTATCCACTAATCTGTCTTCTTATCGCGGCGCCGTCTGGCGAGGACAACAGGAGTTCTGCTCCCGCCAGATCCGTGAGACATCTTGCACTGGGTGGATTGTCTGAAGCATGTAACCAACTGGGATCGCCGCTCAAGAAGCCTTATCCAACGCTGCACCAATCTCGTCCACATCAATGGATGATTTGGAGATGCCATCGTTTTCACAGAGCCAGAAGAACCTTGGCCCATGGATGCCAGACAAGCTATGGAGTCAGGTGAAGCGATACATGTCCATTCCATGTGTGGATGTCCTTCTTGAGAATCCAAGAGGTGAGATCCTGCTCGGATGGCGGCAGATCCCACCATACAAGGATCTCTGGGCCCTTCCCGGCGGTCGTGTAGGCAAGGGTGAGCAGCTGCAGGCAACCGCTAGAAGGATACTTGCAGAATACGGTCTTGCCGCCCGCGAATTCTACCTGGTAGGCGTCTTTCCGATGAAGTTCCCTAAACGTTCAGATTTCCCCGTCTGTGTGGCGGCCAGGTATCCTCAGGGGGACGCAAGCCCCGACTACATGGAGTTCTCCAGCTTCTACTGGACAAGGCAGTTGCCGAAAGGGCTCGGCACAAACTACCGGCGAATGATAGTGCGATGGTGCAAGATCAAACGCATGCCCGAGATCCTGCGATTCAGTAGGCTATGATGCGTCTCGGCCCTTGTGTTCCGGGATCAGCGCTTGCGCATCCTACCCGAGCGGGAGTCATTTCCAGAACACGTCTCCCTCCTCCCTAAGGGTCGCTCGATAGGACTGGACATCCTCGGGAGCGGGACAAGCGGTTAATATGCCAGAACCCGGCGGTCATTACAATGTGAGCTGGCATGCCAATACGGCAAACCCGGCTGTTATTTCTGACCGTTCTTCTCATGTTAGCGGTTTCGGTTTTTCCGCCTGTTGTGTTTGCGGACGCGGATTCCACCGGTGGTGCGACGTCATCAGGCACTCCGGGGAGCGGGTACATCACAGGGTTTCCAATCACGATCTCCGGCAGTGGAACTGTTTCGAGTATTGGTGTGAATTGGGCGGGAACTCAGTCCGGCAATGTTAGAGTGGCTCTCTACAGTGCTGGGTCAGGGAAGCCTGGAAGTCTACTCGCGGAGAGCGCGAGCACAGCCATGACAACAGCGGCCGGATGGCAGGATGTCTCCGTCACATACAGCATAACCGCGGGCAGTTACTGGGTAGCCATCCAGATAAGCGCAGGCAAGACAGTCTACTACAAATCCGATAGTCGTAGCTGGTACGCGAAGAGCTACGGCGCATTCGACGCCACTTGGAGCGGAAGCTCAATCCAAGACTCTGCAGCACAATGGAACATGCGCGTGACCTACACTACTGGTCCGCCGCCGATGGACTTCTCGATTACCGCTTCGCCGACTTCACGGAGCGTTGGCGCAGGAAACACGGCTTCGTTCACGCTGAACTTGGCCGCAGCTGGCGGGTTCACTGAGACTGTAAGTCTGAGCGTAACGTCGGGCTGCCCTGTGGACGTCACATGCACCGTTTCACCGGACTCGATAAGTTCCTTCCCCGGCTCATCTACGCTCTCTGTTCCAACCCTCATCACCACAAGCGGAAGCTATACTGTGATCGTCCATGCTGCAAGTACTTCGAAAAACCACGATGTCTCGGTCGGCCTATCCGTCACTGGTCCAGCATCTTACAGCTTCAACGTGAAGTCAGGAGCAACGCAGATCGTTGTGACACTGACATATACTTGGACAGGAAGCGGGACACCACCTGCGGGAAGCATAACTATCGTTGGCCCCGGCGGGACTCCGCAATACGGGGAAGGATCAGGCGCCGTGTACGATCGAACACAGATAGCGGTTACCGGCAGCTCGAACACGTACACGCTTCTGCACCGAGTCACGTTCACCGTGAGTGATATTACTTCGCCGCAGGTCTGGACCGCGCTCGTTTCGCTCGCAAGCGTCAGCACCTACAATATAACAATCGAAGTGAGCTAACCAGGTGTGTTCCACGAAGATCCTCGTCATAGTGGCGATGATCTTACTGATTGCCTGCCCCTCAGCATTTGCGGGTGCAAGGGCCTATTCTGAGACAACGAGCGAGTCGCGCAAGGATTTGGCCGACGCAGCTCTGATACTTCTCAACACGAACTCGGTCCAAGAGATGAAGGCCGCGATTGGTTACATCGAGGAGCAGGGTGGCAAGATTGTACATGTCTATCCTACACACGTGCTTATCGGATTCGTCTCGCGGGAACTAAGTTCAAGCCTCGTCGGGCGCATGGGAATCGAAGAGATAACGTATGACTTGGCTGAGCCGAAGAAGTTCAGCAGGCATGGCAGACCCGCCGAGGCAGCCATTGAGGCTTGGAATAACAATTTCAAGGGACAGGGGAGACTGGTTGGACTTGAACGGCCTGCGGGTTTCGTCGATCCTCCTCCGATAGATCACGACCTTCTCAAACGCCCGAGCTCGCTGGGCGGCCCCGCAGGAAGATCATTTGCGCCCACATCCGGACTGGGTGTGCTGCAAGCGCCGGGTGTCTACGACACGAGCGAGTATTTCATGGGGGAAGTGGCTGTCGGGATAGTCCTGCCTGAGAGCACGGGTGCTCAGGAGAACTGGAGCACGGAGAGACAGAACTACGTCATAAGCGAGATTCAGGCGTCCATGGATTGGTGGGCCGCCCGGGAGGCAAACGCGCGTCTCACCTTCGTGTATGACGTGAGGCTGTCTGTTCAGACAACCTACGAGCCGATCACTCTGCCACGGAGTAGTGAAGGGCTGTGGATCGCGGAAGTCATGGCGAATCTTGGATACGGGTCAGGTATTTACTTTGCGAGAGTTAATTCATATCTCAATAGCCTTCGCTCCACTCTGGGAACTGACTGGGCCTTCGCCATATTTGTCGTGGACAGCAACAACGACGCCGACGGCTACTTCAGCGATTATTACTTCGCGTACGCTTACTTGGGAGGGCCTTTCATGGTGATGACCTACGACAATGACGGCTACACTATCTCCAGCATGGACGCGGTTTCAGCCCACGAGACAGGCCATATCTTCTACGCGGAAGATCAGTACTGGTCGGCCGGGGTGTCGTGTACGGTTCGGACAGGCTACCTAAACGTGGAGAATCAGAACAGCGAGTATCCTTCCCCAGGAGCATGCTCCAGCAATGATGCAAGTATCATGCGTGGTCAAATTGCGCCCTACACCTCCGGCGCCGTTGATACATACGCGAGGCAGCAACTTGGATGGAGGGACACCGACTCCGACACGGTCATGGATATCCTTGATTTTGAACCTGACACTACCCTTGGCGTATATTCGCCCGATCCGACCGAGGACAACACTCCAACCTACACTGGATCAGCAACTGCCTCTGCGAGCGTCTACCCCAACAACAATCCTAACGGGGACGGACACTCAATCTCAATCAACCGCATCGCCAATGTGCAGTATAGAATCGGCTCAGGTTCATGGATTTCCGCGGTCCCGAGCGATGGTGCATTTGATGAAACCAGTGAGGCATTCACGTTCACGACAACTGGCCTCTCAGACGGTACGTATACATTGCAAGCGCGAGCCGTACATACAGGGGGAGCAGCGGACTCAACCCCTGCGAGCGATACACTCACCATTATAACCGTGTATCAGTTGACTATCGCGGTCAGCCCGTCGCCTGGTGGATCAACCGATCCAGCCGCAGGATCATACTTGTACAACATAGGGACATTGGTCGCGGTTGCAGCGACTGCCGCGACCGGCTACTCCTTCTACTACTGGAGCCTGGATGGCGCGAATGCAGGAACGAACCCGTCATACTCTGTTCTGATGAACTCCGCCCATACCCTAGCAGCAATGTTCCGGAGTACATCGTCGATTTCGGTGTCTATGTCTGTGGCTCCTGACGGTTTTGCCTGGATCATCTCAGGAACAATAACGCCCACGCAGCCATCGCCTGGAATACCCACGGGTACCCAAGTGACGTTGAGCTACAGTTCCGACAGCGGAGGCACATGGACCAACTTCATCACCGTACTGACCAGCAGCGCCGGGGACTACTCGGCCTATTGGCAACAGCCTTACCAGTACGCTGACCTTCGGGTGAGGGCAAGCTGGAACGGAAACGCAGCATACGAGGGCGCAACAGCATCCTATCTGACAATGTCTGGGACATACGGGCCATTCTATCCTCCGGTCAGCGTATTGGTTTCCGGGTCAGGATCAGTCGCGAGAGGCGGTTTGGCGACTTTCGACGTTCAGGTCACGTGCCCCGCTTCTTACACTCTCGATAGAACCCTCTACATTATGGTGGTTGGCCCGAATGGGTACCAGTACTTCGACACTGTGACTGCTACGGTGAACGCAGGCGAGACCAAGAGTTACCAGTTCGTCTGGCAAGCTTCGTCGTCGCTAACGACGGGAACCTATCAGGTCTACGCGGGTCTGATACCACCAAACCCGACGGCACTCGGCCAAACCCAGATAGCAGTGACCTAGCAACACTGCGATTGCCACGAACCGGCCTGCAAGAAGCGCACAAGAATACTCGTGATGCTTCATTGTTCCACTCACTTGGGGTTCCCAAGCCTTTTCTAGTCTTGGAGTCTTAGGAAATCTCCGGTTCAGTTGTCCTCTGCTGGGTCCTTGCGTCTCTGTGTGCTTCTCTTGGTCGTTGCATCAACTTTCGCGGTACCTGGTGTTCCTTCGGTTCGAGCGCAGACGCCGTTCACTCTCTCAGTGTCTCCTGACCGTGTAGTCTTGGGAACAGTCAACGGATCTACAAGTTGGTTTGACGTGACGGTCATGGCGGGAGAAGGTTTCAACGGCACCGTTTCACTCTCAGTTTTCGGCGCCCCTCCCGGTGTGACTACCGTTTTCCAAGATCGAGTGGTGTATCTCGCGTCTCTTGCCATGTTCACCACATGCCTAGAGGCCACTGCCCTGCCTGATGCAAGACAGGGTAACTATTCTCTAACGGTCGCCGCGGCAAGTCAAGGCCCCTCAGTATTCTATGCTGTGGCAAATCGGGTCACTATAACCATTCAAGAAGTGGGTCAGGCGCCGGCATCGTTAGGATGCAACAGAACACAGACTGCGAATCCTTCAGCTGCCGGACCAGAGTACGTGATTTCATCATATGCCCTAGTATTGGCAGCTGGTGTCGTGCTGGGCTCAACAGCCACGTACATTCTGGTTCGCAAAAGTCGCAAGCTGCACAACGGGCCGTGAAGCGCTCCGCTGATGACAGTAGTCATGCCTGGGTCACTACGAGGCTCAACGGCATGCAATTGGAACTGCTCGTAGCGGTCCAAGCATTCACAGTAGCTGTTGCTCAGAGCACTGTAGGAACTTGCCTGATGGTCCTAGAGCGTCGCCATAGATTGCGAGACGGAAGTCTCTCGTAGCAAGACCGTAGAAGCTTGCTGATGGAACGTTCATGTTGGTATCGTACAATGCTCCAACATACGTTACGCGCACATTCCATTGCGCTGCCGAGTCTTGTCTTGAGCTTCCACTCCAACTGGAATCGAATGCGCCGAAACTCCTCACATACCAGCTACGACTACCTGATTGATAGTGCACGCCCTTGATTGAACCCAGCTGAATCGCTATCCAGTATGTGCCTGCCGTTGCGCTGTAACTAGTGACCGGGATGTCTTGCCATCCGGCCGCTGTGGTCATGGCTGTGCTAGTGCTTTCAGCGAGCAGGCTCCCAGGCTTCCCTGACCCAGCACTGTAGAGAGCCACTCTAACATTGCCGGACTGAGTTCCCGCCCAATTCACACCTATGCTTGAGACAGTTCCGCTTGAAGGAAGCGTGACGGGGAATGCGACGACATAACCCGAGCCTGCCTGACCACTACCGGTCGCCCCTCCGGCATATGCTGTGTAGGTTGTGGTCGCGGCTCCAGTCATAGTTACCGTGCTTGTGCTGGTTGTATACTGCACCGTCGTTAGAATGCCTTGAACCACGCTTGTCACAGTGGACCAGATCGTCGAGGTGGTCCAGCTGGTCGTGGTTGTGAAGATAGTTGTGGTGATGGTAACGCTTGGGGCTTGCTGGGGGAAGAACGAGGCGCCAGCATAGAGACCTGACCCTGCTGATAGGAACACTGCAAGGATCAGCAACACGGCCACCCGGATGGAGCGCCGTCCGAAAGCGGAATCACCCGCTTTTGTGATTTTCATGAACTCGTTGAACACCTCCTTTGCATCCATGATCGGAGCTTCGGAATACTCCTGCTTTTGTCAACGGTGACTCCGTAGCCAACCGTAACAGCAAGGAGAGATATGAATCCAAGGTAGGTCAATGGGCTCGGTGCGCCGTGACTGGCCAAGCTGGTTGCTGTCGTGTAGACAACGTTGGTGCTAGTCGATGTCTCGGTGCCGGTGTACTTGGTGAGAGTTGTGGTTGTGTAGCCGGTCACCGTTGTGGTATCCGTCGAGGTTAGGACTTGTGTGGTTTGGACTGTTGCGGTCGCAGCTGAAGGACCCAGAGTGACTGTTGTTGGAACTACGATCGTGCTAACTGATGTCTCCGTGCCAGTGTAGCTAGTGACAATGGTGGTTGTGTAGCCAATTACTGTCGTGGTACCGGTCGAGGTTAGGGCTTGCGTGGTTTGGACTGTCGCGGTCGCGGCCAAGGGAGCCAAGGTGACGGTTGTAGGAACCACAATCGTGCTTGTGGACGTCTCGGTGCCCGTGTAACTGGTTACTGTCGTTGTCAGAATCGAGGTTTGCAGCTCGGTGCTCTGGACGGTTGCGGCCACCGTGGACGGAACCAAGACAACAGTCGTGACAGTCGGGATCGTACTCGTGGAGGCCTCCGTGGCGGAGTAGCTTGTGATGATCGTTGTCGTAGTCTCGTATGCGAGTGAAGTAGCAGTTTGCGTCACTGTAGCCGTGACGGTGGTTCCATTCGTTGTCTGTGTACCGCCGGATCCAACGGTGAAGACGAGCTGTTGCAAGTTGTTCTGTTCGTTCAGTTCGGCGATCTGATTGTCAGGGTCAACGACCCACTGCGTGGTATGCGTGCCCGCCGTTGCTGTGAGTGGTCCGACATACCATTCCTGAGCCTCACCCGAAGCAATGTTGTCCGGCCCTCCGCGGCCGTAATCGCTGTCATAGTACACATCCAGATAGTATCCGGAGGCGGTCTCCTGTCCGAGGTTCTTGATACTCGCGACTATGTTGAACGACTCGTTAGGTGACAAGTCTGTGCCCGCCACGGGCACGTGGGGGGCTGAGGCTCTCTCAAGCCAGATGCTGTCAATCGTCAGATCTGACGATGCAGCGTGGACTGGGAAGCTAAGCGCGCTGAGCGTCAGCAGTAGACCAATCGAGAAGCAAAGGCAGCTCAGCGGCGCCCTCGCACGGATCACCTATCCTCGATGCCCTCTCAGTCGAGGCTGATGGAGAGTCCCACATAAACCTTGGTATGTACCACTGCGTGTTCCATGATTTGGGAATCTGATATTCCGACATTCTCCATGGTCAGTAGTCTCCTAGACATGATGGACCCCCCATCCCCCAGGGGGGGGGTCCCCGTTTCGTGAGCGCTCCCTCGATCTCTTCTTTCTTCGGCTGTTCTGTCATGCGTGCGTGTTGATGAGCACGCACACTCGCGTTTCCTTCTCATCAGGTCGTACGGATACTGCATACATCTATTATGGGAAAGCCACAAAGACGTATTGCGATGCGCCGGGCGTGACAGCTGTGAAGAGAAATGTGGTAGGTCTTATCGTTGTGTGCGCAGTACTCCTGTGGGCAATCTCCCCGATCTTTGTAGGAAGTCCTGACAACATTCTCACGTTGAGTGTCAACTCCAGCATGAACAGCGACTGCCCCACTGAGTCAGCATGTTTCACACTAGAATTCCAGAACCGTGGACCATGGCCGGTCGCGATTGACATAGTAGAATTGCAGTTCTATCCGTCCCTCATCGGTCCGAGCGTGAACGTGAACTATTTGGGAGCCGGGCCGGACAGATTTCTCATGCTGATGCCATTCACAGGGCAAACGTATCCTTTCTCGATTAGGATCATGAGTGGTTTCAACCCTCCAGACAGAGTCTACGTAGTTCTGGCAGCGAACGTCACCGTGCTGTACGTCTCCCACTACGTGGTGCTACATAGCGGCAAACGTTAGTCATCAGGGTTCACTGGTACCTGCGCGGGTTTGTTTTGCTCGCTATTCATGGATCTCTTTGCGAGTTCTTCGACTAGTCCGACTATTCTTAACGATGCATCACCCGTTGTCGTGGAGAACTGCTTCTTGAGATAGGCGGTCTGCCGTTCTGCCAAGCTTGTCTTGGTATCTTCGTCGAAGAGCGCCTTCGTGATCGCAGGACCCACCTCGTCAGCGTGGTGGACCCCCAGAGCGGCTCCCTCCTCTGCGTAGGGAAGCTTGTCGGGCTTTCCGGTCAGATTCATGCAGATCACGGGACACTTCATTATCATTGCCTCGACAGCGACATTTGAGAAACCTGTCACGCACACGTCTGCCTTCGATAGGAGTTCAAGCAGCGGGGTTGTGGAGTCCACCGTAATGTGGTCCGAGGTGAATCTCTTGACGTAATTTGTGTAATTGCCTGGGTTCTCTCTTGGATGTGGTCTTATGACAACTCTGGCTTGGGGCATTGCCAACGCGACGCTTGCGACCGGAGAAATCATTCCGAAAGTGTCGGCCAAAGGAAGGTTTTCGGTGGCAAACACGATAACCTTGGATTCGGTTCGTTCCCGTGACTTGAGTATTAACTTGGCCAGTCTGAAGGTGTCGTCGTAGTGAGCCATACCGGTGACGAATACTTTGCTTGAAGGTATCCCGCGCCTAAGGTACACTTCCTTTGCCGAATCGCTATTCACCGCGACGAAGTCAGCATTGAGGAATCCGTACTGGGGATGGTCGAAGATCTGGCCCGCCAACGTGGTGAGAGAAGGCACCTTATTTCTCCTAGCGACGGCAACAGCAGCCATCCCGAAATACGAGCTATCAGGGACTACGACGACCACGTTCGGGAGAAATCGCGTGAACAGGTCATCGAACAGCGTTATTGCTCCTGCCATAGAATAGGCACGGGCCATCAGCTTCTCCTTCAACAGTTGACAAGCTAGCCCCCAAACGGCAACGCGCACTCCCTTCGGCGCTCGTCGCGCATAGCGGACCACATGCCCAGGTAGTAGCAAGGCTTTCTTCCAAGTCTTCCACGCCTCAGCAAGCACGAGCTTCTTGCATCGCACTCCTTTGAAGCCCTGTCTAGAGAACCCCATTGGTGACGCAATGGGGTTGGTCACAATCAGGGTCTGGTCGCCTTCTTTCACAGAGGCTGCTGCAATTGATGCCGCAGGGCGAGAATAGTATGAAGGGAAATCCGGGCTGTCGCTGGCCACAACGAGGACACGAATTGGCGCTCTCTCACGTCCGTCCACGTACCGGCTACTCTTCCCCGCGTTGTAGGCAATGAATTCTTGAAAGGCCCTTCTAAGTATGAACATCGCAAGAAACGGTAGGAGGTACACATACAACGGCAGGGGCGACACGCTCAAGATGTGCGTGAACTTCTTCAGGAGTGTTCTTGGAGTCTCAATGGCCGCGTGATCTGCTGTGACATTGAAGGAGCCTGGTGGGTTGTCGGGGATTCGACCGAACCAGTTCTCCGAGGGCAGAAAGACGACTCTCCTGAACCCGGCACTGATCAGGTCATCCCTGAGCGAGACTAGTGTCGCCAGAAAGGCGAACTCATCTGCACCGATCCCGACAAGGCCTTCAGTGCACTGGTAGCCTCTGACGCTGAACTGGGCTCTTGACAAGAGTGCCAGCATTTCATTTCTGACTGCTATCGCTTCACGCCAAGCGGCGAGTTCCGCATCCCGGTCAATCACGTCATAGAAGGACAGGGATGTGATGCCAAGTGCTTGTAGCGCCTCTCGCATCAGGTCATCCTGGCAGACGCATACAGTGGATCGATGATCCACGCCCAGCTTCCGCAGTATCTTGGATGCACGCTCTGCCCTTCTGTGCTTGCCATAGATCTTGACCACAACGAGGTTCGGATGTGCGCGAACTTCGCTAGAAAATGGATGCGATACTGACGTCAAACCTGGCAGTCTCGAAGTCTCCGGGCCGGGTTGACTTGCACGCGGGATGAGTATCTCACCCTTCGTTCAACCTCTTGTAGAATGTAAATGGGAAACCCCTCTCGTCATTGAAACCCTCAACAAACATAGTCCTGTAACCATTCCCAAGTAGAGTTCTTGTGAACATGCTCTGTAGAAAAGCGTCCTTGTCCTTGCAGGCGTAGCTACCGTCTCCCTTGTCGTAGGTCGGGCAGAGTACGATTCCTCCGTCGGATGAAGCTAGGTCTTCCACTTGACACACCCATCTTGGAAACGGGATGAGACTGGGATCTTTCCGGTTGAAACGGTCAGCGTTAATGCTGCCTTTTGAGAGTATGAAATCATACTTTCTTGGATGGAGACGCGTCAGTCCCTTGACTGTGTAGTCTAGCATGTGGCCTTTGAATCCTTTGAGGGTGTTGAGTGCTACAACGTAAGGATCGTAGTCTACGAATTCGGCTACTGCTCCGTTTTCTCTTGCGATGTCTAGCGAATCACCGCGACCGGGACCTAGGTCTATAAAACTGCGTCCTTGAAATTGCACGCCTAGATTATCAAATAGCGTTTGAAACCTTGTGTGAGCCTTCCCCCCAGCGTGCGCCAGGTAGATGGGATCTTCCACATCCGGAAACGCAGAGATTAGCCAGTCACAAGTCCGCTTGCGCCGTCTCTGACGTACCCATTCAACCGGATACGCTCTCCCCATGCGCCAGAACCACCGCACCAGTGGCAAATGCTTCAACGCGGTCATGCCAATTTGGCCTCAAGAACTTGTGCATGACGGCTCTGATATCATGTTCGGTGCCTCAGGGTGGGGGGATGCGCCTGTGAGAGGTGATGCCTTTGAAAGCAAAAGTGTCGCTCACAGGCCTAGCCAATATTCATCAACCGGACAGGCATTTGATCCAGTGCTGAGATTCAGAAGCGTGGGTGATTGTATGATGACAAGTGATTCCCGCGGAAATCACGTGGCTCCGCAGCGCCATAGGAAGACTGCACGTGCGACTACACCCCGCATCCTTCAATGGGTCCATGAGCTTGCAAAAGCGCCGCTTACGGAAGGCAAGACGCTTCTTGAACTGACGGCCTTCAACGGTGCATCGCTCTGGTGGCTCGTATACCTGAGTTTCTACAATGCTGTGATCCTGTGCTCCCAATCAGCCAAGGTCACGAGCACACGGGTCGCTCATCGGCCGTTATCTGTGGTTCTGAGGGACAGCCTGAGGCCGCTTGAGCTACTGTACAGCCTCTCCATGATGATAGTGTCTAGGATCAATACCCGCCTCTATCCAAAGGGCGCGAACGCCGGCCGCCCGGAGATCTTGATAACGGCATTGAACATCGACTGGAGACGATCCAGTCTACCCACGCAGAATAGCGGCCGCAAGATCGACGTATTCTTTGAACCAATCATCCGAGAGTTGAAGAGAAAAGGAATGTACGACCTGCGAAGCACGTATCCGCTGCGAAACCCGCTTTCAGGCATACGTGTGATGATCGACAAGCGACTGCACCAGCCTGATCTCGTGCATGTTCCTTTTGACGCCTTCTGGTCTGCGAGCATTTCTCGAGCAGAGGTAGTCCTGCGAAGACGCTTCATAAAAGTCTGGAACGATCTGAGGAAAGATCCCTCCTTTGAGACGTTGCTCAGCTACCGTGGCGCGGGCCTCTTGGAGGCTATGGAGACCGTGATTCGGGAGCTGTTCGTGTTTAGGCTCGCAAGGGGAGCTGCCAACGTCATGATGGCGGAGGAGATGATCAAGCGAGAGAATCCGCAACTCATCATTCTTCAGGACGAGTACAGTGAGTGGCAGAGATCTCTTCTTGTCGCCGCAAGAAAGATGTACGTGCCGACTCTTGCCATACAACACGGCGTCATCGGTCCCTCGCATCCCGGCTATTATCACGCGGAAGAGAAGACACGCGATAGCTCCAAAGCGTTTCCGATTCCAGACTTGACAGCAGTATACGGCAAGTACACGAAGGAGGCGCTTGAGCAGACCTGCAACTATCCGCCCGGCAGCGTGGTCGCTGTTGGAAATCACCGATTTGACTACATTCCATCCTACCTTTCTGACACCTCAACGAAAACCCGGGAAGCGATCTGCAAGGAATTCGGTCTCGATCCACAGAAGAGGATAGTGCTTGTCGCGACAGGAGCACTTCAATCAAGATACGGGTATCCTGACCATGATCGTATGCTGCTGGATGCGGTCTACTCTGCCGGACTCGCAAGACCTGAATTGCAGCTAGTCGTCAAGCTGCATCCGAAAGAAGATGGAACACTGCAAAGAGCGATGGCTGTGCAGATGGGGCTAAGCGACGTGGTCATAGTGAAGGAGCGTCTTGTTGAGTTGCTCCGGATATGTGACCTGCTCGTGACGATGCATTCGGCGGTCGCAATGGAAGCGATCGCCATGGGAAAGCCCGTCGTGACCGTGAACCTCACCGGAGAGAAAGACCCATATCCGTACGCTGGGAGCGGCGCAGCGATCGGGGTCTACAGGCAGAAGGACCTGCTCCCCGCAGTGTACGCAGCGCTTGAGGACCAGAAGACTCGACGCAGGCTCGATCAGGGAAGGCGCGAATTCGTTCAAGACCACCTCCATGGAGCTGACGGACGAGCCTCCGAGAGAATCGTGCAACTGGTAGCGCGCTTGATGAGTCCAAGAAAACGCGTTCCATCTGGCAGACTGACCCGCGGCTCCGAATGACGGTGACACAAATTGGTGTGGCACGCGCAATTCTTATGTAGAGTTCGGATCAGCAGGATAGAGGATCGCAACCAAGGCAACCTCACAGACAGAAGCGATTTTCACCTTACTTGTCTCGAGATGATTGGCGGGAAGTGAAGACATGTCTGCAAACTATAGGCTATGTAGTCGTTGTGTGATGGACACGACTGACCCTGACATCCGGTTCGATGCAGACGGCGTATGCAATCACTGCCACGAGTATGATAGGCGCGTCAGAGAAGAGGTGTTCACGGGGGAGGACGGAAGACGAAGACTGCAGGCGATCGCAGAGAAGATCAAGAGACACGGTGCCGGGAATCAATATGACTGCGTGATCGGCGTCAGCGGGGGAGTGGACAGCACCTTTGTCGCGTACAAGGTCAAACAGCTAGGACTGAGACCGCTGGCTGTGCACTTGGACAATGGCTGGGATTCTGAGCTTGCGGTCAACAACATCCACAAGACGCTCGAGACTCTTGGCATTGATCTCTATACTCATGTGATTGATTGGGAAGAGTTCAGAGACCTTCAAGTGGCGTTCCTGAAGGCTTCAACTCCTGATTCTGAGATCCCCAGCGATCATGCCATTGTGTCTTTGATGTACCAGATGGCAGAGAAGACAAACGTGCCGTACGTCATCATTGGCAGAAATGTTCGTACTGAGACGCATATGGCCCCTGCTTGGTCAATGGGCCATTTTGACTGGAAATACATCCGAAGCGTCCACGAGCAGTTCGGGACAGTGCCCCTCAAGACTTTCCCTCATAGAACTAGGCTACAAGAACTGGGGTACAGAGAGAAGCAGCGATGGGTCAGCATTCTCAACTATGTTGATTACGTAAAGAAGGATGCGATGGATATTCTGCAACGAGAGATCGGATTCGCCTACTACGGCAGTAAGCACTACGAGTCGATTTACACACGATTCTTCCAGGGATACATCCTCCCTAGGAAGTTCGGTTATGACAAACGCAAAGGGCATCTCTCAAGCCTAATCTGCTCCGGAGAGATGACGCGGGAGGAGGCGTTGCAGGAGCTAGAGAAGCCACCGTATCCTTTGGAAATGCAAGAGGCGGACAGAGTCTACGTCATCAAGAAACTGGGACTGACCGAAGAAGAGTTCGAGCGAATAATGAAGCTCCCAAAGAAAACGATCTTTGACTATCCTTCCTACACGAGAGACGATCGCGGCTTGCTGAATCGGGTTCTCAGACGGGCCTACAAGACATATCGCAAATGGGGACGAACGCCGTCAGCTTGATTCCGCGTCAGGTTGTGCCTTTCTCCTCGCTATCTTTAATGAATCGTGATGACAGGCTCCTGAGAAAGCGTGGATAGCTCTGGGCGGTTGTATGATCTGCATAGTCGACTATGGCATGGGGAACCTCGGGTCCATCGCCAACATGCTCAAGAAAGCAGGTGCAGATGCACTCGTCTCTTCAGATGCGGCAATCATCGAGAAAGCTGAGAAGCTAATCCTGCCCGGGGTCGGAGCATTCGACAACGGCATGAAGAACATGGCTGAGCGCGATCTGGTCTCTTTGCTGAACGCACAAGTCCTGCAGCGCAAGAAACCGATCCTTGGTCTCTGCTTAGGGATGCAGCTGTTCACGAAGGGCAGTGAGGAAGGCCGAATGCCCGGGCTAGGCTGGATCGACGCTCAGACCGCCCGTTTCAAGTTTGATGGAGCGAATTCCGGACTCAAGGTCCCTCACATGGGTTGGAACACACTAGATGTGTGCCAGCCCCATCCGCTCTTGGCGTCGGTCGATGCCAATTCCCGGTTCTACTTTGCCCATTCATACTACGTATCCTGTGCTGACAATCGCAACATCTTAGCAAAAACTCACTATGGGTTCGATTTTGCATCAGTGATATCGCGGGAAAACATCATGGGTGCACAGTTCCACCCGGAGAAGAGTCACAAGTTCGGGATGGCTCTTCTCAAGAACTTCGCAGAGTGTGTCTAGATGCTCGGAACTCGGGTGATCCCTTGTCTGCTGCTGAAGAACGCGGGCTTAGTCAAGACCGTCAGATTCCAGGACCCCAAGTATCTGGGAGATCCGATCAATATTGTGAGGATCTTCAACGACAAGGAAGTGGATGAACTAGTCTTCTTGGATATCGCGGCGACGCTCACAAACAAGGGGCCGCCTTTCGACCTGCTGGCAAAGATCACAAGCGAATGTTTCATGCCACTGGGTTACGGCGGTGGGATTCGCCGTTTAGAGGATGTCAAGACGCTCCTGAACATGGGAATCGAAAAGGCCATCATCAACACGCATGCGGTTGAAAACCCGCCCTTCATTAGAGCAGTATCGGACATCGTCGGTAGCGCGAACGTGGTAGTCTCGATTGACGTGAAGAGGAACCCTAATGGCAAGTACGAGGTCCATACCAGATCTGGAACGGAGCCTACAGGCAGGGATCCAGTCAAGCATGCGGTGGAGATGGAGAAGCAGGGAGCCGGCGAACTGCTACTGACCTCCATTGATCGGGACGGAATGATGCAAGGATACGATCTAGAGCTGATTAGGCTGGTCTCCGGAGCCGTTCAGGTTCCAGTCGTAGCTTGCGGGGGAGCAGCAACGGTGCAGCACTTGGTAGAGGCTGTGAAGAAAGGCGGGGCCTCGGCAGCCGCGGCGGGAAGCATGTTTGTGTTTCACGGTCCGCACAGGGCGGTTCTGATCAGCTATCCAACTCCTCGAGAACTGGATTTCGCATTTGGTGCGCAATCATCGTAGTGCCTGACTTCGTTCTAGGCACGTACGATCACAACTTCGAATGCTTCACTAATTCGCCAGCTCGATAGTGACCAGTTTTTTCCGTTCTGACGTGCTGAAAACGCTTATATGGTATCGATGATCGATGGCGGCTTCAGTTAGGTCCACAGCGGAAGGCTGGCCGTTAGCCGTAACGTGAATGCGTGTAGGCCAACGCTCCTTTTCCCTGCCCTAGCGCAAAATGACTGTGACGCGAGGTGAATCTGTTAATGTCCGAGGAAACCGGATCCGGTGGTAGATCCTTCAACAAGCCAGTTGAAGAAGGCAAAGAGTACGAGGTTGACATCAAAGAGACCAGCCGCAAAGGCGACGGTGTCGCCCGCGTGGAAGGCTTCGTCATCTTCGTCCCCGAGACCAAGCCTGGTGACCACGTTAAAGTGCGTGTCACTC
>Ga0315291_10000995_pt1 | contig 38162 bp, 43 predicted proteins | sample YL17G12_20_MG_FD_203070 | JGI IMG/M metagenome (GOLD analysis project Ga0315291, IMG submission 203070) | Sediment microbial communities from Yellowstone Lake, YNP, Wyoming, USA - YL17G12_20 | ecosystem: Environmental > Aquatic > Freshwater > Lake > Sediment | place: USA: Wyoming | collected...
GAAAATTCCAATAGAGCAGAAACCACCGGATCTGAAAAGAAAGATAGAACTAAAAGCTACGGATTTGAAAATTCCAATAGAGCAGAAACCACCGGATCTTATATAGATCTATTTGTAGAATAAGAGAATTAAGGAGAATTTAAAAATATCGCATTATTGCGGTATTAAAGATTCTCTTTTTTTGTATATTTAGGAGTAAAAGTATGAAGGACAAAATAGAAATTAATAAATGCCGTCAGTTAATCGACAACAATCAAAACTATAGCGATAGTCAGATAGAGCAAATTAGAGATAGGCTATATGTATTGGGTGATTTGGTAGTTAACGCCTTTCAAAAGATTAAGGCTAAATTCATAACTACCGTTCAGACATTCACCTGTAAAGCCGCTATTGCCAAATAAATTTATCGGCTATAGGATAGGAGGTAAAATGACAAATATTCGTAAACGTGCGGTGGATATCTACCGTGTATCAACCTTAAAACAATTTGACGTTGGAAACAGTATTGAGGAGCAAAGAAAGATATGTTTGGAGGCAAATAAACGCTACGAACATATTTTAGTAAAGGAATTTGAATTAGTTGAAACAGGTACGGATAAGGATAGAGAACTATTTGAGGAAGTGCTAAGGTATTGCAAAGATCCAAAAAACAGAATAGACGTTATGGTTTTTAAAAGTGTTGATAGGTTTACGAGGGCCGGAGATTATATCTACAGTTACCTTAAAAAGGAATTAGCTAAATCAGGAGTTGAATTAGTTGACGCATATGGATTTATTCAGCCTGTTAGAAATACGTTGGCTCATTTAAACATTCAATATCCATGGTCACTCTATTCTCCGTCGCAAAATGCGGAAATCATGCAGGCAAATCAGGCAAAACAGGAAGTTACAGATTTTCTTACCCGCGCGATAGGTGCGGAAATCGTTTATACACGGGCAGGTTATGGCTGTAGGAAAGCTCCTGCAGGCTTTGTGAATGCTAAAATTGAGACAGAAATGGGTAAAAGAGTGATTAGGGTATTCAATCCTTCAGAGGCAAAATGGTTTATCAAAATGTTTGAATTGAGAGCAGAAGGTATTTTGTCGGATCAGGAGATAGTTGATAAGATCAATGAATTAGGTTTTAAAACTCAGGAAAGACATAGGCGTGATAAAAGAACGAAGAAAGTTATTGGTTACTTAGGCAAAAAGCCTTTAACAGTTAAACAATTTCAACGTTATATTAAGAATCCTGTCTATGCAGGATTCATTTATGAGAAGTGGACAGATTATCAGCCTGTAAAGGCTCAATTTGACGGTTTAGTTGATATTGATACTTTCAATAAGGCAAATCGTGGCAAAATTATGATAGTTAAAAACGGTGAAAATTATCGCCTTCTTTATAACCAAAAACCTTACCAAACTATTCAAAGAAAAGATCGAAATAATCCTGCCTTTCCTTTTAAGGATATTCTTTGTCCAAAATGCAATAACCCATTGTTAGGGAGTGCCCCGCGCAGTAAATCAGGGAAACATATTGGATATTACCATTGCGGAAGAAATCATAAATATTGGGGTGTCAATAAAAAGACATTTGACGAAACAATCTATAGGTTTATAGGTCAAATTAAGTTTACTCAGGATTTTATACGACTTTTTAAGGAAGTAGTTTTAGACGTTTGGAACAATAAAAAAGAAGAGGCATTTCAAAATTCAATTGACTATGGACAAAGAGTTGAACAATTGAAACAGGAAAAACAACTTATTAAGGATAAGATAAGAGCTCTGAGTTCTTCGGTAGCCATAAAAACCTTTGAAGAAGACTTAGAGACTACTGAACTTCAAATAGCCTTAGCGATTGAAAAAAGAGATCAACACGAACAAAAAGAAGTAGATATTGAGGAATTGGTGGTCTATGCAAATTATTTTATGGAACACCTATCAGATTTATTGATAGTACCGAATAATCCTTTACAACAGAAGGCTCTTTTTAGTCTTCTTTTTGAGTCTATGCCAACATATGAAGATATCACTAATGGAACACTTAAATTATCGCAATGTTTTGAGCTAAATCAACAAAAGACTCTTTCAAAATCACTAATGGTGAGCCCAGAGGGATTCGAACCCCCAACCACGTGCTTAAAAGGCACTTGCTCTGCCATTGAGCTATGGGCCCGAGAGTAATCTCGAGGGGCCACAAGCTTCCGCCGAAGGCGGTCGATCACAAGATCGAGCTTATGGGCCCAAATTCTGATTTGGGCACACAAGGTAATCCTTATGGACCCTTCTGTGGCGCCAACGAGAATCGAACTCGTATTTAGGCCTTGAAAGGGCCTCGTCCTAAACCGTTAGACGATGGCGCCAAAATAAATTTCGACAAGGTGAATTTTAACATTTTTGTCCTTTGAATGCTACAATAGGAGGTTGTCACCGGAACACAAAATAGAAGTAAAACAGGAATTTCCAAGAGAACAAATACTCCCCCTTGAAGGGCTTTACCTTTCTCAAGGACTTCGTAAAATCGCCGAAAGACTCGGGCGCCCAATTGTAATTGCCAACTACGTATCAGACAAAAATGATGTAATCGCCAACCAAGAGCCTGGAAGGGACTTTCAAGTCCCGGTTGAACTTAAAAATTCTTACGATTGGAGACTTTTTCAGGAACTTACGGCCCAGGCAGATGTGATTATTACAGGAACCGGGTATCTAAAGCGCTTTGCCAAAATGGGGGAAAAGGCCCAGAACGTTCTCACCCAGTTTGAACCGGGAGGAGAATACGAAGAGCTTGGAAACTGGAGACTAAAAAATGGCTATAAAAGCAGAAATCCTGATATTGTGGTAGCCAGTAGAAGTCTGGATTTCGACATCCCGAAAGTACTCACCGACGCTGGCCGCAAGATAATTGTCTTTACCACCCATGAGATGGCGAAATCCCCTAAGGCTCGCGAGTTAGAAGAAGCGGGGGTAAGGCTCGTCGGAGCCGGAAGTGGCGGCGTCGACGGAAAGCTCATGATAGATTTTCTGGGTAGGGAAGGTTATAAAGTCATAAAAATGACAACGGGGCCGAGGATTCTTAAGATTCTACTTGATTCCCGTGTTTTAGACAGGCTCTACGTAACCCAGGTGCAAAAAGAGATTCGGGCAAAACCCGAAAACGTACAAAGAATACGCCTTGATGGGGGTAAAGTTAGCGAACTAAAGGGATTTGGGCTTACCGCAAAATATATTCAGGAAGATGCCGTGCCCTCGGGGGACACAAAAGTACCACAACATTTTCTGATTTACGACAGCGAGCAGTTTTTAGAAGCACTTAACTCTTGAGGGCTTCCTCAATAGTAATCTTGAGGGTTTCAAAAGGAACTGCTCCGGGAATTACCCAAACTTCTCCTTTTTTGTTCATAACGAAGTTTCCGGGAGTGCCTTTTACTCCTGCAGTAATACCGCTTTGATAATACTCCTCTACCCTGCCTTTATATTTCCCGCTATCAAGACAGGTTTTAAAGTTTGATTGATTAAGTCCCACCTGCCCGGCATATATTGGAAGTTTAGTTAGATCCAGCCCATTGTTTGAAGGCGTTACTTCAAAAATTTTGTCTACTAATTTCCAAAAACCGTCCTGGCCCCCAAGTTCGAAGGCACATTCTGTTCCTTCTGCTTCTTTATCCGCCTTCGGGTGAAGTGTATCGAGAGGGAAATGTCTATATATCCAGGTAACCCTGCCGTCGTATTCGTCAACCGACTGTTGGGCGGTGGGGTGGAATTGCTTACAGAATGAACACTCGAGGTCGGAGTATTCAATAAGAAAGACTTCGGCGTCCAAAGAACCTCTGATGCGGTCTTTGTCATTGGGCTTTTCAACTCTTTTTGCCTGCTCTTCCGAGAGCTTTCCGTTTACTTCTCCCTCTCCCTGGTCACTTGGGGCTAGTGCCGTGTTTGAAGCCTTTCCCCCTTCCAGAAGTGAAACTTTTTGCCATAAAACTCCGACCAAGAAGGCAAGGGCAACGGTTATAACAAGAAGGACCGGAATGAATTTTTCCAAGATTGCGCCTCGCGAAAACATGGTAACTATTCTGACAACAAAACCCTACCCTGTCAATAACTGGCTTTGGTCTCTTCCAGATACTTTATGGTATCTATGGCAGCCATACAGCCGAAGCCGGCTGCGGTTATGGCTTGCTTGTAGTGATAATCATGTACATCACCCGCCACAAAAATTCCGGGGACTGAAGTTTTGGTATAGTCTCTAACACTCACATATCCCTTCTCATCAAGTTCAATCTTTCCCGAAAAAATATTCGTGGAAGGGACATGTCCGATTGCGATAAAGATTCCGTCCAAAATAAGTTCACTCGTTTGCTTTGTTTTGTTGTCAACAACAACCACTTTTTCGACTTTCTGACTCCCGACCACCTCTTTAACTTCCGTATTCCAGAGAACTTTTATTTTGGGGTCGGAAAGCACCTTTTTTTGCATAGCGGCAGAGGCTCTAAAAGCATCCCTTCTATGAATAATTGTCACTTCTAACGTGTATTTCGAAAGAGTTAAAGCTTCTTCCATTGCCGAATCCCCTCCTCCGACAACCGCAACTTTTTTTCCTTTAAAGAAGGGGGCGTCGCAGGGAGCGCAGGAAGAAACACCTCGGCCGATATACTCCCTTATCCCCGGAGCGTCCAACCATTTGGTGTCCGCCCCCGTCGCAACTATAACCGATCTTGCAAGGTGTTTAGTTCCCCCTGCTAAAACCTCAAAAGGGTACTTACCAACATCTATTCCTTCGGCATTTTTTCCAACGAACTGGGCCCCATACATTAGAGAGTGCTCTCTCATCTTTTGCATCAAATCTGGGCCCTGAATCCCAGGGGTTGCCGGCCAGTTATCTACCGTGGTTGTCAGCATAAGTTGTCCCCCCCATTTTTCCCCGCCGATAATTAAAGTCGAAGCTGCTCCGCGAGTCGTGTAAATTGTGGCGGTTAAAGCGGCCGGACCTGAACCAATAATTATTACACCCCAAGGCTCACCTGGAGCCGGTTTGGATGCAAACACTTCTCCTTCTACCATTAATAGGTAGCTGCCGGAGGAGAAGTAGGTCCTGTATCTCCCCCAGTTGCTCCTCCTTCACCCGTCGGCGGCTCTGGCTGAGGTGTTTCAGCCGGTACCCCTGGTTCTGGTGTAGGTGTAGTAGGGATAGTTGGCTCGGCCGGCGGGGGTGTAGGAGTCCCCATTGGCGGCTCGGAACCGGGAGGCGTGGGCATGGTTGGCCCAGTTGTCGGGGCTGGTCCCCCTATGGGAGCCGGGGCTCCTGGTATTTGTCCTGTGTCTTGCGGTTTAGTCGTATCGTCCAAAATAATCACCTCCTTTAAATACCTTTTTTGATTAGATCTTCAAAAGCTTGTTCTCCTGCAAATCCTACTTGACGGCCTACTTCGGCTCCTCCTTTAAAAAGAACCGTGGTCGGAATTGACATAACGGAATGTTTAGCGGCGGAGTCCTGGTTCTCATCAACATTTAGCTTCATTATAGCGACTTTACCGCTGTAAGTATTGGAAAGTTCCTCTAAAACAGGCTCGGCCAGCTTGCAAGGCCCGCACCAAGGAGCCCAAAAATCAACTAGAACGGGCGTTGCCGATTTCAGAACTTTGGCCTCAAAATCCGCATCCGTAAGGTTTGATGTCGCCATTATAATTCGCTTTCCACTATACCTGCTAAGTATTTCCTAAGTCAACCTCTAATTTTCACAATTTGACCCTTCGAAGTCCTAGGGCATTTACAACAACGATTAGTGAAGAGGCGCTCATGAGCAAGGCTCCGACCTCCGGTCGTAAGTAGAGCCCCCATTTTGCAAAAACCCCGGCTGCGGCCGGAATGGCAAACAGATTATATCCTGTCGCCCAGGCAAGATTTTGTTTCATCTTGGTATTGGTTTTTCGTGACAAGGCAATTACTTTTACAACATCCAGTGGATTATTCTTAACCAGAACTATTTCGGCCGACTCGATTGCGACATCGGTCCCCGCCCCTATTGCAATTCCCACATGGGCTTGAGTCAAGGAAGGCGCATCATTTACCCCATCCCCTACCATCCCAACGATGTGACTTTTGCCTTGCAACTGCCTTACTTTATCTACTTTTTGTTCCGGCAAAACTTCGGCAAAGACGGTGTCTATGCCAAGTCTCTTGCCAACCTCCACGGCGACATCCTCTTTATCCCCCGTAAGCATCGCGGTTTTTACTCCAAGCTCGTGAAGTTTCTTTATGGCTTCCCTTGACTCCTCCCTGACAGAATCCTCCAAAGCAAGCGCCCCCGCAACTTTCCCTTCAATCGCTACCCAAATAATCGTTTTTGCTGAATCTTTTAAGGAAGCGCTATAGGGCTCGGCGGCGGTTAAGCTAATTCCTTTTCCCTCAAGCATTGTCAAATTTCCCAAAACAACTTCTTTTTCCTCGACCTTTCCTTCCGCTCCTTTGCCAGGGTAAGATTTAAAATCGTGGGCGGCCGTAAAGGCAATCTTTCTTCTCTTGGCCTCCTCTACTATCCCTTTTGCAATTGAATGCTGGGAATGAATTTCAACCGAGGCGGAGAGTTTTAGGATCTCATCTTCCTTGGTTGTATCAAAAACTTTAACTTCTGCGACCCCAAACTTTCCTTTTGTGAGAGTCCCGGTCTTATCAAAAATAATGTAAGTAAGCCGCCTTGCAACCTCCAAACCAGCCATATCCCGAATCAAAATCCCGTTTTTGGCAGCAAGGGCGGAGGTAATTGTAGTAACGGTCGGAATCGCCAATCCCAGTGCATGCGGGCAGGCTATAACTACAACAGTTATGGCCAGGGTTGCAGCAAAAATGACCCCTTGGGGGTTTATGAAGAACCAATAAATAAAAGTTCCTGTGCCAACCACAACTGCTGTGACAGTCAGCCAGTTGGCTGCCCTATCTGCCAGTTTTTGAACAGCTGGTTTCGTTTCTTGAGCCTGGCGAATCAAATCTATTATCTGAGCAATTGCAGTCTCCTCTCCTGTTTTTGTAACTTTTATAGTTAAGGAACCATCGTTATTAATAGTGCCGCCGATGACCTTATCTCCTTTTTTCTTCTCGACTGGACAGCTCTCTCCGGTAATCATTCCTTCGTTCACGCTTGAGGCGCCATCGGCGACCTCCCCGTCGACCGGAATCTTTTCTCCAGGTTTAACCAAAACTAAATCTCCCTTTACTAGCTCTTCTGTGGCAACGTCTTTGATATCCTTACCGTCCAGTTTATGAGCCGTGGGCGGAATAAGCTTAGCAAGTTCTCTTAAAGCGTTTCCCGTCCCAAGTACCGCCCTCATTTCCATCCAGTGCCCTAAAAGAAAGGCCAAAACTAAAGTGGAGATTTCCCACCAAAGACTCTCTCCTGGGAAAGCGAAAGTTGCTAAGACGCTGAATGCGTAACCCGCTAACACCGCTAACGATACCAGCGTCATCATTCCCCAATTTTTACTTCTTAGTTCGTCTTTCGCCGCAGTATAAAAAGGCCAGCCGCCATAAAGCGCAATAAGTGTCCCAAGTCCAAATAGCACGAGATTTCTTAGAGGGAAATCAATTGAAAATCCGAACCATTCCTGAATTTTTGGGGATAGAATTAGAACAATAATCGTTAGGGGCAAAACAACAAAACACCTCTTCTTAAAATCCTCCGCCATCTTTCTGTGGTGTTCAGTATGATCAATATGCTCCCCCACTTCGCCCATTCGACTCCGCTCAGGGCTTCGCGGGGTCACTTCCACAAGTGACATCCCGCACTTCGGACAACGGCCGGGCTTATCCTTTCTTACATCAGGATGCATCGGACAAAGGTAAGTCATTTACTTTTCATTCCTCAAGCTCCGCAACTTCCACCCGCTCCGCTCCCATATGGGAGCGGACCAACTTTTTGATAAAGTTCTCCAGCTCCTTGAGCCGATGAATATTTATCCCCCAAAACTTCCTTGGCTTCGATTTTGTCCCAAGAGGTGCCTTGCCTTGCAAAATATGTCGCCGCCATTAAGTAGTTATCGGGAAACCAAAAAGAATTAAGTTTTAGAACTTCTTTATAGATTTCTTCATCCGAAAGCCCTTTTGATACAAGAAGCTCAATCGCCGCCAGAGCCGCCATCCCGTGGTTACAATCCGGAAACCATGTTGAATTCCCGCAACAAGGCCTAAAAACTCCCTTGGCAATTTCTCCTACTCTTTTTTGCTGGTCGGGTGTTAAAGAAATCAGGTCAAATTTGTTTAGATAGTCAACCGCTTCACGCTGGGCTAGGCTCCAGCCTCCGGTTGAGGCAAAATTACCCTGCTCGTTTTTATATTCTTTTCCTAGTGGGCCTTCATCATAAACTACACTTTTCTGGGCAAGCCCTAGTGCCCAGAGAACGTCCACCACAAACTGGCTATTTTGATTATTAATAGTTATGGGAATATCGCCGCCTTGCTTTAAAATCTCTTTTTGTTCATCGGTCACTACTACCGCTTCTTCGAATTTTTTAAGGTCAATTACCCCCAGTTGAATTAGTCTCGGACCTATATCTCCCCACGAAACCGGCAGGACAAATCCTTCTTTGGGTAAAACCTGCTCGGGCAGTTCTGATAAATCTAAAATCTTGTAACCGATGCGCTTCCAGGCATCCATACCTCCATCAAGATGCCGAACATTTGTATAACCCATTCCTTTGAGTGTTTTTAAGGCTTCCGCACTCATTCGGCCTGTTTTACAGTAAAGAATAATCGCGGTGTTTTTGTCTTGCGGAAGCATATTTTTACTCGCCATCATCTCATCAAATTGGATAAACGAATCTGTTTTTTCGATTTCTCCCTCGTAAGGTATGTGAACATTAATAAACACGAAGTTTTTCTTGGCTAGCTCCTTTTTAAGTTCTCGGACAGAGATTACTTCGTTTGTGGCTAGCCTTAGCGGAGTTCTTTCGGCGAAAAATCCGACGAGAGTAAAGAAAACAAAAGAAGCAATTAAAGTAAATAAGAACCTAGTTTTCTTTTTTATCTTTATTCTTCTCATATGTAATAGTTGATTAGAATATAAATCCCCACACTCAAGAGCAACATGCTTCCCAGGCTCACAATGATTCTCTGGTAAGGGAAAAAAACTTTCCCTGCCTTCTTTATTATCAAATCATCCGCCAAATCAACCAGATAAAAGATTACTCCGCCGACTATTATTCCGAATGTCAATTTATGAATTCCGAAAATCTCGCCGTGTGTAACTATCAGGTTAAACTTATAAAAAGACCAAATAGTTGTCGCGAATATTCCTACGTAAATTAGAGGCCGCAAAATTAGCCTTAGTTCCTGCTTTTTAATAAAAGTTGTTTCTGTCCAAAAAGAAATTGCTCCCAAAAATGCCGCCAACCAAACTCCTGTTATTGAATCGTCGATTCCTAAAACCCTAGACAACGAAAGGCCCACCCCGGCTCCAGCCACACAAAGAGGACAATGGGCCAGGGCGGCAGGCGCAAAAAAAAGCGGGCTAACCAAGCCCAAGGCAAAAACGAGAATTTTTTTCATTGAGAAACAACTGTACCGTTAAAAGTTAGTTCTTTTATTCCTCCGGGGTCCGAGAATGTTAACCAGACAACTCTATCAAAGGGCCCGACCCCTTCGGGGCCGTGGGCGGCAGGGTCAAACCCAACTATTACTTTACCTTCCTGGCCTGCTCCAATTTCTATATTAACAGGAGGATTCGCATCTCCATGCCCTTCCATTCCGAAAAACTTAGTGGTCTTGTCCCCTATTTGAAATGCGGCAGTCGTACACATACAAGAGGTGGCAATTTTTTTAAGTCTCATTGTCTTATTGGTAGTATTTTTTATCGTATATTCTCTCTCCTGTACCCCTGCGTTAATCGGGACCTCTCCTAGGTCATAACTAACTGGATTAACATCAACTCCCAAGACTTCTGTTGTGGGCTCTTTTTGGTTCGAGGAGCCCCTACCAAGAAGAAAGACCCCGCCAACCAAAAGAACAATCGTGGCTGCGATTATTCCTATCAGTATTTTTGTATCTTTCATTCTTTTTTCCCGAAAAGTTCAACTATCTCCTCAACAAATTTCTCTTTTTTGCCCGTGGGTTGGTGGATATCTTTTAGAACGCAGGAATGAAGATGTCCATGAAGTACGACTTCATCGACCTTCTTTAAAGCCGCCTGAACGGCCCGGGATTGGTGAATTACGTCTAGGCAGTAGACTTCGCTCTCAACCATTTGTCTCACCTTTTTCAGGTGTCCCTCCGCAATCGCAAGCCTGTGAACAATTTGCCCTTTTATTGTTTTGTCCATTCGTATCCCCCCTGGGGGGATAGCTTATTCAACACTACAGAATCTTCAAAGTCAAGGGTTGTTTTTTACCAAAGCCACCGTTATGATTTAGTCGTGAGAAAATTTTTCTTTGGAGTTTTAATATTAACTCTTTTAATAATAGGGGTGGGAGTATTCTTGGCAACAAGACAGGCTAAAAATTCTTTGGGCCTCCCTTCCGGTTATGAATACTATTGGAGTACTACTTGCCCACATTGCGCAAAAGTCCAGGAATTCATGGATTCTTGGGAAGGAACAGCAAAAATCTCTCCTGAGAAAAAGGAAATAAGCTCCCCGGCCAATTCAAACCTTCTGGTGAGGCGCGCAAGCTCCTGCAATATTTCCGTAAACGATATCGGCGTACCCTTTCTTTTTACGCCCGAAGGAAAATGCATCGCTGGCGATGAGCCGATAATTGAATTTTTTAAGAGTCTCAATTTATGAAAAATTATGAAGAAAATTTTTAGCTTTTTATTGGCATTAGCGGCACTTTTAACGCTTTCGTCCCCCGCCTACGCAGTTTGCCCAGTTTGTACGATTGCCATTGGGGCGGGTCTTGGGATATCGCGGTATTTAGGGATAGATGATGTAGTTACCTCAATTTGGATAGGAGGATTAATATTGTCCGCTTCTTTTTGGACTTCCGATTGGCTCAATAAGAAATATAAACTGAAAACAAAGTTCAAGTCTTTGGATTTTGTAGTTATTTTGGCGTTCTATGCTCTTACCCTTGGACCATTGGCTTGGGCTAAGGTTATTGGCGTTTCCTTAAACACTTTGTGGGGGGTCGACAAAATTCTTCTTGGAACCTTTATCGGGTCGCTCGCTTTCTTATTTGGTGTCTTGGCCGATAGAAAGGTCCGGGAAGTAAAAGGTCGTCAGCTTTTCAATTTCCAAAAAGTGTTATTCCCTGTCCTAGCACTTGCAATAACATCCTTATTGTTTTACTTTTTAACTAGATGACTACTGCAAACGACGTAAAAAATCTTTTAGAAAAAGTTGAGTCTGTTACCAAAGAAAAAAAATTGGACCTCTCCTCCGATGAAGACCTCTCAATTGCGATAATGCACCTTATTTCAATTGAAGAACACCTCTTTTTTACCTCCCAAAAGACCGGTAAACCCGAATATTTGGACTTGCTTAATGAGGTTCGCTTAATGCGCACAGACCTTCTTAAAAAAATCATTAAAGACTATGAGGGCGAGGTCTGGTGTATTAGTAAACACCTGTTGGCCGCGGCAATGAGGGTGATGGAAGTAGGGACTAAAGAACTCAAGAAGGGCAATAAAAAAGAGGCTTGGGAGCTCTTTTCAAAATCTTACAAGCTCTACTCCCTTTTCTGGGGAATCAATTTAAAAATTGTTGGACTGGAAGATGTTAAAAGAAATGATACGGAGGTAGCACTTCTTACCGAAAAATCGGAGAAAAAATCTTCGGTTTCTATCTTCGATAAATTAGGAGCAGTAGTTCAAAAAGTAATCGACTGCTGCAAAGAATAGCTGTGTAGAAAACTTCTTGCGATCTCTTGTAATACTGACCGGCTTTGTCTATCATTTATGTTATGGAAACGCTACCAGGTCCAGTCATTCCAGCCGAGTCCGCTACACCAGAGATTCCCCAGCCGGAAGCGGCCAAAGAACCTTCTCAGGAAACAATGAAAGAACACCTTCAAGGCCAACTAGATGCACTTTTGGGAAGTGATTGGGAGCCGGATCCAGATGCAAATAACGAACGGGTGAAGAAGATGAATGCAGCAATGAGGTATTATGATACTTCGGAAAAAATGGGCTGGAGGGATCTGGCCCAAGTCTTAAGGTTTGAACCTGATCAAACTAGACAAATAATGGACCGGTTTGATGTTTGGTACAGAAACCTGATGGACGACAGGCAAATGATCAGAGATTATATATTAGAAAGGCCCATACAACCGCAGAATCCAAAAAGATTCTTGGAATAAAATACCGTCCTGATGTCTCCCCCCTCAGCCCTAAGCCTTGCAAGCGCTAAAATAAAAATAACCTCCTTGATTTCAAACGGAATATATACTATTGCATCCGACAACGAAAAGGACTTTTTAAAATTCCTCGAATTTAAAATCCTTAATCCATTCAAAAAGCCGTAGACTGCTGCAGAAAATAAGCTAAAATTAACTCCATGGTCAATAAAATCAACTTTTCGAAATTCAGCTACCTTATTTCAGATTGGGACGGAACACTTGCCGATTCGTTCAAGCCGCATACGGAATCCTTTATAAAAACCGTTCATGACTCTTTTGGAGTTGGCAAGGAAAAAGCAAAGGAGATTTATTTCAACACGGACGGTAAGCCCCTGACCCTACAAATAAAGAAGGCGGCTAAAACAGTTGGGTTTAATGTTTCCGATACGCTTCCGTACGAAGATAAATTTTGGGAGAATCTTAAGGGGTTAATGCCCGAAACCGTTCCGGGCGCCAAAGAGTTTTTAACTCTTCTAAAAAATAAAGGGTTTAAAATAGCTGTTTGGTCGGGGACGAAAACCGATATTTTGCATGAGAGAATAGACCTTCTTTCTTTTTTTTCTTTGGTCGATTTTTACATAGGAAACGAACCTGGAAATAAAACACAAGTTAAAGGTCCTTTCTTTTTTACAAAAATCGCCGAGCGTTTCGGAATACCGGAAGAAAAGCTAAGAGAAAAGGCTCTGGTTATAGGGGACGGAACGGGAGATATGGAAGCTGGAAAGGCGGTTGGAGCAACTACTGTAGGTATTGCAAGAAAACAGCCTAAAGAACAGTTAATAAAAGCGGGGGCCGATATGGTTGTCATGGATATTGAGGAGTTGGGAAGATTATTTAAATAGACTACTCCATTGTCTGTTCGGGGCCTTTTTGATAAAGCTTATAAACTTTATTCGCTTTTTTGGGGAATAAATCTAAAAGCGGTAGATATTGATAATCTCGAACGTATAGATAACGAGGTTAACTTGATTGATGAAAAAGGCAACAAAAAAGTCTCGGTTTCCCTTTGGGATAAGCTTGGAGTAATTGTCAAAAAAGTCGTTGACTGCTGCAAAGAGTAAATCCCCAAGGACTACCTTATTCTACTGGGCACAGAAGAAATAGGTGAATAAATACTGTTTCTCCCTTATAAAAAATCGTTTCCTCTCCAAGGGTTAACGAAATATTTTCTCTACTGTCCAAAACTCTGTAGGCATATCTCCATTCCCCCTTGTCCCCATCGGTCTCGGTGGGCATACAAGTTCTATCAAGTCTGGTCCCGCCTCCAAGCCCCCTGATTTTCCATCTAAGGTAACCGACTACGTCTTTCTTTGTAATCCCCAGTTTTTCAAGTTGTTCCACTGGGGCTACTCCTCCCGCATAAAGCCGAGTGAATTTTTTGCCATCTACTTCGACTACTTCCTGGCCACCACCGGTAATCTGAGCCAACCACTCATCATGATATACTCCCTCGGCCCCTTTATAATGGCTTGATTCAAAGGAAAATCCTCCACGGTCGACGGGTGTTCTAAGGTTGCGACCTGCATAACCAGAAGTTAGCCCGCTGGTCAAAATTTCTTTAATTTCTTTACTTATCACGACACCCGTAATATAGCACTCCGTTATGTTTAAAACAATTTTGTCCGCTACGAAGCTGGATTAGTACAAGAACATGCGCGAGAAAAGTGTCCCTACTCTACTGTCTTTTCGGGACCCTTGTTGTGGAAGGTTTTAATAAATGCCTCAATTCTTTCTTTATCAACGTTGTTTAGTTTATCAATTCTCCGCCATGCAGTGAGAGCTATGGCCGTATCCAAATTTAGCTTCGGGACTTCATGCCGAAAAAGATTACAACAAAAAGGAAAAAATTAAAAGAAGAACAACTTGTGCCCACCAGTAAGTTTTTTGCTTAGCAACATCTAGCCCAACGGGAAAATTTTTAAACCAATTGGAAAGACTACCTGTGGCGGCTAAATCCACAGCCTGGTCAATTATTAGGTGCAGAAAAAATGCCAGGACCAAGCCCCGACCCATTAGGCTTCCAGAAGAGGTAAGCACAAAAAAAGTAAGGACCAGGAATATTAGCTGGAAGGTAGCCGAATGGAAAATAAGTTTGGTGCGCTCGCTCCTGGTCTCGGCCAGGAGTTCGAGACCCCCCCAGATATCCCTTTTTCCTACCATGTAGCCAACCCTTTGAGAGGTAAGCTCTTGGGGTCTAAGGAAAAAAACGTATAAAAGATGGTCAATGTCCGGAAGAATTGTCCCCACTAAGCCCCCTAAAAAGAACTGCCAAGAGGAAAAAGAAAGATAACCACGGGCAATCGAAACAAAAATAAAAAGGGAAAGAAGGAATGCAAAATGGACGAAAATTTCTTTTTTCATTGGAGCCCTAACTCATTCTACACCACTATCTGACGACTTCGAAGTTTCTATACTCTTTCGTTGCTTTCTCCCAAATTACGTCGGTATGTTTTATTTTGGCAAGCTCTGGCCCCTCTTTACACTTCTCAACCATTACTTCTACTGTTGCCTTTAATCCTTCAAGGACTACCTCTACCCTTCCATCCCCCAGATTTCTAACCCAGCCCGTCAGCCGAAGGCCCTGAGCTTGTCGAAGGGTCCAATCTCGGAAAAATACTCCCTGGACTCTTCCTTCTATATAGACGTGTGCCCGTACGGTATCCATATATGTTTTTTTTCTAAATCGACTTTATTTCCTTCGAAGACTATTCCCTCACTTTCCAATCTTCTTCTTTGTTCAACCTCCCCGTCAAAAGCAAAATTCGCTGCAAGCTTCCCGTCCTTGTTTACAACTCGGTGGCAGGGGGTTTTGGGGTCGGGGTTTGCATGAAGTGCCCATCCCACCTTCCTGGCATCTTTTGTTCCAAGGGCCCTGGCTATTTCCCCGTAAGTGGTCACTTTCCCTTTGGGGATTAGTTTGACAACTTTATAAACCTCATCAAAAAAGTTCATTGCTAATCAGTAAACATCTGAACGAACATCTTTCCATATACACCGTTGTCTATTACTCCTATTCCTACCCTCCTAAATTTCGGCTCTAAAAGGTTATCTCTATGACCCTCTGAATTCATTAGACCATTATGGGCGGTGGAGAGGGTTGGTGCCAAAGCCAAATTTTCCCCCGCTAGCGAATATCTAATCTCCGCCCTGTCTAATCTATCCCCGACATCATACCCTTCCGGAGAATAATGACTGAAATACTTTCTTTCCCACATGTCTTTAGCGTGGGTCCTAGCAATAGGAACTATATCTGGCGCCCAAGAAAGTTCTGCTACACCCCTTTCTCTTCTTTCTTTATTAATAAGCATAAACATTTCTGTCTCACTAACCGTGTCTACGGAAAGTTCTGCCCTCTCAACCGACAAAGGAACCGATTCTTTACTTCCCGGCTTGATTGTTAGATAGGTTAGGGAGTCCTCAATTACCCCTCCGAAAATTTCATTTACAAATCTTTCCGCTCCCGAAGTCTGCTTTAAGATAAAGCTTCCGATTTTGGAATCGGTTACGTCTTTTTTGAGGGAAGGCCTTACCGGAAGACCCAAAATTAAAGTGAGAATAAAGGCAATTAAAACGAGTCCCTCACCCACCGCAGGAAGAAGAGCCAAAAACTTACTCCATTTATTTTTCCAATACTTTTTAGGAAGTTTGGTTAGGGCGTGCCCTAGAATGTAGCCGAAAAGGGCCTCAAGAATAATGGCTGTAATCAAAAACCCAAGTGCGTTTGAGAGGGGGTGGGAAAGGGTAAAATTAGAGCGGAGAAACTCTGCTGTAAACTTATAAGCACGAAGCGCTAGCAAAAGCGCACCCAAGAACGAAACAAAATCGGCCAAAATTACCCAAACTCCGTGGCGCCAGGCTTCGGAGGCGAAATAAATAAGAATTAAGATTATTACAAGGTCGACCCAGTTTCCGTTAAGACTTGGTAGGTTCATTTTTTCTTCTCTTTTGCCTCTTTTTTAAGTTCGGCAAGTTTCCACATAAATAGACGGGGGCGGCTTTTTACTTCGTAAGCGTCTTTGACAAAATTTTTTGCCGCCTCTAAAAGACCCCTCGGCGTTTCTTTTGCCAGTTTAATATATAAGGATTTATTTTTTAAGTCCCCGAGTTCGTCTGCAAGCTCATAGCCGTACTTTTGAAATTCGTAGGAAATGTACTTATCCTCGTCGTGGTCAAACTTTTTTAATACGTCGGCAACTCTCGAAAACCCTTTGGTCCTTGTTGTCATAAAGATAAAATCTCTTGGGCCACTTTATTTATCACTTCTTTTAGTTCTTCCTTCTCTTCCTCCGTAAAATCCTGAAGTACATATTCTTCGCCGGGAGTGCTATCCCCCTTTCGATTGTCAACTCCGATTCTCACTCTCCAAAAATCGGGAGTTCCCAATTCATTCTCGATAGAAAGAATTCCGTTGTGAAGTTTTGGACCTTTCCCTTTCTGAATTTTGTAAGCCCCCAACGGAATGTCCAAGTCGTCATGGATTATGTATAAATTGTTTGAATCCAAGCCTCCTAGTAACTTTTTAACCTCCGAACCGGATTCGTTCATAAATACGTTGGTTTTTTTGACGCTTATATTTCTAGGCAGGTTTCTACTAAGGAGAGCGTCCGCTGCCATCTGCCCAATATTGTGGCGATTGTTTCGATATTTCTCTCCTGGATTACCCAATCCAACAATTAGTTTCATTTGATTATTGAAAGTATTTCCTTATGAAGACTACCATTTGTTGCAAGTAAGTCGATGGATTTTTTCGACCAGTCAATGGCCTTACCCTGATAATCGGTAACTCTACCCCCAGCCTCCTCAATTATTGCAGCCCCAGCCAAGAAATCCCAGGGATAGGCCGAATGTATATTTCCATGACAAATGCCTTGTGCAACGTAAGCCAAAGATACTACAGAGCAAGCGAATGTTGGCGGGTACCTCACTTTATCAGCAATTTTTATTAAGATTCTTTGTATATCCTTTTTTCTCCCTCCGGCAAAATGATAGTCAAAGGAAATTATCGCCCTAGAAAGATCTGTAAGTGGGGCAACTTTTATCTTTTTGCCATTGAGATAGGCCCCTTTTCCTTTCTCTGCCCAATACAAGGAACCAAAAGCTGGAAGATTTATTACGCCTAAATATGGTTTGTTATTCTTTACAAGGCCGATAGATACACCGTAGAAAGGAAGTCCCCCGGCATATCCCAATGTTCCGTCGAGGGGATCAATTATCCAAGTATATTGAGAAAATTTCCCCTCATTAACTGTCTCTTCCGAGATAAAACTGTGGGTTGGGAAGGATCGTTTTAGAATTTTATCTATAATCCTATCTGATACGATATCGGCTTCGGTAACAATATCACTTGCATTAGACTTTATTCTCTCCTTTAATTGGCCTTTACGAAGAAAGAGAATAGCCTTTCCCGCCTCAACTGCGGCTCTTTTAGCAATCTCAAGCATCCTGAAGCAATTTTACACCAATGAGAGTTAATTCTCTTCTACGAAGGGAACAAAGTGGAAAATACCGTACTGCTTTTGGGAGATTTTTCCTTTCTTTTTAATAAACTTAGTCATCTTTTTGTCCGCCCCAATCCCAACGGGTGCAACCAACACTCCCCCCTCTTTTAACTGATCGAATAAGGTTTTTGGGACTTTACCAACGCCCGCAGTAAGAATAATTGCGCCAAAAGGGGCTTTTTCTTTCCATCCCTCTTCTCCTTGGCCAGCCTTAACTTCCACATTGGTATAACCTAATTTTTCGAGCCTTTCCTGGGCAGAATGGGCCAAGGGTTCAATTCTCTCAATGGTAAAAACTCTGTCGACAAGCTGGGATAAAACTGCCGCCTGATAACCCGAACCCGTTCCTATTTCTAAAACCTTAGCATCTTTCGAAAGCTCAAGTAGGTTTGTCATATAAGCCACGGTGTATGGTTGAGAAATGGTCTGTCCAAAACCTATGGGTATCGGCATATCCTCATATGCCATATGTCGATACCCGCGTGGAACAAACTCTTCTCTGGGGACGGAAAGCATTGCGGAGAGAACTTTGGGGGCATCAAGGTTATACTTCTCCTTTATATCCAGGATCATGTCCTGAGGAGAATTCATATACTCACCTTTAATTAAGCCTTGCTTGCCAATTTTCTAGCAAACTTTCCAAAGAAAGGAACCTCCCACTCAGTCCCTTGCCAAGCTTTGTAGATAAGTATAAGCCAAAGAACAAAGCTAATAATCCCTATCAAGGGAACCAAAGGCAAAAGAATTAGAGTAAGCCCCAATACCCACTGCAATACAAAAAGTCCGATAAAGACAATTATTGACTGCATTGCATGGAACCTGACGAACGGGTCTTTCTCTAAAACCAAGAATATGACTCCTGTTATCGGCCCAAGAACATAGGCTAAGGCACCTGCTGTTTCTTTCTTAAGTCCTGTTGTTGCCATAATTATCACCCCCTTATCCTGCTTTCATGATTTCAGATTAGCCACCTCGTGTCAATACCAATTAAAAGAGTGTCTCTTGCTCGATTTCATCTTCGGCCTCCTCTTCTTCTTTCCAAATTTTAACTTTGCCGAAAACCCCGTCATATCCGGGTTCTATTGAAATATCCCCGCTTCTAACCTTTCCTATTCCCTCGGCAACTTTGGGACCTGCAACCCTTTCAATATCTACCAAATTTGTTTCAAGTAAAACCCTAAACTCGCTCCCCAAAGAGCTAGCTAGTTGCTCATAAACGGATAAAACCGTTTGGGTTCCGACTCCGGCTCCCAAAGCTTCCGAAAGAATCTCAAGAAGAGGAACAATCATTACATAAGGGGTTCTTTTGCCTTCCTTGTCTCTAATCCAGCGTACTCCAAATTCGTCCTTCTCGCTTTTTGTTTCGATATCTCCTTTCGCCAAGGCCTCTACCCTACTCATTACCCCTACGGTTAGGGGTCTCCCGCAGACCGGACAAACGGTTCCTAACTTCCTTGTCTGGTTTGGAGAATAAACAACGTTACAGTTCCTGTGTCCCGTATAGTGATACTTCCCTTCTTCCGGGTAAAACTCTATTGTGTAGGCAATTTTGTCTGGTCCTTCTCCTGTTATGGCGCGTCTAATGGCCGAATAGCTTACCTCCTTAAGTTCAAAAACAGTTGCCTCTCTACCCAATTTTGCGGGAGAGTGTGCGTCGGAGAATGAAACAATTCTCCTCTGCCTTAAGTCCTCTATCCTCCAGTTCATGGCCGGGTCGGAATTCCCACACCAAACCGGAATGCTATTCCTCCGAACATATATAACCTGATTAGGAACACTTACACAAAATACTTTCCCTTCGAAGTCAACCCACGACTCGGTATAATTGTATTTTTTTATCGTCGAAGGTAAGGTTGTATGAATGTTTTTTCTTATAAAATATACTATCCAGGAGTCTGCATTTTGCTTGTAAATTCTATCTTTGTACAAGGCGCCGTGAAACGGAGTTCCTTTTTTATAACCAAGTTTATAGTAGGCCGAAATTCCAATTTTTAGTGCTATCTCTTGAAGATCATCTCGAAGACGAGTCGAGATAGTAGTAGCTGATAAACCCATCGATGTTCTTCCGTAAACATGTCCATCTCCTTTTATATAATATTCAAAGAAAATTTCCAGCAACTCTTTTGATAGGGATTTAATCTCCTGTGGAACAAATTTATCCGCAGCTTTACCAAACTGTTTAAGATAATGAAATAACTGATAATCCCTTACCCTAATTACATTATTCCCCAGATAGACATTGTAACCAAAGCTTTCTAGAATTTGCGACATTTCAGAAAGCAGTCTCTTGTCGTTGTTTGAAATGCAAACATTGTAATCCCCATCCCCACCTTTAGTTGTCCATCCCTCTGCTACCCATAGGCCAAAAAACCTTAACCAATATTTTATAGAAAACCATTTTTCTTTTTTCTTCCTTAATCCCGAATAGAATCTGCTTCCGTGTTTTATCTTAACTTCCGGTAAGATGAAATATTTTTCATCCTTACCTTTCCAAATACCGCTCTTTTTGAACCTTTTTGATTTATTATAAAGAAATTGAGCCTCCTGCAAATGAAACTCCGGCACTTTGCGAAAATCACAATGACTAACTAAAAGTTTGTGGTTTGGGGTGACAAACAGATCAACTCTTTTGGTTTTTAATTTATACATTTTTCCTTTGTAGTCGTAGGCAAAAATTCTTCTTGGTTTTTGAAATTCAATCTCGTTGGTATCAATATTCAAAGTGCAAACCCTATCTACGCGTCCAATTTTGGAAATCTTTTTCCAACCAGCTTCGGTTAATACTTCTGTTTTTTGGTCATAACAAGACAGGCCCGTTTCAATCGCATAGATTTCCGGAGATAGTTCCTGAAAACATTCTGCAATCGAATCAAAACCCGAAACGCTTCCATATAGAGAAAAGTGGGGCGTCCAAGCGTGGGCGGGGATAATAAGACATTTTGGCTCAACCCCAAGCGCTATTTCGGCAACCGCCTTTGCGGTTAGCCCGACGATGGGTCTTCCGTCTGAAAGCAAATTGGCACCTCTTAGGCTTAGCTCCTTGTTGATTTTACCCGCAACCTCGAAATTCGGGGCAAAGATTAGGGTATGGATTTTTCTTACCTTTCCACCCTGGGAATAAATCGAACTAACTTCTGTTGAAAGTAAAAATAAGGGAGAGCCTTCGGGAGCTCCTTTTGCCTTATATACCCCTTCTCCGGCTTCTTCCAAGTTTGCCTCAAGCTCTCTAAACCACAAAGGATGGGTCCAATCCCCTGTTGCAATTAGCCCTATTCCTTTTTTTGATGCCCAGGAGGAAATAACCGGAACAACCATCTGCGGGGAAACCGCCCTGGAAAAACGGGAATGAAGCTGAAGATCGGCCAATACCCTCATTGTGCAGAGATTGTAGCACTAGAGGAATTCAATCACAACGAAGGCAAGGTATACAGCAAGAAGAATTCCCGCTTCCCATCTTTCGAGCTTAAGCTTTGAGCGGATAAAAATCCAAAACATAAGAAAAACAACAACAAAAGTTATCGCCGCAATGAGATATTCTCCAATCGCAGCTACTCTTATAGGAGAAATCGCTGCTGTAATACCAATTATCAAAGTCGAATTTGCGATTATTGAACCCAGGAGGTTTCCGAAAAACATCGTTGGCTCTTTATCTTGTAGCGATTTTATCGAAAAACCCAGTTCGGGAAGGGTGGTACCGATAGAAAGAAGAATAAGCCCTATCAAAAATACCGGGACATTGGCGAGAGCCGCCAGGCTTTGGGCAGTATTGACAATTAAATTGGCAGAGGCTAGAAGAACGGCAATTCCCAGAAATAGCCTTGCCGTTTCTTTTGTTTTACTCCCGTCGATATGATTTATTTTTCGGAAAAATCTATGGATAAAAGTTCCCTCTCTTATTTCATTCCCGATTTCCAAAAATCTCTTTTTGAAAAAACTTGAAGCGTATGCCCCATAAAGAGAAAGAAGTATAAGTCCGTCTACCCTAGAAAGTTCCCCGTCAAAAACAAGAACAATGGGCAAAACTCCCGCCACCAAAGCAATCCAGACGTCCCTTCTTAAGAATTCTCCGTGGACATTCACCCTTCCTACAAATAGCGCCGCCGCCCCCGCAACAAGAGAGATGTTTGCGATATTCGCCCCCAGTACATTTCCTAGGGAAAGATTAGGTGCCCCTTCAAGGGCCGAGGTTATTCCTACAAAAAGTTCGGGAAAAGATGTGGCAAGGGCAAGAAGTAGGGCGGAAAGAATAAAGACCCTTTTTGAACCGGAAGACTTGGTAAGATGCCTTAGGGCAATAACCACATGGTCCGCCGCCCGAATGAGGACAAACGAAAGAATATAAATAAGAAAAATGTATCCTAATATATTCATTAAAAACTATGTTTTCTGCATCTCAAAAAGCCCTTCGAGTTCCCTCAGGGTTGTAACTTGGTCGGGGTTTTTTTCGTCGCGAAATCTGATTAGACGCGGAAATCTAAGGGCAAGCCCAGCCGTATGAATAGGGCTTTTGGTTATCTCGTCGGCCAATATTTCTACAACTAAAGATGGCTTTGCCCAAGTATCCGGCTCTAAATTCTTGTGTACTTCATACTCCTTGGGCTTTTCGGAAACAAAAAGTTTTTTGGCTCTTTTATTTAACTCCCTCCATTGCTCATCCGTTAGGCCGGTTCCGATTTTCGAAACGGTTTCAAACCTTTCCCCTTTCTTAATCCCCACCAAAAATGCCCCCGCTCCAAATCCTGTTCTTCTTCCCTTACCCACATTAACACCCATCACGAGACAATCGATTGTGTCGGCAACCCCCTCTTCTGTTGTCTTTTTATATTTAACCCAGTGATATCCTCTGGCTCCGGCTTTATAGGGCGCATCGATTTTTTTGATTAAAGCTCCCTCCAACCCTTCCGAAAGATACTTTTTGATTAAATCCCGAATTACCTCGGGAGAATCAACAATTTCCTGTCTGGTTATATCAAGCCCGTTAATCCTCGAAATTGTCTGTTCCAAAATCTTCCTTCTTTCGCTGAATGGAAGCTCCAATAAATTTTTACCGTCTTTATAAAGAATGTCGAAAATAAAAAGCTTGAGAGGAATTCTTTTTATGGCTTCTTCGATTCCGTGTTTTCTTTTCCTCTGAATAGTTTCTTGAAAAGGCAGAAATTTATCATGCTTTGAATCATAAGCAATTGCTTCTGCATCGAAAATTGCTGAATCAACTTTAATCTTTTTGGCGGCTTCTACAAGATCAGGAAACATATGTGTTGTATTTTCCAAATTTCTTGAGAAAATTTTAACTTGCTTTTTGCCTTCTTCTCCAAAAATATGAACAGTTACGCGAAGGCCATCATATTTCGGTTCCACTGCAACTTTTTTTCCTACTTTCTCAAGAATTTTCTCGGCAGAAGGAAGCCTTTCGGCAAGAGAGGGCCTTATTGGGGTTCCTGGCTCGGGAGCAACTTCTTTTAGACCCGAGAGGCCTCTCTCCTTAACTCTCTTAGCGATTTTTCCGATATCAACACTTACGTTAAAAGCTCCCTCAACCAGCGGCCTGGCGCTTTTATCTCCCTTAACCATGACGCTTAGGGCATCCAGTATCGTCATGTCCGAAAAACCGAGCCTGAGTTTCCCCACTGGGATACGAGCTACAAACCTGACACTTAAGGGGTCAAGGGCCGAAAAAAGCTCTGCCGTCTTGGTTATTTTCCTTTCCTGGCTTCCCCCGCCCCCCTCCCCCGCAATTTCCAACATCGCCTCAAAAACTTCCGAAATCTCCATGTCTCCCCCTTTTGCTTTCGCAAAACTCCCAGCAACTACCCCCAAGTCTCCCTTTTCTTTAAAGGCTGCCCTTACCTCTTCCTTCTTTACTCCATATGCCCTGGCAATTATCTGCATCATTAGTCTCTCCGCAATATTAAAAACGATGCCTTTGTAGTTGGGGGCAAGCTCTCCCGAGACCAGGTAAACGATTTTGTCTATCTCGGCAGGATCCGCTTTTTTAAAAAGGTCAGATAGTATTTGGGTAATTTCGTTTCTGGAAGAAGTCTTTTCCAGTTTCTCAAGGTAGAGCGCAAGTTCTCTAAACTTCATACTTGCCAATTATACACGCTGATTCAGGTAAGTTGAAAAGAAAAAGAAGGCAAAAACGACAACTGCGATAAACATCAGTCCAAAGACGATACTAATTAGTCCGCTCCACTCCTCATGAATTATTTTATTTAGACCCTCGCCCACCAAAGTGAGACCAAAAAGAGAAGGTAAAACCAAAATCATATATAAAAACTGTGGGTCAGATGGCAACATAATTTTTTTTCTAGCCCTTATTTATCAGATACCTTGCGGCCTTTGTACTCCCCTGCTTTTTTATTATACCTTTAGAAAGCATATCTTTAAGGTCCCTTAAAACCGTATCTTCGGAAACCATGGGCAGTACCTTTTTTAGTTCCTGCATGAGAGCCGAGCCTTGGTCGCTTAGGTACTCAAAAAGCCTCATCTGCCGCTCGCTAAGTGCAATTTGCTCCCCATACTTAGCCTTAAGCCTGGAATCGATTGAGAGTTTTTTGACCCTTTCTTTAATTTTAGTTAACTCCACCGCCACAACCTCGGTAAAGTACTCAAGCCAAGGAGTTAAATCCCTGGCGCCTAAGTTTCTTGATTCTTTATCAACCAAGGAAAGGGCTTCGTAATAAGTGCCTGGGTCGGAATCGAAATGCTCCTCGAGAGAAAAAAACCTTTTGATATCGTAGTCTTCCCGCAGAAGTATCAGGGTTGCGAATGCCCGAACGGTTCTTCCGTTTCCTTCGACAAAGGGGTGAATGGCAACGAGTATATAGTGGGCAATCCCCGCTCTTATTACTGGGTGGATTTCTTTCGCTTCCGAAGAGTTTAGCCAGACAAAAAAATCCTCGATTAAGTAAGGCACTTCAACAAACGGGGGCGGAGAAAAAATAATCTCTCCCGTTCCTTCTTCTTTAACGACAACCTGGCTGGTTCTAAAAACTCCGACTTTATCTTCGCTAACTAGTTTATTAACCGTTGCTTTATGAACTTCTTTTAGTATCTCGGGGGTATAACCTCCTCTTGTATAAGAAAGCTCATCAAGAAGCCCAACTACATTTCGGTAGTTAACAACTTCTTGGATATCTCTGGGGCGGCCGTAAACGTTCAATCCCTCCAATATTTTCTTTGTTTGTATTAGAGTTAGGTCGTTTCCTTCGATATGGGTTCCGTGATATACGGTTCTTACTATTGCGTCGGATTGGAACTTCTTTTCGAAAATAGGAACCAGGGGAGCATTTTCGATTATTTCTTTGGCGGCCTCAATTGCCCCGACGTTTTTCAAAATTTTATTGGAAACGACAAACTTTGGGGCGTACATTGCAAATTAATTATTGCAAATTTTGCGGAAAATACAAGTTACTTTGTGAGGTTAAAAAGAACTTCGGGGATTTTATCGGCAAGCTCATCCGCACTGTAATTGGTCCCGCGACTTGCGTAAAGTTCATCACCCGTGGCTTTTGTTATATATGAAGAGGCGGCAGCCGCCAAAAAGGAGTCGTTTTTGGCAAGAAGCGCAACGGCAAGCCCCGCCATAACATCTCCCGTTCCTCCTTTGGTAAGGCCGGCGTTTCCGTTTGAGATTTCAGCGCATTTATCTTCTTCGCAAACAAGAGTTGTTGGGCCTTTTTGAACAATTATGCAGCCCCGCCTCTTGGCTGCCGCCTGGGCATCCATTTTCCCAAATAAAAGTTCGAACTCTTTTTTGTTGGGAGTAAGAATCGCTCCTTTGGGAATCCAGTCGGCGTCCATTACTTGCAAACTCCCCGCGTCAATCACCCAGCGTTTTTTAGAGAATTTTTTTAACAATCTTTCCGTTATATCTCGACTGACCTTCGCAGTCTCGTCGTAACCACCACTGCGCTGACTTCGAGGAACTTTCTCAGACCTAAAGCGCATAAAACCGGGCCCGATTAAGACCGCATCACTTTTTGCAATATAATCCTCGACCTCCTCCCACGGAACCCAGATGAAGGATGATAGTTTCGATTTTAACTGCTCCGCCACCCTCCCGACCGAAGGCTCGGGTGAGGCGAAAAAGACCATATCAACAATTCGCGAGGCAACTTTTAAGGCTAAAAGTGGGGCTCCGTGGAAAAGCGACGAGCCTCCGATAATAGTAACTTGACCATTATCCTCGCCTGAGGACTCACTGGTAGGCCTAAAAAGTTTTTTTAACTCTTGGGGGGTAAATTTTTCCACCAATTAAATATCAGTCCGTTTGTGCCAATCGTCTATTTGAGCATCTTTTATTTCTTCTCTAATCACTTCCGGTGGTTTTTGTGGAAGAAGTTGTTCTTGGCTAGGGATTTCTGGAATTGTAGAGGTTAGTTGCCAGGCTTCCACATAGTTTTTATCCGGATGCCTTCTGAGGGGAGTCCATCTGGAATTCTCCGGTATTTTCCCCTTAGGAGAGCGATAAGCCTGTTCAATAATCTGTCCAATTTGATAAGGTTTCCTTTTCTTTACTTCCGGTCTGGGGGAAAAGTCTTTTTGTTCCGTCATACTTTAGATTTTAACTTTCCAGCTTAATTTTATCCACTTTTTTAAAGTCTTCAATAAAATGCGGGTCGGCCGTTGTTATTATTGTTTGCTGTTTATCCGAAACCTTCATGACCACTTTCCTGTGAGAATGGTCCAACTCCGATAAAATATCATCAAGAAGCAGTGTAGGTCTTTCCCCCGATATCTTCTCTATGAAAGCAAGTTCGGCAAGTTTAAGCCAGAGAACCGCCATTCTTTGTTCCCCACGGCTTCCGAATCTTGCCAAGTCTCTTTTTTCCTCTTTAAAAATAAAATCGTCTCTATGGGGACCAACTAGGGTCGTTGCGGCAGCAATTTCTTCTTCCCCGTACTGCTCGAGTCTTGATTCGGAAATTGCACTTCTGTCGTACTCAAGCTCGAATTTTTCTTTGTTTATGGAAGGATTTTTGTTAATAAACTCAATTAACTCTCCCCTTTTTATCGAAATACAATCGCCGTTTTTGATTAGCAGCTTGTCCCAAAAAAGAAGTTGGGAGCGGGATGTCCCTTCTTCCCTAATTCTTAATAGAAGTTTATTTCTCTGCCTAAGGCCTTTTTCGTAGGAAAGGCTTGCCCTTCGATATTCTCTATCAACTTGAAATAAGACGCTGTCTAAAAATCTACGCCTTAAACTTGGAGATTCTGTAACCAAATCGAGGTCCCAGGGCCCAAAAAGAGTAACTTTTAAGTTTCCGGCAAAATCAATCAGTCTTTTAGATACTCCTTTAACTAATAACTTCTTCCTTGCGATTTTCTCAGGTCTGGAAGTGCCTATATCCACCAAGCCCCGGGTCAAAACCGCTTCCAAATCGATAGTTTCTCCGTCTTTTTTTACCCTTCCTTTAACTCTTGCTATGTCTCTCGAATAATTTATCATTTCTTCTTCCAACCTTGCCCTAAAACTTTTTCCGGTGGAAAGAACGTAAAGACCTTCCAAAATATTCGTTTTCCCCGATGCATTCGGACCAATAATAACAGTTACTTCTTCAGAAAATGAAAGAAGTTTATCCTTAAAATTTCTAAAGTCCGTAAGACGAATTTTTTGTATGACCATTATTAGAATAACCGACTAGAGTCGTTGACAAACAGGGCAGAAGTAGGTTCCGCGGCCGCCGAGGAAAATTTTAACAAATTTCGCTTTGTGGCAGCGCTCGCAGGGCTCGCCGTCTCTGCCGTAAGCCAGGGTGTGTCTTTGATACTCCCCTTCCTGTCCGTCGGGAGTAACAAATGCAAGCTCGCTTGCTCCACCGTATTTTATTCCTTCTTTTAAGACTTCGAGTATCGCGCTGTAAAGAATTTTGGCTTCTCTTTCACCAATCTCATTGGCAGGTCTTTTGGGACTGATTTTTGCTAGCCAAAGAGCATCATTTGCATAAATATTCCCTACCCCTCCCAACTTCTCTTGGTCCATCAAAACTATCTTTATTGGACGAGTGCTTTTTGGAAGAATTTGTTTAAATAAATCTAAAGTCAATTTGCCAAAAGGCTCCGGCCCCAATTTCTTGATGAAAGGAATTTCTTCGACATCTTTTGTTTTGACAACTTTTATCCAACCGAAACGCCTCACGTCGTTGTAATAAAGCGCACCACCCCGATCCAGGCTAAAAATAACGTGTGTGTTTTTTCCCGGAATACCCCCAAAAACCTTTTTGGAAAGCTCCTCGGGAGCTTTTAAATTCGGGCCTCGATAGATAAATTGTCCGGTGAGCTTTATATGGGCAACTATCGAGTAGTCGTTAGAAAGATCAATCACGGTAACCTTTCCGAAGCGCCTTACTTCAGTAACTTTTCCTCCTACTAAATTTTTCTCTCCTTCAGATAGAATTTTGCGATTTTTAACCTCAACAGCGGCTACCCGATGACCCTTCAGGTATTTATCCAGCTGTCCCCTAATTGTTTCAACTTCAGGAAGTTCCGGCATGTTTATTAACGAAATCCACTATTTCTCCCTTAAATCTCTCCTTGGAAAACCTTTTGGCATTTGCCTGCAATTTAGTTTTATCCCAATTAATTTTATTTAGCTTTTGAATAGCACTCCCCACTGTTTTCTCATTCGTATCGTCAATCAATAATCCTGTTTCCCCGTCAACAACCGACTCCTTAAACCCTCCCCCGTTAAATGCAATAACAGGCGTTCCTGCTGCCTGTGCCTCCACAACCGACATCCCAAAATCTTCGTCTCTTGCAAGAGCGACAAAACCCTTCGCTTTTCCATAAAGGGTGTAAAGTTTTTCGTCTGTTACTCTTCCTAAAAGTTCAATATTTCCTCCGCTTAGTTTCTCGAGCTGTCTTTTAATATCGGCGAATCCATAGGTTTCACCAACTATTTTAAGTTTGAAATTGAGTTTCCTGGCCAGCCTCGCGGCCTCCTCAAGCCCTTTGGCGCCCACTAGCCTAGAGACAATCAAAAAGTAGTCCTCTTTTCTAAGATTTTTAGTAGCCTCAATTATCTTCTCAACTTCAACCGGCGGATAAATTACCGTAGAACTCTTACGGTAAAATTTTCCAATCCTTGCTGCAACATTTTTTGAATTGGCTATAAAGTAATTCACTTTTTGGGCCGTTGTGAAGTCGTACATCCTTATAAAATGCCCAACAATTGCCGCATATATTTTTACCGGCCAATATTTGGTAAATTTGACACTTTGTTGATAGCCGTAAAGCCACCTGGGAGGTGTGTGACAATAACAGATGACTTTTGTCTTGGGCCCAACTTTAAACCCCCTGGTGACGTACCAGCCGGCTGAAGTTATAACCAAATCATATTTGGCCAAATCAAAATTTTTCCAAATTACTGGAATTAAAAATCGTAAGGGACTATAAAAATTGTCTATCTTAAGAATCGGAGCTAGAAAACTTTCAATTATTTTTTTGCCATTAAATTCTTTGTCGGCGGTTGAGCCCTTAACTCTAAAAGCTGTATAAATGGGAACATTAGGGAAAATCTCGGTTAGGGTTTTTAAAACTCTTTCCGCTCCTCCGTACTCCCTTATATAATCATGGACTAAAGCTATTTTCATTTTTAAAGTAAGGGCATCTGTTTCTCGTCATCCAAACTTTTTCCTACCTTCTTGACCCTCTCGGTTAAGGTCTTAAAACCGAACTTTGAGAATAAATCGAGTACCGCTTGAGAGTCAATATCCCACCTACCACACGCCCCTATGTCAAGTTTTACTGGGGTATCTTTAACAATAGTTGCCAATCTCAAGGAGAGTTTTACATCATCTTTTCCTTTGATTAGTTTTTCCCTTACTAACGGCGAAATTTCCTCTAAATGAGCATAAATTCCATCCAAATTTATATACTTTTCCAGAAGGGAAATTGCGGTTTTTGGACCGATACCAGCGACTCCGGGGTAGTTATCGGAGGGGTCTCCGACCAATGCTTTATAGTCCGCAACTTGTTTTGGGGCAATCCCTAACTTTTCTTTTACCTCTTCCTCCCCCATTAGTTTGGCGGATGATAAACCGACAATCGGCAAATACACTTTTACCCTCCCCCCTACAAGCTGCAAGATGTCCCTGTCGCCAGTAACAATTACCACGTCTTGTCTTGCATCGCCCGCCAAGGTCCCAATCACATCGTCCGCCTCGAAGCCTGCTTTTGAATAAATGGGGATTCCAAAGGCTTCAAGTACCTTTTTCGCCTTTTCAAATTGGCCGGAAAGCTCATCCGCCATGGCAGGGCGTTGTGCCTGATATGGTGCGAATTCTTTGTGACGAAAGGTTGGCTCTTTTTCATCAAAGCAAACGGCAATATGGGTAGGTTTTAAGTCCTGAATAACCCTAAGAAGCATGGAGATTAGCCCGTAAACAGCATTAATCGGTTCTCCGCGCTTGGTTGTTAAAGGAGGAAGAGCATGGAAAGCCCGATGAAGAATGGCATTTCCGTCAATCAAAATTAGTTTGCCCACAAACCTATTTTACTACCTTTTTTGCCCCAACAATCTTCTCAAAGTCGTCTTTATCGAGGGTTTCTTTTTCCATAAGTTTCTCAACCACATTATCAAGGGTCTTCTTTTTTGCTCTGATAATCTTTAGGGCTTCTTTGTAGCAACTATCAACTATTTTCTTGACCTCATTGTCTACCCTTTCCTGCATCGCTTGGGAAACAGGAGACTGCTCATACCATTCGAGTTGGCCAAAGTCCCCAAGTCCCATCTCGGGGCCCAGATTAATAGGTCCTAATTCACTCATCCCCCACTCAATTACCATGGCCCTTGCAAGTTTTGTAGCTTGAGAAATATCGTTTGCAGCCCCCGAAGTCATTTCGTTAAAAACAACCTCTTCTGCAGCTCTCCCCCCTAACATGGCTGTTATTTGCTCTACGATTCTGCTTTTTGTTTCGTGGGTCCTATCTGCCGCAGGCGGAATAAGGGTGTGTCCCAGGCTCATTCCCCTTGCGACTATCGAGATCCTATGTACCGGGTCCATCTTGGGAAGAATGTGAGTAACAATGGCGTGTCCTGCTTCATGATAGGCAGTTATTTTTCTGTCTTCTTCTCTTTGGAGTTTTTTCTTGGCGGGCCCAAGCTTCACCTTGGTTGCCGCCTCTTCAACATCTTTCTCTCCAATTTGGGTCTGATTGTCTCTGGCTGCTAATATGGCTGCTTCGTTTAGCATATTTTCAAGGTCCGCCCCAGAAAATCCAACGGTTCTATCAGAAACCCTTTCCCAATTAATACCTTTGGCGAATTTCTTTCCTCTTGCGTGAATCTTTAAAATTGCAAATCTACCTTCTTTGTCCGGCATATCTAAAACCACACGTCTATCGAATCTTCCGGGTCTTAGAAGAGCGGGGTCAAGTAAATCTCCCCTATTTGTCGCTGCAACGACTATCACGTTGTCATTTGGGGTAAACCCGTCCATCTCAACCAAAATCTGATTCAGGGTCTGTTCCCTCTCATCGTGGCCACCCATAAGTCCTCTCCCTCTTTGACGTCCTATTGCATCAATTTCGTCAATAAAGATTATTGAGGGTGCTGCTGCTTTGGCCTGAGCAAAAAGGTCCCTAGCCCTCGAAGCCCCGACACCTACGAGCATTTCCATAAACTCACTTCCCGCCATGCTAAAAAATGGAACGCTGGCTTGGCCCGCCACCGCTCTCGCCAAAAGGGTCTTGCCAACTCCCGCCGGCCCAAGAAGAAGTACCCCCTTAGGAGTTCTTGCTCCTATTTTTCTATATTTTGCCGGATTTTTTAAGAAATCGACGACTTCCTCGAGCTCTTTTTTAGCGTCCTCGACGCCCGCAACGTCGTTAAAAGTAACCGACTGCTTTCCTTTGGCAAAAAGCTTTGCACGGGAACGGCCGAAGGAGAAAATATCTTGCGCCCCTTTATTTTGGGCACGGAGAATAAAGAAAAAGAAAGCGGCCATAAGTCCAAGGGGTAAAACTATACTTAAAACCTCTCCAAAAACCTTGGTTAATGTCTGGTCCACCACACTATAGTTAACCTTTGTCGGGTCAATATCAGCTTTATCAAGAAGGTCAGAAAAGTTCTCGTTTGGCTCCTTTACCGTATATTTCACTTCCCCACCTTTGTAGGTTAAAACTATTCTTTCATTCTCGACAAGAATCTTCTCCACCTTCTCTTCTTTGATGTCGGCAACGGCCTGCGAAATATCCAATTTTTCGCTTGAACCCTTCATATCAACCGCCGAAAAAAATAAAGGAAGGATAAAAAGAAGAACAAAAAAGCCCAGTAACACCGTCCAGAGGTTTATCTTAAGCTTGAATTGGAATCTTTTTTCTTTGGCCATGGCCGTAAATTATAACACCTATGGGGCAAGACCCATCGCTTTTTTGGTTTCTTCCAGAGTTTCTCTTGCAACTTTCTTGGCTTTAGCTGCTCCTTCTGCTAGGATTTTATCTACCAACGCCGGATTTTCCTCAAATTTCTTCCTTCTTTCTTGAATGGGTTTGAGTTCATCATAAATGGCTTTGGCAAGTCCCTCTTTGAGCTCGGAATAGCCTATTCCAGCCCCCGTGTAAGCCTTCTCATATTCCTCCCTTTTTTCCTTTCCTTGCAAAAGTTCAACGAATTTCAAAAGATTGGCAACCCCTCCTTTTTCGGGAACCTTCTCTCCACATCCCTCATCGGTGGGCGCTCCCGCCAGCCTTTTTCTTATCGTTTCAAGCTCATCCGTAAGATTAATATAGCTTCCTTCAATACTCTTACTCATCTTTCCTTCCCCCGTTAGAGCCGGAATATATTCCCCTTTTGTGGCAAATCTTTTAGGTTCGGGGAAATTGGTTCCGTATTCGAAGTTCATCTTTCTTGCAATCTCGCGGGCAACCTCAAGGTGTGGCTCTTGGTCAATCCCGACGGGAACCGAATCTGCCTTATAAATTAAAATATCTGCAGCCATGAGAACCGGATAATAAAGAAGTGCAATCGTATTATTCTCTGGATATTGTTTTACCTTGTCTTTATAAGTGGGCAGGTGCTGCATTCGAGCAATGGAAACAACCGTAGAAAAAAGATAGGAAAGTTCGATATGCTCTGGGATTTGGGATTGGACAAAAATTGTAGATTTTTCAGGGTCGAGCCCTGCGGCCAAATAATCCAAGACAACTTCGCGAACGTCGTCTTTAAGGGTCTTTGGGTCGTAAGGTGTGGTCAATGTGTGAAGGTCTGCAACCATATAGAAAGTCTCGTAATCAGGGTCCTCTTGTAACTCCAACATGCCCTTGACCGCACCTAAATAGTTTCCCAAATGTAGGCGGCCGCTTGCCCGAATACCAGAGAGTACTCGCTTTGTCAATCGTAAAACGCGTTTTCCCATACAGGCTGATTTTAGCTTAAATAAGGCCAAAAAGGAAGAAAAAGGGGGTGCCAGCGACAGGGATTGAACCTGTGACCTCGGACTTATGAAATCCTCGCTCTGCCACTGAGCTACGCTGGCTCGCTTTTCCAGGAACCAAGAGTGGCAAAAGCTTCTTCGCTTGTACCTGCCAATCTTGATTCTATTACTTCAAATCCAGGGAGTCCTTCCTCTTTAAAGGTTAATTTTGCTTTTGCTAAAAGCTAATTATTCGGCAGTTTCCGCGCAATAATCAACAGGTAGCCTCCCTCAGCAGGTCTCGCCCATTCAATATATTCGAGCCTGTTCCAGGTTTGAAACCAAGCCTCTCATTCCATTTGTGTTGCGGGGCCAGGAGTCGCGCCTGGCCTGGAAGATTATGAGCCTTCCGTGCAACTGTACACTACCCCGCACGTTGTCAAGCGCGTATATTATACACTACAAAAATAGCTTCAGCCACTTCTTCCAGGTCGGGTCCGGTAAAACATCTTCCTCTTCGGCAATACCGGGTGCAATTTTTTTTAAAGTCTCTTCATCCGGTAAAACCACTACTATCTCCCCCTCTTTGGCCAATCCGAGTTTGTCTCTGAGCTGCTTTTCTATATACTCTTCTCCTTTAACCTCGGCCAGTCTTCTTTCCGTCTCTTCATTTTCTTTTCTTAACTTCTCTACTCTCTCCTGAGCTTTACCAATCCTTTTCTCTGCATCGGCTATTTTTGAAATGTTCCTAATAAGTGAAAGGAGAAAAAGAAAGCCTAAAAATAGTCCTACATAAATGTAATAGGACTTAAGTTTGACTTTAACCTTGTCCCAAAAAAGATTTTTCCTCATTGCCCCATAATATATTGACCTAGGAAAAAATTGTGATACTATATAGCTCTAGCCTATATCTTGCCCCTAGTTGATTTTGACGAAAGTCTTAATTAGATTATGACACAAGAACCACTTAAAAGCCTGCTTCCAAAGTTCGTAGAAAGCTTAAAAGAAAAGGGCCGCTCTCCTGCGACCGTCTTGGCCTATAGAGCAGACCTCGAACAACTCATCCACTTCCTACAAGACCGAAATAAAGTTCTTGTAGACCAGGTTAGGCCGGACGATTTGGAAGCTTTCAGGGATACACTTCTTTCTGAAAAATATACTCCAAAGAGTGTTTCCAGAAAACTAAATGCAGTCAAAACTTTCTTTAGATGGCTCTTGGCCGAGAACCACATAATTACCGACCCTTCGGCCAACGTCGCACACCCCAAAATAGAAAGCTCACTTCCCAAGTTTCTTTCCCAACTCGAGTATCGCGCCTTAAGGGATGTTGTCAGGGGTGATACCCGAATTGCAGCAATTGTTGAGCTTATTTTACAAACAGGAATGAGAATTTCGGAAGTAGCAAACTTGAAGCTTGAAAACGTTAAGGTAGATACCGCCAAAGTCGAGGCCTACGCAACCCAGCCCGAGCGAACAACTCCTCTAAATTCCCCCGCCAAAGATGCTCTTAATGGCTATCTGGCAAATAGGCCCAAGGCCGACTCCCCCTATTTTTTTGTGAGTAAAAACGGAAAGCCCTTGGCGGTAAGAAATATAAGAGCCGCAATCGACAGATATATGCAAAGGGCAGAAATTCCAAGCTATTCGGTAAACGACTTAAGAACCACATTTATAGTTGAAAATCTCAAGGCCGGAGTCGACTTGGTTCTTCTTTCCCAGGTTACGGGCCACAAAAGGCTCTCAACCACCGAGCGTTATTTGGAACTGGCGCAAGTAACGGAGCCTGGCAAGCGCCAAACCCTTCAGGAGCTTTAATTTTCTCATTCTGTGGGCTCTGATAGAGTCGAACTATCCTCTGTACTTTATAAGAGTACCGTCCTAGCCGATGAACGAAGAGCCCTCGAGGCTATATTATATCAGAAAGAGGCTGCTGAAGTTACTTTTTCTTCCTTTTATAATTAACGGTTCCCTTTATTTCTTCCCAATCCCGAACTTTTCTAATCCTCAAATTCTTCTTCCAAACCGTCTCAAGGAGTGAAGCGTCTACCTTTTTTCCCTTGGCAAACCCAATTAAAGCAACCATATCCTTGGGGAAGCATTTTCCGCCAAAACCCCGAACGGTTGTCACATCCAAATGAGTTGTCCCGATTCTTTTATCCGCAGCAACCATACCTTTAACCTCCTCGTATTTAATCCCCAAAGCCGTGCAGAGGTCGTACATTTCATTGGCAAAGATGACTTTGGTGGCCAAAAGCGCATTACTCATATACTTAACCATCTCCGCTGTCGTCGAGTCGGTCAGAAAAATTTTACCCTCCGGCCCGTAAAGGTCTTGATAAAGGCTGGTCAATCTGGCGGAAACTTCGGGAGAGAAAGCTCCAATAACGGTTCTATCCGGTTTTAAAAAATCGCCCAAAGGATTGGCTTCGGTCAAAAACTCCGGATTCATAGCAAAGAGGGTCTTAGGATATTTCTTTTTATAGGAAGCGGTTGTGCCCGGAACGACTGTTGATTTGACAATCAAAATTTTGTCTGTTCCAACCAGCTTGGGAGCAATTTTTCCAACCATTTCGTCAATAATGGAAAGGTCGATGCCGGAATAGTCGGAAAACATCGGTGTCGGCAGGCACAGAAAGATAAATTCAGACTCTTTAATAACTTTTTCGAGGGTGTAGGGACCCTTTTCCCTGGAGAACCAATAGATTTTGTGCCCTTTGGTTTCAAACCCCTTACCAACCGCCTGCCCCACAACTCCCCATCCGATGATTCCTATTTTTGCCATACAAAGTGAAAGATTATCACAACTTGGCTCGCCTGACAATCTCGGCGTCAACCAGCCTGACATCTCGACCATACTTAAGGCGACTCATTTCTTTAATTATTTCGGAAACCCTCGGGTTTTCATTGGCTTTTTGGACAACCAAATCTTTAGTTAAATCCATCGAGAAAGGTGGAACGGGTTCATTGTTGACTATGGTTTTAGTATATGCGTGATACCTCTCAATATTCAAAAGATCGTCCTCCCCAAATACTGGAGTGAATTCGTGGGCAAGATACGAGGCGTCGGTTACTCCAACTCTAAAACATATAAGAGTTCCGACATTTCCGAAAACCGCATTTTTAACTTCCTCCTCAACTTGACCTATAAATTGGTTCGCTACGCAAAGTCCGAGTCTATACTTTCTAGCCTCGGAAAGAATTACTGCAAAGTCAGGGGTTGCAAAGTTTTGAAATTCGTCGACATAGAGATAAAAATCCCTACGTTTTTCTTCTGGGACATCCTGCCTACTCATGGCGGCCATTAGAATCCTGGGAACAAGAACCAAGCCCAAAAAGTTCGAATTCTCTTCCCCCAATCGCCCCTTGGCCAGATTTATAAACAAAATTTTACCTTCATCCATAACTTTTCTTAAATCAAAAGAGCTTTGTGACTGGCCGATAATGTCCCTTATGAGTTTATTTGTAACAAAACGGCCAAACTTCGATACTATATAATCCAAAACCTCCGACTTGTGGAAATCAGCTGTCTGAGCAATCTGGTCTGTCCAATATCTTCTTACAATCGGGTCCTGTACCTTCGGCAAGAGTTCCTGAACAAAGCTCGCGTCGGTTAGAATTCTCATAACCTCTACAAAAGTGTTTCCCTCTTCACTCATGGCTGTTAACATCGCGTTTCTTACCGCATGCTCAAATCTGGGACCCACTATTCCGGTTTTATAGGGGTCAAAAAGCTTGTACATCATATTAATAACCGCCGTCGCCGCGAAATGTTTTTCATCCTCCGTTTTTGCCTCAAGAAGGTTTAACCCCACGGGCCGCTCGGTATCTCCCGGATCAAAATAAATGACGTCTTCTGCCCGCTCCGGTGGAATAAGTTTAAGTAAATCTTCAATTGCCTGGCCGTGGGGGTCCATAAAACATATCCCCTTTCCTGCCCTAATATCCTGAAGAATCATTTCCTTAAGAAGCTCGGACTTACCTGTGCCGGTTTTCCCTATCATGTATATGTGCCTCATTCTATCTTCGTCCCCAATGTGAATCGGCCTTTTTAATCCTCTATAAGTACTAACGCCAAGATACAGTCCCTCTGTCGGTATCTCCGATGGAGCGGGTGCGGTTTTTGAGTAAAGCCAATGAATGTGCGGTGTAGTAACTTGCTTATTCGGAAAATGATAAATAGTTGCCAGCTCTTCCGAGTTTAGGATAGAAGAATGGTTTCCAAAAACATGGAACATCGGCTGGTATCTATAAAGAAAGTCCTCCATGAATGCCCCCTTGCTTCTTATTTTTCGGCCCTTTAGGCTGTTAAATTCTCCGGCGAACTGTTCAAAAGCGGCCGAAATATTGGATAGATGCGTCTTTGCCATCTCCAAGCTTCCCGAAACTACAACCATTCTTATAGAAGTCTCGAAACCGGGTTTCCCTATTTTTGATTCGATTGCCTCAAGGGTCTTGGCAGAAGTCGCAAACTTTGCTTTCTCTGGGTCAGACTCTTGTTTTTTGGTATCCGAAATAAATTTCCTGCCTTCTTTCTGCCAAGAGGAGTCTGCCGGAGAAAGTAAAATCTGAATTGCTGCAGCCTCCCCGTCCCCCATTTTTGCAAGGGCAGAAGTTAGTGCCGCCAAGGGGTCCGTGGGAAGTTCTTTAAAAGTTTTTAAGGGGTAGAAATTACTCCTTGAAAGCTGAAGTGATTTATATGCAACTTTTCCTTCTTCCGGGAAGATATTATATTCTTCCACCTCGATAATCTCGGCGTCCGGATATGCTCCGTGAATCTGCTTTTCAACCAAATCTTTCAAAGATTTGGGGGCCCAGACGTAAAACTTGATCTCTTCTTTTTTGCCGACTATTTCAAAAGATATTGTGGGCTGAACGGAAAGTTTTTGCTTTAAGCCGCGCTTTTTTATCGAATAAAGAGAAGCAAAAAGCTGTTCCATCGCATCGATTTTTATTTCGTTTCCTCTTGGAACCGCAACCGCTAAAAGAACCGAATCTATAGACCTCTCCTCTCT
>Ga0315291_10000996_pt1 | contig 38158 bp, 42 predicted proteins | sample YL17G12_20_MG_FD_203070 | JGI IMG/M metagenome (GOLD analysis project Ga0315291, IMG submission 203070) | Sediment microbial communities from Yellowstone Lake, YNP, Wyoming, USA - YL17G12_20 | ecosystem: Environmental > Aquatic > Freshwater > Lake > Sediment | place: USA: Wyoming | collected...
CGGCCGGGCATCAGGCGGGCCGGGGCCGACCAGGCCACGGCCGCCGTCTTCGACGCCGCCGCTCGCATCGAGCAGGCGCGCCAGGCCACCCTCGCCGAGTTGGCGAAGGTCGAGAACCCCGAGATCCAGGAGATGGCCCGCGCGGCCGCCGCCGGCGACATGGGCCAGGCCGTGTCGCAGGCCTCCAAGGCGGCCGACCGGTTGCTGGGCACGCCCGGGGCGGGCGCCGCATCGGAGGCCGACCGCCGCCGCGTGGCCGACGGGCTCACGGGCGCCGCCCCGACGGCCCTCCGCGAGCGCCTGCCTGAACTGGCCGCCCAACTGCGGGCGTGCGCCGAGGCCATGCGCCAGGCCGACGCCGATGCCGTCCGCCGCGCCCTCCAGGACCTGGCGATCCGCATGATGCAGGACCTCGGCGATCGTCCCGGATCCGGCCCGCGCGACCTGATGGCCGCCGTGGCCGAGGCCCGCCGCGCGATGGGCCTGCCCGATCTGCCCGCGCCCGATGCAGGGGGAGGCGCGATGCAAGGTCGGGGATACCCCGCCGCTTCCGCCTCCGCCAAGGCTTCCGGCCTTCGCAGCCGAAGCGGCTGCTTCGGCGGAGTAGGCTCGGCGGACAGGTCCGCGGCGGGCTCGCAGCCGCCGGGCACGGCCGCCGCCCCCGGCGGGGCCGGCCTGGGCGCGGCCGCGCACGCCGTTTCGGCCGAGGTCCGTCCCGAGGACCGCGACGTCGTCCGCCGCTACTTTGGCGGATGACCTTGGGCCGGAAAGGAGAAACCGATGAAGCCCCGTCCGTGGATCGTCCTGCTCCTCGCCCTTCCGGCGGCCGTGCTGGTGCTCGCGCTGGCCTCGCGGGCCGACCTCTGCCGCTCTGCCTGCCGCAACGAGGAAGACCCCGGCTACACCGACACTTGCTTCGGCCGCGACATCCACGGATTCGTGGGTTTCCGCTGCGTGCGCCGGCCGGCGCCCGAAAGAGGTTCCTGACACCTTTTTTACGACGCGTAACTGTGCATGCCGCCGGAGAAGATGCGGGCCAGGTTCACCCAGAGCAGCGTCAGGACAATCGCCGCCAGCCCCGCCATCAGAAAGGCGCAGTTCGCACGCCTGAAGCGCAGAGCGAACATGTATCGGAAGTGGAAGTACGCCAGGTACACCAGCCACGAGATAAACGACCAGAGTTCCTTGGGGTCCCAGTTCCAGTAGTCGCCCCAGGCCCGTTTGCCCCACCACATGCCCAGCACCAGGCCCAGCGTCAGCAGGGGGAATCCCAGGCGGGCGAGGCGGTTGGCCGACTGCTCGTAGTCAAGTGCCGCCGCGTCGCCCCGCGGGCGGTCGCGGAAGAGGCCCAGGAACGCCGTCGGCACGGCCGCCTTCGCCAGGATGACATACGAGAGCATGTACGCCGCCACGTGCGGGATGAAAAGGAAACTCTTGAGCGCCGGCGGCAGGTGCTGCACCTCGGCCTTGAAGAGGAACCCCGCCGGGAAGAGGATGATCGCTCCCAGGACGGCATCGGCCCCCTCGCCGCCCACTTTCAGGAACCGCCGGCAAAAGAGCGAGATGGGCCACATCAGCATGCCCAGGCACAGGAACACCTCGAACATGTTCTGGAGCGGGGCGTGTTTGACCTCGACCCACCGCAGGATGAACGCCGCGCCGGCCACCGCGAAGCCGGCGACAAAAAGGCCCGTGCCGGCCGCCTTTTTGCGGCGCGCAAAGGCCAACGCCGCCGCCAGGTACAGGGCCATGACGACGTATATCAGGATGCCCAGGTCTGTCAGTTTAACTGCCATAATCGTCTTTCGCCGCTCGTCTTAAACGCAGAGGACGCGGAGAACGCAGAGCAAAATTAAATTAAATCAGAAAAGGACATTCCTTGATGTTGATTTTGCCCTCTTTTCTCTCCGCGTTCTCTGCGCCCTCTGCGTTCAATTCCTTCGCCCGAGACCCCTCGCCCATGCGACAACAGGCTCGCCCCAGAACCGCCAGAACGCCCCCAGCGCCAGCAGGAAAAGCCCCGCGTAGACGACCATGAGGCCCGAATCGCTCACGACCGAAAGGATCGTGTAGGACTCGTTCCTGGAATCGTACGAATGCTGGTAGAAATGGTAGCCGCCCCGGTGCAGGGGATCGTTGACCTCGATCGTTGCGGCCGCTACCGTGCGTCCGCCCTCGCGGACTTCCACGTGGCTCTTGTACGCGCTCACGTCGCCGACGGGCTTCAACAGGTACAGTTCCGGCGCCAGGTTGTCTTCCATGTCGCCGTGGCCGGGCGTGCGGCCGCGCACCAGCGGGTCCAGGGACAGCCGGGCCAGGTCCGCCCCGGGGTCGGGCAGGAGCCACTCGGTGCTCGTGCGGTCGCCGTACGCCAGTTCCACCTCCATCGCGGGCACATCGGACGCCGGGTCTTCCTCGGCGCCGGCCGGCTGCGGCAGGGCGTAGTGCAGGAGGAGCCGGGGCTCGCCCGGTTCGGTCCGCACCGGCGTGGCGAACTGGGGGAGGACATAACCTTCCCAGATGGGCTCGTCCTTGTCCGAGACCCGGACCTGGAGTGCGGGGTTCCGGCCGGGGCCGCCCACATCGATCACCTGGCGCTGCGGGCCGCTGCCCATGACCTTGAGGTTCTCAAAGACCTTCACCACGCGCAGGGTGACGGCGGGGTCCTGGAGCGTCGCCTGGGCGTCCACCTGCGGCGGCAGGACGGCCAGTTTCCGGCCGCCGGGGTCCGTGACGACCAGCAGCGCCTTGGCGTCGGGCGGCAGCGTCGGCCGCGCGTGCGGCAGGTACCGCAGCACCTTCAGGCGCACGTCGGTGAAGGGGACCTGCACCTGGAGGCCCACGTCCCAGGCAAACTGCCGCTGGCGGTGGACGGGGTTGCCTTCGGCGTCGAGCGCGGGCGCGGCCACCATCAGGCCCCACGTCTCGCGGTCCGGCGGGTAATGCTCCAGCGAGAAATCCTTCAGGTACAGCGCAAAGGGGAGGGTGGCCAGGGGGGTCTGGAGGTCGGCGGCGAGGATGCGGTTCTCGGCCTCGCCCTCCAGGATGGGCATGTAGCCCGAGGGGACCTTGTGGTCGCCGAGCCAGGCCTCCCGCAGTTCGTGGGCCTTGATGGAGCCCCACATCGCCCCGACGAGGATGAGCAGGACGCCCAGGTGCATCGCCAGGCCGGCCGGCGCGGCCACCAGGCGGCGCAGGCGGCGGAACGCGGCAAAGCCCGCCACCAGGAGGCCCACGGCCAGGAGCCAGAAGACGACCATCGGCCAGGAATTGAAGAGGGCCGTGGCATCTTCCGCCCCGAGGCGCGCCCCGATGGCCGAGAGGACAATCAAGAGCAGGATTGCCGCCAGGACCGACCCGAGGATCGCTTGCCGCAGGGTCTTCATCGGCGTAATAGTAGCAGGCGGCCCGGACGGTGACAACCCCCGCGCGCAAGACCTTACCGTGAACGCCCGGACCGGCAATTCGCTTCCTGTTTCGCCGGGCTTGCCACGGCGTCGCCCTGGCGAGCCGGGCGGGCATCCGCTGCATCTCGATCTCCATCGACGGGGCCGGAGCCGCCTCGCACGATGCCTTCCGCGGCGCTGCGGGGGCGGACGGTCGATGAATGGAAACTCAAGGCGAGCGCCGTTAATAACCACTGGCTCGACTGCCTGGTGGGCTACGCGGCGGCCGCCTCGATGCTTGGCGCCTCGCTCTTTCGCGGCGCGACGCCGAAGAAGGTCAAACGGAAACGGAAACACGTTGCCTACCTGTAGGAGAAGAAGCGATGGCAGCAGAACGTATCGCCCCGTCGAGTCGCCCCCGGCAACCCGGACGACCCAAGGGAAGCAAGAACGCAGTGGATGTGGTCGTCGTCGAGCGGTCACACCCGGCCGCCGTAGCCGCGGCTACTTTGGCGGGGCGGCGGAGGAGGCCTGCCCCAAGTGCGGCAGTGCCCGCCGGAGCGAATACTGGGGCCGCATGGTCCAGAAATGCCCCGGCCTCCGCGCCGATGCTACTCTGCGACCCTGCTCTGCGAAGCCCGCTGCGCAGGGCGAAGCAGAGAGTAGCGATGCTTCTTCGCTACGAGCCTACTCCGCCGAAGCAGCCACTTCGGCTGCGAAGGCTGGAAGCACGAGCGGCACGCCCTACACCGCCATCATCCCCGCCTTCGCCCTGCGCGCTACGGCGGGCAGGCGCCGCCGGCCGGCCACGGCACGGCTGTGGCCGTGCCAGGGTGCCGGTGCCTTGACTGCGGCCAGGTGCGGATTGACAAGGAGTATGGGTAGGGTGGTCCGTCAACGCGCGGTGGTCTTTGCTGTCGCTCTGGATGCAGGCCCAGGCGCTTGGCGATTCCTAGGTGCTGAGCCGCTGAATTCTGTAGCTACAAGGCACAACGATAGAGGTCTCTTTCCCAGTGTTTTCGGAGTACGTCACGTGGAGGCGGCGGCGTGGCGTCGCCATCTGGTCAAGCAACTCCTCCTCGAATTCGGCTACCGTGTGAGCCAAATGGAATTTCGTCTTGGTGTTCGCGATTAGCGTCTCCCCATCGGCTGCGTAAAAGACATCCTGCCCATCGAAAAGAATGCTCAGGACCTTGCTCTTCTCTTTGGACGGTCGAGTGTTTACGACATCCACTAAAACGTCTCTCTTGGTGCCCGGAACATAAAACAATTGCTTCTGGTAAGGGATAAGCGATTGCGCGATGAAGTCGAACGACCGGCAGAACTCCTTGGCGTCCTCCAAGAGAAAGGTGTCATCAAGTTTCTCTGTTTTCTTACGCTCGCGGAAGCGGTCGTGCGAATCAAAATAGATCTCGTAAAGGCTCCCGCTAAGAACGTGGAACGCGACCTCGGGGCCGAGTGCACCAAGTTTCAGCGCCAGCGCCGACAAGTACTCTTCTGCCTTATTCGACTTGCCACACGCTGCCTGGTAGAGATTTCGGCCAAGAACAAACAGCTCATCTTTGGTCGCGGCCGAGAGAGCGGCGCTGCCAAGGGCAGTGACAGCCGCATTCTGTTTGTACCAGTCGTGGCTACGGAGTTTGCCGATGATCTCGCTCAGCGGCCGACCTGCAACACACTCGAACCCGGAGTCCGCTCGCGCCTGCTGCGAGTACTCTGCAACGAAGTCTTCGGTGACGACGGCGGGATTGAAGAAAAAATCTCCCATGAGGGAGGTGTGTTCCCAAGAAACCTGTTTTGCCGATGTTGCAGCACTGAGCGTGTTTCTCACACGCTTAAACAAGTCCTCAACCGTTATGTTTTGTGTTCCGATGTGCTTGAGCAGTGCGGCCGTGAAAGACCCGTTGCCCCCGTCTCCGTCGTTCGCCACCTGTCCTGGCGAAGTCGCAAAGGCGATGATGGTGCCTTTGGGAGCATAGACGGGTGCCAGCCCGCGACTTCCGACGCCCCTCCACCTGCGTTCATATGGGTTGTTTCTGCAGGCATCGAGGATGATGATGCTCGTGGCATTGGCGCCTTTCTCCAGGACTTCTATGACCTTGTTGAGGGGAAGAGATGAGTATTTTGCGTCCATTTCGGCGCCAAAGTCCGTGTCTGTCGCGGTGAGGTAGTTGTCGCCTTCGATTTGCATCCCATGGCCCGCAAAAAAGAAAAGACCTACTTCGCAATCCTCAAGGTTAGTGGCAAATTGCCTCAACGCTGTCTGCATATCTTTGATCGTGGCGTCGCGCTGGAGGTCACACTCGAAACCAAGCGCTTTGAGTTTTAAGGAAAGCGCATCGGCATCGTTAACCGGGTTTCTCAGAGATTCCTCCGGATACGCAGCATTGCCTATGCAAAGAGCCTTTTTGTTCATGCCTGTTCTCTGGTTGCCCGATTCTCAACGCTGTGTGCTCGACCTGCGGACCCTCAATAGCGCACGGGCCATCCTCGCCAGACCGTATGCACATGCCTATGAACCAGGAGAGATATTCCAGGATGGCAACCGCCCACGCCCCGACGCTGATTTATCGTGCAACCCCCTGTTCCAGCAGGCTTGTTCACTGTGCAGGTCATGATCTTTTCCTCTTCTCTGGTCTGCTGGCCTCAACGCATCATTCATCGCGCCGATTGCAGCGCGTCTTCGACCTGCATCCGCCCTCGCTAGTGGCTTCGACACCCCTTGAAGTTGCAGCCCAGTCCTTTCGCCATCTTCGGTCGGGCGCAGCCAAAGTACAGCTCGCCTGTGGTCCGCGATTGACGGGCAACGACCTCTGGGTAACCACACTTGGGGCAAGGGCCGGTTTTCTCTCCCCGCCTCTCTGGGCGGTCCATCGGATTCTTTGGCATCGCTGACCCTCCTCGGCAGACGCTGCACGTCTACCCTCCGAAGATTCGGCGTCCTTGGCTCGCCATTATGTACGGTGAATTCGGCCTTTGCCAATACATTTTCTTTCTGGTGTTGCGTCCGGGCAACACCAGCCGTATAGATCAATAAGCGTACAATTGAACACGCGACGGGCGCGTCGGGCGGACTGATCATCCGCCAGTCGGGCCGGGTCGAAGGCAATGAAAGGCTGTGCAGGAGCCTGCACCTTCTGCACAGCCTTCTTCTTTTGGCCCGGCCCAGCCCGCCACGGCGGGAGCAGCGATGGCGACGTTTGCGGAACAGATGGTTGCGAAGTACGAGGCGCTGCTTCAGACGAGCGCCGGCCTGGACACCGTGTCCGTGGACGGGCAGTCGGTTCGGTACGCGGACGTGGAGGCGAAGTACCGGTACTGGAAGCGCGAGGTCGCCCGCGAGAAAGGCCAGCGGCCGCAGGCGGCAAGCATCAACCTGGGTGGATTCTGATGGATGGGCTTCTGCACAAGGCGCGGCGTTACCTGTTCGGCTACGATGCCGTCGAGTCGAAGAACCGGCGGCAGGCGCCGACGGGCCGCCTGCGCTCCGAGGACAAGGAACTCCTCCCCCACCAGCGCCGAAAACTCACCAGCGCCGCCCGCGACATCCAGCGCAACTTCACCATCGCCGCTTGGGCCATCCGAAAGCACCTCGACTACGTGAGCACGTTCTCGTTCCAGTCCCGCACCGGGAGCGCTGACCTCGACGGGCGGATCGAGAACCTCATGGACTGGTGGTCCCGGCCGGCGAACTGCGACGTGGCCGCGCGACATTCGTTCCCGCGCCTCGTGCGCCTGGCCGAGGAACGCCGCACGGTGGACGGCGACATCTTCTTCCTGAAACTCTCCGATGGCCACCTCCAGGCCATCGAGGGCGACCGCGTCCAGACGCCGACGAGCGGCCTGCCGCAGGGCATCCTCCCCACGGCGTTCGTCCACGGCGTCCAGGTGGACGAGGCGGGCCAGGCCCTGGGCTATGCCGTCTGCAAGCGGCCCATCACGGGCGGCGACCTTGCGTTCGAGCGGCTCATCCCGGCCGCGTATGTCGTCCACCATGCCTTCTTCGACCGTTTCGACCAGGTGCGGGGCATCTCGCCCCTGGCGGCGGCCATCAACACCCTGCGCGACACCTACGAGGGGTTCGACTACGCCCTGGCGAAGGCGAAGGTGGCCCAGATGTTCGCCCTGGCGTTCTACCGCGAGGCGGTCGAGCCGCTGGGCGAGGTGACCGGCGAGGATGCCGATGGCGACGGGACGCCGGAGAAGGGTTACCAGGTGGACTTCGGCCGCGGGCCGGTCCTCCTGGACCTGGAACCCGGCGATCGCGCGGAGTTCCTGGAGTCGAAGTCGCCCTCGACCGAGTTCCAGGCATTCACGCAGACGATGATCCAGACGGCCCTCAAGGGCCTGGACATCCCGTACTCCTTCTTCGACGAGGCCCACACGAACTACTCGGGCGCCCGGCAGGCCCTCCTTCAGTATGAGCAGTCGGCCGACGTGAAGCGCGGCGACGTGCGGCTCATGCTCGATAATCTCACGGCGTGGCGGCTGCGCCTGTTCATCGCCGACGGGGCGCTGGAACTGCCTCGCGGCATGACGCTGGCGAACCTGCGGTGGGAGTGGATCGCCAAGGGCATCCCGTGGATTGACCCGCTGAAGGAAGTGAACGCCGACATCGCCGCCATCGGCGCGGGCCTCGCGTCCCGCACCGACGTGCTGAAGCAGCAGGGCAAGGACTTCTTCGACGTGGCCGACCAGTTGGCGGCGGAAAACCAGTACCTCGAATCCCTGGGCCTGCCCACCAACGTCGCCGCCGCCAATGCCCAGATTGTGGAGATCACCAATGGCTGAGCCAGGGGCCATGACGCTGGAATCCGCCCGCCAGACGGGCCACGTGCCCGCGTCCGCCCTGCGGATGGTCGTCGGCCCGTTTGAGTTGGGCGACAACGGCGAGGGCGCCAAAAGCGCGCCCATCCACATGAAGGCCCGCACCGCCCAGCCCGTCCAGCACTGGTTCTGGGGCCGGGTGGTCCACGACATGGCCGGGATGCGGCTGCACAAGGACCGCATCCCCATCGACTACATGCACGACCCGGCCGAGGTCATGGGATATTTGAACCATTTTCACGCCGACACTGACGGCCTCGAGGTAAGCGGGGCGCTTGTGCCCTACAAGGACAGCGACCGGGCCTCGGAGATCATCCACAAGGCCCGCGCCGGCGTGCCCTACGAGGCCAGCATCAACTTCGGCGGCCCAGGCATCAAGGTCGAGGAGGTCGCCCAGGGCCAGGTCGCACAGGTGAACGGCTTCCAGTTTGCCGGCCCCGGCACCATCATCCGCGAGTGGCCCCTCAGGGGCGTGGCCGTATGCCCTTACGGGGCCGACATGAACACCCGGTCCGAACTCGCCCAGGGCGAGAGCATCCCTGTCACGTTCACGAACCTGCCCGCTGTGGTGGGCACAGGAAAGGAAACCGCAATGTCCGAACAGAAACCCGCCGAGGCCGTGCCGCCCGTCGTGGTGCCCATCGTGGTGCCCGTGCCGGCTGTTGACGCGCCGAAGACTGAAGCATCCGCTGAGGCCCCCAAGCCGGGGGCCGTGGACGCGGGGAAGAAGGAACCCCCGGCACCCGCCGCCCAGCCCGCCGTACCTGGCGCCGCGGAACTGTCGGCTGCGCGGGCCGAGTGCAAGGCCTTTCTCGATGCCTTCGGCCCGAAGGGCGGCGAATGGTTCGCCGCCGGAAAGACGTTGGCTGAGGCCCAGGCGCTCCATGCCCAGGAACTCCGCGCTGAAAACGAGGCGCTGAAGGCCCGCCTGGCGGCCCTGGACCGGGGCGAGAAAGCGCCCGTGCCGTTCCAGCCGGAGAAGCGCGACGATGCGCGGGCGAAGCGCCGGGCGGAACTCAAAGGCAAGGTCGGCGACAACCTCGCCGCCTTTGCCGCCGAAATCGACTGCACCAGAAAGAAGGAAGGGAACTGAAACATGACACTGCCCACACTGCTTGACATCGCCAAGGCGAACGGGTCCGACGGCGTCGTCGGCCTGATTGACGAGGCCACCAAGGCCCACCCGGAACTCACCCTGGCGCCGGCCCGCACCATCAAGGGCCTGAACTATAAGACCCTGGTGCGGACGGCCAACCCGACGGTCGGCTTCCGCAACGCCAACGAGGGCACCGCGGCCACCAAGGGGACCTACGAGAACCGGCTCGTGGAGACGTACATCCTGAATCCGCGGTGGGAATGCGACAAGGCGGTCGCCGACCGGTACGAGGACGGGCCGGAGGCGTACATCGCCCTGGAGGCCTCGGCGATCCTCGAAGCGGCCATGCAGGCGCTGGCCACGCAGTTCTACTATGGCACGGGGGCCGACGCGAAGGGCTTCCCGGGCCTTGTGGCCGCCTACGACGCGACCAACATGGTCGTGGACGCCGGCGGCACCACCGCGACCACGGGTTCCAGCGTCTGGGCACTGCGGTTCGGCCCCACCCACGTGACCTGGGTGTACGGCAATGGCGGCAGCCTGGCACTGTCGGATGTGGCCGAGCAGCGCATCCTGGATGCGAGCGACAACCCGTTCACCGCCTACGTCCAGGAACTCCTGGCGTATCCGGGCCTCCAGGTGGCGAGCCTGTATTCCATCGGCCGCATCAAGAAACTGACGGCCGACTCAGGCAAGACCCTGACCGATGACCTCGTCGCGGAACTCCTGTCGAAGTTCCCGGTGGGTGTCCGCCCCGACGTGCTCCTGATGAGCCGCCGCAGCCTGCGGCAACTTCAGGACAGCCGCACGGCCACCAACGCCACCGGCGCCCCGGCGCCGTTTCCGACGGAATCGTTCGGCGTGCCGGTCGCGCCGACCGACGCCATCACCAACACCGAAGCCCTGACCCTGTAACACGTCCGCTGGCAGCCTGCCCGCTTATGGCGGGCAGGCGCCCGCGGCGCATGAAAGGAACGAAACATGGGATTCGCAGTGAAAGATGCACTTCTGAAGGTCACCAAGGCCCTGCCCAACGGCGCGGCCACCGTCTATTCCGACGGCATCGACCTGGGGCACGGTAGCCGGGGCGACTTCTTGGCCCATGCGGAGGTGAAGGTCAGCGGCCCCGCCCTGACGACCACCCAACAGCCCAACGCCAAGACTCTGACGTACACGATCCAGCACGACGACGATGCCGCGTTCGGGACCGTCGCCGACCTGTATCCGAGCGTCCTCGTGCAGACGGGGGCCGGCGGCGTGGGGGCAGCGGCCGCCGAGTTCGCGGCCCGACTGCCGGTGGACGTGAAACGCTACGTCCGCGTCAAGGCCGTCGGCAGCGCCACGGGTGATTCCAGCGGCTCGAGCCTGACGTTCGAGGTCCTGCTCTAAGGGACCGGCCATGCCCGATGTCTTTGCCGACGCGACGGCCGCCCTTGCCGCGGCGCTTGCGGGTGCCTGCGGCCTGGCGGTGACGTACCGGCGGGGCGAGACCTCGGTCGAGGCGACGGCGTGGCGCAGTTGCCTGCGGGCCGAGGTGGACCGCGGGATGGGCGTCCTGGAGGAGTTCGAGGTGTGGGACTGGTTTCTGCCAAAGGCGGCGCTGGAGGCGCTGGGGCTTCCGAAGGCGGGCGACTGCATCGTGGCCCCCGACGGCGCGACGTATGAGGTCGCGGGCCTGCCCGGCCAGCGGCACTTTCAGTATTCGGGGAGCGCCAAAACGCTTCTTCGGATTCACACGAAACTGATTGGCACGGAGACGTGACGATGGGCGAGCCGACTGACCATGACCTGCTGATCCGCATCGACGAGCGCGTCGCCAAACTCGACCGCTGCATGAGCAATCACCTCGCGCACCATTGGACCGTCTCGGTGGCGGTCCTGGGGGCCGTGCTCACGGCCCTGGCCTCGCTCGCGGTTGCCCTGGGGACGAGATGACATGGCCGTCATCACCGACATCGCGGACGCCGTGGTGGCCGAGATGAACGGCCATGCGTTCAGCCAGGCGTTTACGGCCGTGCGGACCTACGACACGACCCTCGCGCTGGAAGACGCCGGGACGCTGCACGTGACGGTGGTGCCCAAGGCCCTCGCGGAGGAGGCGGCGAGCCGGGCCGCCGACCAGGTGGACTACGTGATCGACGTGGGCGTCCGTAAGAAGCCGGCAAGCGTCTCGAACGCCGAGATGGACCCGCTGGTGTCGCTGGTCGAGGAAATCCGCACCTTCTTCCGGCGGCGGCGCCTGGCGGCCTACCCCGGCGCGATGTGCATCCAGACGCCCATCGAGCCGGTCTTTGCGCCGGAGCACCTGCGCGAGTACGGGCAGTTCACCAGCATCCTGAGCCTGACGTTCCGGGTAGTGAGGTAGAGGGACCATGAGCACGACCCAAAAGGTACTGACCCACTGCTCGGTCACGGTCGATGAATCGACGAACCTGACCGTCATCGAACAAAGCCTCGTGGCCCTGGCTGGGACGAACGTTGCGGCCGGGGCCGTCGGCAACGTAAGCGTCGGCTCCTCGACGACGGTGGTCCTGGCCGCCGGTGTGAAACGCGAGCGAGTCGTCTTGACCAACGATTCGGACGAGAAAATCTACATCGCCGTCGGCGCCGCCGCCGAGAGCGCCAAGGGCATACCCCTGGCCGCCAACGGCGGGGCGGTAATCCTGACGCCTAGCGGTGGCTGCAAACTGGCCATCAACGCCATCTGCGCGAGCGGCGGCAAGACCCTGGCCTACCAGACCTTGAGCACGTCGTAAGGAGCACCGCATGGTGACGATGGAACTGACTGAGGCGGAGACCGAGCAAGTGCGAATCATGCGTCTGGCGCCCGCCGAGTACGCCGCCGCCCAAAGGGCCAAGGCCGACGCGAGGCGGCAGGAGATTCTGGACCGGCTGCCCCCCGACCAGCGGGCGGCGGTTGAGGCGGAGAGGGCCCGCGTCGCGGCCCTCGCGCCCGATGTGCGGCGGGCCGAGATGTTGCTGCGGCAGAAGGTCGCCATCGAGGGGCAACTAGGCTCCGCCCTCATGGCCGCCGTCCTCGCGGACCCTGAGAAGGTCGCCAGTCTCGCCGCCGACGCCCAGGCGGAAGCGGCGGGGTTCGCCATGCGAGGGACCATCGTGAAGGGGTGATGCGTGCCTATCCGTTACTGGTATAAGGCCGGAGCGGACACCGCGTGGGACACGCTGACCGGCAACTGGTGGCTTGACGCCAACCACTCACAGCAGGCGCCCTCGTTGCCGGCCGACGGCGACTACGTCCATTTCCGCGGAGACATCGCGCCGACCTCCGGCCCCTCGTCGTCCCTGGCCCTGGGCGCGTTCAACACCGCTGGGCTGGGGGCCGACTCACTTTCAGAGTCGGTGACGGCGAACATCTCCATCCAGTCCGGCGGCTATCTGACGATGGGCAACGACGTCTCCCCTCCCCCAATGCCAGGCAACGCTCATGCCTGGGGCGGGACCACCGCCGCCACGGGAACTTTCTCGTTCAACGACGCGGCGTACATCGCGCCCGATGGCGCGGTCGGTGACGGCGCGCTCTTCAATGACTCAGCCAGTTGTCAAGGCGTGGCCGGAGACTACGCAACGTTCCACGACACGAGTTACGGCTCTGGCTCCGGTTGCATCATCGGCGACTACGCCATCTTCGGCGACTCGTCCTATTGCGACGGGGGCACGGTGGGCGACTATTATGTCGTCACATCGACGGAGTTTTTCGATTACCAGCCCCTCTCGATGGGCCTTACCGCCCCGCTGCCAGCGGAGAGCGACGTGCGAAGCGGCGAGACGTTCGGCCAGCAGCAAACGGGCACGTGCGTTGTTCCGGATGCGGCCAGCGTCCTATTTACCGTGCCTGTGGACGATACGACCGGCTCGTTCAGAGGGATTGTCGACATATACGGGTTCGTCTATGCCGCGGGCATCATCGCTTCAAACGGCTACTATGATGCGACAGGCTCGCTCAACGCAGAAGGCTCCCGCTACTCGCTCGACTACGTTCTGACCACGGCGGGCGGAACGCTCACCTTGCCAGCCGCAGCCAACGTCTGGTACGGGTCCGGCGCTTATGGGGTTGGCGGAACGGGCTCAACGCCCTCCAAGCGGGCCAGTTCCATCACGAACTGCGTGGCGGGGAACGTCAAGAACGGCGTGGCCATCGACAATGTGACGGGGACCTATGTTAGTACCTCTTTGTTGCCCGTCTCAGCGCTGGTGGTTTAGGGCTAGGGAGGAAACCTATGTTCGTGGCCGTGAACATCGGTGATATGAGGAAGAAGAAGCGCTGAAAGGAGACCGTCATGGGCGTGAAACTCGGCGACGAGATGAAACTGTACTTCTGCGCGGCCGGCATCGGCGGCACGCCGACCTGGACCGAACTGCCCATCGTCAAAGACGTGAAACTCAACACGTCCAAGGGCGAGGCCGATGTGACCACGCGCGCGAGCGGCGGATGGAAACAGGTGGTCGGCACCCTCAAGGATGCGAGCATCGAGTTCGAGATGGTCTGGGACACGGCGAGCGAAGCCTTCCAGGCCGTCAAGGACGCCTACTTCGGCGGCACGCTCCTGGGCCTGGCGGTCATGGACGGCCCCATCGACGCAGAGGGGTCCGAGGGCCTGTGGGCCGACTGCGCGATCCTGAAGTTCGACCGCAACGAGCCGCTGGAGAACGCCGTGACCGTCAGCGTGACGGCCAAGCCGACGTACTCGGCCGACGTGCCGCAATGGAAGGTCATCGGGGCCTAACGCAAGCGCGGCCTGACGCCGCACGAAAAAGGAGACGCCCATGTCCGTAAACGTCGCTTATCAGGCCAAGGTCGCCGTGACCGAGACCCTGGAGGCCAATGTCCCCGCCACCCCGAGCGGCTCGCGCTCGGTGGTCCACTCGGCGTGGGATTCCACCAAGACGTTGAAAAACGACTCGACGCCGCCCGCGACGAAGGTCGCCGCGTTCGAGAAGGCCCTCACGGTGGGCACCGCCACCATCGACCTGGCGGCCATGACCGGCACGAACGGTGCGACCGTCGTCGGCTCGGGCCTGCGCGTCCAGGTCCTGAGGGTGCGGGCGCCGGCAACAAACGGCAACCCGATCACCATCGCCAAGGGCGCCTCCAACGGCTACGACGGCCTCGGTGCGGACTTCTCGCATACGCTGGTGCCGGGCGGCGAGGCGACGTTCTTCCTCAACGATGCCGGCGGCGACATCGGCGGGAGCAACAAGACCCTCGACCTCGCGGGCACGGGCAGCCAGGTGCTCCAGGTCGAGGCCGTACTCGGCTAACAGGAAGGAGGGTACATGAAGGCTTTCACCGACAGTCAGGGCCGCACGTGGAACGTCACCGTAAACGTCGGCGCCATCAAGCGTGTCCGCGATCTCTTGGGCGTGGACCTCCTGGACGTGGCCAATGGCGACCTGCTCTCGCGCCTGGCCGACGATCCATGCCTCCTGGTGGACGTGCTCTTCGTCCTCTGTAAGCCGGATGCCGATGCCGCCAAGGTCACCGATGAGGACTTTGGCCGGGGGATGGTCGGCGGCGTGCTGGACGAAGCGTCCGGGGTCCTGATGAAGGAACTCCTGGATTTTTTCCCGAGCGCCCAGCGGGCCATGGCGCTGGGCAGGATGGCCAGAAAGATCGTCGAGCAGGAAGCGGCCCTCGCGCAGGCGGTCGAGGCGATGAAGCCCCTGATCGAAGCGGCGCGAGAGACGCCTGGCGCCTCATCTGGCAACTCGCCGGCATCGTCGGCATCGACCCCGGCGGCCTGACGCTCCGGCAACTGGTGTGGATGGCCGAGGCGCGGGGCCGGGATGAATGGGGCCGGATGTCGTCGCTTCTGGCGCTCATTGCCAATGTGAACCGCGACCCGCGCCGCACGCGGGCCTTCAAGCCGGCGGATTTCAACCCGTATGAGGCGCGGCGGCCGGCCGGTATCCCGCTCAAGAAAGCGAACATGGGACTCTTGAAACAGGTCTTTGTGGACAGAAAGGGAGAATGAACCATGACCCGCCGAAACTGGACCGTCTACCTGACGCCGCCCCTGATCGCCGCCATCCTGCTTGCCGCCGGCTGCCACAAGCCGGATCTTCCGACGCAGCCGCCGCGCCTCGTCGAGACGGCCACCAAGGCGGGCGATGCTGGCGCGGCGATCTCGCGTGCTGCCGACACGGCTACCGTGAACATCGACGGCGCGGCCGTGAAGGTCAACGAGGTGGCCGGCGTGGTTGGAGTCCAGGCCCAGGCCCTCCGCGAGGCGACGCCGGTGGCCGAGCCGGTCGCCAAGGTGCTCGATGCCCAGGCCGACGCGCTGCAAAACGACGTGACCCCGAAACTGGTGGTCGCCCGCGAGGCCATCGCGGAAATCTCCCGCGAATCCAAGGTCGTGATTCAGGTGATCGTGCCGGAACTTCGGCAGGCGGATATTGCCGCACAGGCCGTCGCCAAGGAGCGCGACACTTGGCAGGCCAAGGCCGTGGCCGCCGAGAAGCGCATCGAGGAAGAGCGGGCCAAGGCCGATGGCGCCGTGCGGGCGGTCCTCAAGTGGCTGATCGTGGCGGGCGTCGGCATCCTGGCGGTCGGCGTGTTCCTGGCGCTGAAGGTGGACATGAAGGCGGGCTTGGCCGTCTCGGCCGGGGCGCTGCTTCTGGTCGGTGCCGCCACGCTGGTCCACCAGTACCTTGAGTGGATCGCCATCGGGGCGGCCGTCCTTATCGCTGCCGCCATCGGCGGCGTGGCGTGGATGCTCTGGCGCTCGCGCCAGGCGTTCTTCGAGACCGGCAACCTCGTCGAGGCCATCAAGCAGCAGATGGACCCGGAGACCGTCAAGGCCATCTTCGGCGATGGGGCTGTGCCGGGCCTGGTGCACCAGATCGTCGGCGATGCCCAGTCGGCCCTCTACAAACTCGGCGTGCGGACGGGTGTCATCAAGACCAAGAAGGCCGACAGCGCCGCCTCGGCCCCGGTCGCCCCGGCGGCCCCCGCGCCCACGGCCGCGCCGAGCGGGTGAGCGACCATGCCGCAGGTCAATTTCAACCTGAGGTTCACGTGCAAGGGCTGGTTTCTGGACCGGGAGAAGGTGCGCTCTTTTCTCGGCACCCGGACCGCCGACGCCCTGTCCAAGGCGGGCGCCCTGGTGCGCACCATCGCCCGGCGCAGCATGCGGTACGTCACGAGCCAGGGCGAAAAGCAGCGCCAGATCGAACGCGGAGAGCGAAAGCGGTTGACGGGCGAGGCGGCCCCCTCCGCCCCCGGCCAACCGCCGCACGCCGTGCGGCCGCACCCGTGGATACGCGAGTTCCTGTACTACGGATACGACCCTGGCTTGGCCAGCGTGGTCATCGGCCCCGTGCGCCTGTCGTCCCGCGTCAACGTCCCGTCGCTGCACGAGTTTGGCGGCGCGGTGATGGTCAGGAACAAGCGCCGCCGGGTTCGGAAGATCGGCTGCGGTGGTGAAATCCGCATCGGGGGCCGCCCCGGGCGGACGAGCCACTTCGCTTATGACCGCTACGACCACCCGGTGATGGTCACCTACGCCCGCCTGCGCACCGGCGCCCAGGTCGCCCGCGCGAATGAACTGAACGAGGCCCTCTACGGCCCCGCATCGTATATGGCCACGTATGCGCCGCGGCCGTTCATGGGGCCCGCGCTGGCCGTGGCCGCGCCGAGCCTCCCGAAATTCTGGGCCGCGAGCGTGCGGGCGGCATAACCAGGTGAAACATGGTCGCCTCCGCCAGTGGAATCCGAGCCGGCGCCGCCTACGTCGAGATCACCGCCGACGATGCGCCTATGGTCCGCCGCCTCAGGGAGAGCCAGGCGCGCCTGCGTCAGTGGGTGGCCGAGAACAGCGGCCCCGCCCTCACGCGCGGCACCGAGGCGGCGGTCATGGCCCAGGGCGAGGACCGCAAGGGGTTCTTGTCCGGCGGTTTCAGGGGCATGCAGTTCGCCGAGACGGGCCTCAGGTTCGCCACGGCCGTCCAGGCCGCCAGGGTCGCCATCAAAGACGTCCAGATATTCAGTCGCCTGTTCCGGGGCGACCTCGAAGGCGCCCGCAAGGCCGCCGAGGCATTGCCCTTCGGCCTGGGCGAGATCGTCAAGGAACTCTCCGGCCCCGTGGATTCCGCAGCCCGGAATCTCGTCCTGTTACTCCAGGGTAAGTGGAATCTCGCGGAAAAACCCGGCGCACCGTCGAACGTGGCCGCCCAGGCGAAACGCGACCGGGACGAGGCCGTCGATCAATGGAACCGGTACTGCAAGACCATCGACACCGCCCAGGAGGCCCTCGCCCGGGCCACGATGACCGCCCGTGAATACGCCGCGTATGAGGTGGCGGGCATGGGCCGTTCGGCCGACGAGGCAGCGAGACTGCTGGCTCTTAAACTTCAACTTATCGAGATCGGTGAGCAAGAAAAGGCGTTCGCTAAACTCACGTCGAACATCGCGCGGGGCCAGGAAGCCCTCAAGCAGGCCGGATTGGAATACCAGAAGTTGACTCTTAGCTCGCGCGAGTTTCTGCGCGTACAGGTGCAGGAGGAAGGCTACACACCCGGCCTGGGCCGGCAAATCCTCGCCCTGAAACTGGCGATCCTGGATGTCACCGAGGAGCAGGCCAGGGCCGAGAACCGCGCCTGGGTCGAGGCGCAGAAGGGCATCGACATCTACCAGGAGGTCATCGACAACCTCAACGAGCGCGAAAAGGTCCGCAAGGAGGGGCAGGCGCTGGAGGAGTCCCTGCGGACGCCGGAAGAACGGGCCAAGGCCGACATCGAGCATGCCCAGGCGTTGCTCGAGGAGGGCGTGATCGACCCGGAGACCTACAGCCGGGCCGTCCGCAAGGCCGTCGAGGATGCGGCGGCCGCCATGCCCGATGCGGCCGCCCGCGCCACCATCGGCGTGCGCGGCACCTTCAACGCGATGGAGGCCGCAGGGATGGGCGCCGGGGGCGTCACGGATCGCATCGCCAGCGCCACCGAAAAGACCGCCAAGAACACCGAGAAGATCGCCCAGTTGGCCGCCAACCTCGGCGTGACCTACCAGTAGGGGAGAAGCGCCGTGCCCGTAACGTGCACCGAGAAATTCGACAGCCGACCCGCCGCGACGGGCGACAGCCCGACCGTCGAACTGCGGTACGTCATCAAGGGCGCCGACGACGAAGCCGCGGCCCTGGCCGCGCTGAAGGCGACCGCCCCCGCGATCTGGGCGGTCGACGGCAAGAACCTGGTGCGGCAGACGTGCAAGGTGGACCCCGTAGGCGACGGATCGGTCTGGTGGGATGGGAGCGCCCAGTACGGCCAAATGTCGAGCGCGAAGAAGGAGATCGGCGAGTCGTCCTTCTCGTTCGACACCGGCGGCGGCCAGATGCACATCACCCAGGGCAAGGCCCACGTCGCCAGTTACGCCCCTCCCGGCGAGACGGCGCCCGACTTCCATGGCGCCATCGGCGTGACGCACGACTCGGTCGAAGGCGTGGACATCACGGTCCCCGTGTACACCTTCTCCGAAACCCACTACTTCGACGCCGAGGATGTGGACGACACCTACAAAGGCACGCTCTTCGCACTGACGGGCAGGACCAATGACGCGGCGTTCAAGGGGTGTGCCATCGGCGAATGCTTGTTCCTGGGGGCATCCGGGTCCCAGCGCGGCGACGGCTCGTGGGAGATCACCTTCCGCTTCGCCGCCAGTCCGAATGTCACGGGCCTGACCATCGGCAGCATCACCGGCATCGACAAAAAAGGCTGGGAATACCTCTGGGTCCAGTACGAGGACGCCGAGGACAGCGGCGCGAAGTGCGTCGTCAAGCGGCCCGCGTCTGTCCACGTTGAGCGTGTCTGTGACGCCGGAGACTTCGCCGGACTGGGCATCGGAACTTGAAGTCGCCAGGATTTGTGGGAGAATGGGCCACCAAAGGAGGCCATGATGAAACGCATCGACCCTCATGACCTTGGTGAACCCGACTTGAAACTTGCACGCCTTAGCATCTGGGTCCACGGCAGGCAATTTGAGGAGACCCAGGATTACTGGGACGGGAACTGGCTCCGCGCGACAGTGCACTGCGGTTCTCAGGCATCAGACGCTTGGGCGCAGGGGGCCATTCTGCACCTGGGTGAACTGACCGCCTGGCTCGGCCAGCTCATACGCCTTAACGAGAAGGCTAGTGGCGAAGCGGAACTCTCGTGTGTAGAACCCAATCTGTGGGTCAAGGTTTCACTCGGACAACTGGGCAAGGGCTTGCTTGAAGTGCGCATCGCGCAGGATCACCTTACTGAAGATCACCGTTTCACATGCGAAATCGACCAATCGTACCTGCCGGAAGCAGTATCTGCGCTGAACCGCTTGCTGCAACACTATCCATTACGTGGCAAGGCTCCGTCAGGTTGATCCGGTCAAAGGTAAAGGTGTGGGCGACACGCTGAAAAAGGTCACGGCGGGCCAGCGGCTGGAGATGCCGGCCTCGACCTTCAACACGTTCATCGACGTGGCGCGCGCGTGGCTTGCCGACCAGCAGGCAACCGGCGGCGAGGGGCGCATCGAGGCCCGCCAGACCGGCACGATCCTCGTCCGAAACGACACCAACACCGACCTTCCGCAGTTCGCGGTCCTGGGCATAGATGGCGTGGTGTTCACGCCGACTGACAACGAGGCCGAGTTCCGCCGCCGCCCGGTCTATACCGGCATCGCCCCCACCGTGGCCATCCACTTCGGGGGATGGTTCTGCGTTCTTTCCGAGCCCCTCGCCGACGGCAAGATCGGCCGGGCCGTCGTGGATGGCGTCACGCCCGTCAAGGTCAACGTGGTCGATGAGGACCACTGGTTCGCCGACGTGATCGACGACGACACGGCGAAATTCACGAGCAGCCCCGACGGCGCGGCCCAAATCCTCGTCAAGGAACCCGGCACCGGCGGGAAGTGGGCCGTCGTACGGCTCGGGATCGGCACGAACGGCTTCTGGGCAAGGATCACGGGGCACACGATGTCCGGGGAAGGCGGTTCCTACTGGTCCACCTATGATTTCGAGGAGGTCAAGAAAACCGGCGCGGGTTATAACGACGCCTGGACGGCGGTGAGCGGGGGCCTCTCGGGCACGGCCTACAACGGCGAGGAGTTCGACGAAGCGGCTAGATGGTATCAGGACCGCGGCGTCGGCATGGTCGTCCGCATGCGCCGCGTCCAGTTCGGCTCGACCGTGGAGTATTGGTTCAACTCGCGGCCCTTCCATTAAGCCCCGCTGGCCGCGTGGTCTGCTCCAGCGGAATCTCGGGCCGGTCGCCCTATCACCGCCCTCCAGGTCGGCGTCATCGGCCGCCGCACCGAACTCGTCCTCATCCCCTCCGGCCATTGACACTCATGTGCGGCGTGGGTATGCTGGTCCTCCGCAACGCATCGGTGATCTGACCACAGCAGTGCCAGGGCGACAACGATGGCAGATTCCAAGGATTTGGTCAGAAGCACTTTGAAGGAGGCGGCGGGTACTGGGTCTGCTGCGAGTCTGCTGGTTCAACGCAAGCAGCCCCACGCTATCCCGCCCCCCGAAGCCCCCCTCGTCATTGAAGATTACCAAGCCCTGTCGGCGGAGCTCGGCCTTCCCTCGGCACTCCGACCTTACCAATGGGAGGGAGTGGGCTTCTTGGTGCGTAATGAGGCCGCCCTTCTTGCTGATGAGATGGGGCTTGGGAAGACAGTCCAGGCAATCGTGGCACTGAGGATCCTCTTCAGGAATTCGGTTTCCGGGCGAGTCCTGATCATCACCCCGAATGCCCTCGCGTACAATTGGCAGCGCGAGTGTGCCAAATGGGCACCCGATTTGGTGGTACGCAGGGTGATGGGCACGGCCGAAGACCGGTTGGCTACCTACCAACTGCCGGTACAGGTGCTGATCGCAACCTACGAGCAGGTCCGGGCAGACGCCCTGGACATGGATACGGACATCCATTTCGAGGCTGTTGTGCTCGATGAAGCCCAACGGATCAAGAACCGCCATTCGCTGGCCGCGCTCGCCTGTCGTCTTCTTCGCCGCTCGAAAGCCTGGGTCCTGACAGGGACTCCGTTGGAGAACAGCATCGAAGATCTGATTTCGATCTTCGTTTTCCTCTCGCCGGGTCTCGTGGACAGCGGAATGTCGCCGGCAGAAGTCCATCGCCGAATCCAGCCCCACTTCCTACGTCGTCGTAAGAAGGATGTCCTCAGTGAAATGCCCCCCATCATCATGCAAGACATGATGCTGGAACTGGCCGGCGCGCAGGAAGCAGCATACACTGACCTCTGGCTGGCCAGGCGTGCCAGGGCAAAGCAGAACGGTGTTCCAGTGTCTGATGGTGCACTGTTTACCCTCATAACCAAGCTCAAACAGATCTGCAACTACGAGCCGGACTCCGGAGAATCAGTGAAGTTGGAGGCACTGTCAGTCCTCCTGGAGGATTGCTCCGAACCTGAAGACAAAGTCATTGTGTTCTCCCAGTACGTCGAGACCCTGAAGTTCGTCTCCGATCACCTTGGCTCCTTCACCCATGACATCTACACGGGGGAACAGTCCCAGGAAGAGAAGGACCGGATCTTAGACAAATTCAGGAAACAGCCAGGCCCCCGGCTGCTGCTGATGTCCCTGCGTGCTGGCGGAGTAGGCCTCAACATCCAGGAAGCCTCCACAGTAGTGCTGTTCGACCGTTGGTGGAACCCGGCGGTTGAGGACCAGGCGATCCAGCGAGCGCATCGCTTCGGGCGGACCCGGCCACTACACGTGATTCGCTTCCTTGTTACCGATACAATCGAAGAGCGCATCGAAGCCATCCTGAAGGAAAAACGGGCGGATTTCGAGCGTTATGTGGAAAACGCAGAGAACGCCCCGGTCCGGGCTTTCACGAGGGAGGAATTGCGCAGGATTCTGGCGTTGACCGTAGGTGATACAGATAGAGAGCAAGGGACATAAGGTCCATTTTAGGAGGAGAACCAATGGCGAAGACGAAGATCGTTGACACTAAGGAGATACCGCTCAGCAGTTTGGTGATCGGCAAAGCCCAAGTTCGCGTTCGTGACGTCGGCAAGGACATTGACGAACTTGCCGCCAGCATTGCCAAGGTCGGCCAGCTCGAACCTATCGTCGTATGTCCTGCCAAGGAGAAGGGCAAGTTCGAGATCCTCACTGGCCAGCGCCGGTTTCTTGCCCACAAGCAACTCAAGAAGGACAAGATCATGGCCTGCATCCTCGACCGCGAGGTCGACGAGACCGAGGCCAAGGTCATCTCCGTCACGGAGAACCTTGTCCGCCGCGATTTGAACCGCAAGGATCTCATTGACGCCTGTACCGCCCTCTATCGGAAGTACGGTTCAATCAAGGACGTAGCCGATGAGACGGGGTTGCCCTATCCCAAGGTCGCTCTTTTTGTGAAGTATGACCGGCTCGCCCCTGAGATGAAGAAGCTCGTTGACAATAGCGAGGTGGACCTGCAAGTTGCACTCCGCGCGCAGGACGCTGCCTCCGTCAGCGGAAAGTTTAAGCCCGAAGAGGCGGTCGTGCTTGCCAAGGAACTCTCGCAGATGAGTGGTGCGCAGCAGAAGCGGATAGTCAAGAACCGCGAGGAGGATCCCGACGCAGACATTACCGACGTCATCGAGGCTGCAAAGACCGGCGAGAAGATTACCCAAGTCGTTGTCACAATAGGCGGGGCACTCCACCAGTCCCTAAAGCAGTACGCGAAAGACGAAGACACAACCGTTGATGATGCTGCCGGCACACTGATCGAAGAGGCCTTGTCCGGCAAGGGCTACGCCACGGGAGAGTAGGAATGCTGCCGGGGCTGACTCACGAGGAATCACGCGACCTTATCATGTCCGTGGGGACATACCGCGGTACCCGGCGACTGTCACCCGTCGAAGTCGCGACCCTTTTCGAGAAGGCGATAACCGCTGGTGCCTCCGCCGAGGAATGTGCGCGCACTGCCGGATTCAAGGGGTCAACAATGATCCCCAAGTTTCTCAGGCTGCTGCGGCTCAACAGCGACCTTCACCACCTCATCGGATGGGGACAGTCTGGTGCGAGCATATCATTTATGGCAGCGTCTGAGATTGGACGCCTTAATGAGGATGAGCAGGCGGAGGCATTCGATGTCGCCATAGGCAACCAGATGACAAAGATGGAAGTCTTGCATATGGTCCAACTCAGAATACGCTCACGGCGGCGAATCGCAGCATGCGCAGATGATATTGTGCGAATGAGGCCCAGGGTCACAAGAATGCACGTGTTTCTTGGTGCCGTGACGGATGGCGATACAAGACAGGGCCTTGCGAAGCTAAAGCAAAGTGAGAGAGATGATCTTCTTGCGTCTGCCCTAGCGGAGACATACGATTCTCTTCCGAAGACTTCGGGGCGGCTTGGAATCGAACGGTTCACCATCGTAACTGACGAGCAGGGTGCCGCTCGTCTCAAACGGGGCGAGGGGCCTGGCTTCGAAGTCGCCATCAACCAGTCGCTGTCAACGAAGGTATCCAAGGTATGAGTAATGGGCGAATCGGTGTAACCGCGTCCGGCGCGGTCATGCTGGGGCCGGACGTTACGTGTGATGGGTTCCACCGAGAATATGCTGTACGGGTCCAAACTCACGTGCATCTGGACCACATGCACAGTTTTGAGACCAGCAAAGGGTTTCAGGATATCTATCTATCAGCCGAGACGTTGCAGCTTCTCGTTGCGGAGTTCAATGCCGATCTCTCCGTGCGAGATAACATGATTCCACTCCGATTCGCCGAACCTCACACCGTCAGGTCTTCCCGCGTGATGTTGCTTCCATCCGAGCACATGCTTGGTTCCGTGCAGGTAGTTGTGGAACTCGCAGACGGTCTGCGCGTCGGGTACTCGGGCGACTTCCAATGGCCGCTCGAAGACGTAATCCAGGTGGACCAACTCGTTCTCGATAGCACGTATGGTTCCCCGAAGAGCGTGCGCCGGTATACTCAGGAGGAAGCCGAGGAGCAGCTACTTCGCATATCTGTAGAGAAACTTCGTTGCGGCCCCCTGCACATCAAAGCCCATCGGGGGACCCTGCACCGTGGGTTACAGGTCCTTTCGGAAATCGAGAAATGCCCGATCGTGGCAAGTCCCCGCTTGTGCGCGGAGATCCAGGTATATCGCGATTTCGGTTATCCTATTGGGCCCGTCTGTTCGATCAAGTCGCTCAAGGCAATCGAGGCCCTAAAGTCTGACCGGTTCATCCGATTCTACGGAATGGGCGACCAGTTCCCGGTGCAGTTGAAATCGGGTACGGCAATCACACTCAGTGCCTTCATGACGAACCCGGATAGTCCCGTCTTGGAGTACTCAGATCGGGCGTTGAGCGTTGCGCTCACGAACCACGCGGATTTCGAGGGCACATTGGAGTACGTAAAGGCAACGGGCACCAAGCATGTTGTGACGGACAACTCCAGGGGGGGCCACGCGGTTGAACTGGCCCTCGAGCTCAAGAGCCGGCTCGGTATTGAGTCAACAGCGTCGAGACTTGAGATTTCGCACGAGTGGGGGGTGTAGCCAATGGCCCTTGGACAGAACTTCCCGGTCAGCGACTACTACCGAGACCAGATCCTCGATGCCGAGACCATCTCTCGCGCAGGCGGCTGGTGGACCGCGGTCCTTCTGATCCGCGACCCGAGGACGGAGAAGCCCTTTCTTGCAGTTTATCGGTGGCAACTCGACGGAGACATTTGGAAGACCCGCAAAAGTATCGCATTCAAGAGCAAGAAACAAATCCAGAAGGTTCTCGCCTCGCTCCAAAAGATGTCTGACCAAGTTGAATAGAAGGGACCCTTTGTATGACGGTGATTGGTGCCATAAAGCGAGTGATGCGGGCACGTGGGCAACCTCTCTCTGTGAGCGAGATATGCGCGGAGATAAGAGACCGCGACTTCTATACATTCAGAACACTGCATCCTAAGAACATAGTCGCCCATGCTCTGCGCCGGCACTGCATCGATATCGATCTCCCTGCCTCTGGCCGCAAGCGTTGGTTTCGGCTGGTTGACAATGACAAGTATGCTCTACTTGGCGGTGGGAAGCGTACACCGACTAATCCTCCCAATGCGGCACGTGCTTCGGATGAGGCGAAGTCCAACGTGAAACAACACCAAACCATTAACGAGGCCATTCTTGCTGTCATGAGAGAGGCCCGTAGGCCGCTCTCCGCAAAGGAAGTCTATCACGGAATTCTGGACAAGAACCTATACCGGTTTCATGCGCAGAAACCAGAATACGTTGTCCGAGGACAGATCCGGCGTCATTGCAGGGATCTAGACTTCCCGACTGCTGCACCAACGAAGTACTTCGGGATGACGCGCGATGGGGAATTCTTTCCCCTTGAGACTCCCATATCAACGAAGGCGGCTGGGCCTCGCGCCGATTCACGATGCTCAAGCGGAAAGAAGACAACTGCTTCAACCCTGCGACAAATCAAGGAACTGCATCACCTTCACTGCGAACTCATGAAGGAACGCATTCTTCGCGACCTAAAGAGACTACCTCCTCCAGCGTTTGAGAGATTCGCAAAACGACTTCTGGATGTATATGGGTTCGAGGATACCCATGTCGCGATGGTAGGCAAAGACGGTGGCATAGACGGGCATGGAAAGCTGAAGGTCGGGCTCGCCCACATGACTGTGGCGTTCCAATGCAAGCGGTGGACAAAATCTAATGTCGGGCGACCGGAAATAGACAAGTTCCGTGGAGCGATCTCGGGGGAATACCAGCAGGGTATATTCTTCACAACCGCCCGGTTCTCAGTTGGCGCGAAGGAAGTTTCCTTCAAACGCGGTGCCGTACCCATAGTCCTCATTGATGGTCCTGGTGTCGTGGACTTGATGATCGAGAAGAACTTCGGCGTGGAACAAGAGTCACTCCCAGTCTACTCATACGCTCTTGACCTCGTCATCTCGGGGGAGGGGAAGAGCGAGAAGATGTAGGATGGCCGCTACTTCCTCCAACAGGCGCTCCTACGGCGGACCATAGGCATCAGACCAGCTCGGTGGGGGTGTGTCAACCTGACAGGGCACAAAGTGGAAGTGAGAATCATCAAGGTGGAAGTTTTATTGTTGACTTCCACCCGGGGACCCTGTAAGACGCAGACATGAACGAACCCGTGCCCCACGACTTCACATACTCGTTCCCCGCCATCCGCGGTGTGCAAGGCGGCCGGGAATACTACGTAACCATGTGCCCCATGGAGTACATCACGCGTCTCTTCAGTTTTCCCGAGAATGACCTGCTCCCGGAGATGCGTGCGCAGCGAGTCCTGAACAAGGGGCGCATTCCGGCAATCATGAGGTACATCCTTGACAACCCCAAGACATACGTCTTCTCCTCTCTTGCAGCCTCAATTGACGGCCAGGTCACTTTTGTGCCTGCTGGTCAGGACCAAGTAAGCCGGAAACTGGGCATCCTGTCAGTCCCCATGAACGCGAGGATCCTAATCAACGATGGTCAGCATCGCCGCGCGGCTATTGAGCGGGCCCTTGAGGAGAACCCGGCGCTAAGGTACGAGACCATCTCGATTGTCTTCTTTGTGGACTCTGGACTTGAGCGCAGCCAGCAGATGTTTGCGGACCTGAATCGGCACGCGATACGCCCGACCAAGTCGCTTGGCATCCTGTACGACCACCGCGATCCTATGGCCAGGTTAGCGCACGAGCTTTCTCAGGAGGTTCCCGTTTTCCGCGACATGACCGAGAAGGCCAGGAGCACCATTTCAAACCGCTCGCGGAAGCTGTTTACCCTGAGCAGCATATACCAGGCAACGAAACGCCTCCTGGGCAAGAAGGATGGTGAACCCGTCACACCGGCAGAAAAACAACTGGCTGCCAACTTCTGGACGGAGACCTCGCGTCAGGTCCCAGACTGGCAAGCCGCCGCAGACCGGAAGGTCTCGCCCTGCGAACTTCGCAGTGACTGCGTTCACGCCCACGGGGTCGCGCTGCATGCGTTGGCCATTGCGGGCTCCTCGCTCATTGCCACGCATCCGCGGGACTGGCAGAAGAGGCTGGCAGGTCTGCGCAAAGTGGACTGGTCCCGCAGCAACGCCAAACTGTGGGAAGGCCGTGCACTAATCGGAGGCCGTCTTAGCAAGTCGCAGAACAACGTCATTCTTACGGCAAATGTCCTGAAGAAGACCCTCGGGTTGCCGCTCTCGCCCAGCGAGGAGAAGGTGGAGAGGCTATATGCCAAAGCAGGCCGACCAAACAGAAAATAGCCGGCCCAGCCGACGCGAGAATCTGACCAGACAAGCGTTGGACGCCTGCTTGGAGTTCATGCGCCAACAATACCTGTCGGACAGCCGACCGTGGATCATAGGTTACAGTGGAGGCAAAGACTCGACCTGTGTCCTGCAGTTGGCCTGGTATGCCCTTTCTACACTCCCAAGCGACAAACTTGCAAAGCCTGTCTACATTGTTACGTCCGATACGCTCGTCGAATCTCCCGCAATAGAGAAGCATCTTGAACAATCGGCAAAGCGAATCAATGAAGCGGCTAGAATTCAGGGTCTACCATTCGAGGCACACGAGGTGATGCCCATTGTCGAGGAATCCTTTTGGGTGAACCTGATCGGACGGGGGTATCCGGCCCCCTACAAGAAATTCCGCTGGTGCACGGAGAAGATGAAGATCAAGCCAACAACTAGGTTTATCAGGGAGAAAGTGGCACAATACGGCGAAGTGATCCTCCTTCTAGGGTCAAGAAAGGCCGAAAGCTCAACACGTGCCCAGGTATTCATCCACCGCCGTCGGATCGGCGTATGCCTGGCAAGACACACAGACTTGCCGAACGCCTACGTTTTCACCCCCATCGAGGACTGGTCAACTCAGGACGTATGGACGTACCTGACCAGCGCGTCCTCCCCCTGGGGCGGAGACAACCATGAACTGGTAACGATGTACCGAAATGCCCAGGCTGGTGAGTGCCCTCTGGTTATTGACAAGTCCACGCCCGCGTGTGGGGGCGGCCGTTTCGGGTGTTGGGTGTGTACGGTTGTCGACCGAGACCGAACGATGGAAGCCATGATCGACAACGGAGAGCACTGGCTACAGCCTCTCTTGGACCTCAGGAATTGGCTTGCAGACACAGCAGATCCAGCCGGGAAGGGACACATTCGCGAGGTACGGCGTAGGACGGGCAGGATTGAGTTCTTCAAGGACGCTGACGGGAAAGCCACTTTGAGCCACGGCCCCTTTAAGATGTCATTCCGCAAGGAGATTCTGGAGCGGCTTCTCGGGACGGAGAAAGAGGTACGAGAACATGGTCCGGATCCAACGGTCAGGCTGATCCGCGATGAGGAATTGCATGAGATACGGCAGGTCTGGCTGCATGCAGAGGGTGACTGGGAGGATTCGCTGCCGCCTATCTATGAGAAGGTCACCGGTAAACGCCTTGACTGGCTGGCCGACGACTGGTCTGGAATGGGTGGCGCTGAAAAGCGGATCCTGGAGCAAGTCAGCCAGGAGTGCAAACTGCCGGCCAAACTCCTGGTAGAGCTCATGGATGTGGAGCGCGAGCATCACGGGATGAGTCGGCGCGCCGGGATTTACGGACAACTGGAAAAGATCTTGAAGAAGGACTGGCGTTCTCTCAAGGAGGCCTGGGCCGATCAGAATCGGACGGACGGCAACGGGCGGTCCCCGAAGGAGGAATCTGGTGCGCATTAACCGGGTCGTCCTGGAGAACTACGGCCTCTACTCTGGCAGGAACGAGATCGACCTCATTCCAAGGAACAAGGGGCAGTCCGCACGCCCAATCATTCTGATTGGCGGCATGAACGGTGCCGGCAAGACGACCCTCTTGGACGGGGTTCGGCTTGCCCTCTACGGCAAGACCGCGGTGGGCGACAGGCTGAGCGATAAGAGTTACCAGGAGCATCTGCGTGGGTTGGTTCACCGATCCCGCAATTCCCTGATTCAGTTCAACTACGCCAGGGTGGGCGTAGAGTTTGACTTTGTCTTTCACGGCAAGCGAGATACATATTATGTGCAGCGATGTTGGACGCTTCGAAACGGAAATGGCGTCCAGGAAAGCCTGCAGGTCTACAAACGCGACGACACATCGCAGGACGGCGACTACAACTCTTGGCCTACGCTGGCCGATCTTGAGCCGGAACACTGGCAGGCATTTGTGAGCGATATCGTGCCGGAACGGCTCTCTCAACTTTTTTTCTTCGATGGTGAGAAAATCCGACGGATCGCTGATGACATTTCCGGGGATACTGCCATCGCGGAGTCGGTCCGTTCACTGCTAGGACTCGATACCGTCGTCCGACTGAAGGCGGACCTGGCCATTCTGACCACGCGGGAGGCAAAGCAGCACATGGCCTCCGACGATGCCGGCGCCCTCGCCCGTGTGGAGGTGGAAATCGAGGCAATCCAGGCATCGCTGGATGCCCTGAGCCAAAGTCGCGCTGAACTGGAGACCTCGATCCGCGGAGTGGAAGGGGAGATCAAGAGGCTGGAGACCCAACTCCAGGAACAAGGTGGGGTGTTTGCCCGTGACCGGCCGGAAAAGCAGTCCAGGCAAGCTGTACTCGAGTCGGAGATTCAGAACGTCCAGCGCCAGATTCGCCAAGAGTGCGAGGGGCTGTACCCTCTGGCCCTGTGCCCGACCATCGCCTGTCGCTTGGAGGCCCAGATTGAGAGCGAGGCCCGCCTGTGTCGGAATATACTCCTCCGCGAGGATGTCGAAACCCTCAAGGCTCAGCTGATCCATAACCTCTCGTCTTCCTGTAACCTCAAAGTAAAACCGGTTCGACAGGAAGTCATCAGGATCGTGCAAGATACGTTCGCACATCACATGGAGGGACCGACTGCTTGCGCCGGCTGCGATCTGCTGGGGTTATCCGAAGTCGATGCGGGCCGGGTTCTGGACTGGCTTCGCGAGGCTCGCGAGGGTGCCGCGGAAACCATGCGGAGGCTCTGTAGTGAGATCGAGGCCAAGGAACGAGAGGCCCAGGAAATCCGCCGACAACTCGACAAGGCCCCCGAGCAGATGGTCTTGGCCTCGGTATTCGGCGACCTTAGTATTCAGAACAAACTTCTTGGCCAGAGGCAAGCCGAACTCAAGTCTCTCGATGAGAAGGCTACGACGCTCAAGAACGAACTTGCCGCAAGAGAACGGGAGAAACGTCGCCTGGAGGAAAAAGGTAGGGAAAGGGCGCATATCGAGGACCGCATGGACATGGTGGGGAATGCACAGAAGGCCCTCGACAATTACCTCGCCCGCCTGACTCAGATGAAGGTAGAAGCGCTGTGCCGGACCGTCACGGAGTGCTTCAACCGTCTCTCGCGAAAGGATGACCTGCTTCACGACATCTCGATCAACCCCAGCACGTTCGAGGTTCATCTCCATGACAAACTAGGTCGGACCATACCACGGGAGGAACTCTCGGCGGGTGAGAAGCAGATTCTCGCGATAGCGATCCTCTGGGGGTTGGCGAAGACCTCAGGGCGCCCCCTGCCGGTGATTATTGACACTCCCCTCGGTCGGCTGGATAGCGATCACCGCATGAACCTCGTGCAGAATTACTTCCCCCATGCCGGGCATCAGGTGATCCTGCTTTCAACCGACACCGAAGTGGACAAGCGTTTGTTCGTGGAACTCAGGCCACATATCTCACATTGCCACCACTTGGTCTACGATAAGCAGGAGCGGCGGACCTATCCGAAGCAGGAGTACTTCTGGAAGGAGCAAGCCGATGCCTGAACTCACCTTGAAGAAGATCCCCTTCACAGCAGAATCCGACAACCGGCTTCGGATGCTCAAGGCCAGGACCAGCTTGGACCGAAACTACCTTTGCAGGATGGGGTTCTGCCTATCGCTTGAAGAGCCGGGCATCCCGGCGCTGCCAGAGGAAAAGACCAAGGGCGCACGGGAGATCGACCGGTACACACTTCTGGGCCAGCACGGTCAGGTCTACGTCGCTCTGCTTCTGGTCTGGATGAAGAAACACGAGGTTCCTGCATCTGAAGCCGGTGATGTGGACACCATTTTCATCGCACACATGAACCGGGGCGTCGAGATCATCACCGCCCGCGTGCGGAGCTTGGCTGACATGGCAAGCCTCCTGCCTCGCAACCAGGCGGCTGCCCGTACTGCGGCAGAGGCCGAGTGATAGTGCGCCATGGCCGATGACCTGAAACTCCCGATCTACCTGGACCACCACGCTACCACACCCGTGGACCCACGCGCGTTGGAGGCGATGATGCCGTACTTCAGTCAGGTCTTCGGCAATCCTGCCTCTAAAAACCACGTTTTTGGCCGCGACGCGCATCGTGTTGTTGAAGCTGCACGCGACGTGATTGGGAAAGCAATCAATGCGAAGCCGCAAGACGTTTGCTTCACGTCTGGCGCGACCGAGGCCATCAATCTGGCCATCAAAGGCCTGTTCTTCGCCAACCGTGGCAAGCACCAGCACTACGTCACAGTCGCAACTGAACATAAGGCCGTCCTGGATTCGTTTCACAGGATTGAGTCCGAAGGCGCCGAAGTAACGTATCTGCTGGTGGACGGGCAAGGAATGCTCGATCTCCAGCAGGTCATCGGTGCCGTCCGTCCGCAGACGATCATGGTATGCGTCATGGCTGCAAACAACGAGATCGGAGTCCTGCAGCCGGTCAAGGAGATCGGCGCTATCTGCCGTGAGCGTAACGTCTTCTTCATGACGGATGCGACCCAAGCCCTGGGGAAGGTCCCGCTTGACGTGCAAGCCATGAACATCGACCTACTTGCCTGCTCAGCGCACAAGATCTACGGGCCGAAAGGCATCGGCGTTCTTTATTGTCGCCGGAGCATGCCGCGTGTACCGCTCATACCCATCATCGATGGCGGCGGACACGAGCGCGGCCTACGCTCCGGCACACTGAATGTCCCGGGGATTGTAGGCTTTGCGAAGGCAGTTGAACTGAGCCTGAAAGAAATGAAGGCCGAGCAACCCCGGTTGCGGAGGATGCGCGATGCGTTGTATCAGGCCCTAAGGGAAGGCATCCCGGACCTCAGACTGAACGGTCACCCGGATCGCCGGCTTGCCGGTAACCTCAATGTCTGCATCCCCGGCGTCGAAAGCGAAGCCCTTGTCATCGCCCTCACCGACACCGTCGCTGTATCGTCTGGTTCTGCCTGCACCACAGCTGCTGTTGAACCCTCCCACGTTCTCAAAGCTCTGGGCTTACCTGACGCCGATGTCCACTCTTCCATACGCTTCGGCCTCGGACGCCCCACCACCGGCATGGAAATCCAGCATGCTGCGGCCCGCATAATCGAGGAAGCCAATCGCCTCCGTAGTCTCCATAGCCTTTAGCAGAGGAAGCCGGATTCGAACGTGGGACCCTGGGGTTATGAGCGGGCATGGTATGTCCTCTATTTCCCAGTGCCGTGCACCTTCAGCGAAGTCCGACGGATCGTCTGATGGGTCTTCTTGGCGCGGCCGCTGCGCCTTGATATGATGAATCAGGTGCTGTTCCGGTATATGCACCATAGGGGAGGCCGTCAAATGGCCGAACAGTATGAACTGAGGAAGTTCCTGCGGGATATGGCACCCGCGATTCTGAAGGAGTACTTCGAGCGTATCGGGTGGCAACCGAATGTTGACTGGAAGCAGTTGACCAAGAGGAAGATTGACCCGCTGTTCGATGCGATCCGGAATGCCCCCGAAAGCACGCGTTCCCAGATTGACGGGGACTTTCAGCAGATTAACGGGATGGCCACGGAAGGCGGCATCCACACGATCATTGATGAGGGCCGCTTCCGCCATCTCGACCTTGGCAATGAACTCAAGGATGTGAGTGGTTTGCACAGCAAGGTCTTGCGCGTATTCCTTGATCACCCTGCCAGTGATGACCGCCGCTCGATCCTGAATGTGGCAAGCCACTTCAACAAGGCAGACAACCTGCCCGACCGGAGTTGGCGGAAGCGTAGCGGAGTCCCTGAAGTTCCGCACGCCAAGACGCCGGATGACGAAATCGCCAAGGGCCTTGAAGCAGGTCGGAGGCGACTCGCAGACGCCTTGGTCTCATACTACACGCTCAAGGAGGGGCGGGGATACGGTTGCGCGGTCCACCACTTCGAGAGGGGCGCCCGGCTCTATTGGTTCGCTTCCGTCAGGAACTACGACTCCGTCATCCCAGAGTGGGGAGGCAGCGACGTCGTGCCGCGGAAATGTAAGCCGGTTTTTGAGGTCATCTTCGTGCACTCCAACGCCGACCGCTCACTTGACATCTACGTCAAGGGCGACAAGAACACAGTGGCCGACCTTCAGACACTCTGGGCCAGGGCGGTGCTTGGCACCGAGGACTTGGGCACGCCGCCGGAACACGGTGTGGAATACGAACTCAATATCCTAAAGACCAAGCGGGAGTTCAAGTTCAGTCCCACGGACGGAATCAAGGATGTCCGCCTGAACAGCTTGCGCCTGTCCCTCATCGGCGACAAGAAAAACAGGCGTATCACCTTGGAGGCGAACACAAGGAAGGACCCGAAGGTAGTGTACGCCTTGATGGACCAAGTCTTCAAGGCCCCCGGCCAGGATGGCGGCAATCAAGACGACAAGGACCCGCGGCTCTCTCTTGACGTTGTCAATGTGACGCAAGCCATCATAAACTTTGTGTTCGCGGCCGACACGCGAGGTGGCAAGAAGACAATTACGGCGCGTGTCACGCATCCGAACTCCTGCAGCCTGAAGTACGAACCGAAGGAAGAGATTGCCCGCAGGTACCTGCGTGATTGGAAAATCGATGTCTCCCAAGGTGCTCAACCTGATCCTCAAGGCGCTTGACGCCAACGGCGAAGCCGTCTTTAGCCGCGAAGACCTCGCCGCGTGGCCGAAAGGTGACTTTGAGGAGGCTCTTCGCACAGGGCTCCTCGAAGAGGCTGCCCCTGCCGAAGAGATCGTCTGCCCAGGATGCGAGGAGGCGTGTCTCGAAGATGTTGAGTTTGTCTACGGCGACCGGCCGGAAGACACGCGGGCATACGTCATCTGCGGGAAGCGGGAGGATGTCGGCCGCGTGCCGATCCCCCTGGAGATGCTGGATCGCTGGGCGGCCAACAAGAGCCGCGCTGAAGCCCTTCGCCCGGCCAGGGACACGAGGCAGGCCGCCGAGGAAACCGTGTCTGTGCGAGAGTTGCTTGATGACCGGGCGTTGCTCGTCGGTGCTCTTCTGGAACAGCACAAACATGGACAGGGCACGAAGCGGTTTGTACGCGAGGCGGTCACAGCGGAATCGCTTGCCAAGGCCCTCGGGTGGACGCCTGAACGTGTCCGGGAGGTTTTCGTCCTCCTACCCGGCGGTTCCTATGAGGCTTACAGGCGGGAGTGCGAGCGCGGGGCCGCGCACCGCTGTCTGTCACGTTTCAGCCGTGTGAGAGCCCGGCCCGGCAAGGCTCTAACGCCAGCCAAGTGGTCTGTCTTCTGGATGACGCGAGCCGTGACCTTGCTGGGCCTTGCCAGGGAATCCTTGGTGGACATCCACAGGCTACTGGTGGCACGAAGCGCCACCGGCCTACCTAACTGCGGCACATTCAAGAAGGCCGTGCAGCGAGCGGCATTCCGAAAGAACGACAAGGGCGAGTGGGAGAGGCGATGCCAATCCTCCAGTGCGGCAGGACCGTCGTTGGCACAGAAGGAACCGGCCGCGAGGCCATCGCGTTCCGTTCGTTTGCGCCAGCCAGCGCGGCGTGCAACGAAGGGTACGGCACCCGCCCCGAAGGTGTGCGCCTCCTGCAAGGACGACTTCAAGCCCTACGAGTGCCCCGTGTGTGACCGGCTTATCGCCGACCGCTGCCAGGATTGCCACGCCGAGAAGAAACACGGTAAGATGATTCCCTGACTACCGATGAGGGCTTTGTAGCCACACCTTCGCGTCCCCGAGGGACATTCCCGTGGGGACACTTTTTGCGCTGAACCGCGTTCTTGCCCCCAAGAAGGCCGCAAAAAGTGTCCCTTGCATGTCCCCCGCCCCAAGGGTGGACAGAACGGACCAGGGGATACGTCATGCCGGACACGACGCTTCACCGACAAGTACCGACGCGAGCGCTGACGGTCGGCGAGATCGCCGCGAGGCTTGGTCAGCCGGTTCATCGCATCGAGTACGTCATCGACTCGCGACGGTTGAGGCCGACGGCCTGGGCGGGGCACGCCCGCGTCTTCACCGAATCGGACCTCCAGTTCATCGAGAGCGTCTTGCGCAGGATGGACGCCGACCGAGAAGGGAACTCGCTATGAACAAGGAAACCACGAAGACCACGACGCCGCTCGAACGCGTCCAGTTACTGGATGTAAGGCAACTGGCCACGACGCTGCGGATGCACCCGCGCACCGTCTGGCGCCTGGCGGCGATGGCCGAAGCAGGCCAAGGGGGCTTCCCGAAACCCTTGCGCATCGGGCCGAAGACCATCCGCTGGCGGCTGGCGGATGTGCAGGCGTACCTGGCGGCGCTGGCCGAGGAGAGCGGCCAATGACGCCCGACTGGATTCGCGCTTCTCCGGCGAGGCGGCCGAGGCCGTCGCATGGGCACAGATCGAGGGTTGCCCATAGGTGTCGGAATTTCTGGAAAACTGCCTTGCCTTGTGCGGCAGAATGTCGTAAGGGATCAGTGACGGGTTCAGGTAGGAGAACGAACGATGGCCAGCATTTACCGACGTAAGAAGAAGGGGCCGTACTACATCACGTACGTCATTCGTCATGGCGTGCGCAAGACCGTCAAGGGGTGCCGCGACCGCGCGGCGACCGAGGCCCTGGCCCGAAAACTCGAAGCCGACGCCATGCTGCGGCGCGAGGGCGTGATCGATGCCAAGGCCGATCAGTACGCCAAGGCCGAGGCCCGGCCGCTCGTGGACCGCGACGCCGAGGGCAAGGTCATCGACGGCCACTTGGCTGACTACCACGCGGCCCTGCTGGCCAAGGGCGTCACCCGCGACCACGCGGACCTCGTGCGGACGCGTGCCAACAAGGTGCTCCGGTTGGCGAAGGCCGAGCAGATCAGCCACGTTGCACCGTCCGCCGTACAAGGGGCCATCGCGACCATCCGCCAGGAGGGGAAGTCGCTTCAGACGTGCAACGACACGCTGCGGGCCATCAAGCAGTTCAGCCGGTGGCTGTGGCGCGACGGGCGGGCACGCGAGGACGTGCTGGTGCACCTGACGGGCTTCAACGTGGCCCTCGACCGGCGACACGACAGACGGGCGCTGACCGATGAGGAACTGGCCCGCCTCATCAGGGCAGCCGAGAGCGGACCCACGGTCATGGGAATGACCGGCCCGGACCGGGCGATGCTATACCGCGTGGCGGTGGGCACGGGTTTCCGGGCGAACGAACTCAGGAGCCTGACGCCGGAGTCGTTCGACCTGGACGGCGACCCGCCCACGGTAACCGTCGAGGCCGGCTACTCGAAGCACCGCCGCAAGGACGTGCAGCCCATCCGGCAGGACCTGGCTGACCTCCTGCGGCAGTGGCTGGCGGCGAGGCCGACGGGCGAGCCGGTCTTCGGCACCATGCCCGAGAAGACGGCCCGGATGATAAGGAAGGACCTCCAGGCGGCCAAGAAGAAGTGGGTAGAGGAGGTGAAGTCGCCCGAGGTGCAGAAAGAACGTCAGGACTCGGACTTCCTCGCCTACCGCAACACCGCCGGCCTTGTGGCCGACTTCCACGCCCTGCGGCACACCTACGTCAGCCGCCTGGTCCGCTCGGGCGCCAACGTGAAGGTGGCCCAGGAACTGGCGCGGCACTCGACGCCCATGCTGACGTTGGGCCGCTACGCTCACATCGAGGTTCTTGACCAGACTAAAGCCCTGGCGGCCTTGCCGTCGATAGACCCTGTGCCTGCGCAGCGTGAAGCGGCCCTGGCGACGGGCACCGACGGTCCCGTTCCGCCGCGGGATGACGGCCCGAACGGGCGCAGCGCTATTGCAGCGCGCCGTTGCCCCGAGGCGCGAACAGCAGCCCTAACTTGGCAAGGTGGCAACCTTGACAATGGAGGGGCGAAAGCGGTAGAATCTTCGCGAGTTGTGGCCACCGGCCGCGACTTGTTACAACCTGACAACATATCGAGCCACCCTAGCTCAACGGTAGAGCACCGCTTTCGTAAAGCGGGGGTTTGGGGTTCAAATCCCCAGGGTGGCTCCAGACATCCCTCGCCGCCCGTACGGGTGGCGTTCTTTTTTCGGCCCAGGGTTGTAATGGGTTAATTTCGGTTGTGGCGACCCCTCTTGCCGACTGTAGCGCGGGGGTTTATCCCCCGCGTAGGGCTGCGCGGGGCATAAAGCCCCGCGCTACATAATCCCCGGCCCAACCGTAACTGGCGCCGTACCCAGGGTTTTTATTAACCCGCCAAGGGCGGCGCTTCTTACGGCCGCGGGCGCCCGGCGGAGGGTGATTCCGCGGGCGTGTCAAAGCGCGGCACGCGGACGTGGCAACTCTGCTGCTCGGGGTGCTTCCTGAGGTAGTCCTGGTGGTACTCCTCGGCGGGCCAGAACGTGCCGGCGGGCACGACCTCGGTGGCCACCTTGTAGCCCTTGGCGCGGAGTTGCTCGATGAGGGCCTCGGCCGTCCGCTTCTGCTCGTCGCTTAAGTAGAACACGGCGGAGCGGTACTGCGTGCCCACATCCGGCCCCTGGCGGTTCACCTGCGTCGGGTCGTGGATCTCGAAGAAGAGTTTCGCCAGTTGCTCGTACGTGATGCGGTTCGCGTCGAAGACGACCTCGACGGCTTCGGCGTGTCCGGTCTTACCGGAGCACACCTCTTCGTAGGTCGGTTTCTCGGTGTGGCCGCCGGAGTAGCCGGACCTCACGGAGAGGACCCCCGGCGCCTGGCCCAAGTAGTGCTGCACGCCCCAGAAGCACCCGCCGGCCAA
>Ga0315291_10000999_pt1 | contig 38085 bp, 26 predicted proteins | sample YL17G12_20_MG_FD_203070 | JGI IMG/M metagenome (GOLD analysis project Ga0315291, IMG submission 203070) | Sediment microbial communities from Yellowstone Lake, YNP, Wyoming, USA - YL17G12_20 | ecosystem: Environmental > Aquatic > Freshwater > Lake > Sediment | place: USA: Wyoming | collected...
CCCTCACCCAGGTTGAAGGAAATCGTCACAGAGGGGAGCTGTCCCGAGTGATTCACCGTAAGAGGACCGGCCCCGGTCTCGATCCGGGCAAGAGCCGAGAGGGGAACCATGTTTCCCGTTTGTGGCGAGCGAATATAGAGAAGCTGCAGGGCAGAAGGGTCCTGACGGTACTGGGGCAGGAGTTCCATGATGACGAGATACTGGTTGTTTGGAGCGAGTATTGTAGTTATCTGCCGGGTGCCGTACGCGGAGTAGAGTGCGTCTTCAATTGCCTGAGGCGTGATTCCCAGGGACGCGGCCTGATCCCTGTCGATTACCAAATCCACCTCGGGATTGCTGATCCTCAGGTCGCTGTTCACGTCTCTCAACAAGGGGTCAGCTCTCAGTTTCGATTCCAGCGCAGGCACGGCTGAGTAAAGTGATTTGAGGTCAGAGGACTGGAGCGTGAACTGGTAAAGGCCCGAGCCTGAGCGGCCGCCGATGTTGATCGCCGGTGGATTCACGATGAACACGCGTATGCCGGGAATCCTCGCCAGCCTGGCCCTAAGGGCATTGACAACCTGGTCCGCGGTGAGCTTGCGGTCGTGTCGAGGTTTGAGCCTGATAAAGAGATTGCCCTGGTTGCCTGATCCTCCGCCCCCACCTCCCACTGAGGAGGTGAATCCCTCGATGTTGGGGTCCTTTGCCAGGACAGCGGTCACGGCCTTCTGGTGATTGACCATTCCCTCGAATGAAAGCCCTTCTGCGCCCTCCGTATTGCCGGACACGAAGCCCGTGTCTTCGCTGGGAACGAAACCCTTGGGCACGAAGATGAAAAGGAACAGGGTGGCGACAAATATCACAGCCGAAAAGAGCAGCGTCATCCGCTTTCTCAGCACCACCCAACTCAGAGTTTTTTCGTATAACCCAAGACTCTTCGTCCAGAAGGACTCTACAATGTTGAAAAAGCGTCCTTGCTTTTCTTTCTTATCGTGCTTGAGAAAGCGACTGCACATCATGGGTGTGAGTGACAGGGAGACGAAACCGGAAATCAGGATCGCCACCATGATGGTCACTGCGAACTCTCGGAACAAACGACCCATGATGCCGCCCAAGAAAAGAATCGGGATGAAGACAGCAATCAGGGAGAGCGTCATTGAGACTATGGTGAAACCTACTTCTCTTGCTCCATCCACCGCGGCCACAAAGGGAGTCTTTCCCATTTCCATGTGCCTGAAGATGTTCTCAAGCATAACTATGGCGTCGTCCACCACAAAAGCGACGGCCAGTGTCAGAGACATGAGCGAAACATTGTCAAGATTGAATCCGAGTAATGCCATCACGGCGAAAGTTCCCACCACTGACATTGGCAGGGCGAGACTCGGGATCACGGTGGCGGAGGCGTTCCTCAGGAAGAGGAAAATCACCATAATCACAAGGAAAAGAGTCAGCAGAAGTGTGAACTTCACGTCGTTAACCGAGGCCTGGATGGGCACGGCTTTGTCGAACAAGATGTGCAGGCTGGCGGAGGCCGGTATCTGGTCCTTGAAACTCGGCAGGAGTGCCTTCACAGCATTGGAAACTTTTACGGTATTGGTCCCTGGCTGTCGCTGGATGGCGAGCAAGATGCACCGGCTGTCGTTGAACCAAGCCGCCACTCTGTCGTTCTGGACGCTGTCAAAGACGTTGCCCAGGTCTCCAAGCCGCACAGGCGCCCCATTGCGGTACGCAACGACGATGGCCCGGAATTTATCTGCGCTGTTGAGTTGACCCGTAGCCGTCACCGTGTATGTCTTCTCGCGGCCTAAAAGGAGACCGGTGGGAAGATTCACGTTGTTCGCGGCCACCGTGCTCATTACCTGATCGACTCCTATGCCTCTTGAGGCCAAGGCCTGGGGGTCAAGCTGGATGCGCACTGCGTACTTCTGAGCCCCAAAGACCAGCACCTGTGCTACCCCATTGATCATGGAGATGCGCTGAGCCATAAGGTTTTCAGCGTACTCGTCTAGCTCGGAGAGAGGGACCGTGGGCGACGTAAGGGCGACAAAGAGAATGGGTTGTTGTGCCGGGTTCACTTTCTGGTATGAAGGCGGCGTTGGCATGTCTCGGGGAAGTTGTCTTGCCACTGCTGCGAGGGCTGACTGAACGTCCTGGGCTGCGGCGTCAATGCTCCGATCCAGACTGAACTGAACTGTGATCCGTGTGGAGCCCTGGCTGCTGGAGCTGGTCATATTATCGATGCCCGAGATCGTGGACAGTTGCTTCTCCAGTGGCGTGGCCACAGCGGAGGCCATGGTCTCGGGGCTTGCGCCTGGAAGGCTCGCTGACACTGAGATAGTGGGGAAGTCCACGGTGGGCAGGTCGCTCACGGGCAGAAGTCTGTAACCGAGTATTCCCGCAATGATGATGGCCATCATAACGAGGGTCGTCATGACCGGTCTGTTAATAAAGATGCTCATGGAACCTTACTCAATTTCGTCATCCGCACGAGCTTCCCGAAGTCGTTCGCCGTCGCACGGATCTGCAAGTAAAGATGCTCACAGAACCCTACCCTATCTAGAAGGGTTTGATTTGATCGCCACTGTGGCTCCAGGCACGAGCCTCATCTGGCCATCGGTGACCACTGTTTCCCCAACTTTTAAGCCCCGGTCAACCACAACCGTGTTATTCAGCGTCCGGTTAACCTTGATGGGACGTTTCTCTACCTTCTTGTCAGAGCCGACTACAAACACGAACGTGCCATCCTGGCCAGTGACGACCGCCCCGGCTGGCACCGTCAGCGCCTCTGGCTCCATTGCAAGAACCAGCTCCGTGTCCACAAACTGGCCGGGCAAAAGCGAGCCCTCCGCGTTGGAGAAATCGGCCTTCAGAGTAACGGTACCCGTGCTTGGGTCTACCTGGTTGTCGAGGAAAACCAGTCGCCCCTTAACCTCGGAGCGGCTGCTGTCCCTCGACGTCCACACATGAACCTCGAGCGCGCCCCGACTAGCATATTTCTGTACACGTGGTAGCTGGTTCTGGGGGATGGCGAAGCTCACGCGGATGGGACTAATCTGGTTAATAACCACGAGGACGGCATCGTTGGCCTTCACGACGTTGCCTCTCTTTACGAGGACGCTGCCAGTGCGCCCGGAGATCGGTGCTGTAACAGATGCATAACTCAGATTCAGTCTCGCTTGCTCCACATTGGCTTCGTCTACTTGGACTGTTGATCTGAGGGCGTCAGCCTGTGTCCGGGCCGCGTCATACTCTTCCTGTGTAACGTAATCCTTTTTCACCAGGTCTGCGTATCGCTCGGCCTGAATCCCGGCGTTTTCTGCCTGGAACTTGTCTCTGGCAAGCTGTGCCAAAGCAACATCCAGAGCTGCTTGAAAGGATCGTGGATCGATCTGAAATAGAACATGTCCAGCACGAACGTACTGCCCCTCCGCAAAACTCACTTTCGTGATTACACCGCCCACCTGGGCTCTGACCGAGGCGGTCTCCACAGGCTCCACAGTTCCGACCACGCTCAACGAAAGCGGCTCTGGCCTGACCAGGACCCGAGCAACAGTAACCGGCACCGGCGGTGGGGAGGCTGATTTCCTGCCCGAACAGCCCGTGAGCACTAACGCAGCAGCGAGTAACGTAGAGACGCAGGCACGAGCGAGGAAAGCGGCTCGCCCCTTCAATGGGGACTTCAATGGGACCTTCAATGGGACGCGAACGCACCCTTTCCGGAAATACTCGTTGTCACCGGAAACCCGATACTCACGCATCAAGTAGCATTCACACCTTACGTTCTTCATGCTCTCACCTCGGAAGAAATACCCCGGGGTCCAGGGGATTCTCCCCGTGAGGTCCCAGGATACCCACGTCGTGGGCAAGTTGTGCCAGGGCCATGAACCAACCCAGGCGTGCGTTTATCTGTTCAGCCCTGGCCATGGCGAGGGCCCGCTGTGCGGAGAGGAGCTCCAGAATGCTCCCGACTCCCTCTTTGTAGCGCCCCAGGGCGACCTCCTCGGACTGCAAGCCGCTAGCAACGAGGTCGTCCGTGGTTTTTATGCGCTCGTCTGCCGTAAGAAAATCGCTGTGGGCTGAGAACACCTGGAATACGACCGTCTGTTCGACGCCGCGCGCTCGTTCTTTTGCGGCCTCGGCCTCAGCTTTTGCCTTGAAAATATCAAACCGATGAGAGAACCCGGTGAAAATGGGAATCTGCAGTAGTAGAGCGCCGCTATAAGTGTTTCTGAACCCAGGGACGTCCTCAATCCACGTCCTGGCCGCAGAGCCCGTTGCGGAAATTGATGGAAGCGACCTGGACCAAGCCTGCCTTACGTTTGCCGCGGACTGGAGGGCGAGTGCGCGCGAGGCCTGGAGGTCAGGTCGAGACGCCAGCGCTTGGTCGATGAGCTGATCCACCGTTTGTGAAAGCCCGGCGCTGCGGATCTCCGGAGAAACAATCACAAAATCGTAGGACACGTTGGCGGGATAACCCATGGAGACCGCCAGGGCGCCCTTTGCCGTGCGCACCTGACCTTCCACGCCCTGCACGGCGAGTTTGACCTCCGAGTAGGCCGTTTTGGCTTGCAGCACGTCGGCGTTTGTGGCCAGCCCCACCCGGTGTCGTTCTTCAGCAGCGTTCAGGTTGGCCTCGGCCTCGGATAGAGAAACCCTGTTGGCTTCAAGCATGGCCATGGTCCCAGCATAGTTGAAAAAAGCCACCTCCGCCTCGAGAACCGTATTCTGGATGACGGCGTTCTGTGTCCAATCAGCGGCCAGCAGAGCCTGACGAGACTCCTCCACCAACGCCGATCTTCCGCCAAAATCGAACAAAAGATAAGAAAGATTGGCCTCAGCGCTGTAATTCGTGATGGGAGCATCCGTTCGACTCCCGGAGGAATCGGACCGACTCTGAGACGAGGTGCCCTTTGAGCGGATGACGGCTCCGTCAAGATTCACGGTCGGGTACCAGGCTCCTCGTGATGAGCCATAATTGGCCGCCGCGGCCCGGGCGTCTGCCCAGGCGGCCTTAGTGGCAGGATTGTTCTTGAGGGAGATGTCCACAACGTCCGCAAGTGTGAGCTTGCTAAATTTCGCCCGGACCTGCTCTATCGGTACGACGAGCTGTGGCTCTGATGCCTTATGGCTCACAACGGCCGGGGGTGTCCACGGGACCGCCGGGGAAGGGGACGTCCCGGGGACGTGTTGAACCCTGGGCGGGTTATGGGCGCAGTTGAGAAAGATCAACGTGATCAAAGAAAGTGCAAGCGCGCGCAAAGCTCTTCCTGTGGAACGGAGAGCCGCGGACCGACCGGCCACCCAACCTGTAGAAAATGCGGCTTGCAGGTTATACCCTCCGGTGTCTGCATCCACGTCCAACACCTCGCCTGTGAAATAGAGGCCTCTCACAAGTCGCGACGCCATGGTGCGCGGGTCGACTTCACGCGTATTCACCCCGCCGGCCGTGATGATCGCCTCCTTCAAGGGACGGTATCCGGTGACCTCCAGGCGAAAATCCTTCAACCACATGCGTAGTCGCTTACGCTCCTGAGCCGTCATCTGGTGTGCCATTCTGTCCGCAGGGATATTTGTGAGCTCCGCGCAGACCGGTATGAGTTTTCTCGGAAGAAACCCTTTGAGCACGCTGCGGAACCGTCGCTTGCCCCGCGCGGCAACATCGCGGAGAAGACGAGCTTCCAACTCCTGCTCGTCCAGAGAAGGGTCGAGATCGATGGAGAGCGTCACTCTGTGGCCCAGACGCAATGAGTCCACGACCTGCTTGCTCAGCGAGAGGACGATCGGGCCGGAAAGACCGAAATGGGTGAAAAGCATTTCCCCAAAAGCTTCGGCTTGCTTTCTGGTGTTGACCAATAGTCGGACCGCCACATTCTGGAGGCTCAAACCCTGGAGCCTCGGAGCAATGTCGCCAACTGTCTCCAGGGGGACCAGCGCCGGGCGGATCGGAACGATGGTGTGACCCACGGATTCGGCCAGTCGATATCCGTCCCCGGTCGATCCAGTAGCGGGATAGGACGCCCCGCCAGTTGCCACGATCACAGAATCCGCGTGATAAACGGAACCGCTGGATGTCTTCACGCCGGTGACCCGAGTTCCATCGATAACCAATTGTACCACGGGCGACCTCGTGAGTAGAGTTACACCGCATTCTCCGACCCAACGCACGAGCGCATCCACCACGTCCTTCGCCTGGCCGCTGGCTGGAAAGACACGTCCACCTCGTTCGGTCACAGTGCTGACACCATTTTTTTCAAGAAAGGCGATCAGTTCAGGAGCGAAGAACTTTGAAAAGGCCTGTCGAAGAAAACGCCCGTTTGGTGAGAAATACGCGATAAACTCGGGAATTGCGGCCACGTTAGTCAAGTTGCAGCGTCCCTTACCGGCAATGCTAAGCTTGCGTCCGGGGCGAGTCATTTTCTCTAGAAGAAGGGTTTTGGCCCCAAGTTCCCCGGCCTGGCCCGCTGCCATAAGACCTGATGCGCCTGCCCCGATCACTATTACCTGATATGCTGCCATCTGCTGGTCAGCTCCTCCAATCGAACTTCAATATCTTTCTCGCGTTCGGCGAAATAAGGGTAGTATGGCCAATGGCATCCTATCTCACGAGACACTAGGACGACATCAGGCCTCGCCAAACTCGGGTGGCCGGAATTCGATCTCTGAAACGAGAGTCATTTTGCCGGCACGCGTGTATTTGCCCTCTACAAGAACTCTGTAGGAGCGGCGAAACGACTCGATCAAGATTATCACGGCGCAGAGCATGATCGTTGCCGAAAGAGTAACATTCACGTACCCCAATGCAATGTTGCCGGGCGTCTTGGTCAGCGGTATGAAATTGTCGAAGATATTGCGCCAACCCGCGTAGAGCGTCGTGATTGCCACAAAAGTCATCGGGACCAGGGTCACCCACAGATAGCGGACCTTGCCGGCGTTGATCAGTGCTGTCGTGGCTACGGCCAACGCCACTCCCGCGAGAAGCTGATTTGCAGTGCCGAACATTGGCCAGATAGTACTGATGTTGCCGGTCCATATAAAGTAGCCCCAGCAGAAAACGACGATGCCCGTCGAAATGAGCGTGCCTGGAATCCAGCCGGTCTTTTCCATCGGTTTGTAGATTCGACCACCGAACTCCTGAAAAAGGAAGCGTGCCACGCGTGTCCCCGTGTCGATCGTCGTCAGAATGAAAAGAGCCTCGAACATTATGGCGAAGTGATACCAGTAGGACATTAGCCCGCGCATGCCCGGCAGACCCGAGAATATCTGCGCGAATCCGACGGCCAGCGATACTGCGCCGCCCGGCCTCCCGGCGACGTTCTCTCCCACTTGAGTAGAAAGGTCAACCAGGTTCACTGGTGTCATTCCCAGGCTGGCGAACTTGGCGGGGGCCACATTGATGGCAAAGTAGTCCGCAGGCACGAGCGAACAAGCAGCAATCAGAGCGACGACGCTGACGATGCCTTCAACCAGCATGGCTCCATAACCGATCAGTATTGCGTCCGATTCCTTTGATATCATTTTGGGTGTGGTCCCCGAAGCCACAAGCGAGTGAAAACCCGATATGGCTCCACAGGCGATGGTGATGAAAAGGAACGGAAACAGTTTCCCCGGGATGATGGGGCCGCCGCCGTGTATGTACGATGTGAACGGTGGCATTCTGAGGTGGGGGTGAACAATCAGAACGCCTATCACGAGGGCCACGATCGTTCCGATTTTGAGGTAGGAGCTCAGGTAGTCGCGAGGGCAAAGCAGAAGCCACACGGGCAGTACTGAGGCAATAAAACCGTACGCTGCGATAGCGACGATAATGCCTTCCCGTGAAAGCGTGAACCAAGGACCCAATAGCGAGTGAGGCACTCGGCTGCCAATAATCACCGCGGCAAACACGCCAATCACACCGATGAGGCTAGCCTCTGCAATGCGGCCCGGTCGAAGGCGGTACATCCAGAGCCCGACGAACAACGCCACAGGAATTGTCATGGCGATCGTAAATGTACCCCAGGAGCTTTCTCTCAAGGCGTTGACCACGGCCAAGCCGAGCCCTGCGAGTGCAACAATGATGATGATCAAAATGGCCACGGAGGCGATCGCGCCAGCCACAGGACTTACCTCGTGCCGGGCGATCTCAGCGAGCGACTTTCCCTTGCGGCGTATGGAGGCCACTAGAATCAGAAAGTCGTGCACACCACCGGCCAAGACTGCTCCCAACAGCATCCACAGAAGTCCTGGGGCGTACCCAAACTGCGCCGCAAGGACCGGGCCTATCAGAGGCCCTGCCCCGGAAATGGCGGCAAAATGGTGTCCGAATAAGACCCACTTGTTGGTCGGATGATAGTTTTGACCGTCATGAAGACTATGAGCAGGGGTTGGCCGGGTGTCGTCGATCGCGGCGATCTTGGCGGCGATGAAAGCACTGTAATAGCGGTAGGCGAGGGTCATCACAAGAATGGCCCCGAGCACAATCGGTACCGCGTTCATACATGCTCCTTCATGTGATGTGTCTCCTAGGGTCACATCCTTACCCTGATTGGCAGAATCACGGTGGTGATTCCAAGCCATTGGAGACGCCGCTGAACCGCAAACGCGGTCTCGTTGTGGAGTAGCCTGTCATAGAACTTGGGAAGGCGGAAGGTGACCTGACCGGTAAACACGACTGACTTCGGGAACTCCTTGTAAATACTCTCACACAATTGTGTTGCGCCGTCGACGACGTCGGTGGCCACAACCATGCGATAGTCGGCGGGAAATCCCAGCCTTCTTGTCAGATCCACACATTTCTCGAGCTCAAGGCGAACAGATTGTTCGAGGGCACCGATCCCCTCTACCCCTTTGAATGCACCGGAATCGACCACCGCCACCGAGCCAAAAACAATGTTCTTGTAGGTTCCAGGAAAGTTCTTAATTATGGAGAGGAGCGTGTGCACTGCAGGACCGTTGTACCCAGAAACGAGTTGAATGGCAGTCCACTGGCTAGGATTAGTCGGGCTCTCGTTCTTTGGGCCGTGCGTGGGAAAATTCAGAAGGATCTCATCAAGCTTGGCAATAGCCCTCTGAACTTTCGCATAATGACGGTGGACCATGTAACAACCCCCGACTACCACGGCCGTAATCAAGAATGTCACCCAGCCACCTGCCGTAAACTTCTCAAAGGTCGTAATCACAAGAATCGTCGCGCAAAGGCAAAACGCCAGAATATGAACGCTGAGGTGTCTTTTCCACTTTTCGTCTTCCTCTCTGCGGCGAACGTAAAATCGAATCATCCCTAATTGGGACAGCGAAAACGTGATGAACACGTTGATTGCATACATAATTACCAGCGCTGACACTGACCCGTGTGTGTAGAGCATGAGGGCGATAGAAGAAAGACCTATTATCAAGACGCCGTTCTGCATACTGAGTCTTTCCGAGAGATTGGCAAAACGACGGGGAAGCCAGGAATCCATGGCCATGTTGGACATCACTCGCGGGCCGCCTACAAAACCGGCCTGTGCACCCACTATAAGTAGAGCGCCTTCCGCAAAAATCGTAATAAAAGCGATCCAACCCCCCATCGGCCAATGGGAAAAGAGCTTATCAGCCAGGACTGAGTTGAGCGTTCTTCCTGCCACGGGTCTTATATCCAAGAGGCCATAGCAGACGAAAAGCAGTCCAGCGGTGAACGCAAGTGAGACTGCCATATACAACATGGTTCTTTTTCCAGTTTGCACCTTTGGCTCACGCATGATCTGCATGCTATTTGACACGGCCTCGATTCCTGTGTACGTTCCACCACCCAAGGAATAAGCCCTAAAAAACAATGCCAGTGTTCCCCAGATGCCGATCGTGGAGAGGTCTCTTCCGATACCGGAATTGAAGTTATTTGCGAGTGGAACAAAGCGATCAATGTGTCCGAAAATTCCGTACAGGAGCATGACGAGGTGAGTGACAACAAAAAGAACAAAAATCGGGGCCAGAATCGCTATTGAGTCTTTGACTCCTCGTATGTTCAGGACAATAAGTACCAGGCAAAGGAAACACGCTGCGGGAACCTTATAGATGTGATATTCCATCGGGAAATAACTGAAGATCGAAGCAACACACGAAGCAATGGAGACGCTCGCGGTGAGAACGTAGTCCACCAGCAGAGCACTGCCTGAAACGACCCCCACCTTTTTTCCCAGCATATGAGTTGCAACGAGATACCCACCCCCGCCGTAGGGAAAGTGCTCGATGATACGTGAATAGGCGTAGGCAATGATGGCGACGGTCAGGGCGGTGGCCAATCCAATAAGAACGGCAAGGTAAGTGTGACTTCCCAGTGCCCTGAAGGCCTCTTCAGGGCCATACGATGACGATGAGAGTCCGTCAGCCCCAAGACCTATCCAAGCCAGGAGCGGTATAAGCGCCATCTTGTGAAAAACCTTCGGGTCTTTGAGCTGCTTGGGCGCACCGGTTATCGCGCGACAGGCTCTGACTACCACGTTGCCCCGCGATTCGTCACCGTTAGGAACCACGATTCCTCCAGGGAAATTGCCTAAAATACATTGGTGATGCAGACTGTCACCGTGGATAAATTACTATCATAATCAAAACGCGGTAGAAATAGAAATATTCGTGGAAGAAGCTTAGACGCGGACAGCTCTATCACCTCAACAGTCTTTCCATATCGACTGGTCGGCTGGGCATTGGCTCAGCGGCCAGCGGAGCATTGGCTCAGCGGCCGGCTGGGTATAGGCTCAGCGTCGGCGTGGGTCCGGCGTCGGCATCGGTTCAGTATCGATACGGGCGCAGTGACGCTGTGGGTTCAGCGCCGCTGCGGGGCTTCAACGCGCTCTGTGCGTCCCAGGAGCGATGCGAGTCATCTTCTTCAAGACGTCAATGCGCTCTTTCAGCTCTGTGAGTCGAGCGTCTTTCGCAATCGCCTTTTCGTAAGCCTTGAGAGCCTCATCGTACAAACCGAGCTTCTCGGCTATTGCTCCGTGAAGGGCCGCGTCGTCCGCTCTCTCCTTCTCACTGCCAGCGAGCTTTCTTGAATAGGTCAGCGCCTCCTCGGTCTCGTTGCGTTCGAAGTAAAAATGCGCCATCGCTCTTAGCGCAGTAGCATAGGTCGAGTCTGCCTGAAGTGCGCGACGGAAACTCTGCATGGCGTCGTCACGCAGGCCGTAGTTGTACTGGACCCCGCCCAGAACTCCGTAGAACCTCGCGTTATCGGGAAAGAGCTGTGCAGCCGTCTTGTATTCCTCGAGGGCCGGTTGCATCATTCCGCGTTTGCGATAGTACTTGCCAAGCTCCTCGTGCGCGTATGCTTGGGAAAAGCCAGGCTGGTCCGCGATTATGTTCTTGAATCGCTGCACGGAGCGGGCTTCGCTGGCATTCAGGAAGAACCACGGCAGGCTCAGAAAGATAGCTGCGATCACAACGATTCCAACCAAGCGAAAGCTCGGTCGTCCTCGAGCTACCCTTGATAAAGCAACGTATGATGCAAGCACAAAGATTGGAGTCTGTGCCGCGAACAAATCCCAGTCACGCGCGATCCCCAGCTTCATGTTTATCAGCGACATCAAAAACACGAGCCAGAGACTACCAGCGAGAAGTGTGATAAGTGCACGGTACCCGGAGTCGACTGATTGCCTGGTGGAGGTCGTGACTTCGGATTCCGCGACGACAGCTTTTCTCGAATTGACTGTGGCAAGTAGCGCCAACAGCGGAACCGGTGCAACAAGCAGAAGCAGATTGAGAATGTCTTTCCAGTGGCGCCAGGACAGGAAGCCATGCGATCCCAATAGCGTCACCAGCAATCTCTGTGTATGTCGACTCTTGACAAAATCAGTCTCGAAGTTCGAATGATTGTAGCCCTCAAGAAGATATAAACCTGCCGCAAGGGCCACTGCAGCGACCAGGGGCAGCAGTACCAAGGCGAGCCTTCTCCAGAAGGAACGCGGCGAGTGCCCTGCCGGCCAGAGAACCAGCGTCACGAGAAGGGGAGCCATCAAGAGCGCGTCCAAATGAAAGACAAGCCCAAGCCCAAACGCAGCCGCAGGTACCCATATTGGCAGACGCTTGAGGTAATGAAGTGCGATGGTGGACGCAAAGAGTAGCATGAAGACCATCAGAATGGAGTAGCACTCCACGTAGCCCATGAACATTTCCGCAGGCGCAAAGAACACGAGCAAGAGATAAAGTAGAATACGCTCTCCATTATCTTTCGACAGACCCCTTGCGCTCCAGGCAGCAGCGACCAGGTAGAGGGCGCCCGCCACGATGCTGGTACCAGCGAATAAACGGAAAGCGTCGGCTTCCACCGGTTGTGTCAGTGTGCTAAAGAGCTTTGCCACCAGGTGATAGTGGATGAAATTGAAGCTGCCAAAACGGATTCCAACCGCAACCATCTCACCCAGTAGCCAGCCATCCCCCAAGAAGTGTGTTTTGCAGCGCAGAAGCCAGAAAAGCAGTGCGCCCACGATCGGCGCTGCAACATAGGCCGCGAGTCGATGTCCAAGAAGTGAAGGTGCCACACGATCAGTCAGCCAGCGACCAAAAGAAACACCCGCACTCGTCCAAATGAGAAGAAGCCCGAAAAGCGGCCAGACAATGCGAAGCAACGCCGGCGCATACGCAAGATGATTCACTCCCCAGAACAACGGACCAGGAAAGAAGCTTGCCAACGCCTGTAGTAGAAGCAAAAGCGAGAGGAAAATGCGCAGGAGTCCGATCTGGCTCGGGTCGCGTCGTGAACGTTCTGGTGCTCGCTCAGGTGCCTTGCGCTTCATCCGTCTTTACCTTCGAGTATTCACACAACTACTTCGCACAGCTACTGAGAATTCAGTGGAGAAGCTTAGAGTAGTTTGAGACTGACGTCAAGGAATGGACAGGTAAAGGTAGAGTACGTCTGTTTGTGTCAAATGGGATTGGACCAACAGGGATTGTCTCCCGTGTTTCATTCCGTCCCGTGTGTTGTCGCGTCACGTGTTTTGAAGCATTGCAACACGGCAAAATACGGCTACAATCTAGATATTGCCGTTGGCTGCATGCACACTCAGTCATGTTGTTTTTTAGTCAGGGTTAGTCGATGGTAAGTGGGTCGAAGAAGAAGAGATCGGCGGGAGAGTGGGACAAAGATCGCTGATAAGAGATCCGAGAATCAGATTGCTTTACTCTGACCTGAATGTCATAACAAAAGGCAAAATCTGGAGCACGCAGCGCTTCGAGACAATCCTGAGAATGAACCTGGGCATATAAGTGAACATGGGTCTGCATTGTTAATGGGTGGTCGGGAAAGCCCAGGGGAATCAGCACCGTACGTTAGGAGATCGGTGATCTAAACGAAACAATGCATTGAGAGACTGTAGATCCAGGGGAAACCAACGAGCAACGCATTAGACGACTGGAGACCTAATGGAGACCGGCGAAACAACAAGACGCAGAGCAAAGCGCCAAGAAAAAGGCCGTGACAAGACGATAGGCCGTGAAGAGATCCTCTCAGCGCTGGTCAAGGCATTGAAGCCTCTCGACTATGTACATGCAATGTGGGAGGGAGGAGCCATCGGCTACGGTCGTATGGATGAATGGTCGGATCTCGACTTGTACGTTGACGCCGAAGACGTGCGAATCGAAGAAGTATTCCCGGTGGTGGAAAGGGCGCTGGAAACGGTGTCTCCGATCGAACTAAAATATGACGTCCCCACAACGCCGGCGCAGGGTTACGCGCAGGCATTCTACAGGCTCACGGGCACGAGCAAATTCCTGCTGATCGACCTGGCCGTTCTTAAGCATAGTTCTGAGGACAAGTTCCTGGAGTCTGAAATCCATGGTAAGGTTTACTTCTGCTTCAATAAGAGCGATACGATCAAATGCTCCACGCTGGACAAGAAGAAGCTTCTCGGCGCCCTTAAGTCACGGGTGGAAAGAATCGAGAAGCGTTTCGACACTTTCGGGTGCTTCATTCAAAAAGAGATAAACAGAGAAAACTGGATCGAGGCTCTGGATTTGTATCGCGGGTTGACACTTGACTTGTTAGTGGAGGCGCTGCGTATACAACACAAACCCGTGCATCACCAGTTTAAAACACGCTACATTCATTACGACTTGCCTCCTAATATTGTGAAGAGATTGAAGGAGCTGTATTTTGTCAAAGACGAGAAAGATCTGGAACGGAAGTATCGTATCGCGGAGGAATGGTTCCATGAGGCTCTAAAGGAAATCGACTTACGCGAAATTGAACAACGTTTAGTCTAGCGACTCTTTCTGGAGGAGAAGAGCATGAAGAGCACCATTTTGATCAACAAGAAACCACTACCCAGACTCATTGCCGGACTTGGCTCATTGGCTGTCCTTGCCGCGCTGGCCTTTTTCTCTCTGGCTTACTGTGGTGAGGGCATGTGGCTACCCCAGGAACTGTCGGATGAGATAATACGTGATATGCGTCTCAAGGGATGCGAGCTTGGCAGGGAAGAGATATTCAACAACCTCGGGACCGGGGTGGCAAATGCCGTGGTGAGGGTCAGTGCGACTGGTTCTTTCGTGTCGCCGGAAGGTCTCATTCTCACAAATCACCACGTTGCGTTCGGTGCCGTGCAACGAATGAGCACTCCTGAGAAGAATTACATCAGGCACGGGTTTCTCGCGAGGTCGAGGGAGGAAGAAGTGCCCGCCCTTGGCTACAACACTTACGTATTCCAATCAGTTGAAGACGTGACACAAAAAGTTCTCTCCACGGTGAAACCTTCGATGTCTCCCTTACAGCGCTACAACGCGATCGAGAGAAGGATAAAAAAGATTATCAAAAAGACGGAGAAAAGGAGAGACGTCTACTGCGAGGTCAGAGGGTTTTTCGGCGAGTCGAGATATCTGCTCTACACTTCTCTCAAGATCAAGGACGTCCGCGTGGTGTATGTTCCAGCCCGCTCGATAGGCGAGTATGGCGGTGAAATTGACAACTGGATGTGGCCGCGTCATACGTGTGATTTTTCCTTTCTTCGAGCATACGTTGCACCGGACGGGAGGACCGCCGAGTACTCCAAGGACAACGTTCCATATAGACCAAAGACCTACCTGAAGATCGCACCGGAGGGACTTCGCGAAGGAGACTTCACCTTTATCATCGGCTTCCCTGCAAAGACCGACCGTTATCTGACTTCGTACGCGCTGAGCGATGTGGAGACCTTTGAGTACCCTCAACGTATACGGTTGCAAGGCCAGATGGTCACGATTCTCGAGGAGCAATCCAAGGCCGATCCCGTTGCTGCCGTGAAAGTGGCAAGCCAAATGAAAAATATTTACAACTATTTCAAGAAAGATCGTGGGATACTGGAAGGCTTCAAAAAATTCCAGCTTGTGCAGCATGAAAAAGAAAAGGAAGATAAGCTCCTCGCTGATGCTGAGATCCACCCCGTGACCCACGCAAAATACAGCAAGCTTCTCGATCGTCTCAGATCCTTGTACGAAGAACACACGAAGCACGCGATGAAAGACCTGCTCCTCGAAGTCTTGCTTGAACGCGACTCGATGCTCGGCGAGGCGATGGTGCTGAATAAGTGGAGCATTGAGAAGACAAAGAACGACCTCGATCGCGATCCCGGTTTCGCAGAGCGAAGGATTCCGGATCTCAAGAGGAACCTCAGACTTTTTCAGACGGGATTCCATCCGGGTAGTGACAGAGCTCTCCTGAAGATGTTCTTCCTGGAGGCAGTCGGTCTTCCGGAAGGTCAGAGGGTAACCGCAATCGATGAAGTCCTGGGACTCGAGAGTGGCACTGAACCTGCAAAGGCTGAGCCTGAAAAGGTTGAGTCTGAAAAGGCGATCGATGCGTTTTTGGACAAACTGTACAGCAATACAAAGCTTGACAAGACCGAAGAGCGACTGAGGATGTTTGATCTCTCACACGCGCGACTTCTGAAAGAGGGGGATTCATTCATAGAGCTTGCTGCCAAGCTTTATGAGGAAAACGAAAAGAGAATAGAAAGGAGCAAGAGCTTCGCAGGCTCTCTCAACATGTTCACACCTCAGTGGGTCGAGATGCTGACTAACGGAACGACGTCCGGTCTGTACGCCGATGGCAATGGTACCATGCGCATAAACTACGGACATGTGGAGGGTTACGCTCCTAGGGACGCCGTTTATTATAGTTCATTCACAAGTTTGCAAGGAGTTGTGGAAAAACACACCGGTGTAGATCCCTTTAACTGCCCTCAGAAGATCCTGGACCTGGCCGCGAGTAAGACGTACGGTCCGTACGCCTCTTCCGACATTGACAATGTCCCCGTGAACGTACTCACTACAACCGATTCCACGAACGGGAACTCGGGGAGTCCGTTGCTCAACTCTAAGGGGCAACTGGTCGGATGCCTCTTTGATGGAAACTACGAGGCTCTGAGCAGTGATTTTAGATTCGAGGAGGACCTGACCCGGAGCATCAGCGTGGATATACGTTACGTGCTCTTCGTGACCGATTTTGTGGGCGACGCCCAGAACGTGCTTCGAGAATTGGGGGTGAAGTAGCTCTTCTATTCAATTATCCGGTCACTAGCATCGCCTTTGCGAGGGCGTCTTGCAGTCAGAAAGATAGCCGCGTCGGCACAAGACCTGTTATCCGGTCACTAGCATGGCCTTGGCGAGGGCACCGTGCATCCTTCCGATAGACTTTGCCAGATGCATCGTAACAATAAACAGGAGAATCCCGCCTACTACAACCACGGGCATGAGTACACCGGGTGTGTAATAGCCGATGTCGTCTAACTGTGCCATAGGGAGATTGAACACGAGTTGCAGCACCGGTTGTGCTATGAAGCCCAGTGAAACTGCAATCAGGATGACGGCGACAGTGAAATAGATGATGCCGATCGGTAATTGCAGCAACATGTAGGTGAGCGCCATCCAAGTCCGCTTCTCTGAGATCAGACTCTTGAAACGCCCCCACAAACCAAGATTCTGGTCGGAGAACAAAGACCGCCGCGGCATGCGTACGCCCAGCAACGCCTCAACGATTCGTCCTTCAACAAACGCGATACCGCGTACGGACAGCAAGAATAGACCCATAACTGGCAGCCCGACAATAAGTACAAGAAGACCGGCAGACAACGACATCCCGGTCACTGCCCAGGTGAAATAGATGATGCCGGTGGCAAGGGAGAAGAGCATGTAGAGGAATGCTCCCCACGCTCTAGGATCAGCGACTACACCAAAGAAACGAGACATGAAAGACCTCCTCTGTTGCTGCGCGGGACGCGCAAATCCGGCCGGTGTCCGAGCCTCGATTTCCATGAACGCGGCCGCAACCTCTGCCGGCGACCCATATTTCTCTATGATTGGCTGAAGAGCCTCGCTTTCCGAGGCGCCGGAATTGGCGGCAGTCACATTATCAAGTGCAATCCTCAGATGCTCCTCGCTATCGGAGAGAGCGTCCTGGATTATGGCGAGGTCGCTGCCTCCAAGCTCCTTCTTCAGTAGAACAAGGTATTCATCAATGCTCTTTATCATCAGAAACTCCTTGCAGCATGGTGTCCACAAAACCCCTGGTCCGGCCCCATATCTCTCTCCATCGCGCAAGAGTCTGGTGACCAGCATAGGTTATTCTGTAGTAGCGCCGGGGCGGCCCCGCCACGGAAGGTTCCACGCGACTCTGCAGAAGACCACTGTCTTCCAGAGATCTCAACACGGGGTAGAAGGCTCCTTGCTTCATCATGGGGCTTTGTTGCTGATCCGTCTCGATGTGCTTAGCGATCTGGTAGCCATACATCGGTTCGGTCGCGTTGCCCAAAACGCTCAGGAGAACCAGAGCAGCAGTGCCGGAATTCAATTCCTTTTGAAACTTCTTGTCTGCTGTACTTGTCTCATCCACGTTGCTTTCCTCTCCATCCATTCGCTCTTTCCCGATTTGCGCACGCCCGATTTGTCTGATCGGTGTTCTGATCGGTGCCTCACCGAATTTCTGGCGAGTGGCCGACGATACTGCGAGGTATACATTACTATTGACTAACCACTAGTATCAAATCAATACTACTATTAAGTTATCAGCATGTCAAGTGTTTTTTTGACTCGTGAACCGTTTTTCTTGAACTGGGGCACGCTGCTTGAATTCAGAGCCTACACCGGTGGCATTCTGCGGTTTTTGGCGAAAGGGCTCCGGGTGTTCCTTCCGGGGTTGCACCGAGTCAGGCGAGCCAGGCTCCAGCGGTTGCGTTCTCCGCTTGTTGCGAGAGCGTCCCTGTGGTCGCCCCGCAGGGCTGCAACGGTTCCTTTTCGCGGCTACAACGAGTCAGGGTTTGGCGAGCCTGCCTGCCGCGAAACTCGTTGACTCTGTTTGGGTAAAGTCATAACTTCAATTGCATTGCGTACGGTTCGTGGGGCTGACGTCTCCGATTCGGACGCATAGCGCAACCGGCAGGAGAGGAAAATGCTCAAGCAAGAAGAAACCGTTCTAGTTATCATAGACGTGCAGGGCAAGCTGGCGCAGCTAATGCATAAGAAGGAAGAATTGTTTGAGAACCTGCAGAAGATAATCAAAGGTGCACGGGTTCTCGGAATCCCGATCATCTGGCTTGAACAGAATCCAGCAGGTCTGGGACCCACTATTCCAGAGGTGGCAAGTCTTCTGAGTGACATCAAACCAATCAGCAAGTTCAGCTTCAGTTGTTGCGGAGACGAGCGCTTTATTAGTGCGCTCAATTCACTGAACCGAAAACAGGTGCTACTTGCAGGGATTGAGACGCACATTTGCGTCTATCAGACAGCCGCCGATCTGGTGGGCTTGGGGTACGACGTGCAGATTGTTGCAGATGCCGTCTCGTCCAGAGCAAAAGAGAACAAGAAGATTGGCTTAGAGCGTATGAGGGAAATCGGCGCGAGCTTGACTAGTACCGAGACTGCTTTGTTCGAGTTACTCAGAACCGCCAGGGCAGACAAGTTCAAGGAAATCGCCAGAATCGTGAAATAAAGAAATTGACCGGTGTATCGAGTGCCGTCGCGAAAGGATCGAGTATATGACCGGAAGTGAATCTGTTGCTCCTTCGAATTTCATCAAAGACATTATCACTGAAGACTTGAAGACCGGTAAGAATCAGGGCAGGGTCCATACAAGGTTCCCGCCGGAGCCTAACGGCTACTTGCACATTGGCCACGCAAAATCCATCTGTCTCAACTTTGGTCTGGCCGCCGAATTCGGAGGACTCTGCAATCTTCGCTTTGATGATACCAATCCGATCAAAGAAGAAGTTGAGTACGTCGAAGGAATGAAAAAGGACATCAGTTGGCTCGGATTCGACTGGGGTGACCGGCTCTACTACGCATCGGACTACTTTGAGAAGTTGTACGAGTTTGCAGTGCTCCTCATCAAGAAGGGCAAAGCGTACGTTTGTGACCTGAGCGCAGATGAAATCAGAGAGACACGTGGTACCCTGACAGAACCAGGTAAGAACAGCCCATATCGTGACCGTTCGATCGAAGAAAATCTGGATTTATTCCAGCGCATGCGCGCAGGTGAATTTCCGGACGGCTCTCGCGTTCTTCGCGCAAAAATCGACATGGCGTCCGGGAACCTCAACATGCGCGACCCCATAATGTATCGAATCTTAAGAGCCACGCACCACAGGACCGGGGACGAATGGTGTATCTATCCGACGTACGATTTTGCACATGGGCAATCGGATTCGATTGAGGGCATCACGCACTCCGTCTGCACGCTGGAGTTCGAAGATCACCGCCCGCTTTATGACTGGTACCTGAATCAACTGGGTGTCCATCACCCTCAGCAGATAGAATTCGCGCGTCTTAGTCTCACCTACACGATGGTGAGTAAGCGAAAACTCTTGCAGATGGTACAAGAGGGTATTGTTAAGGGCTGGGACGACCCGCGCATGCCGACCCTTGCCGGTCTCCGAAGACGTGGCTACACGCCTGAGTCCATTCGAACTCTGTGTGAGCGCATCGGTGTGGCAAAGAGAGACAGCGTCGTAGACGTGGCATTTCTTGAGCACTGCCTGCGAGAAGACCTGAACAAAAGGGCCCCGCGTGTGATGGCGGTGCTGCGCCCGCTCCGCGTCGTTATCGACAACTATCCCGAAGGTCAGGTGGAGGAACTCGATGCGGTCAACAATCCCGAGGATCCAACGATGGGAACGCGAAAAGTTCCCTTCTCGAGGGTTCTGTACATCGAACAGGAGGACTTTCGTGAGGAGCCACCACCCAAGTTCTACAGACTGTCTCCTGGCCGAGAAGTGAGATTGCGTTACGCGTATTACATCACGTGTGTGAAAGTGGTCAAGGATGAGAAAACCGGCGAAGTAACGGAGTTGCACTGCACGTATGACCCAGCGACGCGCGGTGGCGGGTCTTCAGACGGGCGCATGGTCAAGGCGACACTACACTGGGTGTCTGCTGCGCACGCCGTCAACGCGGAAGTAAGATTGTACGATCACCTCTTCACAAAAGAGGACCCGGACGACGTTGAAGCAGGTGCAGATTGGAAATCCATCCTGAATCCTAAGTCTCTGGAGGCCCTGACTTTATGCCAAGTGGAGCCGGGCCTGGCCGGCTCGAAACCAGGCCACTTGTGCCAGTTCGAGAGACTGGGTTACTTCTGTGTGGACTTGGGTTCGTCGGAAGGAAAACTCGTGTTTAATCGAACTGTGACACTGCGTGACACGTGGGCCAAGATCGAAAAGGCTCAGACACAGAAGAAGGGGAAGTAGGGGCGGGAATAGGCTCTAGATTTTCATTCTCTTTTGGGCTCTTCTGGGACGATTGCCAACGGCGGGAAGGGGAGATGGCAAAAGAAAGTGTCGACATAAGCTTGAAAGGTAAAGTCGCGATGGTAACAGGCGCATCCCGTGGCATCGGACGAGCTGTCGCCATAATGTTCGCGCAAGCTGGTTGCGACGTGGTCATTAACTACTGTCGCGACAGTCAAAGTGCCGTGAAGGTAAAACTGGCGGCGGAGAAGCTTGGTGTTAGAGCAAAGGTCGCGAAAGCGGACATGTCTAACACTAAACAGATTGACGCGATGGTGAACGCCACTATCAAAGACTTCGGGAAGATTGACATTCTCGTTTGCAACGCCGGAATCTGGAAGAAGCACCAAATCGACAAGATGTCCGTGGCAGAACTCAAGGAGACAATTGACATCAATCTTCTTGGCACCTTCTACGCAATACGCGCCGTAGTTCCACAAATGAAGAAACAGAAATCCGGCGTCATCATTACGATCTCATCTACTGCAGGTCAACGGGGTGAATCTTTTCACTCGCCATATGCCGCGTCAAAAGGCGCGGTCATCAGTCTGACGAAATCCCTCGCTGTAGAGCTAGCCCCACACAATATTAGGGTCAATTGCGTGGCGCCTGGCTGGATTGACACTGACATGGCTCGACCGGCGCTCAAAGGGAAGGAGGGCACTGAAGTAATAAAGCAGATCCCGTTGGGAAGGGTTGGTACGCCTGAGGAGCTGGCGGGTCCGGTTCTGTTTCTGGCGTCAGATCTTTCCGCTTTCATCACCGGTGAGATCTTGAATGTAAACGGCGGAGCTGTCCTGTGTGGGTGAGGGAGGTGCTCCTTTTTTTCGCGCTGAGTCTCATGACAGTAGGTAAGGGTAGCTTCGTGCGGGTGAGAGAGTGCGTCTGTCTCTGCCCGAACGCTCATGAAACGTAACCGAGGACACTTACCGCGTCTGCGAAATGCTAGGTACGAATGGACATCCTAAAAGAAATAGCTGAGAAGCGCGAGTCTGGTCACACTTTCGTACTTGCCACAATGGTAAGGACGCAGGGATCGGCACCGAGGGACGTTGGTGCAAAGATGCTGGTGTTCCCTGATGGCTCAATCTCGGGAACCATAGGCGGTGGCAATTTTGAGAAGATGGTGATTGATGACTGCCTTGGCCTGTTCAAAGTAAGCGATCAAGCCGGCCGTGGAGACACGCCCACGCTTCTCAAGACATACCGATTCTCACGAAGTGGCCCCGAGGCTACAGGAATGTGCTGTGGAGGAGAGGCGGATGTTTTTATGGAGCTTTTCTCCCCGCCCGAAAGGCTGATCGTATTCGGTGGGGGACACATCGCGAGGGATTTGGTCAAGATCGCTGCCGGGCTGGACTTCAGGATCACAATAATCGATGACAGACAGGACATTCTCAACCAATACTTAAAACCCATCGAAACCATCCTGACCGACTCAGAATATGAAGAGAACCTCCCGCCGCTGGATGAAAACTGCTACGTAGTCATAGTGACGCGCAGTCACGTCGTCGACAGACGGGTCCTCGCAAGGGTGATACGCGAGAATGTTGCATACTTGGGAATGATAGGCTCGAGGACGAAGGTTTCCGAAACCGTGGCATTCCTCAAGGCATACGGCATCGAGGAATCGCTTCTGAGCAAGGTGCACACTCCAATCGGCCTCGATATTGGTGCCGAAGGCCCGTACGAAATTGCCCTCTCAATAACCGCTGAGTTGATTGCTGCGCGGAGGAAAGCTACAGTGAGCCGTTGAGCTGGTTGCCACGGGAGGAACGCTCAAGAGATTCTGTGAGCTAATTGCTACGCGGACGAGCACTCAGGAGAACGCGTTTGCTGGTGGCCAAGCGGACGAGAGCTCAAGAGAGTCCGTGAGCTGATTGCTACCGGAGGACAGCTCGAAAGGGTCTGTTAGGCACGCCATCGCTTGAGAGTGGGGAGTGTCTCGGTCATCAGGGCTCTTGCTTGCTCTTCTGGCATTATGTTCATCTGCACCATGACTGCGACGCACTTGTCGATCATGGCTTGCACAGTGATTTCGGGTTCTGTGAACCGTCCGTTTTGAAAGCAGTAAGTACAGTAGTCTTCGGATTTGCTCCCGCCTGACTCGGTGCCAAAGAGGTCTGGGTTTTCCATTGGCATCGCACAACTCTGACAGAATGGTCCTTTGGGTGGCATTGTCGTAGTCTCCTTTTCCCCGGCGGACATTAACCCGCCGAAACGCCGCCAGCCAGGTATCATCTTCCGCTACAGTTCTTCCGATCGCCTCTTGGGTGAGTCGAGAATTCCGCGTAAGTGATCTCATTTACTCGCGAGCCGCTTTCAGTTTCGCATCAATAGCGCCAATCATTTGCTGTTGTCTGATCCACCAATCCTGGCTCTTCTGCGCATCGAGTTCTTCGAGTGTCTTACCTTGTTGTTCGACCCAGGTGTAGTATTTCAAGTTGTGCCACTGCTGGCGCATCTCGGTTGTGCCTTCGTGAATCCAGTCAGTGGTCTTGTCGCGGAAAATTTGGACGCGCGCGGTGGCTTCGGCTTCGTCCATCTTGCCGAACCTCTTGGTCATGTCACCCATCACCGAATGATAACGATCAATCGCATCTGTACAAATCGTCACGATCGTGTCGTTTCTGCCGAACCCGTAAAACTTCGCGGTCTTGATTGCGCCAAGTACGTTGCACACGCCGCTGATGCCGAAAATCGTCGCCATCTTTTCAACCGATGCGCGAGGCACGCCAAAGCGTTTGACTAGCGTGTTCCACCCGGCTTCTTCAGTGAGCAATTGTAAACCTTTTTTACATTCGATGTCATCGAGACACATGATCGCGTCCATGTTCATCACGTTGTGAATCCACGTCACGTGCTTGTCGCCGATGCCTTGAATGTCGTGCGAGCCGTAACCGTTGTTGTAGAGCGTGGGGCATTGAATCGGTTCAAGTCCGACGATTTTGTGATCGTGCCACGCCTGCTTCAAGCGATCGCCTGCCGCAATCGTGCCCGAGCTCCCCATCGCAGAACAGTAGGCGGAAATCTTGCCGGTGCCGATGCCTTGCGCTTTCAGCACGTCTGCGAGTTCGACAATCGTGTTGCCTGTGACGTGATAGTGAAAGCGATAGTTGCCCATAACCTCGAATTGATTGAGGATGCGCACCTTGGGGTCCTGGCGGAGGCGATGCGTTTCGTCATAGATCTCCTTGACGTTCGATTCCGAGCCGGGCGTCTTGATAATGCGGGCGCCATACGATTCGATCTGCTGGAAGCGCTCCTTGCTCATTTCCTCAGGCAAGACCACAATGCTATCAAAATTCATACGACAACCGACGTACGCGCCGCCGATGCCGTAATTGCCGGTAGAGGGCCACACAAGTGTGTGCGTACTAGGATCGACTTCGCCGAACATTTGCTTTTCGATCAGGACGGAGTATGCCGCGCCGACTTTGTGCGAACCGCTTGGAAAATCCTTGCCGTAAATAACAACGATGTTCGCGTCCACGCCGGTCAACTCTTTTGGCATCACGTGATAGTAAATGTTGCTGTTGCCATCGCGCCACGTGATATTGAACAGGTTGATCGGGTCGAGCGGGTCTTTGGTTCTTGCTTCAGTCGCGCGTTTGCGAAGTTCCGGTGCAATATTGTTGGGGTGAAGCATCTCTTCGAACGTGGGTCCGAGAATCAGTTTAGACATTTGAGACTCCTTGATTCTATTTGAGGTTTAGTTGCTTAACTGCCTCCAGCGTCGGCTCGATGACTGTGCCCGCACCTGCAACTTTCATTGCGCTTGCGATGTCTTTCAAACCGTTGCCGGTCAACATACACACGACCGTCTCGTCCGATCTAACAAGACCCTGCTTGACTGCTTTCTTCAATCCAGCATACGCGGCCGATGCCGCAGGCTCGCAGAAAATTGCTTCTCCCCGCGCAAGTTCAGGAATCGCGGCGAGAATTTCGTCGTCGGTCACGGTCAGGTACGCACCACCGGTCTCACGCACCGCACGCACCGCGCGTACGCCGTCGCGCGGCAAATCGGCACTGATCGAATCGGCAACGGTCTGCGCGTTTACAACGGTGATCTTTTCCGTTCCAGCTTTCCATGCGTTGTAGCAGGCCGCCGATCCTTCGGCCTGAATACCCAAGAGCTTGGGCATCTTCTCAATCCAATTGAGCGCAAGCAAATCACGCAGGCCTTTCCACAATCCGCTGATGACGTTTCCGTCGCCCACCGAGACGAAAATGCTGTCAGGGGCTTTCCAATCCCCACTCCGTCCCTCCCCAGTCGCAACAGGGGAGGGTGCCAATTGTTCGCAAATCTCAAACGACGCGGTTTTCTTGCCTTCGACCGTGTACGGATTATACGCGGTGTTGCGGCAATACCACCCAAAGGATTTGGATACCTGTAGGCACAAATCGAATGCTTGATCGTATGTGCCTTTGACGAGGATGACACGCGCGCCGAAAATCAAGAGTTGCGCGATTTTTGCTTGCGGCGCGGTTTGCGGGACAAAAATCACCGCTGGCATTTTCGCGGCCGCGGCGAGACCGGCGAGCGCCGCGCCTGCGTTGCCCGTGCTTGCCGTCGTGATGATCTCGACGCCGAGTTCGCGCGCTTTGGCGACGACGACTGCACTGGCGCGATCTTTGAACGATGCGGTCGGATTACGGCCATCGTCTTTGAAATACAGATTAGGCAAGCCAAGCTGCGCGCCAAGTGTCGTCGAGCGATAGAGCGGTGTCCAACCAACGTGAAGCGGCGGCGCAGACTTGCGCGCATCATCAAGCGGCAGAAGCGGTGCGTACCGCCAGATCGAAAAATCACGTGAGTCGGAAATCTTTCGCGGGTTCGTCTCTTTAGCGATTTTCGCGTAATCGAGAATCGTATCCAGGATGCCATCGTCGCCGTGCTTGGGACAGACGTAGCGGACGGCGTTGCTGTCGTACTCTGCACCGCAGAGCGTGCATTTAAGATGATAGTGCATCAGAACTCCAGTCTAAGGTCTCAGGCTTAGGGTTGGAGCGCATGAGCTTCAAGTAAAAGTTCATCAGAGCGTGCAAACTCGTTCTGAACGTTTAGGTTATAGACCAGCGCTTGTCGCGCCTTGTTTGCGATCTTCGCTCGGTTAGATGTACGCTGCTTTTCGCAATTCCATCACGTGTAGTGCTGGGCTTACCATTTTCACTCGGCGAGACGTTTGCTGGCTTTCGCAATTCCATCACGTGTCGCCCCGTCCCGCGACACCTCTTCATCTTGTTACCTATCTACTTAACAAGCTCTTTACTTGTTTACTATGTACCTATTTACTTCCGAACAATATGCGTCCCGGTTTCACCGCGCAACGCGCGTCCGATATTCTCTGGATTCGTGATGATCGCGTGCTTGCCGCCGGTTTCGAGAAACCAGATTATGGCTTGAATCTTTGGTGCCATCGAGCCCTTGGCAAAGTGTGTGCCTTCGGCGAGATATTGCTTGGCTTCCGGCAGCGTCATCTTGTCGATCCATTTTTGGTTCGGCTTGCCAAAGTTGATCGCCACTTTTTCTACCGAGGTCGCAATCAAAAACAAATCGGCTTTGACTTTGATCGCGAGCAAACTAGACGCGAAATCCTTGTCTATAACTGCGGCGGTTCCCCGATACTCACCGCGGCCGACGTCGATGACGGGGATGCCACCTCCGCCGACAGTGATGACGATAATGCCTTCCTTGAGCACCACTTCCACGGTTGTCAGCTCGATGATTTCCTTGGGAAGTGGCGATGCCACGACCCGGCGCCAACCGCGGCCGGCATCTTCAACGACGCTCCAGCCCATTTCATTCTTGCGGCGCATCGCTTCGGGTTGATCCATAAATCCACCGATGGGCTTGGTGGGATTCTTGAAAGCAGGATCATTTTTATCGACCAACACCTGTGTGATGATTGTTGCGCAACGCTTTTTTATGTGGCGATGATACAGCTCGTTTTGCAGTGCTTGCTGCAATTCGTAGCCGATGGCACCTTGAGTGTCCGCGCCGCACACATCGAGCGGGACTTCGTGCATGCCTTCAACCTTGGCTGCGATTTCGGAACGGCGCAAAACAAAACCAACCTGGGGTCCGTTGCCGTGACCGATTGCCACGTCCCAGCCCTGCTCAACCATGTCAGCGATGTGATGCGCGGTCTCGCGCAACGCGTCATGTTGATCCTCGACTGACTGATGCGCTGCGTCTTTGATCAGCGAGTTACCGCCAATTGCGACGACGGCCAGTCTTCGTTTGGGCGCGCGCTTGATGGCCTTTTTCGCTGTTGGTTTGGTTTGCTTGGGCATTTTCTTTTTCATTGGTATCTAAGATCCTTCCGAGCTGCACCATCTCACTATCGCACTACTGCACCATCCTAGTACTGCGCTATCCTGCTATTGCACCGTCGTACTAGCTCATTGTGAGCGCCATTACCGCTTTTTGCGCGTGCATACGATTCTCGGCTTCGTCGTACACGGCCGATTGCGGACCGTCCATCACGGCGTCGGTGACTTCGATGTTGCGGTCGGCGGGCAGTGGGTGCATGTAAATAGCGTCCGGCTTTGCCAGCTTCATGCGGCGTTCGTCCGTTATCCATGACGAATACTTGCTGATGATCTTTGCGCCTTCTTTTTCGTCCGGTGTGTGGACCATCGCGCCCCAGGATTTGGCGTAGATAACATCGGCGTCTTTGAACGCGGCGTCCATATCGTCCGCCATCTCAAAGTGCGCTCCGGATTTCTTGGCTAGTTCGCGCGCTTGCTCCATGATCTCCGGCATCAGTTTAAATTCCGGCGGATGCGCAAGAACGACGTCCATCCCAAAACGCGGTATTTGGAGAATGAGCGATTGCGGGACCGACATCGGCTTCTGGTACGACGCGGCATATGCCCACGAGACGACCATCTTCTTCCGGCGCAAATCGCGTCCCTTCTTCTCGATGATCGTCATCAGGTCAGCGAGGCATTGGAACGGATGATAGATATCGCATTGCATGTTGAGGACCGGCACGCGCGATGCTTTAGCGACGGCGCTAATGTAGCGGTTACCCGCGCCCCAGTCCACATGGCGAATTGCGATGCCGTCGAAGTATCGTCCAAAGATGTCGCCGATCTCTTTCGGCGTGTCGCCGTGGCCGATCTGTGTCGTACTCGATTCAATGAATGCGCCGTGTCCGCCGAGCTGTGCGATACCGGCTTCGAACGAGCCGCGCGTGCGCGTGCTGGGGAAAAAGAACAGCATGGCCAGGACTTTGTCGCGCAGTATCGGGTGCAATTGATTTAGCGCCCGCTGGCGTTTTAAATCGAACGCGACATCGAGCACGGTTTCGACTTCTTCTTTTGAGAAATCGAGATCGCCGATGAGATCGCGACCGTGTAAGAAGGTCTGCATTGTGTCATCTCCTTTGATGGAGTAGACAAACATACAGGTAAACGAGCAGGCAAGCCCGCGCTCGCCATGTATGCTTGTCTACCTGTTTACTTGTTTGCTCGTCTACTTGTTTCCTTGTCTACTTGTGTACTATTCAACCGCTCCCAACACGAGCGCAATCAACGCCATCCGTATCACCACGCCGTTGAATGCTTCCTCCCAATAGCGCGCCCAGCGCGTAATGTCGACGTCCGGTGGAATCTCGTCCATGCGCGGTAGCGAGTGCAACAGAATCGCATCGCTCTTGGCTTTTTCCGTCAACAGCTCGCGCGTGATCTTGAAATTCGCCGGCGTCGCTATCTTGTCTTTTGTCGCCTCCTGCCGTGCTTGGGTGTAATCGGCCTGGATGACCGGCTCGACCAAGATGACATCTGCGTCCGCAATCGCTTGCTCGACGTGTTCGGCTTCGCGGAAGTTGAGTGAGTACTGCCTGAAATCGGCTTTGTACTCCTCCGGCATACGCATATCGGGCGAGTTGGGGAAAAGCACGTTTGGGCCCGGCGAGACAAATGTGACCGGACAATCGAATTGCGTGAGTGCGTAACCAAGCGAGTGCATCGTGCGCATCCGCATGTCACCTACGGCAAGCCACTTCAGACCATCGATACGACCCCTGTCGCGCAAGACGGTGTAGAGATCGCTGAGAACCTGCGTCGGATGTTCACCCCAGCCGTCGCCCCCGTTGATGATCGGCACGCTCGACCATTTGGCGGCTTCCTGCGGCGCGCCTTTTTGGAAATGGCGCATTGCTATTACGTCGCCGTAGAATTCGAGCATTTTCATGGTGTCCTTGATCGATTCCTGATAAAAGTCACCGGCACGCGTCATCTTGAAATCGGCGAACCCGGTGACGTGCCCGCCGAGGCGATGCATCGCGGCTTCGTGCGCGAGGCGCGTGCGCGTGCTGGCTTGAAAGAACGCGGCGACGAGCGTTTTATCTTTCAGCATGTCGACGTTCTTGCGCCCGCGCGCGATCACTTCCATTTTCTTCGAAACATCGAAGACGTGAAGGAACTCGCTGCGTTCAAAGTCCTTGAGCCCCAAAATGTCTCTGCCTAAAAAACTACGCATGGTAAATCCTCCTTGTTTGACTTGTCATTGCGAGAAGCTTAATCTGTTCTTGTTGGACAATGCAAATCTGAACCGTAAGCATGCGTTGGAACGCCCAGGGTGTAGACGATCATTGCCAAAGAACCCCTATCCCCAGGGTCCCAGATGATTGTAAATTACTCATTCTAGACGGCGACGCTCCGCCTGTCAACATTTCTGAACGCATCACTGTTGAGCCAAAGCGATAATGTCAGGGTTTAGCGCCAAAGGGAAAATGTCACCCCCGAGCGCTATGCTGTTCTTTTCTTTAGCCAAGAGACATTTGCGGAAAATTGCCTTGCAAGAGGCCGATTCGCTGATATATTCCTAGTAGTTACGGAGCGCGAAAGAGTCTCCACCCGAGCCACCACGAGCCACGGAACCTGAGACAAGGGGAACGTAGCTCGGGTGAGGCGGCCATGGTGCGAGTAGAGGACAGCAAGCGGTCAGTCGGGTCGACGGAGTCGGCGCGAACGCATTCAGAACGGCAGAAGGCTACGCCGATTTCTCCGCGCGTGCAATCGACCGTGCCCAGGAGTGTAAGGGCTTTTGATGAGCTTGAACCGTTCAATCAACCAGGAGAATTTGAAGAGCGTGAGCATCGCCGGCATAGTCCTGGCCGCGGGAGAAGGGAAGCGCATCGGTAAGAACAAGGCGTTGCTGGAAATCGGAGGCGTCAGGTCGCTCGAGAGAGTGGCCGCCTGGATGCGCAAAGCAGGATGCGATCCTGTGATAGTCGTTGGTGGAGCTGAGGCGGAAAGCGTGAGAGAAGAAGCTATTCGGCTCGGCGTTCAATTTGCACTGAACAGCAATTGGCGAAGCGGCCAGTTCTCCTCTCTCAAGACAGGAATGTCAGCGCTAGAGGGCCTATTGGAGCCTGCGAAGCAGCCTGCCGGCGCCATGGTTGCTCTTGTGGACCACCCTCTTGTCAAGAAAGAGACATATCAAATACTCGCAGGTACGTTTCGTAGGTTTCCGGAGAAAATCATCATTCCGACTCACCAGGACGCAAGAGGGCATCCGGTGGTTGTGCCCCGAGAGATCATAGCAGAGATACTGAACTCTTCTGACGGCACGAATCTCAGAGATTTGATAGGAAAACACGACGATCTTGTGCTGGAGCAAGCCGTGGACGATACCGGAATCCTCAAGGATATTGACACGGAAATGGATTTGAAGAACGTGAACCTGCTATGACGCTGGCCGGATTGGCGGCGTCCTAAGCCGAAGGGAATACATCTCACATGACTGTAGTTGGGAAGAGAGTGAACAGATCTGAAGCCGTTGACCGTGTCACCGGAGCAGGGCTCTTCACCGATGATCTCAGCTACACGGGTATGTTGCATGCCGCCGTCGTTCGCTCGCCTGTTGCCAGAGGGGAAATTCAACAGATAGAGGCAACGGGTGCATTGAAAATGAAGGGCGTGGAAGGGGTCTTCACCTCCAAAGATATCCCCGGTCGCAACAGCGTCCCGATTATCTTGGACGATCAACCATTCCTCGCAGAGAAATATGTGAACTACGCGGGAGAACCGATAGCGGTGGTTGTAGCGTCTGATCGACGCACGGCCAGAGCAGCGGCTCTGAAGGTCAAAGTCAAGATCAAGAGACTCACGCCCCTTCTCTCTCCACTCGAGGCCCGCAATCATCCGACCGTCCACCTGTTCGGCAAAGACAACGTATTCAGACACCTTAAGATTAGGCGGGGCGATACTGACAGGGCTTTCAAGTCATGCGACGTCATCGTCGAAAACGAATATCGCACGCCGTATCAAGAGCACGTCTACATCGAGCCCTTGGCCATGATCGCCATTCCGCATCCAGACGGTATCATCGAGATAAGGGGCTCGATGCAGTGCCCCTTCTACGTGCGCAATGCGGTCACAAGAGTGCTGGGACTTCCCGAAAGCAACGTGTGGGTGATACAGACTGCGACGGGTGGCGCTTTTGGTGGTAAGGAGGACGTTCCCTCGCTTCCGGCGTGTCAGGTGGCTTTACCTGCGTGGAAGCTCAGGAAACCGATCAAGCTCGTTTATGATCGCACCGAAGACATGATGTCAACGTCCAAGCGGCATCCGAGTTGGGTGCATTACAAATCTGGAGCAACCAAGGATGGCGTTCTGAGAGCCGTGGAAGTCGAGTACGTTATCGACGGTGGCGCATATTCAACGCTTTCGCCACCGGTGCTGTTTCGGGGAACAGTTCATTCGGCAGGGCCCTATAGATGTGACAACATCAAGGTAGATAGCTACGCCGTCGCCACAAACAAAGTGCCCACCGGTGCTTTCCGCGGATTCGGCTTGCCGCAGATACTGTTCGCTGCGGAGTGCCAGATGGACATGCTCGCTGAAAAGCTTGGGCTCGATCCCGTCGAGTTCCGGCGCAGAAACCTGCTCAGAGTTGGAGACAGAACCGTTACGGGGCAGAAGTTACTCAACAGTGTCGGGTTAGAGGAAACACTCGACAAGGTACTTCAATCCTCCGGATGGTCTCCACGCTCGAAGGGGGCATGGAGAAAGAAAGACGCCGAGGATGGCGGCGTTCGGGGCAAGAATGCCGGTGTCGTGGGCAGCAAAGATGTGATCGGAAACAAACAGGCGGGCCTCCAGAACAAGGAGGAAGACGGTGACGACGGTGTCGGGTTTGGCTTCTCCACCATCTTCTATGGTGTCGGCCTAGGTGCTGCCGGAAAGCAGCTCGCCCGCACCGGCGCAAACGTGATTCTCCATGCGGACGGCTCGGTGCTTTTCTCCGTGGGAACAACGGAGCTCGGACAGGGCATGACCACTGTTCTTTCGCAAATCGTCGCTGATGAGCTTGGAGTGACATTCGAATCGGTGCGTATGACTGCCCCTGACACGAGCCGCGTGCCGGACTCGGGTCCGACTGTTGCGTCAAGATGCACTACCATGTCAGGTAACGCTCTCAGGAATGCGTGCAAGAAGATAAGGGACGTTCTTGTCGAGGAAGCCGCGGAGATGTTGGGCTGCCCGGCACACAAGATAAGAATGGATGAAGGTGTCGTGGTCGCAGAGGGGCCGGTTGCAGGAAACATCACGAGTGTAGAAAAGGATCCGGTGCCGGGGAGCAGCGGCCCGGTGCTAGGGAGCGGCGGTCCGGTAGCTAAGGGTGGCGTTGGGGCAGGGAGCACGCCACCTGGGGCATCGGTCAGAGCAGAAAAGATCTCGCTGCCACTTCACGATGTCATCAAGTCATGCGTGAGCAAACAAAGACAGCTTTTTGCAGACGGATGGCAGGTCTCGCCCCCAACAAGTTTCGATGGCGAAACCGGGCAGGGCGACGCATACATGGTGTATGCCTGGGCCACAAATCTGGTGAAAGTGAAAGTAGATAAGGAAACGGGTGAGGTATCAGTTCTCAAGGTTTGGTCGGCTCACGACGTGGGTAAGGCAATAAACCCGTGCGCTGCAGAGGGCCAGATAGAGGGCGGCGTGATCCAGGGCCTAGGATTCGCTTTGATGGAAGACATGTCCGTCGACTCCGATGGTCGGATTCTGAATCCAAATCTTTCTACTTACTTAATCCCGACCGCCGAGGATGCAGCAGAAATAGAGCCGATAATTGTGGAGCACGCTTACCCCGAAGGACCTTACGGAGCAAAGGGGTTCGCCGAGCAGCCCCTGATGGGAATCGCTCCGGCTGTGGCGAATGCGGTTTACGATGCCGTGGGAGTGCGAATAAAGGAGTTGCCGCTCACACCCGAACGGGTCTGGAGGGCATTGAAGGAAAAGGAATCACGAGATCAGAAACAGAGCCAGAATCAGAATCAGAACATGAGACAGTTGGCCGACCGGCGTTCGCGAACTCCGAATCAAGTGAAATTAGACTTATAGAAAGCTGATGGTTAGCCGGGCACAGAATTAGGGATTAGCAAGATCGATGAGATTGGCATTCAAAATAAATGGAAAGAACACAATCCTCGATGTCACAGGAGGCGAACGTCTCATAGATCTCCTGCGTGAGAGATTGGGTCTCTTTGGTACCAAAGAGGGCTGCGGAAAAGGTGAGTGTGGCGCGTGCACGGTCTTGATGGACGGAGCCCCGGTGTGCTCATGCATATTGCTTTCTTCTCAGGTCGCTGGCAGAGAGATCACGACAATAGAGGGTCTCGCCGCCGGAGGAAGGCTACACCCGGTCCAGGCGGCATTTGTCGAAGCAGGCGCAGTACAATGTGGTTTCTGCACGCCTGGAATACTGCTTTCGGCTGTCGCGCTTCTCAACGAAAAGCCTGAGCCGACACGAGATGAGATTAAGAAAGGTCTTTCCGGCAATCTTTGCCGTTGCACCGGATACAAGAAGATACTTGAAGCCGTCGAAACTGCGGCCAGGAACATGAGGAAAACACGTAAGGCTGGAGTGGGTCGCAGAGGCAGTCGCAAATTAGCGAACACGCTTTAGGAGACCGTCGAGGATGGCTGAAGGAACCATCATCACTGCTTCGACATTAAACGAAGCTCTGAGGGCGATGACTGAGCGCGGCGTTGTTGCCGTTGGTGGCGGAACGGACGTGTTGGTCAAACTGCATGACGTCATTGATCGGCCGTGGCCCCAACTGCTTATTTTAGAGAGAATCAAGTCGTTGCACAGGATCGAAGCAAAGAACGGCCGCCTTGTATTGGGTCCTCTCGTCACCTTCGCCGGGATCGCGCGATCTCCTCTGCTCAGGAGGTTCGCGCCACAGCTTGTAGAGGCTGCGTCCATGGCGGGCTCGGTTCTCATAAGAAATCGTGGCACGATTGGCGGGAACATCGCGAACGCCTCTCCGGCAGGTGACATGATACCGCCCCTGTTTGTGCTTTCTGGAAAGATAGAGTTGTCCTCAGTAAAGGGTAAGCGGTACGTACAGGTTGGGGATTTCTTCAAGGGACCAGGATCGACCGTTCTCAAATCACATGAGTTAATCACGTCTATAACTCTGGAGAAATGTGGTGGTCACGGATTCTACCTGCGTCTTGCGGCGAGAAGGGCCTTGGCCATCAGCAAAGTCTCTGTCGCCGCGGATCTCTCCATTAGACAGAAGAGGGTGAAGCGCATAAGGATTGCCCTTGGCGCTGTGGCTCCTACTGTTGTGAGGGCATTGCGCACCGAAGAATATCTTCTCGACAAGGATTTGACTGAGGATTCTATCTCGACTGCGTGCGACATAGTCAAGAACGAAGCCAGACCCATCACGGACATACGTTCAGACGCAGAGTACAGACGGGAAATGGTGGCCGTTCTTCTGCGTAGGGGGCTCTCACGAATCTCGCACTCAGGAGGTCGGAGATAACCACAAGAAGGACCCGAAACCAGAACTGCGAGACGTAGCATTGTGCAAATCGCGGTTGGGTGTGATCATTTGCACCGTTGCGGCTACAACCGGCCGGCCGCGTCCGACCGCGCGTCTGCTTCGTTGCAGTAGTGGTGTTGACCGTGTCGCACCTGTCACTGTGGGTAGTGCGTGTTGATAAGAAGAGACTCAACATGAGCGATCGCGCAGACAACAATGAGATGTTTGAGGTCATTGGCTCGGCCGTCCCCGGTGTGAACGCCGTCGACAAGGTCACGGGCCGTGCAAAGTATGGTGCGGACTACAACGAGAAGGGGCAACTCTATGGCCACGTCAGATACGCTGATCACCCCCATGCAGAGATTATCTCGATAGACACGACAAGGGCAATAGCACTGCCTGGTGTTCGCGTCGTGTTGACTCATCGCGATGTTCCCGGTGAGAAGTCCTTCGGCGGTGTCATTCCGCATCAAGTTGTTCTGTGTTCTGATAAGGTGAGGTATCTCGGCGACGTAGTCGCGATCGTCGCTGCCGATGCTGAAGAAATCGCGGTCAAGGCCGCAGACCTTATTGACGTTCATTGGCGTCCCCTTCCAATCGTATCCGATCCGGTAAAAGCACTGGGTAAGGATTCTCCGCACGTTCATCCGGACGGGAATCTCTGCATACATCACAAAGTGAGAAAGGGTGACGTGGAGAGAGCTTTTTCACGATGCGAGATCGTGCTCGAACGGGAATACGTCACTCAAAAGGTCGAGCACGCGTACCTGGAACCCGAGGCCATTCTGGCGGAGCCGGGCGAAAACGGCGGTGTCACGATTACGGGTTCGGTTCAGAATCTCTATTCGATTCGGCGCGCGATAGCCAGAGTCCTCGCACTTCCGCTAAACCGGGTTCGTATAAGACAGGCAACTCTTGGCGGTTCCTTCGGCGGCAAGGACGAAGCAATGAGCGCACTGGCTTGTCGTGCGGCCCTACTTGCTCTGGCTATTGGTAGGCCCGTCAAGATGGTGAATACTCGTGAGAACTCGATGAGGGAGAGCTACAAGCGCCATCCTTACCGGATGAAATACAGAGCGGGTGCGAGCAAGGAAGGTGTCTTGCAGGCGATGCAGATAGAGATATTCGCGGACGTGGGCGCTTACGCCGCGACCTCTCCATTTGTTACCTGGCGTTCGGTTGTCCACGCCACGGGACCGTACGTTGTTCCCAATGTGAAGACAGACGTGTATGCTGCGTACACCAACAACTGCTACACAAGTGCAATGCGTGGCTTCGGCTCACCGCAGATCTGTTTTGGTGCGGAATCCCTGATGGATGAACTGGCCCTTGAACTCGGCATGGATCCCTTGGAACTGCGTCTGAAGAATGTCCTCACGGATGGCAGTGTGACCGCCACCGGGCAGAAGCTCAATCACAAAGTCAGTGTGGCTCAGGTGCTCTTGAACGTGGCACAAAAAGGAAACTTTAAGGAGAAGTGGAAAGCTCATTTGGACGAGAACAGGTGGAGCGGAGAAAGCACTGACAGCAGTGCCCACGCCGAGAATTTGCAAATCAAGAGAGGCATTGGTCTGTCGTGCAGCTACCGCGGTGTGTCTCTCGGCGCCGAAGGAGTGGACGCAGCCGGTGTTGTTGTCTCGCTTCAAACCGATGGGACGGTAATAGTGTCGTCAGGTCTTGTCGACATGGGTCAAGGGGCCGCAACGACAATCTCGCTATTTGTGGCAGAAGAGCTCGGCGTCACGTTTGACAAGGTTGTTTTTCTTAACGCGGACACGTCGCGACTTCCAGACTCCGGCCCCACCGTCGCATCCAGAACAACTTTTATGGCAGGGAACGCTGCGAGAAGAGGGTGTCACAGACTTCTTGAGAGGCTGAGGCCCTTGGCCGCTGATGCTCTGGGATGCTCCGAGGACTCTCTCGTGTTCAGGAACAACTCTGTCGGTGTCTCCGATGGAACATCAAACGCTCCTGGCACTCAAGCTCAGGGGGAGCGCACGGGGAATCCGGAGACTCGTGGCAAAAGTATGTCGCTGGCCGCTCTGGCAACCCTCTGCTTCGAAAAGGGGATTTCTCTTTACGCACACGGTTGGTTTAAGGCTCCGCTGACAACCTGGAAGGAGGAAACGGGGCAGGGCGACGCATATTACACTTTCGTGTACGGTGCGAATCTGGCAGAGGTAGAAGTCGATACAGTGACGGGAAAGGTCACGGTGACCAAGTTCATAAGCTCACACGATGTGGGGCGAGTCATAAATCTGCACGGTGCAAGGGGACAGGTGTGCGGAGGAGTGACCATGGGTCTCGGTTATGCCTTGCTCGAAGAATATGGTGAGGAAGCCAGTCTGCCGGTGCTTGGAAATCTTGACGAGTATTTGCTTCCGACCATAGCCGATGTGCCGGAGGTCAGTGTCATTTTTGTAGAAAATCCCGACGGACTGGGTCCTTACGGGGCAAAATCTCTGGGAGAACCTGCTTGTGAGATAGCGGCACCTGCAATTGCCAACGCGGTCGCCAATGCGACTGGGAGAAGAATACGGGAGTTACCACTTACCCTGGAAAGAGTTCTTCTGGGGAGAAAGCTCTCCAGAAAAGAAGAGCGCGGTTCGGTGAAAGCTCGAGAGGCAGAAAGAGGGACGCGCATAGATGATTAACGTACTCTCATACCATCGCCCCGAATCTCTGGAAGAAGCCCTTGACCTCATGGCGAGGAGAGAGCTTACACCTATAGCAGGTGGCACGGATCTTATTCCCCAGATGCGCGACGGTGAGCCGCGAGCTTTGATCGACACGCGGCGCCTCGGTCTTGACAGCGTGAAAGTCGATGGCTTAACCGTAGAAATCGGCCCCTCTGTCACACATTCGAGATTGTGTCACACTTCTGACATCAAAAACCTCTTGCCCCTGCTTTCGGCTGCCACCGGCGCGATTGGTTCGGTTCAGATAAGGAACCGGGGAACCATGGGGGGCAACATAGTGAACGCCTCTCCCTCGGCAGACACTTTGCCAGCCCTCTTGAATTACGATGCTGAAGTCGTGTTGGTGTCGAAGACCGGGAAGAGACGCATGAAACTTGAGGATTTTGTAAAATGGCCATACGCCACGGACAGAAAACCCGATGAGCTCCTGAGCTCAATCGTATGTAAAGCGTTGGGTGCGGCGCCCGGGGCAAGAACAAGCGTGTGTTTTTTGAAGTTGGGTCGGCGCAATGCGGTGAACATTTCGAGGATGAGCTTGGCGCTGTTGGCAACTACTGAGGCAGGCGGCAAAATCAAATTTGCTCGAGTGTCTGCAGGCTCGGTCTTTCCGGTTGCCAAACGGATGCTGGAAGTGGAGCGTTTGCTCAACGGCCAGATAATGTCGAAGAAGCTCTTCGAGGAAGCAGGTACTCTTGCCACAGAGTTACTCGTGGCGGAAACGGGCCTTCGCTGGTCGTCGCCGTACAAGATGCCGGTTCTGAAGGGCCTTATCGAAAGAGCCCTTTCCCAGGTGGCAAGGGACAGTGGAGTGACGCTGTGACGAGCGGAGCTCCCTGTGCTCATTACTAGAGTGGAGTAAGGTCCGAATGAATGCAGCTCTTAGGGTTCATCACGACATCGGAGTAAGAT
>Ga0315291_10001000_pt1 | contig 38074 bp, 30 predicted proteins | sample YL17G12_20_MG_FD_203070 | JGI IMG/M metagenome (GOLD analysis project Ga0315291, IMG submission 203070) | Sediment microbial communities from Yellowstone Lake, YNP, Wyoming, USA - YL17G12_20 | ecosystem: Environmental > Aquatic > Freshwater > Lake > Sediment | place: USA: Wyoming | collected...
CGTGCCCTACAAAACACCTTAATACTACCTATAGACAATGTAGGGCAGACCTTCAGGTCTGCGAAATAATAGTGTCTCTGTGGGCAATTCTTGACAACTCGTTTTTCTTCATTTATAATATATATGGTGAATCCGTAAAGGCAAAATGGGCGTACTTTCGGTTAATAAAAAAGAACTAAACAAACAAAAAGTTAAAATATAAAATTTGTATTGGATAGTCTTGATATCATTTTGTTGTAATTTTAATAATAGATATAATCCGACGATACAAGGGCAAACCGTGAAACCACGAGTACTGTCATTGCGAGGAGCACAGCGACGAAACAATCTCCATTTGGCGATTGCCACGCTAACGCTCGCAATGACTAAAGTCATCTTGTGGTTTAATAATGGCAAGGACGGTTTACGAGTATCGTGCAGGTTTAATCTTGGCATATCGCCATCAATTTATTCCTTGCCAACTGACACGAAGTGTCACCCTGAAACGCGAAGCGTCGATGGAGCAAAGCGACATCAACGCAGTGAAGGGTCTCGTGAGATTCTTCGCTTCGCTCAGAATGACAAATTGTGTACAAATTTATATGGAGGAAAAATATGTGTAAGACAAAATATTTAATAATAATCAGTGCCATCTTATTACTAAGCGGAATCGCATTTGCGCAATTAAACGAATCGTTTACCGGAACAATGTTTCCACCCGACGGCTGGACAAGGTATAACCTTGGCGCAACCCCGGGTGATTCTTGGGATAGATATACCGTTTATTATCATACCGCACCAGCTTGTGCCCGCATTTATTATGACCTGCCTAACAATGACTGGCTGATTACACCAAAATTAGTAGTTTCGGCTGGCGATTCTTTGAAATTCTGGTGGCGCAAACAAAGCACGTCATATGAAGAGAGTCTTTATATCAGAGTATCTACGACCAGCACGGATACCTCTGCTTTTACGGTTTTTCTGGATTCAATGTTCGGTCCGGTCGGAGACACTACTTGGCATTACAAAGCATGTAACCTGTCTGCCTATGCCGGAAATAATGTCTACCTCGCTTTCTTTTATAAAGATAATAATAATTACGGAGTCGCAATTGATGATGTAACCGGTCCGGCGGTTTGGATGCCTACAAATGATGTTGGCGTGCAACAGATTCTAAGTCCAGGTATTCAGCATTTGGTCAATACTCAAATGACCCCATCTGCCAAAATCAAGAATTATGGAACAAATGGTCAAAATAATTTTACGGTCATCTGTTCGATTATTGGTAACTCTAGCGGCTATCTTTATTCTAATTCTAAAATCATCTCGCTTGCATCAGGAAGAGATACCACCATCAATTTTAATTCCTGGACACCAACCACGACTGAACTCTGCACCGTCTACGTAAGAACGATGCTTACCGATGATAACCCCTTTAATGACCGCAAGAAATCAGCGTGCGACATTTCGAGTTATATTACAATCGGCACTGGCACAACGGCTTCATCTTTATATCCAATGTATCGCTTATATCGTTATTCAGTCACCGAAGCAATTTACCTGCAATCGGAAATCGGTTATTACGGGAGTATCACTGATCTTGCTTATTACAAAGCGACCGGAACCGATGTTACGCCAATTGAAAGCGTCGCAATCTTTATGAAACATACCGCTGCCACGACGGTTGCAACCGGTGCCTGGGATACAACTGGTTATACCTGCGTCTTTGCCGGAGCGTTTACTAATAATACCCCACCTGGTTGGATGAATGTTACTCTTAGTTCACCATTCCTTTATAACAACTCGGATAATTTACAAATTTTAATCCTTAAAGGTGGACCAGCTGTATCAACTGGCTACCCGACTTGGAATTACACATCAACATCACCGGATAATCGAAACCGATATGGTTATGGCGCGAGCATACCAACTTCTTTGACCCAAACTATCTCACGACCGAATATAAGATTTGCATTGACACCAGGTGCCCCACCGGCAAACGATGTTGGCGTGTCGCAAATCTTGAGCCCGAGTTCAACTCATTTCTTAGGTGCCTTGATGACACCTTCTGCCAAAGTCAAAAATTATGGTACGGCAAACCAAACCAGTTTTGCTGTCATCTGTTCAATTGTCAGTCCTACTGGCGCAGTAAGATATACCAACACAAAGTCTATTTCACTTGCCGCAGGCAGAGATACAATTGTCAACTTTAATTCCTGGACACCAACCATTGCCGAGCTCTGCACGGTAAAGATGAGAACTGCTTTACTTGGTGATGCAAATATTTATAACGACCGTAAAACCCAAACTACTGATATCTCAAGCAATATTTACATCGGTACTGGCACATCAACTTCTGCTTCTTATCCAATATATTGTTATAGTGCTTATTCGGTCTCCGAAGCAATCTATCTGCTATCGGAAATCGGCTATGTTGGGAATATAACCAATCTTGCTTATTATAAAGGTTCTGGAACTGACTTGAATCCAATTCAGTATGTTACAATCTATATGAAACATACGACTGCCACGACCGTTGCAACTGGTACTTGGGATTATTCAGGTTACACTCAGGTCTTCAGCGGTTCTTTCCCTAATGATGCAACTGCGGGTTGGATGGACATTACTTTGGATAGTCCTTTTGCTTTTAATAATACGGACAATCTGCAAATTTTAGTTGTTAAAGGTCCTTATTCTTTTACAACCGGTTATCCATATTGGCGCTATACCGCAACCACAGATAACAAAAATAGATATGGTTCTGGTGCCAGTCTACCGACTTCATTAACCGCAACTACTTCAAGACCAAATATTAGATTTGCATTGACCACCGGCGGGCCACCTGCCAATGATGTTGGCGTGCAATCAATTCTTTCTCCAATCGGCACAATCAATCTCAGAACCACAACAAACGTTCCGGTTCGCGCACTCGTCAAGAACTATGGTACTAATAACCAATTAAGTTTCGCGGTGCGATGCACAATCTATTCCAGCGGTGCAATATATAATAACGCAAGAACTATTTCCCTTAACGCTGGTGATACCGTAACTGTTTCATTTGATAACTGGACTCCGATTGTTGGCGTCTGTACCGTGATGGTAAAAACCTGCCTTGTTGATGATAATCCTACTAATGACCGAAAAACCATAACCACTACTGGTTCCTGTCCTTATTACACCGGTGGTCCGGATGTTGGAAATATGCGATGGATCGATTCTGACACCACTGGTGGTCCGGTTTATAGCTGGAAAGATATTACTGGACACGGGACCAATGTCGTATTTCCAACTTTTGACGATGCGATTGGACGGATTCCAATCGGTTTCAACTTTACATTCTATGACAAAACCCGTAACCGACTGACAGTCGGAACTAATGGAGCATTGTGTTTGGATAGTAATGCAATATCTTTAACAAATACTACGATGCCAAATTCTGCTACCCCAAACAACTTGATTGCGGCTTTATGGGATGATTTGCATGTTCGTAAGCTGGGTACTGTAAAATATCAGACTTTTGGTTCTACCCCGAATTGCACATTAGTTGTCTCTTATGATAGTATAAGATATTTGGGTGGCGGAGATTCAACACTTACTTTTCAGTTTTTGTTATTTGAAGGTTCAAATAATATAATTATACAATACAAAAATGTGATAACTGGACATTCAACCCGAGATGCGGGTCTTTCTGCTACTGTTGGTATTGAAGATTCAACCGGCACCATCGGTCTACAATATCTTTATAATGGCGTGGAAGCAAGTAATCTCTTGTCTGCAGGCAGAGCGATTAAGTTCTATTATTCGCCACTTGCTAACGATGTCGGTGTTGAAGCAATCTTAAGCCCTCTTGCTACGCATCCGGTAAATACTGTAATGACACCATCCGCGGGCGTGAGAAACTACGGAACTGCTAATCAGACCAGTTTCGCGGTTGTCTGTTCAATCTTTGGTCGGATTAGTGGACTCTTATATTGGGACAACCGGACGATTTCGCTTAATGCTGGTTTATCTACCACCGTTAATTTCAATTCTTGGACTCCTTTAGTTGGCGAATCGACTACGGTTAAAATGGCAACCGCTCTGGTTGGTGATGAGCGGACATCAAATGATATCAAGACCCGTATTACGGTAAATACAGTTGTCGTTGATGCCGGAGTAACTGCAATTGCCCGACCTTACTTATCCAAGGAAACTGAAACGAAACGCGCTCCGTTTACACCGGAAGTGACCGTTACGAACAATGGCAGTTTCTCGGCGGATGTCCCGGTGATTATGGAAATCTGGAGTGCCGCATCTGGTGTAAGTGAAGGCTTTGAAGGCACGACCTTCCCACCAACTGATTGGGATACCTTGCGTCTTTACGGAACTGATACGGATGGTCATTGGTCACGCGTAACTTCAGGTACTTATCCCCCATGTTCGCCACACGGTGGAACTGCGATGGCTTACTATTATTCATTTTTAACTTCTGCTGGTAATGCTTGCCGATTAATGAGTCCTTGGTTTACTCTTGGTGAATCGGATGTGGTCGATTTCTGGATGATGCACGACCCGGGTTATAACCCAAATCAAGAAACATTAGACGTTGAAATTACAACTAACGGCACAACTTGGACTAACATTGGCAGATATGACCGTTATTACGCAACTGATACTGTTTGGTTAGAACATAATATATCATTAAGCGCATATGCGCATGCTTCAGTCCGAATCGGCTTCACTGCACGTAGTGGTTATGGTAATAATATGTTCATCGACGATGTCGTTATTGGCACATACATTCCAGCAATGTTAGTCTATCGTGATTCAACTTCCGTTAATGTTCTTGCCGGTACTGACGCTTCTGCCACGGCAACCTTTAGACCATGCACTTTAATGACCGAAGGCAGCTACACCGTTAAATCTTATACTCTCTTAAGCGGTGATATGGTTACTGCTAACGACATGTTAACCGGAACTACCACCGTTACCCAGGCAACATTAACACTCTCATCTCCTACTAACGGCTCTTCAACTTCTGATAATACACCGACATTTAGCTGGAACGAAGTTTCCGGGACAGAGTTATATCGCATCGAAGTTGACAACAACGATGACTTCTCTTCACCCGAGTTCCAGGGCACACTTGGTGACTTGGAAATGGAATCCGACCCATTAGATATTGGCACTTATTACTGGCACGTTCGTGTTGAATCACCCGGCACACCTGATAATTATAGCGAAACCTGGACGGTAACGATTTACACACCTGGTGAACCTGGCTGGACCCAAGTCGAATCTATTCCTGCTCCGCTGGATATTAAAGCGGGCAAATTTATGAAAGACGGCGGTTCAGTGGTTGGTGTTGGTGGTACAAAAGATGGTGATAACATCTTTATGTTCCCTGGCAACAAATCATGGTACTTCTATATGTATACTCCTGGTGAACCTGGTACTTTCACAACTCTTGAGTCAATCCCCTATGGCCTCAAACCGACCGACCCGACCAAGTATAATAAGAAAAAGATCGGCAAAGGCGCCGCGCTCTGCTTTGATAACGACCATACTATCTACGCAACCAAAGGTAACGGCACAAGAGAACTCTGGGCTTACGATATCTTAGCTAATACCTGGACGCAAGATTCATTTGTGCCAGTGCCCAAAGCACTCAAGGGCGGTACTTCGCTTGCTTACCTTGGTGGCAAAATCTATCTCTTGGCTGGTGGTCAGAAAAAGACCGACCTAGTTAACTTCTATGGCTACGATATCGCAACCGCTGCCTGGGCTCCGTTGGGCTTATTAACGCTTGGTCCTAATGTCAAGGTCTGGAAAGACGGTGCCTGCCTTACCGAACTCGACGGCACACTCTATGCGCTTAAGAGTAATGACAAATACAATCCATTCTTCTCCTACAATGTCCTAACTAATACCTGGACTGAATTTGACTCGATACCAATGCTTGACAGCGTTGCTGGCAAGGCAAAGAAGATCGCGGTCAAAGACGGCGGTGCAATGTGTGCTGGTAGCGGTGCAATCTACGCAATCAAAGGTGGCGGTACGATCTACTTCTGGAAATACACCACCCTTGGCGGATGGACACGACAAGACACGCTTCCAAGACTACATAAGAAATCAGTTGCCAAGACTGGCGCTTCGATGGCTTATGCTAATAACCGAGTCTTCCTGATGAAAGGTAACAATTCACCGGAATTCTGGCAATATGTACCTACTGCTGGCCCTGTTGCGAAACCTACTTCAAATACGGTGACGGCGGTAATGGTTGAAAAGACCAATCTGACCAATGTCTTCAGCTTCAACGTTGCTCCGAACCCATTCAATCGAACCACGATTATTCGATACACGGTACCGGTTGCGGGTAAAGTATCAGTTAAACTTTACAACACATCCGGGCGCGTAGTCGAAACGGTAAACAACAGTTATCTCAATGCCGGCAATTATACAACTACACTCAATGCGAGCACATTAGCAAACGGTGTTTACTTCTTAAGATATGAAGACAATACCAATCGAGCTGAAATCAAACTGATCGTCGAATAATAAACTATAAACAATTAACCAACCCAGCACCTACGCGTAGGTGCTGGGTTTTTAGTTATACAGAAAAGTTAATCTAAATAATTTCTCTATTTTTCTCTGTGCCTTTGTGACTTTGTGGCCAATATTTTTAGCTCCAAATACAGTCTTGATTATTCAAAATAATATGGTATAATATTATTAGTATTTCGGAACACAAAGGGTAACCATGGCAAGTAAAACTAACAACAATCCTTTATACAAAAAATATATAATATTACCATATTGTTTGTTGTCTATCGCGTTGTAACGCATTAACACAATCTGTTTTCTTGCCAGCAAAATTTAGTGGAGATAACTATGCGTAAATTAATAATTATTGTAGTTGCATTTAGTTTAGCTTTTGCTGCGAATAATAAGATAATATACGATGGAACTAATAAACCTGAGATAAAATTACCAACTACACTTAATACGCATTCTCCAGCTCCTCCATCGCCATTAACAATAAACTGGACCTCCATGGCAAATTCACCTTCACCAGCTCGATACTGGTGTCCGGGAAGCGGTGCGGTTCGCGATACAATTTATTTCTTAGGTGGAGCATATAGCATATCTGGTTCTCACAGTTCACTCAGAACAATTTCTGCTTACATCCCAGAAACTAATACCTGGGTTACTGCCGGCTTGCCTAATCTTCTTACAACAAGAAGAACAGGTGGTGGTGGTAGAATCGGTAACAAAATATATGTAGTTGGTGGCAGAGATTCAACCCCGCCGTACGGCAACACTCTTTCTTCTTGTGAAGAGTTTGATGTCGATACCAAAACTGTGATTACCAAAGCCTCAATGCCTCAGGCGAGATATGCAGTCGCAAGTGCGGTAGCCAACGGTAAACTATATATCATTGGCGATGAAAACCGCAGTAAGATTACTTACGAATATGACCCAACCAGTAATAGTTGGACCACTAAAGAATCTATACCAGTTGGACGGGGTTGGGCAGCAGCGGTCGGAGCAGGTGGAAAAGTTTACGTTTTCGGTGGTGGGAGTAGCGAAGGTATGCTCAATGATTGCTGGGAATTCGATCCGACTGCAAATACTTGGACGCAACGTGCGAATATACCCGGAACCAGAATTTACCACGCTGCATGCGCTCTTTATGACTCAGTAATATATGTAATTGGCGGTGCGGTTACCGACCAAATTGTCGCCGATAACATTATCTACCGTTATCATATCGCTTCTAATACTTGGACCATCGAGAATCCGATGCCAACGTCACGAGGCTGGTTAATGGTAAATCAGGTCGGAAATAAAATTTATGCAACCTATGGCTCGAATTGTGCTATTCCACCGTCGTATCTAATCGTAAACGAAGAAGCTACTTTCCTTCCGCCCCCGGATAATGATGTTGGGGTCTATACGATTTTAAGCCCGACCTCTACCCATTCAATAAACACAGTGATGATTCCTCAGGCGTTAATAAAAAATTATGGTCTTTCCAATCAATCAAGTTTCCCAGTAACCTGTTCTATCTTTGGCACGGCTGACACTCTCAGATATTCTGATATCAGCATTATCTCACTAAACGCGGGTGACACCCTGACTGTTTCGTTCAATAACTGGACTCCGACGATTAATGAAATATGTAACGTGAAAATGAGAACCAGTCTTCTTGGTGATGCCAATCCCGATAATGATGTTAAGATTCAAGTAACCAACATCACTAATAATATTATAATTGGGACTGCTACAACCAATGAAGGGTATCAACCAATGTACCGCGGATATAACTATTCTACCCATGAAGCTATTTATCTCCAATCAGAAATTAATGCTACTGGGAACATAACCAATATTGCTTATTATAAACATTCAGGTCTTGATACTAACCCAATTCAAAATGTTACGATTTATATGAAACATACATCTGCCACCACATTATCAACTGGGAACTATGATTTATCAGGATATGCCCAGGTTTTCAGTGGTGCTTTTCCAAACAATACAGTTGACGGGTGGATGGAAGTTACATTGAATACACCATTCAGTTATAACAATACCGATAATCTTCAAATGTTAATTGTAAAAGGTTATCAAGACTGGTTACCAATCTACCCCGATTGGCGCTATACAACGACATCACCAAACTATCGGTCAAGGTATGGACTTAGAGATGATTCTCAACCTATATCATTAATGAGAACTTACAATCGACCTAATCTCAGACTTTCAATCACTCCGCCATTATTAAACGATGTCGGAGTCGATGCGATACTTACCCCTGGAACACAACACACATTTAATAATTCGATGACACCATCCGCACGCGTAAGGAACTATGGCACCACTGCTGAAATGAACTTCAAGGTTTATTGTGTTATCACCGGACCTGGAAATGTTGTAAGGTTTAATGATAGCCTAGTCGTAACTTCAGTCGATTCGAATGCGACAGTAAATATCAATTTCTCAGCTTGGACACCGACAATCGCTGAGTTTGTTACGGTAAAAATATGGACTGTCCTTGTTGGTGACCAAAATTCTGCGAACGACTTAAAAACACAAACAACTAATATCATGGTAGTATACGATGCAGCGGTAACCACAATAACAGAACCATCCGAAACCCAACAAAAACGAGTTCCGTTCATTCCCCAAGTAACGGTGGTGAATAATGGTAGTTATTCGGCGGACATACCTCTAATGACTGAAATAAGAAAGCAAGTAATTTTATTAGAGGAAGGCTTCAATGATGCGATTGGATCCTGGCCCCCACCTCAATGGGATACTGTAATATTATCTGGAACCTTTAGCTGGGAACGAAAATTATCTAATCTTGACCCTGTTTGCACTCCATACGAAGGAGAAGCAATGGCTTCTTATCCATCTTACAATGCTTCTCCTGGAAACCAAGCAAGGTTAGTATCGCCTCCAATCAATGTTGGTGTAGCACCAGCTGACTTACTTTTGAAATTTTGGATGTATCATGATCCAGGATATTCATTAAATCCAGATAGTGTAAAAATTGAATATTCAACCGATGGAATAACTTTTCACGAAGTTAGTGCATTTAGACGTTATGCGCCAGAAGCGGAATGGGCTGAACATACGGTTAATCTTGGTTCATTATCCGGTACGATTTATTTTGGATTCCTTGCCTTTTCTGGTTATGGTCACAATATGAATATTGATAAAGTAACTCTACTTGATAACACAGTGATTTATCAGGATTCCCAAACGGTTGTTATTGCTTCAGGAAAAACATCTGAGGAGGTATATTTCCGTCCTTGCACATTAACGATTGAACATCCTTATCATTTTGAAGCATATACAAATCTTAGTGGTGATATGTATCCAGCTAATGATAAGATTGCTCGAGATTTTTCAGTTATACGGCCTACCTTATTCCTTGCTTCACCTGCTAATGACACGATATCTAACGATAATACACCTTTATTTGTATGGAATGCAGCGAATGGCGCTGAGACCTACCGCATTCAAGTTGATGATGACACCGATTTCTCGTCTCCGGTTATCGATGAAGTTACCGATAATACTAATTGGCAGGTGTTAGAAGGAAGTGAACTCGGGGATGGTCTCTATTACTGGCATGTTCGTGTCCAATCACCCGGCACACCTGATAATTATAGCGAAACATGGACTTTGACCGTTTACACCCCTGGTGAACCTGGCTGGACCCAAGTCGAATCTATCCCTACTCCGCTGGATATTAAAGCAGGCAAATTTATGAAAGACGGCGGTTCGATGGGTGCGGTTGGTGCTGCAAAAGATGGCGATAACATCTTTATGTTCCCTGGCAACAAATCATGGTACTTCTATATGTATACCCCTGGTACACCAGGCACCTTCACAACTCTCGAATCAATCCCTTATGGTGTAAAACCGACTGACCCGACCAAGTATAATAAGAAAAAGATCGGTAAAGGCGCCGCACTCTGCTTTGATAACGACCATACTATCTACGCAACCAAAGGTAACGGCACAAGAGAACTCTGGGCTTATGATATCTTAGCTAATACCTGGACTGCTAAAGCATTTGTTCCAGTACCCAAAGCACTCAAGGGCGGTACTTCGCTTGCTTACCTTGATGGTAAAGTCTATCTCTTGGCTGGCGGCCAGAAGAAGACCGACCTCGTTAACTTCTACGTCTACGATGTCGCAACCGATGTCTGGACTCCGTCAGGCTTATTAACACTTGGTCCTAATATCAAGATCTGGAAAGATGGTGCCTGCCTTACCGTACTTGATGGCACACTCTATGCTCTTAAGAGTAACGACAAATACAACCCATTCTTCTCTTACAATGTCCTAACCAACACCTGGACTGAATTTGACTCGATACCAATGGTTGACAGCCTTGCTGGTAAGCTAAAGAAAGTTGCGGTCAAAGACGGTGGTGCAATATGTGCTGGTGGCGGTGCCATCTACGCAATCAAAGGCGGCGGTACGATCTACTTCTGGAAATACACTACCCTTGGCGGCTGGACACGATCAGATTCGATTCCGAGACTACATAAGAAATCAGTTGCCAAGACTGGCGCTTCGATGGCTTATGCTAATAACCGAGTCTTCTTGATGAAAGGTAATAATACACCGGAATTATGGCAATTTGTGCCTACTGCTGGCCCTGTTGCGAAACCTACTTCAAATACGGTGACGGCGGTAATGGTTGAAAAGACCAATCTGACCAATGTCTTCAGCTTCAACGTTGCTCCGAACCCATTCAACCGAACCACGATTATTCGATACACGGTACCGGTTGCGGGTAAAGTATCAGTTAAACTTTACAACACATCCGGGCGCGTAGTCGAAACGGTAAACAACAGTTATCTCAATGCCGGCAATTACACCACGACACTCAATGCGAGCACATTAGCAAACGGTGTTTACTTCTTAAGATATGAAGACCAGAGTAACCGAGCTGAAATCAAACTGATCGTGCAGTAATATATAAAAGTGTCATTCAGAACGAAGCGAAGAATGATAAAAACAAATTGGTGCTTTAATACTTTAAAGACGATTAAAATTTTCCAGTGATTTACTCCAATCCTTGCTTCAATACTTACCCTAATTCCAATCCAAATTACTTCTTGACTTGTTCTATAATCTCTACTCCAATATTTATCTGTATCTTTGATGTATAATCTCTGATAGCCTTTACTGCGTAACCTGTTTTACTCCTTACTATGCAATTTGCTATGTAGTTTAAATATCCCTCTATCCCCTAATTCCCTACCCCAAATCTCTTTTCCTGATACTAAGTGAAAAGGACTATACCCTCTCCTTAATGAAATTTTACCTCAACAATATGAAATTTAGAAGATTAGATAAAAAAATCGTATTAAAAAAAGTTATATTATTAGTATAACTTCCTAAGTCAACTATGTCTATTTTAGTCTAGTCTCCTTCGCTGTATTCAGTCCATTGTTCAGCTAATACATCTCGTCTTGGTTTATAGACGGTTTCGTAGAAGTATCGCATCGATTTTAAGACGCTCGGGTCGTATTCTTTGCAAATCTTTATTGCCTCATTCCAGGCTTTTTTATATGCTTTGCCAAATCTTGATGAGATTTGCTTTTCGAACTTTTCCGGCATTTGCACTTCTTCGCCGATCGTGAAGAGTCTTTTGCCGTCCAGTTCAACTGAGTAACCCATCTCGTCGCCCAGATGATATATACCAAACGTCTTTTGAATCTTGGCGATTTTCTTTTCATCTAATTCGAGTTTAAATTTGGGTGGTTTTAATGGTCCGGGTTTTGGTTTAAAACCTCGCTTGGCTGCCGCATAAAATATTGCGCGGTTCAGTCCCCAACTCTTGGCTGAGTCAATCGGCTCGCCTAAAACATAAGCACGCGCTGCTTGCAATGTTGCCATTACTTGAAATCTTCCAACTGCCATTTTAAACCTCCTATATTTAACCACTGATTAACACGGATAAATACAGAAAAAATCGGCTGATTTTTTCGTGCTTTCTCCGTTTCGTGTTTTCGTGGTTATCTTTTATCGCCATTTAATTTTTCTCCAATCCAATGTCGCTAATGGCGTATCTTCGCCGATTTTATATTTAGAATCTAAATTTTTTATAACTATTCCTTCGTGTCCGCTCTTCAGTTTCAGTTCTAATTTACCATCATATTTTTTATACTCAACTAAAAACAAAGGCGCTTTTAACACTAATTGCTCAATGATTTTCTTTCGCTCTTTCAATTTTAAATTGCCGACAAATTTATTTTTATAATGGATTATATCAAACACATAGATAATCGGTTTGGCTTTTGGTTTATTCGCAAATAAAGACGGAATAAATCTTCTACCGCCAGAAGAAAAGAGTTCACAATCTAAAAGTGTACCGTTGGGTAAATATCTTAGGGCGGTTTGAATGAACCAAAGAATCCCCGACCAGTTTGGTTTTTTGTCTAACCTTCTGCCCCAACATTCAGTTCTGCCATTTGAATATTTAATTATTTGCATCCGCCAGCCATCAATCTTTGGCTCGATTATCCAATCCCCTTTCAGCTTCTCGCCGAAATACGGTATCGGCTGCATGAGCCAAATTGGACCAGAAAGATTATTTTTCGATAAGATTTTTAGCGCCTTTCTTTAACTTCTATTACGGTATCGAATTTTGGGTAATCTAAACTGTCAACGATTTGGTTTTCGAAACGATAAATTAAAAAGCGTGTATCAAGTCGATATTTTCCTACCGGCGCGTTCTGCCCTGCAGAATTTGTAAGATTCCATATTACAGAAAAATTCTTTCTTTGGTTAGGCAAAAAATATTCGTCATAAAATGCCAGGAAATAAACTTTTGGATAATAATCAATAATAAATCCATCCTTGAATACTTGATACCTTAGCGGGTCTATCGGAATTTCAATCTCGACAGTATAAGGTTGTAAGTTCTGAATTGAAACAGATATTATTATTGAGTCGCCGTGTTCTGCTATATATTTATCAAGAGAAAAGTCAAATAATATTCCATTCCAAATAATAGCAGTATTATCGGACGAACAACAAATTACGATTAGTACCAAAGTAAATAACAATAAAATCATCCTTTTATTGTAGATAGCTTTCACGAGCACCTCTAATTTATTATCAGTCATACGTATCGTTTGTCAATATAAAAATATTTGGTGACCGCAAGTTATAACCTGCGTTTTAATACCTGATAAAATCCTGTTAATCCTGTCGAATTTCCGATAGCCCGCTGATTTTTACTTTTCTTTCTTCAAGACTTATAACTTCTAATTCAACCTTTATTATATTTTCGGGTAATTCTTTTTCTGCTTTTTCTGCCCATTCAATTAAACATACACCCTCGCCATACAAATAATCATCAAAACCGATACTCGCGAGCTCTTCGGTGTCTTTTATACGATACAAATCAATGTGATAGATATTATAATTGCCTTTATATTCCAGAATCATTACAAATGATGGGCTTTTAACTAAATCCTGTTCTTTAACACCTAAACCAATCGCAATACCTTTAATCATGGTCGTCTTGCCACTGCCCAATTCGCCATAAAACCCCAAGACATCGCCGGGCTTTAATTTCGCACCGATTTTTTTACCTAATGCGATTGTTTCGTTAGAGGATTTGGTATGAAAAATCATTGTAAATCAAGAAGTGTGGAACAAATGTTTATCTATTGACGTCACTAAGCTCATCATATGTTTTACTGATGGTGCTCAATAATTCTAATTTCTGGTCAGCGATATCCAATTTTCTTGTTCGTAAGCCACAATCTGGATTAAGCCAAACCACTTCTTCGTCAAGTGCATTAGTAACCATATGCGCCAGTTCTGCAGAGTAATTTACTTCTTCCATAATATCGGTATGGACATCCAAAATTCCTAAGCCAATTTCTAATCCGGTTCTTTTAATCTCTTCAAATAATTTTGTAACCTCAGGAAGATTTTCCTTCTCTTTAACCCAACCCTTATGCATAGGTGCTGGGTTCATCCGCTTTAAAGAAGAACTTAGTTCAAGCATAACTTGAGAAAAACCGGCCTTTTTGATTGCTTCCACAAATGGGATTAAGATTTTCCAATCCGAGTAGCAAATATGAACAATAAACTTAGGTTTCGTCTTTAAATCAAGAAAGGCGTTATGAATTAGTTTTAAACCGTGGCTGAAAACCGACATCTGAGCAGGCATGGTAGTAGCAGCGGGTTCGTCAATTTGAATGCAGGTACAGCCCAAATCAACCAGTTCTTTAGCCCACTTACCAAGCACTGAAGCAAAACAAGAGACGTAATCGGAAACCACTTGCTCATAATCTTGGTAATCATGCCAAAGATAGCTCCAATTAACCATTGTATATGGGCCGGTCATCGGAACTTTTAATTTGCTAATATCAATTTTAAGTCGCTTGCAAATCTTGGTGGTTAATTCAAATTCTTTTAAATATGGGTTTTTTACATTCAAAAACAAAGATTGGTCGGGCTGAGAAATGATTCCATATTTAGTATAAAATTTATCTTCAAATGACCTAACGGTCCCTGCTTTCTGCATTGTTTTCGCCATAGCAAACTCGCGAGCCATAAATTCATACATTTCGATGCGGTGCATTTCGCCAGTGTAAATATAATCAAAATTTAAAGAATTCATCTTAATAAGATTTCGCATACAAGCAACAACAAGCGCTAAATCCCGCGGGTCTTCGTTACCGGCAATGCTATAAGCTAATTCCTTAACGTCGTCGGGTTTAAGGCTGGGAATACTTGAAAACATCTGCTCTTGATACTCGTTTAACGGTCTCTTTCGATTTGCCCAAAGCAAATAAATCGGCTTGGGTAAACTTCCTACTTCTTGAAGCTTTAGACTCATGTGTTATTCCTTGTTTAATGAAAAATCTCTAACCAGTTTAAGATTTTTTAATAGCTCGTTCAGTCCTTCTACATAACAACCTTCTAAATCGCCAGCATTCGTCACGATAATATTTTCAATCCGAGGATTTATGTCAAACGCTTTAGTAACAAAAGATGCAACCCTGGGAAGCCGCTTTGCGTTTTCCGTAAAATAGTTTGTAGGCCAGGGTAGTACACAAGCCAATCCAATAGTGCGCCAAGGGTAAGATGCAATCAATTCTAAAAATTCGGTTTGCCGGGAATCTGATACATCGACAATAATTTCATAATTGTAATCATGTAAACATGAACCAATTGCAGCCGGCGAATAACATTTCCCAACATAAACAAAGCCATTTTTAAGCGGGCGATTAAAGGTGCGATAATAAGCACAGTATTTCTTCACATATTTATAATCCTGAGCATAAATCGGGTCCCAAAACAGATAATGATATCCAGCCTTCTCAAATCTTTCTAACAACTTGTCATAAAATGCGCATATCCAGTCTTGATTAAGTCCGGCATAAGCACATAATCCTAAACCAGGAAGCTGTATTAAAATTGGTTTCTTGAAACACGTCGAAAAATTAATCAGTGCATTATTGACACAATAGTCGTAAGCATTGTCGATTATTGGTTGACTTGGGCAATTAACATCAGGAAGTTTTGGCCGACGAAAGAACATATTTAAGTTAGGATAACGGATTAACTCGCCTGGGGCAGAACCAAGCCGGTAAAATAGCTGGAACCAACTATCCCAATTCCATAAAGGTATCGAAATATATTTCACATCCGCAATTTGAACACAATCCTTGATGTGCTGCTCGGCTAATGCGTCAGTCAACCAGGCTATTTTTTCATCGGAAGACGCGGGCGGTAACTTAATTTTTCTCTCGGCTAGAGCCTGCTCAAGCCCTAATGAATCGCCTTTCCGATAAGCTCGCTGCACCTTTATTAAAATATTAGGTCGAGGTGCTATTCCAATTGCTAAAGTATCAATCATATTAAATAGTCGATTTAATCTTTACTACCAACCCGGATGGACAGAGTGATTACTCGGCTTCAAAAATGTCGCTTTTCTGATTAGAAACAAAGCCTGACCGGTCTGGCTCATTGTGCCAGAATTGTCCTTTACCACCTCTTACTTCCCAATCAGAATCAACAACCGCATGGGTCGACAAACCACCTCTTGGTCTAAACCATAATTCGATACGCAGACGCACTGGTTTGAACTTTTCATAAATATGGTCGTAGATAACATTTATTAAGCGTTCATAAGAAATAACCACATCGCGATACTGTCCAAGATACTCTTTCAGAGATTTAAGCTCAATCGTAGTTTTCGCGGGATAGAAAATTATTAGTATCTTAGCAAAATCTGCTTGCCCTTGCTTACCAAAGAAAGTCAGCTCATGTGAAAAATGACGCAACTCATATGCCTTCTCAGTTGGAGATTCCATCGCCTTTAATATACCCGGGTCTACTTCTTTAAATGTGTTCATAATATTCAATTTTTAATCAACACAACATTCAGAAAAAAATATTTGACTGGGGTAGTGAAAACACTGCCCCCACTAATTATTTTACATCATTTCTACGCTCATTGCGACCGCTTCGCCGCCACCTAAACAGATTCCAGCCAGTCCTTTCTTCAATCCACGGTCTTTTAGCGCGTGCAATAGAGTCACGATAATTCTTCCCCCAGATGCACCGATCGGATGTCCGAGTGCAACCGCACCGCCGTGCACATTGACTTTATTCGCATCCATGCCGAGTTCTTTCGCATCTGCCAGAACTTGCGAACTGAACGCCTCGTTCACTTCGATTAAGTCAAAATAGTTAACATCGACATTCAGCTGTTTCATTACTTTTTTAACTGCGGTTACTGGTGCATAGAAGAGCATTTTCGGTTCCACGCTGCCGGTCGCATAAGCAGTAATTTTTGCGATTAGTCTAATGCCTTTTTTGTCGGCAGCCTCTCTTGACATTATCACCAATGCGGCTGCGCCGTCATTAATGCTTGATGCGTTGCCGGCGGTAATCGTCCCGTTCTCTTTCTTAAATGCCGGTCTAAGCTTGGCAAGTGACTCAATCGTCACGTCCGCTCGTGGTCCTTCATCAGTGTCGAATACGAGCGGGTCGCCTTTTCTCTGAGGGATAACAACTGGCGTGATTTCTGCTTTAAATTTTCCGCCTTTAATTGCAGCAACTGCCTTGCGATGACTACCAGCTGCCCATTCATCCTGCATCTCGCGAGTAATTCCCGAGCGCTCCGCTGTAAACTCACCCAAGATTCCCATGTGCACGTTCTCAAATACGCACCAGATTCCGTCATAAATCATTCCGTCAACCAGCTTCACATCGCCCATTTTGGCACCATTGCGAAGTTGATGCAGATAATACGGAACATTGGACATTGATTCCTGTCCGCCGGCAACCATGATTTGAGCATCACCTGCTTTAATCTGCTGTGAGGCTAAAACGATTGCGATCATGCCCGACCCGCAGACCTTATTAACGGTCAGGGCTGGGATTTCGGGCGATAAACCGCTTTTAATGCCTGCTTGACGGGCGGGCGCCTGTCCTAAGCCGGCTGGACAGACATGTCCCATGATTATGCCATCTACTTCATTCGGAGCAATGCCTGCTCTTTTTACTGCTTCTTTAATTGCGATTCCGCCCAATTCTGGTGCGGAAACAGTTGAAAGTCCGCCTAAAAAACGACCAATCGGGGTCCTTGTCGCCGATGCGATTACGATTTCTGTTGTATTTGCCATTATATTACTCCTTTCATTTTAAAAAGATCTAACCATATAGGTCGCTAAGTTCGCTGAGAAAAATATTTTTTGATATCTCTGCACTCTCTGTGTTCTCTGTGGTGAAAAATTCTTCATTTCATCCAACTTGGTTTTCTTTTTTCTAAAAATGCGGTCATGCCATCCTTGGGCTCACCGGTGCTGAAACAGAACGCGAACGTCTCGATTTCCAGTTCTTTGGCAGTTTCTAAATTAGAATCGAGTCCGCGATTAATTACGGTTTTGGTCATTCGAATTGCAATCGGTCCCTTATCCATAATCTTCTTCGCCATCTCTTTTGCTGCGTCCATCAGCTTATCGGCTGGCACGACTTTATTTGCCAAACCGATTCTTAATGCTTCCTGAGCATCGATCGGGTCACCGATATAAATCAACTCTTTGGCAATTCCGGCACCGCACAGGCGTGCCAATCTTTGAGTGCCGCCAAAACCAGGGATAATACCGAGCTTTACTTCGGGCTGCCCAATCTTGGCGACTTCGGAAAGAATTCTTATATCACACGCTAAGGCAATTTCACAACCGCCGCCCAAAGCAAAACCATTGATTGCTGCGATTACTGGTTTGTCAATATTCTCGAGCTTGCCGAGTACGCGATGACCGGTCTGGGCAAAAACTCTTGCTTCCATGCTCGAATATTTGCTCATTTCCGAAATGTCAGCACCCGCCACAAACGCTTTGCCTTCGCCGGTTAAAATAATTACCCGCACATCGGGCATTTTCTCGAGTTCGTCCAGGTCTCGCTCTAATTCTAAAATCGTCTCCGTGTTTAAAGCGTTCAGCACTTGCGGTCGGTTAAACTTTATAATTGCCAAATTGTTTTCAATCGTTACCAAAAGGTTTTTATTGTCCATTACTCCTCCAATTGTAACTGCAAGATACCATTTACTGATTATAGAAAATTCTAAAGGGTAGTCAAGATAATAAAGTATACGATTTCTTATGTACTAAACCTTAATTGATTAGACAGTCGTTGACAATTTAATTTGAAGTTGGTATACTTAAAAAGTGAGTCGCGTAATTATTACCGAAAACTTAACTAAGGATTACCGTACTGGTTTCCGTTTACAAAAAATCCGAGCAATTGAAAATCTTAATTTAGAAGTCGAAGCACGGGAAATCTTTGGGTTCTTAGGCCCAAATGGAGCGGGTAAGACGACTACCATTAAAATTTTAGTTGGACTCTCCGAGCCGACCAGCGGTAAAGTTTTAGTCATGGGGAAACCCTCGACCGATGTTGATAGTAAAAAACAAATTGGTTTTTTACCTGAATCACCATATTTTTATGAATATCTTAATGCGCAAGAATATCTGAGACTATGCGCACAAGTTTCTGGTGTCGAAAGGGAACGTATTGGCCCTCAAATTGAAAAGATGCTCAACTTGGTTCGATTAGAACGTTTTACAAAACTTCCAATAAAAGGATATTCACGCGGTATGCTACAGCGCCTTGGCATCGCCCAAGCATTAATTCATAATCCAGAACTTGTTATCTTAGATGAACCAATGGGAGGGCTTGACCCGATCGGTCGAAGAGAATTTCGTGATATTATCTTAAATCTAAAAACTCAAGGTAAAACGATATTTTTCTCAAGCCACATACTTGCTGATGTTGAGATGATTTGTGACCGAGTTGGTATAATTCTAAACGGAAAATTAATCAATATTGGGAGATTAGAAGAAATGCTTGGTTCCGAAATCGAAAACTTTGAAATTGTTGTTAAAGGACTTGACCGAAAAATGGTCAAAGTTGTGGAACGGATGTCTGATTCGGTGATTGCGGGAGATGATAAAGTGCTAATTGAAGTAAAAAACGAAGAGGAAGTAGAAAGGATTATGGCAATTATTCGTGAAGTTGGAGCAAAATTATTATCTTTGCAACCACGACGTAAAACCCTAGAGGACCATTTTATTAGTCAAATTGAAAAAGAACGGTTAAAACAAATTTAAAATCTATGAGAAAAATTGCCGCTGTGGTTCTAAATACTTTCCGCGAAGCGATACGGGATAAAGTTTTCATTACGATAATAGTTTTTTCGATTATTATCATGGGCAGTGGACGAATCGTAAAACCATTAGCGTTGGGCGAGGAAGGAAAAGTGATTAAGGATATCGGACTAAATAGCATTACATTCTTCTCTGTTTTAATTGGAATTTTAGTTGGTGGACGTTTAGTGTATAAAGAAATCGAGAAGAAAACAATTTATTTAGTCATTTCCCGACCCATCCACCGATGGCAATTCATTGTTGGAAAACATTTTGGGCTTCTGTTGGTTTTGTTTGAAAGCCTTTTAATTATGACTGGTGCATTTTATGTGATACTTTTTTTATTAAAAATCCAAGCAAATTTTTACTTGCTTTTATCGATTTTAATGACATTTTTCCAACTATGGATAATTACTGCAATCGCAATATTGCTCTCTACTTTTACGACTCCAATTACTAGTGCAATTTTTGCGTTTGCCCTTTATTTTATCGGACACCTGACCGGAGATTTAAAAGCTCTTGCCGCAATGAGCAAATCAGTTCAAGTAAAATTTGTGTGCAATGCGCTATATTATGTATTGCCCAATCTTTCTAACTTTGACATAAAGAACCAAGTGGTACATAATGTTATAATCGAACCCAATGTAATATTTTTCGCGATCGGATATGCCATCGTGTACTCGGCGGTAATTATTTTTATTGCCAGTTTAATTTTCCAAAGAAAAGATTTTTAGTGTCATGTTTAGAAGAATCGTTCTGAAACGTATTCTTTCCATCATACTTATTGTTATCGGTGGTTCCGCAATATGGTTAATTCAATTTAATTTGGATATGAGCCGACATAAGGTTTTAAGCACAAGACTAGTTGAAGAGTTGATGTATTTCCCGTCTGGCAAGTTTTTAAAACCGTCGGTTATAGAATATCAAACTGCGATGTCTGATTTAGTGTGGCTCAGGGCGATACAATATTATGGGCAGCATATGATGACCGATAGAAAATATGAATGGTTAGGTCATATTTTTGACATTTTAACAACCTTGGATGGTAAATTTATCGGAGCTTACCATTTTGGTTCGATGATTTTGGCTTGGGATGCCCATCAATCATCCGAAGCCCTAAAATTACTATCTGCCGGTCATGCCAACAACCCCCTCGATTGGCAGCTTTTATTTGACGCTGCTTTTATTAATTATATGATACGTCGTGACTATACTTCCGCTGGTTACTATTTTGAAATCGCTTCGAAGCTACCCGGTACCTGGAAGATTACCCAACGCTGGGCAGCATTTTCCTACGCAAAAGGCGGGGCTAAAGAAATGGCAATTGAAATCTGGTTAAGCGTCTACAATACTACGGAAAACCGTAAATTAAAAGAATTAGCCGCGCGGGAACTAATAAGACTAGGCTTTTCCCCATAAATAATCTTTTTAAATATTACCTATTCAATTTGATAACTTTAGCGTACTTAATTACTTATCAATAAATTAAACATCATTTGTTATCTTGTCATCACAATGGCATTAGTAACATTCAAATTATTAAATACTTGTACGTAACTTATATAAAAGCCAATAATTAGTACATTAAAAAAATGCTTGACAAATCAGAAAATTACGGTTATAATATATTTGAGGTCACAAGCTATGCCTAAAAAAGAAATTTCAACTCCATCTGAACGGCAAGAGAGTCCGTTTATTGATTTACTACAGTTCAAGCTAGACCCAGAGCTTTTAGATAAGTTCCCTGAACAGTTTTTAAGAAGCCATAGAATTTGTCCTCTGTTGCGATCAGCTAATACGGTATCTGTCGCAATGGTTGACCCAAATGACATCGTCACAATTGATGAAATACGAAGACTTATTTCTGCTGAGATTGAACCGTTAATATGTCGAGAAGACGATTTGAGTCAGGCACTGAATCAATATTACAGTAATGGCAAACCAGCCGACACGCAAGTTACGCAGGCCAACCCTGCACAAGATGGTGTAGTGACTACCATTGAACCGGGACAACAAACTAGCGAAGAAGAAGAAACTGACGCGCCGAAAAAACTTGAAGAATTGGCGTCAGAAGTACCAGTTGTTCGGTGGGTCAATCAAATTTTGGTCCAAGCGGTTCGCGACGGTGCCTCAGATATCCATATCGAACCGACCCGTAAAGGGTTGACTATTAGGTTTAGAATTGATGGGTTGCTTCACCCAATCGCCCCTCCCCCCAGAAATATGTCATTAGGTATTATTTCCAGAATTAAAATAATGTCTCAGATCAATATTGCTGAAAAACGGATACCACAAGATGGGCGTTACGGCGCAATAATTGATGGTCGAGAAATTGACTTTCGAGTTTCAACCTTCCCAACCACTTATGGTGAGACGATTGTGATGAGGCTGTTAGACCGTATCAGACTGTTATCATTAGATGAATTAGGATTTTCGAAGCGTGATTTAGAGACCATTAGAGCTATGATCGCTAAACCGCATGGTGTAATAATAGTATCTGGACCGACTGGCAGCGGAAAAACAACAACGCTTTATTCCTTTTTAAATGAAATCAGAGGGACAGAACAGAGCATAATCACTATTGAAGACCCGGTTGAATTTGACATTGATAATATATCGCAATCTGCAGTTAATACTCGTGCTGGCTATACTTATCTTATTGGTCTCCGACATATTTTGCGTCAGGACCCAGATATGGTGATGATTGGTGAGGTGCGTGATGGCGAAACTGCTGATGTTTCAATCCGAGCTGCACTTACCGGTCAGTTAGTGTTAACTACGTTACATGCTAATGATGGACCCGGCACGATTACCCGATTGATTGATATGGGAGTAGAACCGTTTTTGGCTGCTTCGGCAGTTGAAGGAGCAGTTGCACAACGACTGGTTAGAAAAATTTGCCCAAAATGTAAAACTGACTATACACCACCAGAAAAACTTATTCAAGAACTCCAAATACCTCCGGATAGTAAATTTTATAAAGGGCAGGGGTGTGGTTACTGTCATAATACCGGTTATACTGGACGAATCGGCATATTTGAGGTATTAAAAACCAACGAAGAAATTCGTGACCTTATCATTACACGACCGCCGTCAAGCGCTCTACGTAATTTAGCTAGAGCGTATGGTATGCATACGCTGTGGGAAGATGGAATAGATAAAATACTCACTGGCGTCACTACTCTTGATGAAGTAATGAGAGAAGCAGAAAAGATTTAGCTTAAAAGTTACTGTCAGCGGTAATTATATTTTTTAAAATTATATTGTTGATTTTATTTAATTTTTTGTTATTATTAGTGAACGTAAATGCCATTATATCGATATAGAGTTCGAAATAAAGACGGATTAGTTTTGAGTGGTACATTAGAAGGTGTTGATGTAGTCAATGTTGTTGAACGCCTTGATGCTCTTGGTTACATTCCAATAAAAATAAAAGAAGAAAAGGTTAGGGCTCCCAGCACAGGTCTAAAGATTAAAATACCATTCTTGCAGCCACGCGTGAAATTACCGGAACTTATAACATTCACTCGACAATTCGTAACTTTGCATAAAGCAGGCTTACCCATGCTGTCAGCCGTCACTGCTTTACAAGCACAAACAAAAAATAAAGCTTTATCGCAAGCAATAGAATCGGTACGCAAAGACTTAATGGCTGGTATCGGTCTTTCCAGCGCATTATCGAAATTCCCTAATGTTTTTGATGAACTTTATGTTAATTCGGTATGGGCGGGTGAAACAGGTGGCGTACTTGATGAAATCTTAGAACGGGTTGCCGAATTATTGGACCATGAACGAAAACTACGCTCTGATATACTATCTGCTTTGCGCTATCCAATGTTTGTTATAATTATGTTTGGAGTCGCAATAGTCGTTTTAACAACATTTGTCTTACCCAGATTTATTGGTTTATTGACGTCGCTCGGTTCTAAAATACCGCTACCAACAAAAATTCTAATCGTCGTAACCAAAACGTTGCAACATTACTGGTTAATTGGGTTTTTACTAATCGTTGGTATTGCATCATTGTTTTACTTTTTAATAAGGACTAAACCAGGGCGCATGGAATGGGACCATCTCAAATTACGAATTCCGATAATCGGCGGTATATTTTTCAAAATAACATTAAGTAGGTTCGCGCGTATGTTTGAAACCTTAGATCGAACCGGTCTCCCAATTTTACGTTCTCTTAGTTTAGTGAGTAAAACCATTGGTAATTCTTATATTGGTTCAAAGGTTGATTCAATTGCAGAAAGTTTACGACGGGGGCGAGGCATCGCCGCTCCGATGCGCGAATCTAAAGTTTTCCCTCCGATGGTTATACAAATGGTATCAACGGGTGAAGAATCAGGATCTTTAGATGATATGTTGCGACAGATATCTGATTTTTATGACAGTGAAGTTGAATATTTGGTAAAAAATCTGACCGGCATGATTGAGCCCATTTTAATTTTAGTCTTGGCCGTTGGTGTCGTATTTATCATTTTGGCTGTGCTTATGCCTTACATGCAAATCATAACTAACCTCGGACGCTAAACACCCACAAAGCATAGTTAACCAACATATGCGGTAGGCACCCGCTCGATACGAGCCCGTCGCCGTCGTGGTCGGACATTAATCAAATTGTCAAATATTATACTACTGGTACAGCTACATCGCGAATGCAGCCTGAAAAGTTAAGTTAGAATCTCAGCCAGTTTCGCTTGGTTTAATTTAAGTAAAACCTGAGTAAGTAATTCAACTGCACTTTTAAAATCGTCTTCCGCAATAATGCCAGCGTGAGAATGAATATATCGTGTCGGAATTCCGATTGCTAAGCTGGGTACTCCAATATTGTGCAGGTGAATCTTACCCGTGTCATAACCACCACGCACTGATGTTAAATGATATGGTATCTTTTTCTCTTCCGCTACATTAATTACAAAATCGCGCAGTCGCGTATTGGGTATCATTGATAAATCATGAAACAGAATCGCAACTCCGCCCTTTAATCTTTCCGACACTTCCTTCTCAATGAATCCCGGGTATTCTCGTGAGAGCGAAACATCAATCGCGAATGCGATATCCGGATTAACCATTGCAGCGGCAGTTTGTGCACCTCGTAACCCAACTTCTTCCTGAGTTGTTCCAACAAAATATAAGCTGTTAGGATGTGACTTGTTTTTAAGGTTTTTAGCTAATTCGATGATTACCGCGCAACCTATCCGATCATCCCAGGCTTTTGCTAAGTACATAGAATTACCAAGGCTCGTAAACGGAGAATATGGGACAACCGGATCTCCGGGTCGTATCTTCAGTGCTGACTTTACATCAAAGTCCATGCTTGCACCAACATCGACATATAAATCACGGAATTCCGGAATTTTATTCCGCTCTTCCGGTTTTAGTTCATGCACTGGTTTTGAACCAATCACACCGATAATATCTTTGCCATTACTGCGAACAATGACTCGTTGACCCAAAAGCACCATCTCCGCCCATCCACCGATTGGCAAAATTCTTAAGTATCCTTCTTTGGTAATCGATTGAACAATAAAACCAATCTCATCCATGTGAGCCGCAAACATTATCTTAGGGCCTTTGCTTTTAACTTCTTGGGCACAAATAACACTGCCAAGCTTATCGGTGGTAACGGTTCCGCAACCGGCAAAATGTTTTTTGATTATATTAGCAACTTCTGTCTCATAGCCAGACGGACCAAATGCTTCAGTCAATTCTTTAAAAAGTTCAATTCGTTTCATGTTATACGTCCAGATTTTCTACATATGTTGCATTAGATTCAATGAATTCGCGTCGTGGCTCAACAGTCTCGCCCATTAAGAGCGAGAACAAACGGTCGGTTTCGGCAGCATCCTCTATTGAAACTTGTTTTAAAATTCTAACGTCAGGATTCATCGTGGTTGACCATAATTGTTCCGGGTTCATCTCACCTAACCCTTTATAACGTTGCACATCGATTTTTTCACTTTTATTTTTCTTCGTGTAACTTTCTAATTCTTCATCGCTATAAAGGTAACTTTCCTGTCTTTGAGATTTTACTTTGTATAAAGGAGGTTGTGCAATATAGATATATCCGGCTTCGATTAAAGGTTGCATAAATCGGTAGAAGAATGTTAAAAGTAAAGTTCTAATATGTGAACCATCGACATCCGCATCAGTCATAATAACGATCTTATGATAACGTGCCTTTTCTGGGTCAAAGTCATCTTTCGAAATTCCTGCGCCAACTGAGGAAATGATACTTCTAATCTCTGGATTAGAAAGGATTTTATTTAATGCTGATTTTTCTACATTAAGAATTTTACCACGTAATGGCAGAATTGCCTGAAATCGTCGGTCTCTGCCTTGTTTTGCTGATCCACCGGCAGAATCGCCCTCGACAATATATAACTCGGAAAGATTCGGGTCTTCTTCGGAACAATCCGCAAGTTTTCCTGGTAAAGTATCCGATTCAAGCAATGAGCGTCGTCTTGCTAATTCCCGTGCTTTCTTGGCGGCCTCTCTCGATTTTGCCGCTGCAATGACTTTGGATAAAATTAGATTAATAATTCTCGGGTTTTCTTCAAAATGGGTAGCGAGTTTCTCCGATACGATTGATTCGACAATACCTTTTGCTTCACTATTACCAAGCTTTGTTTTGGTCTGCCCTTCGAATTGTGGATTAGGAATCTTAATCGACAATACTGCAGTTAACCCTTCGCGACAGTCATCACCGGTCAATTCAATATTATCTTTAATTGCTTGGGTAGAACGGGCAACATCATTAATTTTGCGACTTAACGCTGCTTTAAATCCGGCCAGATGTGTTCCGCCTTCGTGCGTATTAATTGTATTTACAAACGAGAAGATATTTTCTAAATAACTGTCGTTGTATTGAAACGCAACTTCTACTTCCGTGCCGTTTCTTTTATCCGCGATATAAACTGGTTTGTGAAGTCGATTTCGCCCCTGGTCAAGATAACTGACAAACTCAGAAATGCCGCCCGGATAATGAAAAATTTCTTTTTTACCAGTTTTTTCTTCGACTAATTCTATTTTGGAATCTTTGGTTAGATAGGCAAGTTCACGCAAGCGTGTTGCGACAATATTAAATTCGAAATCAGTCTTTTTAAAAATTTTCTTATCTGGTTTAAATTCAATCTTAGTTCCGGTCTTCTGACTTTTCCCTTTTACTTCAAGTTTTGATTTAGTTATCCCTCGTTCATATCTTTGATAATATATTTTACCGTCTCGATAGACTTCTGCTTCTAAATATTCCGATAAAGCATTTACCACTGACACGCCAACACCATGTAAACCACCGGAAATCTGGTAAACTTTGTCCTCAAATTTCGCTCCGCTGTGAAGAACCGTTAAGACAACTTCCAAGGCGGGTTTTTTCTCGGTCGGGTGCATATCCACTGGAATACCACGACCATTATCTTCAACTGTAACCGAGCCATCTTTCTTAAGCGTAACCGTAATCTTATCACAAAATCCAGCCAAGCTCTCATCAATCGCGTTATCGACAACTTCATAAACAAGGTGATGTAACCCTCTAACTCCAATATCACCAATATACATAGCGGGCCTTCGGCGTACTGCTTCGAGCCCTTTTAATACATGTATTTTAGATGCATCATAGGTTTCAAGCATGGCTCTATTTTATCTGAAAATTAAGATAAATCAAGGGCTATGTAGATTAAAAAAAACAATATATCTGATTTTATGTCTAATGCTAATCACACTCGGGAGCCGTTAACACTAAAAAATATCGCCATAGATGGACGCGAAGCGTAGCGGTAGCAACACGGATTAATTATAGAAGAGAAAATTCATTGTAAATTTATAATAATAAACACCACAAATTAAAAATATCCGTAGCTGTCTTCGTTGGTAAGCTAAATATTAATAATTCTATTATTTCAGGTAGAATTTTATGTCTTTGACCGCTTCCTGACCAATCAAATCATTCAATTTTTTAATGATGCCAGACTTAAGATAAACCAGTTCATTCACCCAAACCGGATTCGAGACCGAAACATAAAGAATCCCTTGTTCGATTCGGTTGGGTATCGTCTGCTTTTTAATATCCTGACCTACTGCTTTTGGCCAGAGAATAACTGCTTTCTGCTGAGTGAGTCTTTCAGCAAGACCCATTTTATTTAGAACCCTAGGCAGGAAATTACCCAGAGGTTTCAGTCTTCGTAATCTTCCCTTTCTCAACATAAAATATCTTTCCATTACGGTTAATTATATTTTTAAATTCCTTAGCCGTGGCATAGATAAATTGTCCCTTGATTAATTCGAACAGTTTTATAGTATTGTTAGCATCAAGCTCAGATGCCACTTCATCTAATAGAAATATCGGTCTGCGATTATTTTTTGCTAAAAGCTCCGCTTCCGCTAATTTTAATGACAGCGCGGCAAGACGCTGTTCTCCTTCAGAACCGAATTTTCGTACTGCTCGGTACGAACCCGCTATCTGGGCAAGACTCTCTTCTTTTATAATAATATCGTCGCGATGCGGACCGATTGTCGTATGACCAAGTTCTTGATCTTTCTCGCGGTTATTTTTAAGTAAGTTTAAAAACTTTTCTTGCTGGTTTGTGATATTGCTCTCGAAAGTATCAAGGTTTATTTTATATTCGAAAATGATTTTACGATTTTCCATAAAAACCGAATAGAATTTCTGGGCATCGGCAAGTAGCGACGGGATAATTTTTCGGCGCTCCGCATAAATTTCATTGCCATATTTAACAAGTGCTGATTCCCAAGCTTCGTAATGCGCTTCCTCTACCACATTTTGCGTCCCTTGTAATAATTTATTACGCTGCATTAGAACCGCTCGATATTCGATAAGATTTCTTAAATAGAATTTATTTATTTTAGATATTGCCAGATCAATAAAATTTCTCCGTCGGTCTGGTGGTCCGCTGACTAAATCAATATCCGCTAATAGAATCGTTACGACTGGTAACCACCCTAAATAAGACGAAAGCTTGTCCTGTTTTTGCTGATTTAAAAATGCAGTTTTAACACCATCAGCAAGCCTAATTTCTGCTTCGGTTTCTTCATTGTTATCATTTACCTTGGCGGAAATTTTTAAGTAAGGCGCATCAAATTTTAAGATTTCATTATCACGATTAGTTCGAAACGAACGGCCTACTGCTAAAAAATGAATCGCCTCTAAGATTGAAGTTTTACCGGCTCCGTTATCACCAAATAGATAATTTACATGCGTGTCAAAATTTATTTCGCCATCCGCTAAATTCCTAACCCCTTCGATTCTTATATTGTGTAACTGCATTTATATCAAAACTCAAAATCCGAAGCACATGCGAGATTCATACTTGATTTATTAACCACAGATTAACACAAGAAAAAATCTGGTGAAATCTATGAAATCTCGTGGTTTCATTACTCTTTCGATTTAGGATTTCGTAATTTCATCTTATTGCTGATTTCAATATCTCTAACACCAGTTCGTCGTAGGCAATTCCCACATGTTTTGCCTGAGCAGGTAAGTCAGATAATTCAGTCATTCCCGGCAATGTATTTACTTCTAAAAAATATGGTTTATTCTTATGGACAATTAGATCAACTCTTGAAAAACCTTTCGCACCGATAATATTATGTGCGGAAAGTGCTAATTCTTGAACCTTTTTATAAAGTGGTTTTGGTAATCGTGCCGGAATAATAAACTCGGTTTCACCTTTAGTATATTTTGCTTTGAAATCATAAAATCTTTGCTTTTTCGGTACGAGTTCTAAAATTGGCAAAACACGTTGTCCGATAATGCCGACGGTTGCAATCATCCCATCAATAAACTTCTCTAAGAAGATATCACCAAATTCCCTTTGTGCTTTAATACATTCTTTTAATAATTGTCTTGAGTTATCAACAACAATGCAACCAACACTTGAACCTTCGGCGCGCGGTTTTAGAATCATCGGAAAACCTAACTTTCTTTGTGCAAGTTTTACCGATGCGGTTATCGAACCATCTTTTGGAATAAAAACATATAGCGGGGTAGGAATTTTGGCATATTCGAATAATCGTTTTGAAGCAATTTTATCCATTCCGATTGCTGATGCGGTGACATCTGACCCGGTATAAGGAATTCTCAAAAGTTCCAAGAACCCCTGAATCGTTCCATCTTCGCCCGGTTTGCCATGCAAGGCGATTAATGCGATATCAATCTTTGCTCGTCTAATTTGCTCAGCAAAGTTACGACCAATATTAACTTTGACCGTATTATATCCCTGCCGTTTTAAAGATTGATAGACATTTTCACCTGAACGTAAAGATATCTCCCGTTCGCTTGACCAGCCACCCATCAAAATACCTACACGTTTATTTTTCAACGCTCTCTGCATTTCATTCATAGGATGATTAAATTAGAAAATAAGTGATTAGTCAAGTGATTTTTAACTTGTTTTTTTAAGTTTTATTTATTTAACTTTAATTCAAAATACAAAGTACCTTTAATCGGGTTATACCGATAAGGTGCAATTTTATTAAATCCCAGCGAATAGTAAAGCGCAATCGCTTCAATCATATTAGGCGCCGTATCTAATCGCATATATTCGTAACCAATTTCGCGGGCTGTATCAATTATTTTTTTCGCCAGTTCTTTACCGTAACCTTTACGTCGAAATTCGCTTCGGACGTAGAGCCGTTTCATCTCGCAAATACCTTCTTCGAATTTCCGTAAAGCCACACATCCGACTGCCGTTGTATCTTCTAATGCTAAGAACAATCGTCCGTCGGGCGGTGCGTATTTTCCGGGTAACTCAGCAAACTCTTTCTCAAAATCCTGAAACGATAAGTCAAACCCCAACCAATTTGTATATTCGGTAAATAATTCGCGAATATAATTGAGCCGTTCCTCAGATTCAACTGAGACAATTGTTAACATCTTTTGACTTTTTCCCAATCAGCAATATCACCATTGACAACTTTAAATAACAGGTGTTGTTCAATTTCTTTTAGTTGAGATAATTCTTTCAACTTCACCGGGCAACGATTCTTTAGCTTTTTACACAACCACTTAAATTCATACTTTAATTGCAATTTGGTTACTACTATCTTCTTTACTCTTTTTATTCGACTAATTTTATTCTGGTCAAAATTATAACCGCGTCTTTTTGCTTCTTTCCAAATTTCATAAAGGTAAGACGCAATCGCACCAAGCGGATTACAATGATTTTTGAATCGGATTAATTGCGAGTGATTTTTGTAACCCTCTGTTTTGCCCTGTAGTACTTTTTGTGCTAATAGCGTTTCGCGCCAAAGCGTAACTAACCCAACCGAATCAAGATATTTAGGCTGAATGCTCCACAATCTCAAATATTAAGTCTCCACAGCATAAAATTAAGAACCGATGCAAAACTCACCCATAAGAGATAAGGTATCAAAAGAATACCGGCTGTTACTGTAATGTTTGCGAATAATATTATGATGACTAAAATTAACAACCAAAGTGCTATGATAACAAAAAATGCTGCCATCGGTGCTCTTAAGCCAAAGAAGACCGCTGACCAAAGTATATTAACGATTAGATGAATGAGAAATATTACTACTGCAGTTCTAACTTGCGGATTAGACCAGCCCTGCCGCCAGACCAAATATGCTGCGATACCCATTAATAAAAACAGGATTGTCCAGACTGGTGCAAATACCCAGTTAGGAGGTGCAATGGTTGGTTTCTTAATTGTCGCGTACCAGGTTTCGATGTTCGGATTGGTGAAGATTGATCCGATAAATCCGGCACTCAGACTGATAACAACACTGATTAACAACTTTGTAATATCTTTCATTTATGCCTCTAATAAGCTTAATATTATAATATTTGCCATTAAAAATCAATATCTTTGATTGGGCGTGATGTTATCCGTGAGCAGTTTCGCTTGGAAAATATAACTGGGCAGTCAATTTGGCTTTGACCACCCAGTTTATTGGTTGCTGTATGTTCTATTGTCTTTTGCGAGTTACTAAGGTATAAAAGGCAGCACCCATACCAATTGTTGCTACGACATAAATAATTACGCCACCCAGCACCGAAAATAATCCGCCGACCGGACTAATTATGCGAATAAGCGCTCCTAATAACGGAATTGCCATTATCACAATAAAACCGAGCGCAAATTTGGCAACGGTGTCTTGTTTGCCATCGGTTGTATGCTTAATTCGTACACCGATTAAATAGTAAATCGAACTAAATCCGATTATTAAACAGGCAAATAACGCAAGTATAAATAATGGAATAATTGGAATGCCAACTAATGATACCGCAAGTAAAACAATTAAGGGAACAATAAGAAGTTGAATACCGATTCCTATCGCAATTGGTATCCAGACATTTTTGTGAGTTGTCTCCGCAATTTTTTCGACCGATTTAGGAAATAGCAAAACGACCAGTAACGTTATTACAAAAAACCCGACGATCACAAATATTGCGACTAATGCACTGGCCGTGAACGTAAGGGTCTCGGGCAACCTTTCTGATAGTCTAATCAAGCTTGGGAATTTGGGAAAGGCTTTATTGAATAATTTACTGCTAACCGATTTGATTTCGCCATTTACCGTCGCGTTGGTATCTTTCTCAATCGCACCACCGATTATCGCGATATCGCCCGTTACGACCGAACCGGAATCGAGTTTAATGTTTCCGCCCGTTACAAGCAGGTCTCCGTTAATCGTCCCCTTGTTATAAATATCTCCGCCAAAAACTGCCGCATCGCCTTTGACTTTACCTGTAACATTCATCGTTCCACCAAAGACTGAAACGTCGCCATCGATCATGCCGTTAACGTCAACCGTTCCACCTTTAATTGAGAAATCGCCATCTAATACACCGTCGATTCTTGCTTGACCGCCGCTAAAACTTATGCCTTCGGATACCGTATCTCCCTTTTCAATAATTAGTTTCCCTTTTATCTTTTTATATTTGTCCGCTCGTACTTGTACCGTCGCTAAAATAAATTCGGGGGTGTTTAGTCGGTCATTTGATTTGTAATCATACAGTTTTTCTTTGAAAGCTTTATAACCGATTGAATTGTCTTCAAATGCATTATCATAATCACTTTGATGAAGTGCATATGCTGCGTCATATCCGTTTGCTTCGCTCGTCATTGCGATTTCTCTAACCGGTTCTTCTGGTCTTGGCGCAGTGACGACAAGTTCCGGCATCGTCACCATCGCAATGTCTTCATAATTATACCTTGGTGCAGTAACGACGATTTCCGGAAAAGTTATTGAATTATCCGGGGTGGTTACAGTAACATCACGCATCCATATTGTGTTCTGATCCTTTACGTTTAAGTTCGCGCCCATTAATACGGTAAAGGTAATTAAACCAATTAATAAAACTTTTGATATTATACGGTACATACTATCTCCTTCTTACTAAACAATTTTCCAAAAAACAAAAACATTCCAATACTTAAACATGATCCGATGATAAACAGGGTTGGATTAACCTGGTTTTTCGCTAACGGACTGAGGACACGGGTCAAAGTCACGCCAATGAAATGCACGTTATCCACGAAGCGGACAATCGAGGGGCTTGCAGTTAGCACTCGGTTAAAGATGTCGCTGCTTAGCGGTGACAATAATAAGGCAATAACGGTTGCGATCCAGGCGCCACCAAAGACCGCTGCGACTTTTGCCCAAACCGGCGATTTCTTCACTTTAATCTGTTCGAGGACTCGATTGTTAAACCCGTGATTAGGAGTAAATTCAACCAAACTGACAATCGCTTGTTCGGTAGAAACCAGTTCGTTGTATAACGACGAGCAATCCGGACACTGCGAGAGGTGAAGTTGAAGTGTTATGTTCTCGTCCACCGAAATTTCGCGGTCCAGACATTTTTGGATTAGCTCTTCGAAATCTCTGTGTTTAGTCATCACTATGTTATACGTTAAAAAATATTAAAAGTTTCATTTCTTAGCCGGCGCACAGTTCTTTAAGCTTTAATCGTGCCCGGTGCAGTCTTGTTTTTATGGTCGTTTGGGGAATTTTGAGAATTTCTGAGATTTCCTCGTAAGATTTCTCTTCTTTGTGAAATAAAATGACGATTCCACGGTCAATCGGCGCTAATTTTAACAAAGCCTGTTCAATCTTGCGTAATTTTTCCTGTTTGTCGTATTCTTGATGTGGTTCGTCCGATTTCGTATCCGCAATTTCGAGCGTTTCAATCTCTCGGTCATCAACGTGTTCATATTCTTTCTTGTTCTTTCTTAAGAAATCTAAAGCCGTATTGTGAGCAATGGTATAGATCCAGGTTGAGAATGTTTTAGTTCGGTCAAACGACGGTAAAGACTTAAAACATTTCACAAAAGTATTTAAGGTAATGTCTTCCGCATCATGATAATTTCTAATCGTTCGGTATACATAACTAAAAATACGGGGCTTATAAGAATTCAGTAAACTGCCATAAGCGCTCTCATCGCCCTCAAGCGCTCTTAAAATTAAATTAACTTCGCTCTGATCCAGTTCTTTCATTATATATAAAGCACCGGTGATTTAGTAAAACAGTAAGGATTTGTATAATGTTAAAGATAATTTCTAAAATGTAAAGAAATAAATTTGATGTAATTAATGCTATTTGGCATTCAATAAACCTCTTGACAGAAAATAAGTTGTAATGTATTCTAATGTATTCTTTAGTGACAACTAGGAGGCATTATGAAAATGCATAAGTTGTTATATGTCATTTTTCTGTGTGCTGTATTCTGTATCCTACCTACTTATTTATCTGCCCAGTGGTTGGAAACGACAATATATTTGCCTGACAGTTTATGTGGTATACTCAACCCTCAAGCATTCGCTTACAATTCAACGAACAATAAAATTTATGTTGGAGGTAGTAGTGGTCCCTACGTGATTGTAATCGATGGCACAACAAATCTAAAGATTGCCCGAGTGCCCACTGGAAGTAATATTACATCAATTTGCTGGAATTCAATTAATAATAAAGTTTATTGTGCTAGTTATGATAGCGGTGTCACTATCATTGACGGTGCAACTAATAGTGTGCTCACGACAATTCAAGTAGGAAATTTACCATCTGTTCTACTTTACAATCCGACCAATAATAAAGTTTATTGTGTTAATGAGGATAATAATATTATTGTAATTGATGGTGCTAACAATAGTGTTATTACAACAATTCCAATTGGAGATGGTCCATGGTCTTTTGTGTTTAACCCAATCAATGATAAAATATATTGCGCCGGTGCTGATAACGCTACAATAACACTAATTAATGGTATAAACGATTCAATTGTTAAAATAATTCCAGTTGGAGGATATCCTTCTGCTTTAGTTTATGACAGTGCGCATAATAAAGTTTATTGTGCTGGAACTGACGATTATGATAGAGTTTCAGTTATTGATTGTTCGGTTGATTCAGTAATTAAAACTATCTTAGTCGAGTATGAACCTTCAGCTTTATGTTATAATTCGCTTAATAACAAGGTCTATTGCAGTCATTATACTGAAGACAGTATTAGTGTTGCGGTAATTGATTGCTTACAAGATTCAATTGTAGTAGATATCGCTGTTCCGGCTGGCGATCCTACTGGATTTTTCACTTACAATTCAATCGGTAATAAGATATATTTCGCTAATACTGGCAATAATATTATTACTGTAATTGATGGCGTTGGTGACTCGGCACTCACAGCGATTTCTCTTGCAGGTGTTTCATCGCCTTTGGTCTATAATCCTTTTGATAATAAAATATACGCAGGAGTTTTTGATGTCACAGTGATTGATGGAATAACTGACACAATAATCACGAACATTCCTTTAGGCATCAGACCATATACCTTAGCTTATAATTCTACGAGTAATAAAATTTATTGCACAAATACTTATCAAGATAATCTCTACGTAATTGACGGTGCTACTAATTCAATGATTACAATAGTACCCGTGGGGGACAATCCGCGTACTTTACTATATAATCCGATTAATAATAAAATTTACTGCGCTAATTATTCTGGTTACAATATTACAATTATTAGCGGTATAACCGATTCAGTCATTACCACAATTACGGTTGGTGGCACACCCAATGCATTAGTTTTTAACCCAACGAATAATAAAGTGTATTGTGCTAATCGGAATAGTGACAGCGTAACAGTAATTAACTGCACAAACGATTCAGTGATTACAACTTTGTCTGTTGGAAACAGTCCGCGTTCTTTATCATATAACCCGACAAATAATAAAGTTTATTGCGGTAATTACAGCAGCAATACAATAACGATAATTAACTGTGAAAACGATTCCGTGATAGTTACTGTTCCAGCACGAAGAGGTCCTAATGCGCTAATTTATAACTCAATAAGCAATAAAATTTATTCGGCGAATCACGGGCGTGACAGTATGACTATAATTGATGGAGCAAATAATTCTGTAATTAGAACAATTCTCGTAGGAAACGAACCATGGGCTTTGACATATAATCCAACGAGCAACAAAATTTACTGTGCTAATCGCGATGATGATAATGTAATGGTTATTGATGGCACCACCGATTCGGTGATTGCAATTGTTCCAGTCGGCAACAGTCCACGCGTCTTAACTTATAATTCTTTAAATAACAAAATATATTGTGCCAATTATTCAGACGGGAGTGTGAGTGTTATTGATGGCGCGACCGACTCGTTAGTTACATCGATTGCGGTTGGCATTTCTCCTAATTCTTTTACGCATAATCCGCAACAGAATCGTGTATATGTTGCGAATTTAGGTAGTTCTAGCATATCGGTTATCCGAGATATAACAGGGGTAGAAGAACGCTCGACGCTGAGTACTCCTCGTCAAACGCTTGAAATTTATCCAAATCCAACGAAAGGATTTTTAACGATTCGCTACAGGTTCAACGCTCAGGGCTCAATCCTTAAGATGTTTGATGTGTCAGGGAAAATGGTTAAAGCGTTGCAGAGTTCCGGAGTTTCAGAATTAAGAGTTCCATTGAAAGGAATAGGCGCTGGCGTATATTTTGTAAAGGTTGATAATGAACCTGTAATAAAGAAATTAGTGATTACAAAATAATGCATACAGAGTAATATCAAAAATCAAATATCAAAATGTATTGTGAAATGTAAAAAGGATAATTCTATTTAAATTTTGATAAGTTATTTTGCAATTTGACTTTTTATTTTTGAATTTTTTTCTTATGAAACAGAACATCGATATATTATAGGGATATCATTACTTAATTTCAAAATATATAGTGAGGGGGGGGTAATATTAATTGATTCCATAGTTAAGTGTTTCGGTAGTTGATTCCCCAACTCACAATATAATTCCCACTATATTCTAACCGTCCGCCTTTCGCAGATAGGCTCAATACCCATATAACTGCCTATTTAGGGTCCTTCTGCTGGTCAAAATGTGGTATAAATATAGTGAGGGAAGTCCTTCATTTTTAATAGTCCCCGGTAACTGTCATTGTTTCAATATTCTCAACTTAAGGAGGTGATGGTATGGACATTAAATCCAGATGGAAAGATATCATTTCGATACGCTTTAACTCAAACTATCTTTATGGATTTCTGGACAGCCTTGTCATAATCCTTTTTGATACGGTCAAGGTCGGCTGCTACTATTTTTTTACCCTTTATACCAGGAAAATCCTTGGTGATTCCGGTAATAATAAAACCAAAAAAAGAAAAAACAGGAGAAAGGATTAAGGAATAATTATGTCAAAAATAACAATAAATGAATTAAATCAAAAACTAACCGGTTTTACCGGCACGATCAACTGGTACCGTCATTGGACCAATTTATTAGCCTATACCGATGGGGTTAATGCAATGGCTGAGGCAGCCGGTTCCTTTTGGCTGATCGATGCGATCGCTTCCTGGCAAATCAAACCAAAAGTAGCCCGGTGTGATTTTCAGGCCTGG
>Ga0315291_10001003_pt1 | contig 38056 bp, 34 predicted proteins | sample YL17G12_20_MG_FD_203070 | JGI IMG/M metagenome (GOLD analysis project Ga0315291, IMG submission 203070) | Sediment microbial communities from Yellowstone Lake, YNP, Wyoming, USA - YL17G12_20 | ecosystem: Environmental > Aquatic > Freshwater > Lake > Sediment | place: USA: Wyoming | collected...
CGGCCCCGATCAGAGGACTATGAAACGTGCCGGACAGGATCAACATCCCGGTGACGGTCACGGGCGCCGAGCAGGCCAAGGCGGAACTGCGCGGTGTCGTGAGCGGGGTGCAGGAGGTCAAGCAGGCCAGCGCCAATCCATATGCGCAACTCGCGGCGCTGCGCGGCGAAGGCCCGGCCCGGAGGCCGGGCGGTGTGCCGGGCGTGGAGCCGGAACGCGCCGCGTCCACCGCTGGGCCGGCCGTGGCGGCAGCGGCGGCCGAGCAACAGGCGCTGGCGGCGACGACTGAGCAGATGACCCGCGCGGGCGCGGCGGCCGAGGTGGCCGCGGGTAAGAAACAACTCTTTACCCGCCATGCGCGGGTACTCGCGGCCACGCTCCTCGGCGAAGTCAGTCCGGCGATGGGGGGGATGGTCAACCTCTTCTCGCAGATCGCCCTGGGCATCGGTGAAATGACGGCCGGGCTGGTAGCCCTGGCCGGGGGCGCGGCGCTGCTCGGGGGGCTGATCATGGTCTTCAAGGAGCTGGCGGCCACGGCGCAAAGGTATGCCGATGCGCTGGAGCGCGCGGAGCGGGCGCGCCGCGGGGCGCGGGAGGCGGGCGGCGAAGAGCGCGAGCGTATCCGGGCGGCGGCCGCCGCGGTTGGGGTGGTCGGGGACACGAGTCTGATCCAGGCGAACGCGCGGGCCCAAGAGCAGGCAGAAAACATCCCGCCCGCGATCGCTGAGAACCTGGCTCTGGCGCAGATCCTGTCTCGTCGGCGCCGGCGACCATTCCATCCCGACGAATACCTGGCTGGCATCCTTGCCGGCGGGGGTGAGCCGCCGAAGTTGGAAGGCATGGAGGCTATCGCGACGATTCAGGAAACTCTGGCGCGCGGTCGATCAGCCGAGGCACGCGCGGCCGCCAAAACGTGGAAATGGGAGCTGAAGCAGGAGGCGCCGACGGTTCCGCCTCCGGGCGGCGAGCGCATTGCGGCCATCGACACCGCCATGGCGGAGCGGCGCGGCGAGATGGATCAACGCGGGTTGGTTGAAAACGAAATCGCGGCGATCCGCCGGATGGCTGCGGAACTGCCCGCGGACTTAGACCTGCCGAGCCGGCTGTTGGCGGCGCGCAAAAAGGGCATTCTGCCAACCTGGTCGAATTGGTCGTTTCGGGACCTATACGCGCGCGAGGCTGGGCTCGGTGGGGCGGCAACGAACCGGGAACTCGTCGAATGGGCGAACCAGATCGTCCCGCGTGCGCTGGCTCGCGGGGCGGCGCTAGGAGCCGTACCGGAGCCCGACACGGGCATTCCGCGGCCGGCAGTAGCCACGACGCAGCCGATCACCATCAACGTACACAACGACAATCGGCAGACGACGAATATGGACGCCGGGTACTTCCTGGGCGGCGGGCCCCGCGAGCAGTACGGGGCCTACGAGACACAGCACGAGGGCGCGGGAATTGAGAATTAACGGCATGCGGTATGGACCGGACCTGAGCAGCTTGGCGGCTACGTCGTGGGGCTGGCCGCGGTCGCCCCCACTTCCGCACTTCATCAACCACATTCGCCCGGCGCTGCGCTCGGCGGGCTACACGGGCGGCCAGCCGGTGGATACGCTGGGCTATGAAGCATTGTATGCCGTGCTGCTGCAAGGGGAGCCCATCGGGTCCGTGGCGTCGATTGCCTGGGGGTTGGTAGAGAGTGTTTCGCGGACCGGGCCGTTTCACAACCTGCGCAACCTGATCGGCGGCTCAGTGGAGCACTACACGGAGGGCGTCGCGGCCATGTGGTGTCTGCTCGGCCCGCCCGGCGGGCGCGAGCGATACGTCCACGCCACGGTGGAGTTGCACGGCAGCGGCCGGCTCGTCTATGGCGTGTACTTGGAGTTGATTCCGGCCCGATGGCCCGCGGCTCGATAGAGCTTCGGGCGGCGTTTGAAGGCCGGTCGAAGTAGCGGTTTTGAACGGGCCGCGCGGGGGACGCGGGGAGGCTTTAGCCCTTCATCCAGTCCGATCTTTTTCCGTTGCGTGTCGATCTTTTCGCGTGCGGACTACCGGCGCCGAAACCCCGGAAAAACCCCGGAAGTTGGGCCGTTTTGGCCCAACAAAAAGGGGGCCTGCGTTGTTGCAAGCCCCTGTCAGATAACGATTAGCGGGGGCAGGACTCGAACCTGCGACCTCCGGGTTATGAGCCCGACGAGCTACCAACTGCTCTACCCCGCAGCCGTACCCCATAACGTAGCGTCAGTTTGCCGACTGTCAAGCCGCTATCGAGCTGAGTCGTCCCCACTTCTCAGCAGAATCGACGCATTGACCTGCTCCCCCAAAACTGATCCAGGCGTTATGAGAGCCTTCGGCCCGGCGGCGGCCTTGAAGAAGGCGGTGGCCGAGCAGGCCCTCGACAACGCCATGCTCAAGGAGCTGAACTCGGGGAAATGGTAAGCCCGGCCCGCAAGCGGCGGACGGTCGAGCACCTCGAAGCAGAGTTCGAGACCTCGGAGCGGCGGGCGTGCCCCGTGGTCGGGCAACCACGATCCACCCAACAGCGTTGTGAATGGCGGTCGATGAGCGCGGCGCCTCTGGCCGGCCCGGCCCGCGCCCGCTTCCGGAATCTCGCTCAGCACGGCCCGGCTCGACCCGCGCGGCGCGCCGCCCATCGGGCAGCAGTGCGTCCCCGCGCACCTCGATGCGCGTCTCTTTGTCCCCCTCGATTCTACGGGCCAGGGGCGCCGGCAGCGCCTTGGGGCACCTGCGTTACGGGGCCCGTCGCTGGCGCTCTGGGCTCGTTTTACGCCTGACACGGAAGTCCGCCGCTACGCGGACGTCCGGTGCGGTCCGCCGCGGCGGACCAGACGCTACCGGACCTGTCGCGCGCGGTTCGGGCTTTGATACCCTGGCGACCTCGGCGTCTGGGCGGTCGCCGTCTCACGGCCCGTGGGCAAACTGGGTCTTTACCAGAGTGCCGTAGAACGGGCAGGTGTTCAGCAGCTCCTCGTGGCAGCCCAGGCCGACGATGCGGCCGGCGTCGAGCACGACGATCAGGTCCGCGCGGGCGATCGTGCTGAAACGGTGAGCGATAATGAACGTCGTGCGGTCGCGGGTCACGTCCTCCAGCGCTTCCTGAATCCGCTGCTCGGACTCGCTGTCGACCTGGCTCGTGGCCTCGTCGAGGATCAGGATCGGCGGGTCGCGCAGAATCGCGCGGGCCAGCACGATGCGCTGGCGCTGCCCGCCGGAGAGCGTGCGCGCATTGATCCGCGCCTCGTAGCCGGTCGTGACCGCACCCTCGTGCTCGACGTGCAACGTCCGGATGAACTCGTCAACGTGGGCCAGCCGAGCCGCCCGGTGCACATTCTCGTCGGCGACGCCGTTGGCGCCGTACACGATGTTGGCCCGCACGGTGTCGGAGAAGATGACCGCCTCCTGCGTCACCAGGCCGATCTGGTCGCGCAGCGAGCGCAGCGTTACGCCGGCGATGTCTTGCCCATCAATGAGGAGCTGTCCGCGCGTCGGCTCGAAGAACCGCAGCAGCAGCGAGATCAGCGTCGTCTTGCCGGACCCGTTCGCGCCGACCAGCGCGACCACTTGCCCCTTCTGCACCCGCAGGTTGACCCCGTGCAGCACGAGGCGCTCCGGGTCCGACGGATACGCGAACGCGACGTCGCGGAACTCGAGCGCGTCGCGGAATGGCAAGAGCTCGGCGAGGTCGGCCGTCGGCCGGGCCGGCTCCTCGCGCGGGATGTCCATCACCTCGAACAGCCGGCGGGCCGAAGCTTCGGCGGCCTGGAGCCGGTTGTTCACGTTGCTCAGCTTGCGGAGCGGGTCGAAGATGCCGCCCAGGCAGATCACCGCCCCGAACAGCATGTGCGGCTCGAGCTGCTGGTTAAACACGCGGCTCCCGCCGTACAGGATGAAGGCCGAGATCGCGAGTGAGGCCAGCATCTCGAGCACCGGGTTGCTGGCGGCATCCACATATTCGATGCGCGTCTGGGCGTGCGTCAGCTCGCGATCCTCGGTCGCAAACCGCCGGCCCTCGGCCTGCTCCATGTTGTAGGCCTTCACGACCCGGATGCCAGCCAGGCGTTCGGCCAGATGGTCGAGCAGCCGACCCCAGGATTCTGAGGCCCGACGCTGGGCCAGCTTGACGAGTCGTCCGAAGGTCCGGATCACGACCATGCCGATCGGGAGGCAGACGAGCGCGATGACGAGCATGCGCCAGTCGAGCAGGATGGTCAGCGCCAGGACGCCGAGGGCCTTGAGCGGCTCGCGGGCCACCTTGCCGAAGACGGTCGACAGGCCGACCTCGACCTTGCTGATGTCGGTCGCAAAGCGGCTGAGCGTGTCGCCGGCCGCTTGCCGGCTGTGCCACTGGAGCGGCAGACGCAACGTGTGTTCGGCCAGGGTCGTGCGCACGTCGTGCATCGTGCGCTGGACGGCGGCGGCAATCAGGCCTTCGTTGATGAACCGGCACACGCCGCCCAGTAGCGAGATCACGACCACCGCGGTCATCACCACCAGCAGCATGTTGAACCGGTCGCGGGGCGTGCGGCCCGCGGGCAGGTGCTGAGCGGTGCTGCGGGCGATGTCCCACCATCCGCGGTGGTCGCGGAGCTGAAGGTTCACCTTGCGTATGCCGCCATCGCCATCGGCAACCTGAATGTCTGCTAGCTGCACGCCGGCGTAGCTCGCGACGCGCTCGGCAAGCTGATACGAGCTGCCTGGCTCACCGGCGATGGAGACGATGCGGTCGCCGGGGTGAAGCGTGCCGGCAGAAGGGGAGGAGTCGCGGACGGCAGCGATGACGAGTCCGTGCGGGTCGTCGGGCACGTCGGCCGGCAGGGTAATGCCCAGCCGGCGCTCGGTCTCGACGCGATAGAGCCAGTCGACCAGCGACTCGTGCTCGGCGAAAATAATCTTGAGGACGGGGACGATGCTGGAGACGCTGAAGGTATAGAAGATGCTGACGCCGACGGCGGCGACGAGTCCGATAACCAGCGGGCGACGGTGCGGGCGCAAATACCGCACCACGCGGCGGAAGTTCGGCGACCAGCGTTCTGAACGAGCATCCAGCATGGCCGGCTGATATGATACCCGGCTTTGCCGCCCGCGCCGCTGCTGCGAGAGTCCTTTCTCGCACCCCGCTGCCCGCTGGTGCGAGAATCCCTTCTCGCACCGTCTTCCGCGGGAATCCTTTCCCGCGAGGAGCAGGATAGGAATCCTGCCGACGGTGGGGACGAGATAGGAATCTCGTCCCAGCAACCGAAGTGGAGAACCTAGTGCCTCGCGAAATCCCGCTCTCGTCCCAGGACATCACTCAAGCCGAGATCGACGCCGTCGTCGCCGTCCTGCGCTCCCCGCGCCTGAGCCTCGGCCCCCGCATCCCGGAGTTCGAGGCCGAGTTTGTCAAACGGCTCGGCGTCAAGCACGCCATCGCGTGCAGCAGCGGCACCGCCGGCCTGCACATGTGCTGGCGGGCGCTGGGCATCGGCCCCGGCGACGAGGTCATCACCACGCCGTTCTCGTTCATCGCGTCGAGCAACAGCATCCTGTTCGACGGCGGCCAGCCGGTGCTCGTCGACATCGACCCGCAGACCTGGCAGATCGACCCGGCCCGCATCGAGGCCGCGATCACGCCGCGGACGAAGGCCATCCTGCCCGTGGACGTGTTCGGCGTGCCGGCCGACCTGGACGCGATCTGGGCCATCGCCCGGCGGCACAACCTGCGGGTGCTCGAAGACTCGTGCGAAGCCCTCGGGGCGACGTACAAGGGCCGGCCGTGCGGAACGCTCGGCGAGGCCGGCGTCTTCGGCTTCTACCCCAATAAGCAGATGACGACCGGTGAGGGCGGCATGGTCGTCACGAACAACGACGACATCGCCTTCATGGTGCGCTCGCTGCGGAACCAGGGCCGCGACCCCGACGGCGGGTGGCTCGCGCATCCGCGGCTCGGCTACAACTATCGCATGACCGACATCCACGCCGCGCTGGGCACCGTGCAGATTCGGCGCCTCGACGCGCTACTGGCCCAGCGCGACCGCGTGGCGCGGCTGTACCGCGAGCGCCTGGCGGACGAGCAGCGGCTGACCATGCAACGGATTCCGGCTGATTGCCGGATAAGCTGGTTCGTGTTCGTGGTGCGGCTGAGCGACGACTACACGCGGCAGCAGCGCGACGCAATCCTCCAGGAGCTGCAAGCCCAGGGCATCGGCTGCAACGTGTATTTCCCGCCGATCCATCTTCAGCCGTTCTACCAGAAGTTAGGGTATAAGGCCGGCGATTTCCCAATCACGGAAACCCTCTCGTCTCGGACGATGGCTCTGCCGTTTTACAATCACCTGACCGAGGCGGACGTCGACCATGTTGTGAAGACGCTGCGTGCGTTGCTGTAGTGGCCGGCCTCCTGGTCAGCCGTCTGGTGCTGGTGCCGCTGCTCTTGAGCAGTGCTTCGCAGAATCACTGCTGATCTGTCGCAGCGGACAGTGGCACACAGCGGGAAGGGATTCCCGCGGGGATGGGTGCGAGAAGGGATTCTCGCACCAGCCGGCGGGGATGGGTGCGAGAAAGGATTCTCGCACCAGCCGGTCCCACACGCGGGGACGACGTTACTTCGGCGGGCGCGACATCACGGCCGGCGTGGCCCCGGGCGGCACGAAGGTCGCGCCGGGAATCGCCAGCTCACGCCACCGCACGTTCTGCGGGATCGACAGGTTCGGCGGCATCAGGATTCCGCCGGACATGACGGCCTTCACCGCCTCCTCGATGGTCCAGTCCAGCTCGACGACGTCGCTGCGGCGGAGCACGAACAGGAAGCCCGTGGTGGGGTTCGGCGTGGTGGCGTAGAAGATCGTGACGTATTCCTCGCCGCTGTTGGGGTCCTTGAAGACGCTGGTGATGAAGCCGATCGAGTACACGCCGGGTGCGAGGAACGGGAACATCGCGACGCGCTGGAAGTTCTGGTTGTCTTTCCCGGTGAACGTAGCCAGGACCTGCTTGGAGCCGCGATACACCGTTTTCACGAGAGGAACGCGGTCGACGATGGTTTCCAGCCACTCGATGAGCCGCCGCCCGAAAAAATTGGCGGTGAACACGCCGATCGCGTAGAGGAAGAGGACCGTCAGCAGCACGGAGACGATCGCCAGGCCCCAGTCGATGTAGGGATGCTCGTTGAGAAACGCCACGACGTCGAAAGTGGTGCCGCGCTGGATGGTCAGCTTGGTGATATGCAGTTGGACCCAGGGGTTCTCCAACAGGCCCAGCACGGCCCATTGCGAGGTGTCCCGCATCGCGCCGAAGATGAACTTGACCAGCAGGTACGTGATCCAGACCGGGAGCACGATCAGCAGGCCGGCCGTCACGCGGGCGCGAATCAGCGCCCGGAGGGTCGCTCCGAGGCGGCTGCGATGGCGTTTGCGGGGCTCCTCAGGAATGCTTGGCGTGGTGCTCATCGGCCGTCATCCTGCTTCGCAAGCTTCACGAGACACGGTTCCGCGCTGGCAACTTCGGCACCATACCGGATGGCGCGGCGTGCCGAAAGTCCGGGCTCGCCCTTGACACGCGCCGGGGCGTCGCTTATCGCTCCGGTAGCGTAGGAGACCCCAATATGAGACCTCGTTTTTCACGTTGCCTGACCCCGGCACTCGCGGTCGTGGCCTGGGTGGGGCTGTCGAGCGGGTGTGGGCGGCAAGAGACGCCCACAGGAGGCAGCAAGACGACCACCACGGCCGCTCCGGCGTCGCAGCGCGGCACCAGCAGCGGCGCCGAGTCGGCCGGCGATCCGCTCCTGATCGGCCACTTCGCGTCCATGACCGGCTCGGAGGCCACCTGGGGCGTCTCGACCGACGCCGGCGTCCGCATGGCGGTCAAGGAGGAGAACGCCAAGGGCGGCGTGAACGGCCGGCCGCTCAAGGTCATCACCTACGACAACCAGGGCAAGGCCCAGGAGTCCGCCACTGCCGTCACGCGGCTGATCAACCAGGACAAGGTGGTCGCCGTGCTGGGCGAGGTGGCGTCGTCGCGGTCGATCGCCGGCGGGCAGGTGGCACAGCGTTTCAGCGTCCCGATGATCTCGCCGTCGTCCACCAACCCGAAGGTGACCGAGATCGGCGACATGGTCTTCCGGGTGTGCTTCATCGACCCGTTCCAGGGCTACGTGTGCGCGAAGTTCGCCCGCGGCGAGCCGATCAAGGCCCAGAAGGCCGCGACGCTGTTCAACCGAGCCCAAATCTACTCGACCGGGCTCAACGATACGTTCAAGAAGCACTTCACCGAGATGGGCGGGACGATCACGACCGAGCAGGCCTATGCCGATGGCGACACCGACTACAGCGCCCAGCTCACTAACATCCGCGCCACCGAGCCCGACGTGATCTTCATCCCCGGCTACTACACCGAGGTGGTCAGTATCGCGGTCCAGGCCCGGCGGCTGGGCATCGCCGTGCCGCTGCTCGGCGGCGACGGCTGGGACGCGGAAGACCTCAAGAACGCCGGCAGTGCCCTCGACGGCAGCTTCTTCTGCAACCACTACTCGCACCAGGAGCAGCGGCCGGCGGTGCAGGAGTTTGTCAAGAAGTACCAGGCGGAGTTCGGGCGGATCCCTGACGGCATGGCCGCCACGGGCTACGACTCGGCCAAGCTTCTGATCGACGCCATGCACCGCGCGAAATCACTCGGCGGCAAGGACCTGGCGGCGGCCATCGCGGCGACGAAGGACTTCCCCGGCGTCACGGGCGTGATCACGATCGACGCCCAGCGCAACGCGCGCAAGCCAGCCGTCATCCTGCGTGTGCAAGGCGGCAAAACGTCGTACGTCGCGACGATCGCTCCGCCGGAGTGAAACCGCCAAGACGCCAAGAGCGCCAAGTAACCAGGAAATACTGGGCCTCGGTGCGCGGGGGTTTTGACCTCTTTCGAGTCCTTGGCGCTCTTGGCGCCTTGGCGGTTTCTCTGTCCGCTGGTGCGAGAATCCCTTCTCGCACCCCCACTCCGAGCCTCACGATCCCTTTCCTTCGCCGCGCTCTTGGCGCCTTGGCGGTTTGTCTGTTCTAGTGGAGACGTGACCAAGCTGATCCAGACCCTCTTGGACGGTTTCGCCGTCGGCGGCCTGTATGCGCTCATCGCGCTGGGCTACACGATGGTCTATGGCATCCTGAAGTTCATCAACTTTGCGCACAGCGACGTGTTCGTGCTCGGGGCCTGGATCTCGTGGGTGGTCGCCGTGCGGCTGCTACGGCTGGATACGCTGCCGCCGGAGGCCGGCATCCCGTGGTGGGCGGCCCCGGCGGTCATTCTGGTCGCGATGGCATTCTGCGGCCTGGCCGGGTTCATCATTGAACGTTTCGCCTATCGGCCGCTGCGCGGCGCCCCGCGGCTGAACGTGCTGATCACCGCCATCGGCGTCTCGCTGCTGCTGGAGAACACCGGCCAGTTGCGGGTTTTCTTCGGCCCCTACCCCAAGGCCGTGCCCGTCCTGCTGCCGGATCAGACGATCGCCCAGCTCGCGGGGGTAAAGCTCCCGGCGGTGGATGCAATCGTCATCGGGCTCACGATTGTGCTCATGCTCGCCCTGGAGTGGCTCATCTACCGCACCAAGCTCGGCCGGGCCATGCGGGCGGTGTCGTTCAACACCCAGACCGCCGCGCTGATGGGGGTGAATGTGGACCGCGTGATCTCGTTCACCTTCGTGCTGGGCTCGGCGCTGGCGGCGGCGGCCGGATTCCTCTTTGTAATGAAATACCCCGCGGGCCTGAAGCAGCCGGCCGATTCGTCCTGGATCATGCTGGGCCTCAAGGCCTTCGTCGCCGCGGTGGTCGGCGGCATCGGAAACGTGCGCGGCGCGATGCTCGGCGGAATCCTGATCGGCCTCCTGGAATTCTTCGGCGTCGCGTACCTGGACCCGTTGTATCGCGACGTGTACGTGTTTTCGCTGCTGATTCTGGTACTGCTGTTCCGCCCGGCGGGCCTTCTGGGCCGCGCGGAGGCGGAGAAGGTCTGACGCGATGAAGCGCGTAGCGGCCGGGCTCCGTCCCGGCCGTCGGAGTCGACCGGTGCTCTCTCCTCGGAAAAGGACGCCGCTTCGTGACCTGCGAACGTACGGTCAGAGCCACGCCGTCCGGCTGCCCGACTATGACTACCGTCGGGAGGAAACCGTCCATTTGACCGTTTGTGCGGACCATGGGAGACCTTTTGGGCAGCCCGGCATCGCTGCGAAAGTGTGTGCCAGTGTGGAGGAATGCTGTCGACTGTGTGAGTACCAGTTGTTCGGCTACTGCCTTATGCCCGACCACTTGCACGTGTTGCTCTCGCCTGCGAGGTCGGCGCTCGCTGTGTCGCAGTGGCTGCGCCGTTTCAAGAGTTACACGACCAACGAGTTCGTCGGTGCTGGCGGGGATGCCCCGCTATGGCAGCGTTTGGCCCACGACCACGTGTGCCGCGATGACGAGACTGCTGAAAAGGTGCTAACCTACATCGTGAACAACCCGGTGCGCGCGGAGCTTGTGAGATGTTGGCGTGACTGGCCCTGGACAAAGGTTTTCATTGAAATATGAGCGGAGACCCGCCTGCGACGGCCGGGACAGAGCCCGGCCGCTACCTGCACTGACGGATGATGCCTGAAATGGCGAGTGCCCCGCAAACCGCAATCCGGCCGACGCCCGCGGCGTGGACCATCCTGCCGCGCAACGCTGGTCCCCTCGCGCTGGGCCTCGGTCTGGCACTCATACTGCACTTCTGGGTGCAGCCCGCGAGCGGGGCCTTCAAGACCAAGGTCCTGCTCGACATCGGCATCAACATCATCCTGGCCGTCTCGCTCACGCTGGTGAACGGGTTCACCGGCCAGTTCTCGATCGGCCACGCCGGCTTCATGGCCCTCGGTGGCTATATCGCCGGCGCGATCACGTACTACGGTTCGTTCCGCCTCTTCGGCGACGCCGGCTTCCAAGGCGGCATCCTGAGCTGGACCACCAGCCAGGGCAGCTTCGTTGGTCCGATCCTAGGCGCGGGCGACCTGCTGTTCCTCGTCGCCTGCATCGGCGGCGGGCTGGTCGCCGCGCTGGCCGGATACCTGGTCGGGCTGCCGTCCCTGCGGCTGCGCGGCGATTACCTGGCGATCGTGACCCTGGGTTTCGGCGAGATCGTGCGGGTCATCCTGCAAAGCTCCCGCCCGCAGCTCTACCTGGCCGCGGAGATCACAAGCACATCCTGGCCGCGGCTGTTCACGCAACTCGGCGGCGCCCTCGGATTCATCCTCCTGCCGTCGTACACCACGCTGTTCTGGGTCTACTTCTTCGTCGCCCTGACGCTCGTCGTCACCTACCGCATCAAGCGGAGCAGCTACGGCCGCGCGTTCCTGTCGATCCGCGAGGATGAGGTCGCCGCCGAGGCGATGGGCGTGCCGACGACCCGCTTCAAAGTGCGGGCGTTCGTGCTGGCGGCGTTTTTCGCGGGTGTCGCGGGGTCCCTGTTTGCCCACTCCATCGGCGGGATCAACGCCGGTGAGCTCGGCTTCCAGAAGTCGTTTGACGTGGTCATCATGGTGGTGCTGGGCGGGATGGGCTCGATCTCCGGGTCGACCCTGGCGGCGATTATTCTGACGATCTTGCCCGAAGCGCTGCGGACGGTGACGACCTGGGCCAACCAGTATCTCCCGACTGAATACGCGCTGCCCGACCTGCGGATGATCATCTACTCACTGGCCCTGATCCTGATGATGATCCTCCGGCCGCAGGGGCTGTTCGGGTTGCACGAGATCTGGGACCTCTGGCGGCGGCGCGGCCGGGCTCCGTCCCGGCCGTTGTAGCGTCGGCCCCCCGTGGCCGACGGATAAGGTGAATATGCCAGCCCTGCTGGACATCGCCGGCATCTCGATCGCCTTCGGCGGCCTGAAGGCCGTGCAGGACTTCAGCCTCGCGCTCGCGCCGGGCGACTTGCAGGGCCTCATCGGCCCCAACGGCGCCGGCAAGACCACCGTGTTCAATCTGCTGACGGGCGTCTACCGATCGACGACCGGGACGGTCCGCCTGGAGGGCCGCCGCCTGGACGGCCTGAAGCCGCACCAGATCGCCCGCGCCGGCGTCGCCCGGACGTTCCAGGCCAGCCGGCTGTTCGGCGACCTCACGGTCCTGGACAACGTCCGCATCGGCTGCCAGCTCCGCACCCCCTTTCGCCTGCTGGCAACGGTGCTGCGGACCAGCCGCCAGGTGGGCAGCGAACGCCACATCCGTGACCGGTCCGAGACCCTGCTGACGACCTTCGGCTTGGCCGGACGTCGCAACGATCTGGCCCGCAACCTGCCGTATGGCGACCGGCGCCGGCTCGAGATGGCGCGGGCCCTGGCAACCGATCCGAAGGTGCTGCTGCTCGACGAGCCCGCGGCCGGCATGAACGCGCAGGAGAAAACGGCCTTGCGCGAGCTGATCCGCGCCGTGCGCGGACAGTTCGGGGTCACGATCCTGCTCATCGAGCACGACATGGGCGTCGTGATGGACATTTGCGAACGAATCACCGTGCTCGACTACGGCGTCACGATCGCGGTTGGTCCGCCGGCGGAGATTCAACGCGATCCGAAGGTCATTGAGGCGTACCTGGGCACCAGTTGACCGGTTGAAAACCGGTCCCACGAACTTCGCGGGTGCAAGACAACCGGATGAGCGCGCTCTTGGAGATTCGCGGCCTGCACGTACACTACGGTGCGATCCACGCGCTGCAGGACATTGACCTGACCGTTGAAGCCGGCCAGATCGTGACGCTGATCGGCGCGAATGGAGCGGGCAAGTCCACGACGCTGCGGACCATCTCGGGGCTGCTGCGCCCTTCCGGCGGTACGCTGCGCTTCGACGGGCAGTCGCTGGCCAGCAAGGGGGCCCATGAGATTGTGCGCCTGGGCGTGGCCCAGGCACCCGAAGGCCGCGGCCTATTTGCCAACTTTACCGTCGAGGAGAACCTGGAGATCGGGGCCTTCGCCCGCACCGACCGGGCTGCCATCGCCCGCGACCGCGAGTGGGCCCTGACGCTCTTCCCCCGCCTGCGCGAGCGGCTGCGGCAGAGTGCCGCGACGCTCTCCGGCGGCGAGCAGCAGATGCTGGCAATCGCGCGGGCCCTGCTGGCCCGTCCGCGGCTGCTGCTGCTCGACGAACCCTCGCTCGGCCTGGCCCCGCAGGTCGTGCAGACCATCTTTCAGATCATTCGGGAGATCAACACGACGGGCACGACCATCCTGCTGGTCGAGCAGAATGCCCGCATGGCCCTGCAAACTGCGCATTACGGCTACGTGCTCGAGGTTGGCAAGATTGCCCTGCAGGGCACGGCCCGCGAGCTGGAACAGAGCGACCAGGTGCGGCGGGCGTACCTCGGGGTGGCTTGACCGTTCAGCGGCGCGGACTGGCCGCGGCCGCGCCGGCTGGCAAGGTCACCGCATTCCGTGGGTTCAGCGTGCTGCGCCGGTGGCCGTAGCCGAAGTAGACCACGAAGCCGATCACGAGCCACACGCCAAGCCGCAGCCAGTTCTGCCACGGCAGCGAGAACATGAGCAGCACGCAGAACGCAATGCCCAGAATCGGCACCAGCGGGACCAGCGGCGCCCGGAACGCCCGCGCCGCCTCCGGGTGCGTCCGCCGCATGATCAGCACCGACGCGCACACAATGGCGAACGCCAGCAGCGTCCCAATGTTGACCAGCTCCATGAGAAACCGCAGCGGCAGCAGCCCGGCCAGGATGCTCACGCACAGCCCCGTCAGGAGGGTGGACTTCCACGGCGTGCGGAAGCGCGGGTGTACCGCGCCGAAGAAGCTCGCCGGCAGCAGCCGGTCGCGGGCCATCGCCAGCAGCACGCGCGGTTGGCTCAACATGAGCACCAGCAGCACGGAGGTAATGCCCGCCAGGGCGCCGAGCGAGATAATGAACTGAGCCCACGGCAACCCCGCCCGCGCGAACGCCTTGGACACGGGCGCACCGATGTCCAGTTCGTTGTACGGCACCATCCCGGTCAGCACGGCGGAAACGGCGGCGTACAACAGCGTGCAGATGAGCAGCGAGGCGATGATCCCGATCGGCACGTCGCGGCGCGGGTTGCGGGCTTCCTCGGCATGCGTCGAAACCGAGTCGAATCCGATGAAGGCGATGAAGGAAATCGCCGCTCCGGCCAGCATCCCGAGCGGTTTGCCGTCCGCACCGGTCTGGCCGAATACGGTGTGTCCGAAGAAGCTTAGGCCGGTATACCCGTAGGGCGCGAAGGGATGCCAGTTCTGCGGATTGACGTAAAACGCGCCCACGGCCACAACGAACAGCACGATCACCACTTTCAGCGCGACCATCCCCGCGTTGAAGCTCGCACTTTCGCGAATGCCCTTGACCAGGATGAGCGCGATGATCGCCGTGATGACGATGGCGGGCAGGTTGCAGATGCCCGCGGTGGCCTGCAGGAGCCCGGTCTTCGCATCGAAGTCAAATGGCGCCTGCCTCAGGGTGTCCGGGACGTGCACGCCGAACATGCCGATGAAGTCCTGGAAGTAGCTCGACCAGCCGTTCGCCACGAACGCCGCGCCGACGCCGTATTCCAGCACCAGGTCCCAGCCGATGATCCAGGCCAGCAGCTCACCGAGCGTCGCGTACGCGTAGGTGTACGCCGACCCCGCCACCGGCACCATCGAAGCAAACTCGGCGTAGCAGAGGGCGGAAAAGACGCACGCCAGGCCGGCCACCGCAAACGACAGCATCATGGCCGGGCCGGTCTGGTCGTGGGCGACCGCGCCGGTGACCACGAAGATCCCGACGCCGACGATGCAGCCCACCCCCAGGCTGGTAAGCTGAACCGGGCCCAGGATACGCCGCAGGCGGTTGCCGCCCTCCATCTCGTCGAGCAGGACTTGCAGCGATTTTTTCGCAAATAGCTGGCTCATGCACCCTATGATGTTCCCTCCCGATCCGGGACGCAACAACCCTGCCGGCAGCTTGCCCGGACGTAGGGTCCGCTGCCCGGATCACCAGTCCGCCGACGCCCCGCCGCAACACGCCGCGCTCAAGCCGGCGTGGGCGGGGCGTCCGGCGGCGGACCGGGCGGCCGCACCCAGACCTGGAAGCGCCGCCGGCCGAGTAGCTCCGCGCCGCTGAGGATCTCGAACGCGTACTGCCCCGCAGCGGGGATTTTCACGCCCTGCATCGCGAACAGCAGGTCCACGATGGCCAGCGGATTCGGGGCCTCCACGTGCCCTTTGCCGCTGAACAGCACGGCGTTGTCCGTGTCCCGCATCAGCCGGATTTCGAGCTCCACGCGGCCGGCGATCTCGGTCACCGACGCCAGGATCGCCATCTGATGGATCATGGCCGGCACCTTGGGCACCAGGATCGTGTTGAAGATGCCGATGGCGCTTTTCTTGTTGCTCAGCTTGTCGTCGATCACCTGATCGCAGATCAGAAACGAGACCAGCGTGGGGGCGGCCGTCGAACGATGCTCTTCCATGCGATTCTCCCGCAGCCGTGCGTATCATAACGCTTGGTGCGGCCGGCGGCGCCCATGCGTTCACCTGCAACGCCCGGCCGCGTAAAATCCCGAGACCGTTGGCTCAGCCTGGGTCCCGGATCCCGGATCGCGGACCGCGACGGATAAAAGGCAATGTGCCGCTGGACCGTTCCGACAGTGTGGTTGGCTGGCTTGCTCCTGGCGACTTTCACGCCCGGCATCTGCGCGCAGGCCACGGTCGAGCTCAAGATTGGGAGCCGCAACGTCTTCGTCCGCGAAGCGGTGGGCCTCCAGATCGAGGTCAGGAACTTCCAGGCCTGCGAGCCGCCGACACCGCCCGAGATTCCCAACGCCGTCCTGCGCCAGCTAGGGGAAGCCTCGGATTTGACCCAGACCTCGATCATCAACGGTCGCATGACGCAGTCTCACTCGCGCACTTACTCCTACGAGCTCACGCCGCGGGCGGTGGGCGAGCTGCTCATCCCGCCGATCCCGGTCAAGGTGGACGGCCAGGTTCTGACGACGCGTGAGGTGAAGCTGACCGTGCGCTCCAGCGACGCCGGTCAGCTCATCGCCGTCGACGTCACCACCGGTCGCAGCCGGCTCTATGTCGGCCAGCGCGTGCCGCTGACCATGACCATCTGGGTGAAGCCCGCGCGATACGGCAGCCAATTGCTCAAAGCGGACCAGATGCTCCAGCTCGTTCGGCCGATCCAATTCGGGCCTTTCCCGCTCCCCGCCCGGCCCAGCATGAGTCGCCGCGCCCGGCCGGGCGGCGACCCCTCCGAGCTGTACTACGCTTATGAATTCGTCACCAGCTTCGTCCCGGACAAACCGGGTCCGCTGAGCTTCGACATCGAGGCCGGGATCGAGTACCCCACCCCCAGCGGGTCGCGGAACCTGCGGGCCCGCGCCAACGTGGAGCCGGCGGAGATTCTGCCCGTGCCAATGGAAGGTCGCCCGCCCGATTTCGCCGGCGCCGTCGGCCTGTTCGCCATCGAGGTCAATGCGAGCCCCACCAGCGTCCGCGTCGGCGACCCGATCGAGCTGACGATCGACATCTATGGCGAGGGCCCCATCGAGACGTTGCCGCCGCCGCTGCTGAGCGCCAGTGAGCGGCTGAATGACGACTTCCGGCTGCCGGGCGAGCAGCTTGCGGGCGAGATGCACGAGAGCCGGCGGCGGTTCAAGCTCACGATCCGCGCGAAGCGCGACGACGTGACCGAGATTCCGTCGCTCGAATACCCCTATTTCGACCCGGACGCCGAGCGCTTCGTCGTCGCCCGCAGCAAGCCGCTTTTGCTGACGGTGGCACCGGCCGCCGAAGTGGCGCCGCCCGAAATGGCCAGCACCCGCGGGCCGCAGCCCGGCGCCTCGACGCTGCAAGCCCTCGACGGGCTGCGCGATATCGAGACCAGCGAGACCGCCCTTTTGGCGAGCAGCATCCTGGTCACGCCCGGGCTGGTGGCCGGCGTGATGTTCGCGCCGCCGGCCGCGTTCCTGCTCGCGTGGGCTGGTCTGGCATACGTGCAGAGCCGCACCGCCGATCCGGCCCGCCGCCGGCGTCAAGCTGCCCTGCGCACGGCCCGTCGCCGCATCGCAGGCGTTCGTGCGTCGGCTGTCAGAGCCCGGAGCGCCAGCGACGGGCCCTCTTCGCGAGCGCTGGCAACGGAGGTGGCCGCGACGCTGGCCGCCTATCTCGCCGACCGCTTTAACGAGCCCCCGGCCCGCTTCGCTGGAGTGGCCGCGGTAGACTTCCTGCGCGACCGCGGCGTCCGCGATGTTTTGGTCAGCCAATGGGCAAGCCTGATCCAGCGCTGCGAGGAAGCTTCCTTTGCCGGCGGCACGCAGGCCGACGGCGAAGCGCTGGCCCGACAAGCGCTGGATTGCCTGGCGGCGCTGGAGCGGCAGAAGGTATGAACGTGGGAACGTGGGAACGTGGGAACGCGGGAACGGAGTCGCATCTCTCGCGACAGTCTCGTTTCTACGTTCCCACGTGCTCACGTTCCCACGGGCGACTGCTGCTTCTTGCGCTGGCGTTTGCATCGAGCGCCGTCGCCGAGCCGCTCTCGCCGGCCCGCCAGCGCGAAATTCTGCGGGCGGCGTTGGGCGCCTTCGATCGGGCGGTCGAGGTCGCACGCGAAAACCCGACGCAGGCGGTGCAGCTCTACCGCCAGGCCGAGACCGACTTCCTGGCTCTCCGCGAGGCCGGCGTGCGAAACGCCGCGCTGGAATATAACCTCGGCAACGTTTATTTCCGCCTCGGCGACCTGGGCCGCGCCATTCTGCACTATCGCCGGGCAGCCGCCCTCAATCCGGGCGACGAACGCTTGACGGCGAACCTGCGCTATGCGCGCGACCGCGTGGAGCCGCGCATCGCCCCGAGCGGAGAGAGTCGGCTGGCTCAGCAGCTCTTGTTCTGGCACTACGGTACTTCGCCGGCCCAGCGGTTCTGGGCGCTGATCGCCCTCACCGCTGCGGGCTGGCTGTCCCTGTTTGTCTGGCTGCGCTGGCGGCAGCGTGGCGTGCTGATCGCCGGTCTGGTGGGCGCCGTCGCCGCGCTGGCGGCCGGCACGTCGCTGCTCTGGCAGATGCACGACCAGGCGCATTATCCCCAGGCGGTGATCGTGGGTAACGAAACGCCGCTCCGCCTCGGCCGCGGCGAAGGCTCGGACCTCGCGCTGAAACAATCGCTCGGCCCGGGGGTAGAGCTGCGTATCCTCCAGCAGCGCGGCGATTGGGTCGAAGTGCGCCTGCCGAACGACCAGACCGGCTGGCTGCCGGCGACAGCGATCGAGCGCGTGTAGCGGCCCGCGCCCCCGCGCGGCCACTGTGCGCGACGTGGGAGAGGATTCCCGCCCGTCCGGGTGCGAGAAAGGATTCTCGCACCAGCCCGAATCGCTCGCTCCCGCTCGCGGCTCGGACTACGCCGTTCACAGCTCGTACTGGCTGCGCTCCTCGTCGGCCAGGATGTCTGCCAGGCGCATGCGGACGTAGTCCACGTCAACCGTGACCGCCCGGTTGGCGGCGTCGGAGGCGTTGAAGGCGATGTCCTCCACGACCTTCTCGATGATCGTGTACAGCCGGCGCGCGCCGATGTTTTCGAGCATCTGGTTGGCCCGGTACGCCATCTGGGCCATCTCGACGATGGCCTCGTCCGTGATGGTCAGCGTCACGCCCTCCGTCTGCATCAGCGCGATCTGCTGCTTGATGAGCGCGTTCTCCGGCTCGGTGAGAATCCGGTAGTAATCCTCCGCGCTCAGGTCGCCCAGCTCGACGCGGAGCGGGAAGCGGCCCTGCAACTCGGGCATCAGGTCGGCGGGCCGCGACTGCGTGAAGGCCCCCGCCGCGATAAACAGGATGTGGTCCGTCCGCACCATCCCGTAGCGCGTGCTGATGCTCGTCCCCTCGACCAACGGCAGCAGGTCACGCTGCACGCCGCTGCGCGACACCTCAGGCCCGACGCCCTCGGTCAGGCCGCTGCCGCAAATCTTGTCCAGCTCGTCGATGAACACCATGCCGGACTCTTCGCATTGGCGGATCGCGGCCTGGTGCAGGGCATCCTGGTCGATGAGCCGATCGATCTCCTGTTGCGTCATCAGCTCGAGCGCCTCGTGGACCGGAATCCGCCGGCGTTTGGCCCGCGACGGCAGGATGCGCTCCATGAACTGCTCGAAATCCGGGCCCATCTGGTCCAGGCCCATGGTCGACAGGACGTGCATGGGCACGGCGCGCTCTTCGACGTTCACATCGACGCTGCGTTCAACCAGTCCACCGGCCCGAAGCTGCGAGCGCAGCTTCTCGCGCGTCCGCTGGCGGCGCTCGGCCAACTCGTCGCCGGAGCCTTCCGGAGCGTCCGTCCCCGGCAGCAATTGGTCGAGGACGTGGTCCTCGGCGGCCCGGATGGCGCGCTCGCGCACGCTCTGGGCAACACGCTCGCGCTCCATCACGACGGCCCGTTCGACCAGGTCGCGGACAATGCTGTCGACGTCGCGGCCGACATAGCCGACCTCGGTGAACTTGGTGGCCTCGACCTTGATGAACGGGGCCTCGACCAGTTGGGCCAGCCGCCGGGCAATCTCGGTCTTGCCCACCCCCGTTGGCCCGATCATGAGGATGTTCTTGGGGCAGACGTCGTTGCGCAGCGGCTTCGGTAATTGCAGGCGGCGCCAGCGGTTGCGAATGGCAATGGCCACCGCGCGCTTGGCGTCCTCCTGGCCGATGATGTAGCGATCCAGCGCGGCCACAACCTGACGTGGGGTCAAGTCATTCATGACGAGCTTTCACTCCTTATGGCGCCTATCGGAACCCCGCCCGCAAGGGCGGGGACACCCTGCCCCGCCACTTGCGTGGCGGGTTCTGTTAGGAGGTCTTGGTCGCGGTTCGCCATCTGCCGCCGGCTGCGTATCATATCGGCCCCCGTCGCACGCGGGCAATTCGGCAGTGCCCGGCGACACGGGGCCCGAGAGGGCGTACAATTTGATGGGCGGAGGCCACTGGCGCTCCGCGTTGGGATACAGATGATGATACTCGAAGAGATCCGTGCGAAATTCCCGATTACTCGCCGCTACAACTTCCTGGACCATGCCGGCGTGTCCCCATTGTCCGCACCCGCCGCTGAGGCGCTGATCAACTATGCCCGGGAGCACTCGGAGTCGGCGTACCTGGAGGCGACCTACTACCGGGCAATCGACCACATCCGGCAGGCGGCGGCGCGCTTGCTCAATGCCCATGCCGACGAGGTCACCTTCGTCAAGAACACCTGCGAGGGCCTCAACTACGTGGCCAACGGCGTGCAGTGGGTGACCGGCGACAACGTCGTGTCCAACACGATGGAGTTCCCGGCCAACGTTTACCCCTGGATGAACCTCGAACGGCGCGGCGTCCTGGTGAAGAACGTGCGGGAAGACGAGGGCCGGATTCCCTTCGACCGGCTGGCGGCGGCGATTGACCGGCGTACACGCGTGGTGGCGATTTCGGCGGTCCAATGGAGCAATGGATTCCGGACGGACCTGACCCGCCTGGGCGAGCTGTGCAAGAACAAGGGCGTTTTGCTGTGCGTCGATGCGATTCAGGCCCTGGGCGTGCACCCGACCGACGTGCGGGCCATGAACATCGACTTCCTCGCGGCCGACGGCCACAAGTGGCTCTTGGGCCCGGACGGCGCCGGCCTGTTCTATTGCCGCCGCGAGCTCATCGGCCACCTGCATCCCAGCGAGCCGGGCTATTTGTGCATGAAACAGGACTTCGACGCGCGGGAGCGGAAGTTTGATCTGCGGGACGATGCGCGGCGGTTCGACAGCGGGGCCTACAACGTCGCGGGCATCTGCGCCCTGGGCGCCTCCCTGAACCTGCTGCTGGAGACCGGCATCGAGGAGGTGCAGCGCCGCGTCAAGCAGCTCACCGACCAGCTTGTCGAAGGACTGCGGCGTAAAGGCTGGCAGATCTACAGCCCGCGCACTTCCAGCGAGTGGAGCGGCATCGTCTCGTTCGGGTCTGATAAGCACGATCTCGTCGCGCTCCAGAAACACCTGCGTGAGGAATTCAAAATTGTCGTGGCGCGGCGGCTCGGGCGGCTGCGCGCAAGTCCGCATTTCTACAACACTACGGAAGAAATCGACCAGTTGGTTGCCGCGCTGCCCGCCCACTGATCCGGCACCCCGCGACCTATCGGTCCTTCGCGCGTCCCTTGATTAAGTGCCTGGACACCTTGGTATAATAGGGGTGGCGGCGTGTGTAATGAGTTGGCCGCCACGGGAAAGAACAGAATGAGGAAGACGGCGCTCATGATTCGCTGCGTGCCGCGATTCGGTTACAAGAACACCGAGGTCCGCACCATTGATCTGGACCTGCCGCGCGACGCCGACGAGGAGACCCTGCGCGACGCGCTGACTTTCTACTTCGCCGCGCGCGGTATCAGCGACGCCCTGTACGATATCACGGTGGATGACGATGGGTTCTTCGCCGTGGTGAACGACGAGGCCTTCGAGGTCCAGTGGGGCCGGCCGCTACTGTGAGGCCGCCGCAAGCGGTTACAGCGCTTTGCACGAAGGCGTAGCGGCCGACCTCCGTGTCGGCCGTAGAAGGGCGACGAGCTTTCTGGTTTCTTACGGCCGGGACAGAGCCCGGCCGCTACCCCACCGTGCAAAACGGTCAGCCGCCGGTCTTCAATTGTGGTAGCGGGGTCCGCTTTCGAGCCTGGTCCGCGATTACGCTGCGCAGCCGTTCCACGAAGTCGTTTATCGCTTCCGCGATGTAGGGCTCCACATCCGTGAAACAGGCCCCCGGACGGCCCGCGTCGCCGTGGGCGCGGATGGCGACACTGAGCGGGAGCGCTCCCAGAAACGGGACACCCAGTTCTTTCGCCGCCTTCGCCGCCCCGCCGTGGCTGAAAATCTCATCCCGATGCCCACAATGCGGGCAAATGTAGTAGCTCATGTTCTCGACGATGCCGAGCGGCTCGACGCCCAGCTTCTGGTACATGCGCAGGGCGCGGAGGGCATCCTGGAGAGCAACATCCTGCGGTGTGCAGACGACGACGGCGCCGGTGAGGGGGATGCTTTGGGCCAAAGTCAGCGGGATGTCGCCGGTGCCGGGCGGCAGATCCACGAACAAATAGTCGAGCTCGCCCCAGTCGGTGCGGTCGAGGAACTCCTTCACGTACTTTTGGGCCATGGGACCACGCCAGATGACCGCCTGATCCGGCGGGACCAGGTAGCCCATGCTGACTAGTTTCAAGCCGTCGATCTCGGTCGGCCGCACACGGCCACGGTCGTCCAAGTCGAGTTGGCGGCCCTCCGTCCCGGTGAGTTTCGGCACGGATGGACCGTAGACGTCGGCGTCGAGCAGGCCGGTGCGCAGACCGCGGCGTAGCAGGCCAACCGCGGCGAGCACCGCCACGGTACTTTTTCCGACGCCGCCTTTGCCGGCACCGACTGCGATCACCTGCTTGACCCCGGGCAAGGCCACCGGCGGAGGCACGCCGGGGCCACCGTGGGCGTTGGAATCGGCCATTGAAGAGTCAGCTCCAGTTCAGGTATTCCAGGTGGCGGCACCGCGCACGGAGTACCCGTGACCGGCGGTGCAGCGCGCCGCCTGCGTCAAGGTCAGGATAGGCGCCGGGCGAGCGGATATCCATACCCCTGGCGCTTGTGGCACCGGTCGGACCCAAACCGTAGAAAATGCGGCTGCTCGGCCTAGTGGTCAAGGACTGTCGCTTGGGGTAAATATAGTGCTGCGCAAGTCCGGGGCCGGCGACCGAGCGGCGCCACGCCGGCGGGCGACGGCCCGCACGGCGGTTCCGGCTTGCAGGCTACTCACGGGATTGCCGCCATGAAAACCAGATTGCCACGTCAAGAGTTCCTCGACGCACTCGCCGCTGTCGCCGCCGTCACGGGCGGCCGGACGACCAAGCCGATCCTCGGCTGTGTTAAGGTGGCCACCGAGGCCGAGGCCATCGAGCTTAGCGCCACCGACGGCGAGGTGTCGCTCCGCGTCGGGGTGGGGAGCTTCTCGGTCGAGGAACCGGGCGAGGCTGTGGTGCCCGCGGACCGGCTCCTGAGCATCATCCGCGAAATGCCGGACGCGGAGATCCGCCTGGACTCCGATCCGCGCTACTGCATCGTGCGCGGTGCCGGCAGCGAGTTCAAGATCTTCGTGCACCCCGCCGCCGATTTCCCGGCGATTCCGACGTTTGACGACGAGCCCGACCTGGTCATCGACGGTCCCCAGCTCTGGCGCATGATCGGCCTCACCATCTACGCCGCCGCGCGGGAGACCAGCCGCTACGCGATCAATGGCGTGCTATGGGCGAAGAGCGGCAAGAAGCTCTTTCTGGTGGCGACGGACGGACGCCGCCTGGCGCGCGCCGGCGGCGCGATCCTGGAAACCACCAGCGGCGACTTCGAGGCGATTGTCCCGGCCAAAGCGCTCACCGTCTTCGAGCGCGTCTTTGCCCCGGGCAAGGAGCAACGCGAGTGGACCGTCGACGTCAAGGTGGCGCCCAATCAAATCTTGCTGCGGAGCGGCGACCAGATGCTCTCGACCGTGCTGGTCGAGGGGACCTTCCCCAAGTACGAGGACGTCATCCCCAAAGATAGCAACAAAACAGCGCACATCGACCGCGCGGAGCTGCACGGGGCCGTCAAACGCGCCGCCCTGCTCACCAGTGATGAGTCGCGGGCCGTCAAGCTGGCCTTCGAAGGCAATCAGCTCGTGATCACGGCCCAGTCGCCCGAGCAGGGCGAGGCCCGCGTCGAGCTGCCCGTCGAGTTTGAGGGCGAACGGATCGAAATCGGGTTTAACCCCGCCTTCCTCAACGACGCCCTGAAGGCCCTGACCTCCGACCGCGTCCGCCTCGAGCTCCACGACAGCTTCCGGCCGGGGATCGTGTGCGGCGAGGACAAGAATGAGTTCCTGTACGTGGTCATGCCGGTGTCGCTCTGATGCAGCGCCGGGCCGCTAAGGTCCCCATGAGCGAGATGACGGAGCAGCAGTATGACGCACTGCGGGAGAACCGGCGCAGCACGCCGGCCGTGTCCTTAAGCGGGTTGTCGCGGCGGGCCTTGCGGCGTCAGCAGCGTTCCGGAAAGTGCCTTCAAACGCCGGTGGGGTACGTCGTGGCGGAGGCGGCCGATGTCCTGCGGCGGCGGCAACGCGCCGAGGCGGCCTGGGAGCGGGTGGTCCCGCCGGCATGGGCCCGGGACACGGCCGTCCGGGGCGTAGAGAGCAAGCACAAGGATACGGTGACGATCTGCGTGACCAGCTCGCCGCTGCTGTGCGAGCTGCGCCGCCGACAAGCCGCCCTCGAGCAGAGCATGGCCCGGCTGGCCCCGGGGGTTCGCCGCCTCCGTTTCGTGGTCGGCGCGCGAACATGAAAGCGGAGACCGTCGTGACCGACGTACCACCCACGAGCTACGACGAGAGCAATGTCCAGGTGCTGGAGGGCACCGAGCACGTGCGCAAGCGTCCGGCCATGTACATCGGGGATACCGGGCTGCGCGGGCTGCACCACCTCGTTTACGAGGTCGTCGATAACTCGATCGATGAGGCGATGGCCGGGGCCTGCCGGAATATCGAGGTCGTCGTGTACGCGGACGGCAGCGTCAGCGTCGAGGATGACGGCCGCGGCTTTCCGGTCGGCATCAAGGAAGAGTACGGCATGTCCGCCCTTGAGCTGTGCCTGACGCGGCTCGGCGCCGGGGCCAAGTTCGATCGGGACTCTTACAAGGTTTCCGGCGGCTTGCACGGCGTCGGCGTCAGCGTGGTCAACGGCCTGTCCGAATGGCTGCACGCCCGGACCCAGCGCGACGGCCAGACCTGGGTGATGTCCTTCCAGCGCGGCAAGACCGCCACGCCACTCGAGGCCGTCGGCCCCGCCGACGCGACCGGCACGCTCATCCGCTTCAAGCCCGACCTGGAGATCTTCCGCGAGGCGGATTTCCACTACGACCTGCTGGCCAAGCGGCTGCGCGAGCTGGCCTACCTGAACTCCGGGCTGACGATCACGCTGGCCGACGAGCGGACCGGGACGACGGAGACGTTTCGGTTTGAGGACGGCATTCGCGAGTTCGTCAAGCACCTCAACGACGGCAAGGAACCGCTCCATAGCCCGCCGGTGTATTTCAAGCAGGAGGACCCGGCCCAGCGGCTGATCGTCGAGGTGGCGCTGCAGTACACCGACAAGTACAACGAGACGATGCTCTCGTTCGTCAACAACATCAACACGGTCGAGGGCGGCACGCACCTGTCGGGCTTCCGCACCGCCCTGACGCGTACCGTGAACGCCTACGCCCGCAAGAACAACCTGCTGAAGGGCAACGACCCGACGCCCGCCGGCGAGGACGCCCGCGAGGGACTGACCGCCATCGTGTCGGTGAAGGTGCCCGAGCCGCAGTTCGAAGGCCAGACCAAGACCAAGCTCGGCAACAGCGAGGTCGGCACCTTCGTCGAGACCACCGTCAACGAGATGCTCAGCAACTACCTCGAGGAGCACCCGGCGGATGCCAAGCGGATCGTCGGCAAGACCGTGCAGGCCGCCCTGGCGCGCGAGGCGGCCCGCAAGGCCCGCGAGACGGCCCGCAAGAGCGCCGTGGCCGGGGCGGGACTGTCCCGCAAGCTCGTCGACTGCTCCAACCGCGACGTGGACTCGACCGAGCTGTTCATCGTGGAGGGCGATTCGGCGGCCGGCTCGGCCAAGGGCTATCGCGACGCGGCCACGCAGGCGATCCTGCCCATTCGCGGCAAGATTCTGAACGTCGAGAAGGCCCGGCTGCACAAGGTCCTCAGCCACGAGGAGATCCTGGAGATCATCAAGGCCGTCGGCACCGGGATCGGCGAGGAGGACTTCGACCTGGCCAAGCTGCGCTATGGGCGGATCATCCTGATGACCGACGCCGACGTGGACGGGTCCCACATCCGGACGCTGCTGCTGACGTTCTTCTTCCGCCACCTGCGGCCGCTGATCGATCGTGGCGTGATCTACATTGCCCAGCCGCCGCTGTTCCAGCTCGCGAAGGGCAAGGCGCGCAATTACCTGCTCGATGACGCGGCCCTCAACAGCCGGCTTACACAGCTTGGGTTGGAGCGCACGGCGCTCGAGATCCGCCGGCCCGGCGCGGCGGCGCGCGCCGTGCAGGGCGATGAGTTGCACAAGCTTCTGGAGCTCGTCGCAGAAATCGAGCGTCACGTGCGGGTGCTGGCGCGGCGCGGGATCGTCTTTCGCTCGTTCGTCGACCGCCGCACCGCCGACGGGCGCTTGCCGGTCCTCCGGGCCCAGACCGACCAGGAGGAGCGCTACTTCTACAGCGAGGCCGAGTTCGTGGCTTTCCGCAACGAAGCCGCGGCGCGGGGCAAGAGCGTCGTCAAGGCCGAGCTCGGCGAGGCGCCGCAGCTCCAGCGTTGCTTTGCCCGCCTGCACGACTTCGGTTGCGAAACAGACGACCTCTTCCTCCGCCGGGAGGAACAGATTACGGGCGAGCTGAGCCCGGCGGTCTTCATCCTGCTCCCGGCGGCGGGCGACCGGCGCGAGCTGGACAATCTGGCAGAGTTGCCGGCCGGCGTCCGCGCGCTCGGGGCCCGCGGCTGGGAAATCAAGCGCTTCAAGGGGCTGGGCGAGATGAACAAGGACGAGCTGTGGGAAACGACGATGGACCCCAGCCACCGCGTCCTGCGCAAGGTGATCGTGGGCGAAGCGGGCGATGACCCCGAGCAGGCCAACCTCGACGCCGCCGAGGCCGACCGCATGTTCAGCATCCTCATGGGAGAAGACGTCGAGCTGCGCCGGGCGTTCATCGAGCAGAACGCGATTCACGTGAAGAACCTGGACGTTTGAGGCCGCACAGGATTGAATCGTGGTAGCGCTCAACGCCATCCATGAGTTGGCCGACCGGATCGCCGAGACCTTTCAGCCCGAACAGATCATTCTGTTCGGCTCTTACGCGTACGGCGTGCCCACGCCCGATTCCGATGTCGATCTGCTCATCGTCCTTCGGCACGAGGGCAAAAGCTGGGACACCGCGGCGCGCATCCGCGGCACGGTCCGGCCGCGCTTCCCCGTCGATCTGCTCGTGCGCACGCCTCAGAAGCTCCGCGAACGTCTGGCCACGGGGGACGTCTTCCTGCGCGAGATCGTCACCCGCGGCACGGTGTTGTATGAAGTCAGCGACCGCCGAGTGGGTTGAGAAGGCTGAGGGCGATTTCGCCACCGCTGGCCGCGAGCTGGGCGCGGCGCCGGCGCCGAACTTCGACGCGGCATGCTTCCATGCCCAGCAGTGCGCCGAGAAATACCTCAAGGCCTGCCTGGTCGAGGCGGGCAGAGATTTCCCCAAGACCCACGACCTCTCCGCTCTTCTCCAGCTCTTGCTGCCCGCTGAGCCGGCCTTGGCCACGCTGCGCGCCGACCTCGATTGGCTGACCGATGTCGGCATCGAGGTACGCTACCCAGGCACCGCGGCGGACGCGGCGGATGCCGGACGGGCGGTTGGCATCGCCACGCGGACCCGCGATTATGCCCGACGATTCCTGACCCTGCCCCCGTGACCCTTTTCTCCCTCCCACCCGATATAATCCTTGGTGCTCGACGGGCTGGGCTTGCCCGCGGGCAAGACACGAAAGCAAACGGCGTCCATTTTGAGCAAAGTCACTACGATTTTCACGGGCCGCAAGTTCCACGTCGAGCGCCGCGCGTTCGAGGCGGACGGCACGCCCCACGTGTTCGAGGTCATTGTGCACCCCGGGGCAGCCGTGATCCTGCCGGTGCTGGACGATGGCCGCCTGCTGCTCATCCACAACTACCGCGTGGCCGTCGGCCAGGAACTGCTGGAGTTGCCGGCCGGCACGCTCGACGAGGGCGAACCGCCGGCCGCGTGTGCCGCGCGCGAGCTGGCCGAAGAGACCGGGTACCGCGCCGGCCGCCTGGAGCCGCTCGTCAGTTTCTATTCCACGCCGGGCATCTTGACCGAACGTATGCATGTGTTCCTGGCGACCCAGTTGACGCCCGGCCCGACGGCGCGCGAGGCCGGCGAGCACATTCGGCTGGCCCCACTGACGCACGCCGAGGCTCTGCAGGCCATTCGCGACGCCCGCATCTGCGACGGGAAAACCATCGCGGCGCTGTTGTACTATGACCGCTTTATCCGAGACCTAGGGCCTGAGGTATGAACATCCTGGGTGGTTCATTCAGGGTCGCCCGCGTCTTTGACATCAACATCCGCGTCCACTTTCTGTTCGTGATCTGGATTGCCTACAGCCTGTTCACGGCGCGCGGCGCCATCGGCGACGAGGCGCTGTTCCTGGGCCTGCTCTTCGGCATTGTCCTGCTGCACGAGTTCGGCCACTGCTTCGGGGCCCGCCTGGTCGGAGGCTACGCGGAGAACATCCTGATGTGGCCACTCGGCGGCCTGGCCTACGCCCACGCCCCCATGCGCCCCTGGCCGCAGTTCGTGACCGTCGCGGCCGGGCCGCTCGTGAACGTGCTCCTGTGCCTGCTCAGTGCGGCGGCGATTTTTGTGCTCACGGGCGGGCACGCGCTGCCCTCCGTGAACCCGCTGAACCCGAAGCTCATTTTGGTGGGCGCGGGCCCGGTCACGGCTCCCGATTGGATCTGGTACGTGTTTACGTTCTACCACGTCAACCTTTTCCTGCTGGCGTTTAACCTTCTGCCGATCTTTCCGCTCGATGGCGGCCAGCTTTTTCACGCCATCATCTGGCCGTTCGTCGGCCTGCAGCGGGCCAGCATCATCGCCTGCCAGGTCGGGCTGGCCGGCTGCGCCGTGCTCGCGGTGCTCGGCTTGCGGGAGGGCGGCGGCGGGATGTTGATCTTTATCGCCATCTTCGGCGGCCTGACCTGCTGGCAGCGCCTCCAGGCGGCGCGCCAGGGCTGGCTCATCGAGGATCCCGTCTACACGCGCTGCGACCGCGCCGGACCCGGTGGCGGGCTCTGGTCGCGCCTGTTCAAGGCTAAGCATCGCTCGCCGCCGACGGCCCGGCCGATCGAGTTCCCCAACCCTAACCCCGGCGGCTGGGCGGCCGGGCAGGCGGAGCGCGCAGCCGAAGAGGCCGAGCTCGACCGCATCCTGAAGAAAGTGTCCGAGCACGGCATCCGCAGCCTGAGCTACGTGGAGCGCCAAACGCTCGAGCGCATCACCCGCGAGCGGCAGCGCGAGGAACAGGAGTTCCAGCGCGACACGCACGTGTGAATAGGGGCACCCGCTTCGCGCTCGGAGCCCGTCCCCTTTTTCACGGCCTTCACGGAATTCCGGGAAACGCCGACCCGCCGCGGCGAATCGCCCTCCCTGCCGCGCAAATCTGTGAAGAACCAAAGAAAAGACTCCAGACCCCTCTTTCCTTTCGACCCCTCTTTCCTTTCGTTGACTTTCCGCGCCGCGCGGTCCTAGACCCTCGTTGAGGACCGCTTACGGGCACGTTGTGGCTTGCGCGCCTGGGCGGGCCGTTTGTAAATGCGGAGGGAAGGAAGAGAACGACGCATGACGCGACTTTATCAGTCCCCGACCGTGCTCTGGTTCACCCGGCGGCTCGCCGCTGCTCTGTGCGCGTGCACCGCCATCGCGGCCTCCGCGGCCCCGATTTACTCGGTTACCGACCTCGGCACCCTGCCCGGCGGCACTCTGAGCCGGGCGTTTGGCATCAACAGCGCCGGCCAGGTCGTCGGCTTTGCTACGACGGCCACCGGGCAGCACGCTTTCGCGTGGAACAGCGGCGTAATGACCGACCTCGGCACTCTGCCGGGCGGCACTGATTTCAGCCGCGCCTTCGGCATCAACGATCAGAGCCAGGTCGCCGGTTGGGGCGAGGCGGCGAGCGGACCGACTGCGTTTGAGTGGCAAAGCGGCGTCATGACCGAGCTGGGTACGCTACCGGCGGAACCCGTCGCCAGCCGCGCCTTCGGCATCAACAACCTGGGCCAAGTGGTCGGCTTCGAAAGCACGGCGACCGCGGACCAAGCGCTCCTGTGGGACAACGGAACGATCACGAGTCTGGGCGATCTGCCGGGCGGAGCGAATCGCAGCCGGGCCTATGGGATCAACGATAACAGCCAGGTCGTAGGCTGGAGCAGCGCCGCGACCGGGCAGCGCGCCTTCCTGTGGCAGAGCGGGGTCATGACCGACCTCGGCGACCTGCCGGGCGGTGTAAACGGCAGCCGGGTGTTCGGCCTCAACGGCCTCGGCGAGGTCGTCGGCTACAGCGGAGCCGCGACGGGGACGCGGGCCTTCGTGTGGCAGGGCGGCGTGATGACCGATCTCGGCGACCTGCCAGGCGGCGTGGACGGCAGCAAGGCGTTTGGGATCAATGACGGCGGGGAAGTAGTGGGGTTCAGCGGCGCTACTCACGGCGCCCATGCGTTCCTGTGGACCGCGGGCGACGGCATGCTCGCGCTCAACAGCCTGCTCGACGCGTCCGGTGCGGGCTGGAACCTGACCCACGCCTACGGCATCAACACCGGCGGCCAGATCGTCGGCTACGGCCGCAGCCCCAGTGGCGAGCAGCACGCGTTCCTGCTGACGCCGGTGCCCGAGCCGGCGTCGCTGATTCTCCTGGGGCTCGGCGCCATGCTGCTCTATCGGCGGCGGGCGTAGCGACGTCCGACGCATTAGCAGACGACACATGAGCCGGGCTACGACTGACCCGGCTCTTTTCTTGGGGCCCTTCACGTATTTTCGAGGAACGCCGGCAGCTAGATTCCCCTCCCTCGTAGGGAGGGGGCAGGGGGAGGGTCCGACCCGCCCAATGTGTGCGGCTCGTGTGCCGGCAATTAGCGCGCAAGGCAGAACGCGAAGCGCCAGCGAGCGCCACGTTCCGCGCGTTCGGCACGCTCGGACACTCCTACCCGAGCCGGAACTTGGTCCGCTCCTGGCGTTCTGGCTCGGAGCTTGCCTGACTCCGCGGCCCCGCAGAACAAAAGCCTCCCAACCCCCTTCTGTTCAGCCAACGATCTGCCTCAGGAATCGGACGATGCGGACCACTGTTCCACAACCGGGCGAATGCGCGAAACCAGCGCCGGCAGCGACTGCTGCACCGTCTTCCAGAGGATGGCGTAGTTGATGGCGAAGTAAGCATGCACGATGCGGTGGCGCATGCCGATGATCTGCTGCCAAGGCAGGTCCGGGCAGCGCGACCGTCCCTCTTCGCTGATCTGCCAGGCCGCCTCGCCGACGATCTCCACCAGCCGCACCAACGCGAGCGGCAGGACCTCGTCGGCCGCCATCGCCTCGGGCGCCTTGCCGGCGGTGAGCCGGATGGCTTTCTCTGCCGCGTCCAGCATGTGCTGGTAGCGCACACGGTCGTCTGGCCGGGGCGGCCGATCCTCAGGCGGCATACTGGACCTTCGCCGTGCGTATTACGGCATCGCGGAAGTACTCGGACAAATCCTCCGGCGTGCGCAAGTCCACCTTGCGCCCGATGATCTCAGACAGCTCGGTCTCGATGTCCACCATGTCGAGCAGCGTGGGCAGGGATGCGGGGTAAAACTCCACCAGCACGTCGACATCGCTATCCGGTCCGAAGTCTTCGCGCAGAATGGAGCCGAACAGGGCGGCCTTGCAGATGCCGCGCCGACGGCAAAACGCCGCAATCGCCTGCTCGTCGAAATGGATGCCGTGCAGGTCCATCGCGGGCAATTCTAACACCGTGTTCGCTGCCAGCCAATCGTCCTGGCGGCCTCGTAGTATTCGCCGCTAAGGGCGGAAGGACACGAAGGGCAGGGCAATTGGCGGGCCGTGGCGGGGATTGGCGGGGACTGCGAGTTATGAGTAGGGAGTAGCGGCATCCACATGCCGACACGAACGGCCGTCGGCGCGGCACCCGGCGGGGAAAGCCAACCGCGGGCGCGCCACACCGCCCTCCACGTTCCGCCACGACCTGGGGCGTGCACGACGTTCGCCGGTCCGGCGATCAGAGAACGGCTCACGGCGCGCGGATGCGATTCAGGATGGTCTCGATGTCCGCCACGCAATCCATTATGACAAGGCCCCAGTAGGACCGCATTCCGGGCGCGACCACGGTTTCGTTGACCTTCGGGCCGTGCTTGTTCGTCCGCCAAGTATGGTTGTTCATCTCGCGTTGGAAGGCGGTGCGGTGCACGCCGGTACCCTGCGCGGAATAGACCCGCACAACCCGCAGCGCGACCTTGATCTTGTCATCGAAGGCGGCCTTCGCCCCGGGAAAGCAGTGTTCGATGCACTCCACGGCGTCAAGGATCGCGTCGGCGCAGTGCTGGGCGTCGACGGTCGCTGCGGCATTGCTGTGCTGCATGTTATTGCGCGTGTTGTGCGTCGCGTAGAGCCGCTTCCCGAGCGGGTGGGTCTTGTACTTCAGTGCGGTCTCGGCGTGGTCGCACAGTTGCGGGAATGACATCTTGCCCAGCGTCGGCACGCCGGCTTTGATCTTCGCCCGCAAGGTCACTTCGACGATCTCATCGCACAGAATAAACGCCGCCCGGAGGTTGTGGCGCACGCCGGAGAAGTACACGCTGAGTACGCACTCCAGGGCGTCCACGATGTCACGGGGGGCGGCCATGCGAACTCAGCCCCCCCTGCCCCGGCTCCCGCCGGCAATCAACCCTTCGACGGTCTTCTTGGCCTGTTCCAGCAGTCGCGCGGCCTCGCGGTGCGCGTCGATGGCGTCGATGACCAAGCGGTCGATCCGCTTCTGCACGTTCAACACCTTATCAGGCACGGGAATTGCGAGCAGGTCCGCTTCGGTGAATCGCGGATGATTGCTGCCGTCCTGCGACCATTTGAGGATCGTCTGCACCAGCGGACAGCGCAGATAGACCATGAGCGTCTCGGCGGTGATGCCCTTCCCGGTCGGCCTGAGGACAATGAACTCGGATGATCCGACCGAGGGCGGCGTGCCAGAGGTGCGGACGACGGCGATTTCCTTCAGATACGAGCGCAGGCGGCTGACCACGACGTCGCCCGCCCGGAACCGTTTCTTGGCGCTGCCGATGCTGGCGGCCTCCTGCGGCTCGTTGGCGTCGTCAAGGAAGGGTTCGAGCGCACCGGTCACGTCGAAGTTTCGGACGACCTCTTCCTTGCGTGCCTGCGCCGGGTCCCACATGTCGCGGATGCCGGGGGCGTGTACGGCGACGGTCTTGTGGGGCATCTTGGCGAGCGCATCGAGGACGCGTTTCTTGCAGGGCATGAAGTACTCGGCCCCGAAGCGGTTCGCACCCTGAAGGTCGCGGAAGCGCCGGGCGTAGCACTTCTGCGGCGTCAGGTCGAGGTGGTTCAGCCCCAGCGCTTCCATCAGCCGCGACTCGGCGCCGCCGATGGTCTCCGCCGCGCGCCGCCGAGCAGCTTGCGCTCCCTGTATCGCTCCGACCACCTTGTCCCGCTGGAACTTCGTCGGTTCGACGACAGGAAGTTCCTTGAGGTCTGGCAGGATTAGGCCCATTTGCACAGCGCCTCTGATGCGGCGCCGGATTTCATATTGGCCAAGACGAGACGCAAGATACGCGGCGATGTACTCACCAGGCAGCGCGCGCGGGCGCACGATTGCCAGTTTGCAGTTACCCGTCAGCTTACCGTGTCGTTCGGTAACCAACCCCACGGTCCCGATCGTGCCGACGACGCCAACCAGAACATCCCCGGGGAACATGTGCGACCGCCCTAGCGCGGCGTAGTGCTTCTCCGGGATGTAAATGGGATCCGCATCTGAGATGAAGAAGTCGGATAGGTCCTGGCCTCGAAGATAGCGCACGCCCTCCTCGCAAAACTCCTCGGCAATGCTGAGGTGGTTGCCGTCGCTGACGTCCGCCACCTCGCGGAGCGGCTTTGTATCGAGCTTGCGGATCGCCTGCTCTTGCTGGAGAAACTCAGGGCGATAGTGCTCCGCATCCCAGCGGATGTCGGGCGACAGCCGCGAGAATCTAACCGCGCTCCAAACGGCCATCTACTCCCTCCCGTTGCAGAACGCCAGCCCTTGGGCGCTGCCCCACTTCACAAATTCCGCAGCGATTTCGCCGAGGTCGTGCTCGACCACCATATGGTGGTGCTTGTCCAGCATGGGTGCGTTGTCCGGGCCGATGCGATAGACGTAATCGCCGCTGTTGTCTTTGCCGGCGCGCGCGCTGGTTGCCAGGAACACCGGGTAATCGTCCACCTTCGGGTTCAGCGGACCCGCTCTCTTGTCGTCGTTCCACGTCTGCAAGAACAGCACACTGGTTTTCGTTCCCGTGTGCGGCTTGAACGTGTTGCCGTGCAGCCCAACCACCGCCACGATGCGGGCGCGCTCGGCGATCCAGCGCCGGATTGATTCATCGCCTGAATTGTTGAAACGCCCTTGCGGCAGGACGACCGCCGCCCGGCCCCCCGGCTTCAAGAACTGAAGGTTCCGCTCGATGAACAGGATGTCGCGCCCGACGGCCTTCTCCCAGGCGCCCTTGTCCTTCTTCGCCAGGTCATATTGCGCGAGAATCCGGTTGTCCTTGATGTCCCCGGCGAAGGGCGGATTGGTCAAGAGCACATCGAAGTCGAAGTAGCGGAACTGCTCCTGGTTCCGCCGGTCTTCGTCGGCATCCTTGAAGCGCCGCAAGCGGGGCCGTAACCCGGCCCGCGCTTGCTCGGACCACATCTTCGGGTCCAGGGTGTTGGCGCGATAGACATTGGTCTTTCCATCGCCCGCGATCGTGTTCAGCGCCATCGCGATCTTGACCGAGCGCGGGTCAAAATCGATGCCGTAGACGTGGGTGGCGGCGTATTGCGCCTGCCACTGGCTGGGCCCCTTTGCCGTAAACTCATTGCCCCAAACGTGGAAGACCGCGTGGACGGTGAAGCCGCAGGACCCCGCCGCGGTGTCCACCACGTACTCCTCCGCGTTTGGGTTGAGCATTCGCACGCACATGTCGATCACGTGGCGGGGCGTGAAGTACTGGCCCTTCTCCCCCTTGGCGGCCTTGATCGAGAGGTACTCAAACGCCTCATCGATGACCGAGAGGTTCGAGTTGAACAGCTTTACGCGCTCCATGGCGGAGCCGCAGACTTTCAGGTGATCCGGCTCGAGCTGGATACGCTCGCCGGCGCTGAACACGCCCGGCCATTCGTTCGCCGCCTTCTTGAACAGGTCGTCGACAACTTCACCGAACTCTTTGCTGGTGCGCCCCGCGACCCGAAAGGCCAACGTGCGTTTTCCCTTGGCCGCGCGGGCGGCGCGGGCCTCGTCGTAGAGCTTGGCGTAGATGAGTTTGAAGACCTCCTCGAAAGCGTCAACGCCCGCGTTGGCAAGGACCAGGTCCTCCATGTCGAGAATCACGTCTTTGAGGCTCGTCCGCTCCTGGACGAGAATGTTCTCACGGTCGAGATCCTCCAACGTCCAAGGTTGATTGAGCATCTCCGAGAGTGTTTGATCGGCGCGCGGGATTTCGTCGAGCGGCCGGAAGAGGTTGGGCTCGTCGCGGTGGAGGTAAAGCGTCGCGCCGCCATTCGTCCACACACCAATCGGCGACCCTTCGGCGTTGCAGTAGGACTTGAGCTGTTCCAGACCGTCCTTGCGTTTCGGCTTCTTGCATTCGACGATGATGTAGGGCGTATCCGGCGTGTCGCGCTCGATTACGACGATATCGGCCTTCTTCTCATGGACCGCCGAGCCGAAGTAAACCTCCTTTTCGACCCGCAAGCGCTCTTTCGGATAGCCGTACTGGTCAATCAGCTTCTTAACATACAACTGCCGTACGATCTCCTCGGGCTTGGCCGGGCGGTCCTTGTCCGTGGCGAAGCATTTGAGGTACGGCTTGCCGCCCTTGTCGAAGATGCTGAGCGCACGAACCTCGGCGTCAGTGAAAATGGTAAGGGCGTACTCCGAACCTCGCAGGATGTCGTGTACGGTCTGAGTCGACGAGGCTGCGCGCGTGTTCGTAGGCATGATGGGGCAGCATACCGGGCTCGGCGATGGCTTGGAAGTGCCCGGCGCGGCTGCGCGTCAACGATGCCGCAGAGGAGGGTTGCAGTGCGGTGTCAGAACGAGATTCGCCGATGGTTCCATCGGTCGTCACTCCGGGGTCCTCGTTCCGCGCATTGTATCGCCACGGCATCCGCATGCCGACGCGAACAACCGTCGGCATGGCACCCAGCGAATCCCGGCGCGCCGGGACGGCATGGGACCCGGCGGCGCCCGCGCGCTTGGCCCCGCCCGATCGGCAGCCGTCGGCGGCCGAGGGCGGGGCCCAAGCGCAGTCTCGTGTGGACGCTCGTCAATGACCGCCGGTGAGCAGTCCGACGAACGGGTTGATGTCGCCGAAGTCGACGACCCCATCGCCATTGATGTCCGCGCTGAGAATGTCGCAGTCAGGGTACGCGTCGGCGTAGGCCGCGGGGTTGGTCAGGGCGAGCACGAAGACGTTGATGTCGCCGAAGTCGACCGACCCGTCGCAGTTCACGTCGCCGGGCACGATCTGCGACGGCGCCTCGACCTGGCCGCTGGCCCCCTGCCCCGTCGAGGTCGTGCCGAAGATAATGCCCCCTTGCTGGACCGTGTACGCCGGATCGAAGTAGACTTCCAGCCGGTCGCCGGCGTAGTTGATCTGTGCACCGTACTGCGGGGCGTGGGGGACCAGTCGCTGGAAGAGGGCTTGGCAGATGATCGGTCCGTCGGTCTGGAAACTGAGCTCCTGGGCCGAGACCTGCACCGACAGCTCCCCGACGTCGGTGACGATCCCCGCGGTGAAGATCGCGGGCTGACTCTGATAGTCATACGGATCGAAGAAGCCGACGTAGGAGACCACGCCCAGGTCGAGCGACTTGCACTGCACGTAATCGGGGTTCTCGCCCGTCGCGCCCGGGAAGAACCCCACCCGGATCGGGCGCAGCGTGTTGAGGTGAACCTGCAGGCCGGCCGGCGGGAGGGGCGTGAGGGCACCGATCCGCGGGTCGGTGACGGCCTGCAGGGCCGCCTGGATGAGGTCGCGTTTGAACCAGGCCGGAATGCCCGGCGGGATGAGAATGGGCGGCACAGGAATCGTGCCCCAGCCCATGCCCTCGCCATTCCAGATCTGGATGTTCAGGAAGACGGCGGTGGGAAACGGGTTCATCGGCGGTCCGAACCGCAGGAAAGTGTCGAACCCGCCGTCGGCCCGGGCGAGCGCCGTGCCCAGGACGAGGACGGCCACGATCGGCATCGAAACACTGTGGATGATGGGTCGCATGAGCTTCTCCTTGGTAGCACTCGCGCGCGCGTTGCACGTCGTTCGAACAGCCCGGTGCTGTTCTGCAAAAAGGCCGGCGTCACAGAATGTCGCCTGACACAACGGCCCGCGGCCCAAACGCGAGAGCTGAAAGATTATAGACGTCTCCCGGGCGGACTTGACGCGCGTCTGGCTGGGCTGCTACGCATTCCCATGGGAATGGCGGCTGTTTCACACCGTCGCGCGCTGAAGCGCCTGGGGGCGCGTGCTCGTCGCTATGTGCGGCGGCTGGAAACGTAGCGTCGGCCCTCCCGGCGCGCCGGGACCGACGGCGAACATTGAGGATCGCCGCCCTTCGGCGTCGCCCACCCGCCACGGCGGGCAGGCTTGGGGGCGACGCTACGCGCGGGAACGGCGTGCCCTTGGCGTGCGGGGGCTTCACGGCTTATACTTCGTGTTTTGCCTGTTTTCGGGCCGTGAGCCCGCCCTCAAGATCGGAGTTGGTGCATGGGCATCGAGATCGACAAGGTCCGCAACGTGGCGTTCGTCGGGCACTCGGGCGCCGGGAAGACCACGCTGGGTGAGGCCCTCCTGCACAGGGCCGGCCTGACCACCCGCCTGGGCAGCGTGGACGACGGCACCAGTATGCTCGACTACGACGAGGAGTCCAAAGAGCGACGGCAGACCGTCGACTCCTCCCTCTTCTACTTCGAGCACGAGGGCCACCTGCTCAACTTCATTGATACCCCCGGCATGCCCGACTACTGCGGCCCGGCCATCGCCGCCAATGCCGCCGTCGAGACCGTCGCCATCGTCATCTCCGCCGCCGCCGGCATCGGCGTGAACACCCGGCGGATGTTCAACACGGCCAAGAACTACGGCCTGGCCCGCATGATCGTCGTCAGCCGCCTCGACGCCGAGAACGCGAACGTCAGCGACGTCTTCCGGGGCATCCAGGAAACGTTCGGCCACGAATGCCA